>OJKZ01000084.1_pt1 | contig 50912 bp, 41 predicted proteins | sample 1596791 | NCBI WGS metagenome assembly OJKZ01 (sample SAMEA3904677, study PRJEB24821) | metagenome | biome: Builtin; feature: hospital; material: surface | place: USA | collected 2013-06-04 | reverse complement strand
CAAGTTTAAAGTCTTAAAAATCATTCATTTAAGACTACATTTATTATACGAGGAGAATTTCTAATGATACATATTCAAAACCCTCATTTAGAAGAAATAATGCAAGAGTTGTTTGGAACGGCAATTAAATCTCACGATGATTTGACTAAACGAATGATATTATTACTTCAACGTTTGGAAGTCTATTCGACAACAATAGCTCAAGCGATTGATCGTCTTTCGCTTGAAGTCCATTCAAGTTTAACGACTTATTTCGATGATCTTTTACAACTTCAATTTTCTGATCAACGCAGTGTTCTTGAAGTATTGATTGCAGCAGGTTATCTGCCGAAGTTCGTTCAACAATATACCCCGAATGGGCCGATTGTGTATCATGATGTGACAATCATGGCCTATGATGAGACACAGACGATTAAAGAGCGGGTCTTTATCGAGACTGCTTATACAACAACGGACAGCCCTTATAGTGATTTAGTGGAAATCTACATCGAACGTCCAAGAGAGTATCAAAAAGAGGGGACTGTTCCAATCCTCTATATTGCGAATCCGTATGTAATGGGGACGAACAATGATGCCTTTGCACCTGAGGCATTGCATTCGATTACTGAAACGCACGAAGACCCGATTCAATCCTATCAATTAACAGATTATAGTAAGCCAGGGCAAACAAGATTACTCCCTGAACTGACTGCATCATTAGAAGAAATTGTTGAACCACCACTTTATGGACGGAATCCTGCAATGAAACGCTATCTGGCTAAAGGCTACGCCGTAATTTATTATGCGGGTCGGGGTGCTTATTATTCGCAAGGTTATAATCTAACCGGATCGATTGAAGAGTTGGATGCAGTTGATGCTACTTTGCGTTGGATTGATGGCGATACTGCGGGATATTATGATCTTGAAGCGACACAGCGCGTCGTCCCAACTTGGTCAAATGGTACGGTAGCCATGACGGGTAAGTCTTATTTAGGAACCTTAGCTATTGGTACCGCAACATATTCAAAGAGTCGCTCTTTAAAAACAATATTACCTGAAGCAGGTATCTCAAATTGGTACGATTACTATCGCTATAATAACTTAGTAGTCGCTCCTCAAGGATATCCTGGAGAAGACATTGATATTCTATCTTGGTTTTGTGAATCGTTTTTAATGAACCCGACGAATGCGACGCAAGCCAAACGCCAACGATTCCGTGAATTATTTGAAGCAATGCGCCATGATATGGACCGTGAATCAGGATATTATAATGAATTTTGGGACCAACGTAATTATTTGAATCAAGCGGATCAGATTCAAGTACCGATGTTAATTATGCATGGTACCAATGATTGGAATGTAAAGATTTCACATCTATTCAAATTAATGGAAGCAACACAGAATAATTCGATTAGCCGAAACTTTGTAATTCATCGGGGTAAACATATCTCAATTCATTCGATTGATAATTATGATTTAATGGATCTGATGGATCGGTGGTTGGATTATTATCTACTTGATTTAGGTGCTCAACCGTTAACGAACGGACAAGGTATCGTTCAATCAAATCTCAACCCAAATCAGTGGGACCAAGTTAATTATGACCAACGGCAACAGATCCGTTTTAAAATTGAAGGTGATCGTCTCATTCAATCAGATATATCAACGAATGATTCAGTTGAAGCAACGATAAATACCTTCGAGACTCAGCTCGATTTTCTTTCCGCAAAGGATTGGCAAGAGCAATTGCTAGATCCTCAAGGTACACTTGCGATACGTTATGAGTCAGATTCGCTAGAAAATCAGCTACATTTACATGGTACAATGCGAATACAATTAAAAGTGAAATCCAATCGAAATGAAGGTGCTTTGTCGTGCTTACTAGTCGATTATGGTTCGCATCGAATTGTTAATGAGCGTACACAATCAACATCAACTAAACGGAGTATCGGTCTTTCAACGAAACTACCACAAACTACTTTTACATATGAACTCGATGCATCTGATTCACATATTATCACTCGAGGATGGGTGAACTTGAAAACACCTGTCAATTCTTCGGATGATCAAGGATTTCAAACTTACGAAATAGATATGATTCCAATGGATTATACGTTACCTGAAGGACACCGATTAGGTCTAATTATTTATGGTAATGATTACCTGTACACATTACACCCAACAGAATGTCAAAAGTATCAAGTTCTAACAGAAAGCATACAATTAGTTATAGATTTTTTATAAACAATAAAGGGGGCGGAGATGCAACAGTTTCTTCAATTACTTGATTTACAGTTAACTTTACTACTATATATTGCACTTGGATTTTTTGCAGGACGCAAACAAATACTGACCCATGTGGGGAGAGATGGTATGATGTCAATATTAATTAATGTTTTCTTACCCATTATGGTTTTTAATTCATTTAAGGCCGTGACCATTGATTTATTACTCTTAAGTTTGCAAGCGATGATTGCAGCAGTAATTATTTATTCAATCAACAGTTTGATAGCACCAATATTATATCGACGTTATCCCGAAGAGAAAGCTCGTGTGATGGCATATGGAACTTTAGTTAATAACGCTGGATTTTCAGGCTTACCTATCGCAGAATCCATCTATGGATCAACGGGGGCGATGATGGCTTCAGTCTATTTAGCTCCGCACCGCTTATTTATGTGGACGGTAGGTTTGACAATGTTAGGAGCCAGCCGAAAAGAAGGGCAAAGTACGCTAAATGCACTGCTTAAATTACTGAAAAATCCTTCGATTATTGCTGTTTTTATCGGGTTAGCGCGCGGGCTACTACAAATTAACTTACCGCCATTTATCGAACGTGCTTCGATGGGAATTGCTTCTCTTGTTGCACCTTTAGCAATGGTTTTAATTGGGGCAATTATTTCACAAGTTTGTTTAAAAAGTCTTCTAGAACCGGGGGTATTATATTACTGTTTTATCCGTCTATTAGCTATCCCACTCATTGTGTTAATGGTTATGAAGGGATTCTCCCTGGATTCAACCCTAACTGGTGTAGTAGTGATTTTAGCAGGAATGCCGATAGGGACGCCGACAACGGTTTTAGCGGCCCAATATAATTTGGATGTTGACTTTGCTGCCAAATTAACTTGTGTATCGATTATTTTATCGATCATTACTGTACCGCTATTATTAAGTTTTATTTAGAATTTGTTTGTAGAGAGGAATATATTGTGACAACAGTTTATTTTATTCGCCATTGCCACCCCAACTATCTTAATCTCGATGATCGCCAACGTGAGTTAACTGATAAAGGGTTATTAGATCGAGAGCGTGTAACTGATTTTCTTAAAGATAAACACGTTAACTATGCTTATTCAAGCCCCTACCGTAGATCCTATGATACAATCAAGCCATTTGCTGCCAAAGTAGGGATTCAGATTCAAATTGTTGAAGACTTCCGTGAAAGAGCGATTGGCCACGTTTGGCAAAAACCTGAAGTGGATTATATAACAAAACAGTGGGCTGATTTTGATTATCATTTGTCCGGAGGCGAATCGATTAATCAAGTTCAACAGCGCAATATTCGAGCTTTAGAACATATTATACGACAACATCCCATGCAGACCATCGTTATAGGGAGTCATGGGACTGCGATGAGTGCGATTGCCAATTATTATGATACTTCTTTTGGTGTCGAAGACACTTTACGAATTAAAGATCAAATGCCATGGGTGGTTGAATTGAATTTCGATGATTCCGGTCATTGCATCGCCGTTCGAGAGTGGGATATTTAATGGATTATTAATTAAAAAATAGTAAATAAAAATCCTATGGGAAACGAGATTCCCATAGGATAATTTTATGCGTATTAACGATTGATTAAGCTTGTACTTTTTTGTCTTTCATGACGATATTTAAGATAAGCGCAGCAATTGTACCTGCTGAGATACCTGAAGATAACATCATTTGTAACCAGTCTGGTAAGTTTGCTAGGATTCCTGGATTAACGGTAACCCCAATCCCCATTGCAAATGCCACTGAAATAATAAGTAATTCACGGTCACCTAGGTGAATGCTTGTTAGTGATTTAATACCTTGAGCTGCTACAAGTCCGAACATAATAACACCGACACCACCTAATACTGGAGTTGGAATAACTGAGATAATCGCACTAATTTTAGGGAAGATACCTAAAATAATAAGTATGATTCCCGCTAAAATCATCACAGAACGACTTGCAACTTTTGTTAAAGTGATTAGTCCAACGTTTTGTGAGAAAGCAGTGTTAGGCCCTGCACCAAAAATTCCAGAAATAATTGATCCAACACCGTCTGTTAAAACCCCTCCCGCAATTTCATCTGCGGTTGGAATTTTATTTGAAGCTTCCCCAACAGCCATTAAAACACCCGTCGTTCCGATGGCTGAAACTAAGAAAGCAGGTAAAAATGATAAGGTAGAAGCGAAATCAAATTTGACTCCGTAACGGAAAATATGTGGGATTTCAATCCATTTAGCAGCTGCAACAGCTTCTAAATCAACCATATTAAGTGGAATACAGATTAAATAACCAAAAATCATACCCCAAAAAACAGCTCCTGTACTCCAAATTCCTTTACCATAATGATTTAGGAATAAGGTAAAGATCATAACAATAAAAGCTATCCCGATATTTCTTAATGAACCATAATCAGCGGCTCCAACGCCTCCAGCAGCCCAATCAATACTTACAGGTAAGATCGTAATTCCGATTAATGAGACTACAATTCCGGTAATTAACGGCGGGAAGAAACGCATCAATGGTTTAATAAAGCGACTTAAAATTACTTCAAGTAAGGCACCTGAGATGGCTGCACCGACAATTCCTGGAATACCAAATCGTGCTCCAACACTAATTTGAGGATTAACGAAAGTAAAGTCGGTTCCCATCATTGTAGGATATCCTGATCCGATGATACCAAGCTTTCTAGCTTGGATAATGGTAGTAATACCTGACGCAAAGATGGTCCCGCTGACCATAATGGCCATTTCTTCAACGGAGAAATTCAGCGCTGTACCTACTACAAGTGGCACAGCCACAATCCCTGCAAACGAGGCTAAAATGTGTTGTAGTGCTAGTATTAATGATAACCCAAATGGAGGATTCGAATCAATATCATACACCAACTCATTTTTTTGACCCATTGACGACACTTCAATTTGCTTTTCCATAATGACCTCCAAATATCTATAATTACAATTTTCATGGTAACCTATTTTTTTCAATTAATATAGCCAGTTCTATTTTTATATTTAAAAATTTAATCGAATGTTCGTCTTTTGAGTGTTTTTGTAAATGGCTATATAGTATAATATAAATGGAGGTGGTAATATGAAAACCCTGTTGGAAGATATTGTTGAGTCGAATGCGTTAGATGAATCATCAAAACGCAATGAATTTATAAGGTATTATCGTCAGAATACGCAGTTACGTAAACAAGTACGGGATTACCTTGTAATACATCAGTATCTTAATCCAGAAAAATGTTTAGATTTAGCACAACTTGCTTATCAAGCATACCCATCAAAAAAAATAATTTATAATATCTGTCAATGTTTATTGACGCTTGAAAATTATGCAGAGATTGAAAATTACTGGCTTTCAAAATTATTTGCCCCAGCCAATCAGCCACCCATTTTAAAATATCGACTCGTAGAATATGAGTTATATCTTAAACAGCTTCAATACGAAAAAGCTATTCAAGTTTTAATAAAAAGCATCAATGATTATCCCAATAACTTTTCAATCAAATTAGAATTAGCACAATTATACGACAGGATGGGTGATTACAAACAATCAGTGATTTGTTACACTCAACTTTTGATCAATTCGCCAAAACAAAAATTTATTTACCAAAAATTATTAAATTTTGCAGCAGATACTCTTACTTCGTCCTTTTCTTTAAATGAGTTGTTATTAAATCACCCATTAATAAAAAATGTCAATCATCCAACCGATATCTTAAATCTCGCAAAAATTTATTACTTACAACATCAGTATGATAATGGTTTGTTAACTTTAAATCGATTGATCACTAAGGATCATTCACTTGAGGTAGAGTTGTTGAAGCATCAACTCTTGAATGGTAAAGCATTAAAACCAAACCCGGAACTACTTTTAGAAGCCATCGAGCCTAATGATTATCAGTATTCAAAACTTATAATTGAGGTGGCAACTTATTTTGAATATATCTCTTTTGACCATCCTGATTTTATTCCCATCTTACTAAAGAGTTATCAAGTTGCGAATTCAGATAGCTTAGCTTATCAAATTGCGAGTCACTTAATCCATTTATGTTGTCGACTTAAAAAGCCAAAGGACGGTTTACACTATTTACGCTGTATGGATGATGGCAGCATGCCTGAAGGAACTTTTGATTATCTTTATGGTATACTTTACCAAGCTTTTGATCATCCAAATATTGAACAAACCGCAGAATATTTTAACAATGCAATCAATCAACAAACACCACATCAAGATGCAGTGTTACGATTAGTGAATTGCTACCAAAAACTTGAAATATATGATAAAGTACTTGAAACAATTGACCGTTATCGTCTAACTTATTATGATCGACTTGAATTTGAACGGATTTATGAAGATATTTTGAATCAAATGCAGTATACTAAAAGATGTACCAGCGAAAAGGGGGGATAGAATGGCGTCAAATGAAAATAAACGTCAATTTATTGAATGGCTCATTAAAAATTTCAAGCATGTACACCCAACGGTAAATTTCTTAATGAAATATTTGGCTTCTCATCCAGAATTATTGGATCGGATTGAATTTTCAGATGCATCGAAATATGCCCCAAATGGCTTATTTATCTCATATCAGGAAAATCCAATGAACCCGTTTGTCTATTACAAAGGGCCCCATAAATATACGGATAGTAATCAAGCATTCCATGATATTCGGTTAAATCAGTTACGGGATGATATTACCTATTATATTGAACTCGATATACCTAATTATTATCAGGAAGTTTTTTCATTTGATATTTATAAAAATAATCCATATATCCCAGCAGAAGATCATCAACTGGATCAACTCGATCATTATTTATCGCAATTAAGTTCTCAGACTAAGTTAAAAGATTTAGAACAACAATTTGATCAGGCAATCGAACGTTCTTCTTTCGAAGAGGCGGAAGTATTACTGAAACAAATCCATGCCATAAGGGGTGAATTATCGTGAAATTAACGCTAAATCATCCTTTATTTCAAAGTGCATTGCCACTTATTCAACGAATTGAGTCTCATGGTTATGAGGCTTATTTTATTGGTGGCTGTGTGCGGGATACATTGTTAAATCGCCCAATTAATGATATTGATATTGCGACCAGTGCGTTTCCGCAAGAGATTGCAGAAATATTTTCGCATACCGTTGACGTAGGCATCGAACATGGGACGATTGGAATCGTCTATCATGGTGAATTGTATGAAGTTACTACCTTTCGAAGCGAATCAACGTATACGGATCACCGTCGTCCGGATGAAGTAACTTTTATCCGAAGTTTGGAAGAAGACACCTTAAGACGTGACTTCACGATTAATGCATTAGCATTTGATGGACAGGGGAATCTGTACGATTATCATGGTGGATTAGATGATCTTCAGCAAAAAATAATTCGTTGTGTGGGGCAACCTTATGAACGATTTAATGAAGATGCCCTTCGAATGATGCGTGCTATCCGTTTTGCCAGTCAATTAGGATTTAAGATTGAAGATAATACATTGCAAGCCATTGAAACATTGAGTCCAAGTTTAGCGCATATTGCGATCGAACGAATTCGGATTGAGTTTATTAAGTTTTTAGAAGGGGATTATTTTACGCAAACTGCGCATTTGCTAGAAACAACACACTTATCAGCCCAATTACCTGGATTCAATCAGGTCAATGTAAAACGATTACTCGATCAACTAATTGAAAAAGTAGAACCCCTCCCAACACCAAGATCTCAATATCGCGAACTCATCTGGGCTTTTATGACACAACTATTGAGATATAGTGAAGAGGATACGGTTCATTATTTGAAAAATTGGACGCAAAGTAATGATTTTATTCGTCAAGTAGTTCAAATTCGTGAACTTTTAGATTTAATACATAAGAACCAAGTGACTGCAATGGCAATCTATACGCTTGATACGGGTGTGATTCGACAAGTTCAAGATTATCTTGATGCACATCATCTAAGTGTAGAAAATTATCTTTTACAAAAAGAGCAATTGCCCATCCAAACACGTAAAGAATTAGCAATCGACGGTAAGCGTTTGATGGACATGTTTAATTTGAATCGTGGAGGACCGATGATTGGCGAGATATTAGCCAACCTTGAAATGCGCGTTATTAATAGACAACTTGAAAATAAAAGCCGAGTACTTGAAGATTATGTAAGACAACATTATTCAGTAGTAGGTGATATGAATGTCAAATAAATATCCACGAATTGCGATTGTTGATTTAGAGGCAACCGGCCCCAATATTGAAGATGGAGATGAAATTATTCAGCTTGCCGCTTTAATTATTGAAAACAATCAGGTCGTTGAAGAACATTCCCAAACCATAAACCCTGGACGCTCGATTCCTGAACCCATTCAAAAGCTAACAGGAATTACGGACCAAGATGTAGCAGGATGTCCATCCTTTGAAGAGATTGCTAAAGAATGGTATGACTTACTGTACGACTGTTATTTTGTGGCTCATAATACAGCATTTGATTTAAAAGTATTGCAAGAAGAATTTGCGAAATATCATTTAACGTTTAATCCGAAATCAATCGATACCGTAAAACTGTCTAAAATATTTTTACCTGAAGCTAAGGGATTTAACTTAATGGAATTATCGATGGAATTAGGGATTCCATTCACAGATGCTCATCAAGCCATTGAAGATGCAAGAATGACACGGTATTTAATAACAGAGCTTGCGCAAAGATGTCTTAACCTTGAGCCTACTGAAAGATCAATATTACAATCAATTACCCAAAAAATTGATTTTGGTACCAGTTTTTTCGTGAGTGAACCTGAGCACTTTATCATTAAACCAAATTTAGAAGTTACACAACTGCCTGAGTTAGAGCCAACAGAATCTTTAGATATTATTCATCATGATGCGTTGTCACAATCGAAAGTTGATTATATTCTGAATCAATGGAATCAAAATCCGCATTCCATTTTAGAAGATCCAATTCGACCCATCGACACAGCTACAATGATGACATTGATTGAACGAATGCTGGAACATCAAGCAACAATCATCGTGACAGAACAAGAATCAACCCAATTAAAAATTAAGATGATTGCGTGTCACCAGCAATGTAATGTTGTCCATTTAAGACATCCACGAAGATATCTTTGTCGGGAACAATTAATAAAGTTGGTGCATCTGTTAGATCAAATCAAAATTAATTCACATGATCTCACGATTGTAGCTGCTACCTACTATTGGCAAACGACACGAACCATATTAGATCTTACAACGTTGAATCAAGAACTGGATATCGTTGGTGTGTTACAACGTTACCATAAGAGTGAATCCTCAATTTTTTCTAATTCGTACTACGATGCGATTGAAAAAGCCAAAAAAGCAGACATTATTATGATGACACCCGTTGATTTTCATTATTTATTTAATAGCCCATCAGATTTATATGAATCATTTATGGATCGTTCTGTAATTATTTTAGATGCTTTCGACTATTTTAATTCGATTTCTGATTATTCAGAACTGAAATTACCCATCAGTGAAGGTTTAACTTTGTGGTCTCGTTGGCTCCATTTGTTTTCAGAAGCGGGGCTAGATTATAGTTATCAATTATTAGATCAATTAATCCAATCTGGATATCAATTGACAGATTCGCTTATTAGAGTCTTAAAGCAATTCGATTCAAGTTCGAAACAGCAAGAATCAGTGAGCTTAACAATTGATGCTACAGATCACTTGGCAGAAAAAATTCATCAGACAGTTCAGAGGATGGTCCGAATCGTTAATGAGCTTATTCAGCTTGATAGTCTTTCAATAATAGATCAAGATGCCAACGAAGTGATTAATCAATGGCAACAACGATTAACTGGTTTTATCATGAAGGATTCTAATCAGTTGTTGTATTTAACAGCAACTCGGATTCGAAATGAGTTTTATCGTTTAGTTTTACGAAAGAAACCTCTCATTCTCCAGTCCAATTATTTAAAATATTTGAACCAATTCAACCAAGTATTGTTAATTAGTTTGGGGGGATATCAAGATTATCAACAACAATGGGGATACCATCGCTGGGTTGATCTCGATGGTTTCGATTACTTGAAGCTTCCGCTCTCATTCTATCCACCAGGGGTGCGTGTCTCACTTCCGATCGAATACTTAGCAAGAGTGCAAGACATAGAACGAATGGAAGACTTAGCAGAATATATGAGTAAGCATCTTATGGATCATGCAACAATCATCATTATTGTTAGTAATAAACAACAAGCGGAATCTTTATATCATATATTGATGGATCGACCTTCTCTGGATTCCTATTTAATTCAAGCTCAGTCCGTTACGAGTAATCGACATAAAATTCGTCGGCGAATGATCGAGCAAGATAAAAATATTATTATTCTAACGCGCAAAGGATTCTTAAGTGAAGAATGGCAGCAGTTCAATCATGAGGGTGTAATTATCTTATTTAATCTTCCATTTGTAGCAATGAATCATGTTTGGTTACAAGGTCAAATATCGCTATTTAATGCACAACACCCAAATCAAAATTATGATAATTTCAAAGCGGTACAACTACCTCAAATGATCCTAAATATGAAAAGATTATTGATGCGGTTCAATGAAGACTACCCTGAGTATGCTATTTATTTATGGGATCAACGAATTATGACTAAAGAGTACAGCCAAACAGTCTTTGCCCAGTTAAATAAATTAGCTCAATTTGAAATTGAATAGAGGAATAATAGGTTTATCTTCTGCCAGTTTATGGTATTATTATGTTGTTATACTAAAAGGAGGGCAATCATTTTGAGTCAAAAATGGATTCCTGTTACATCCATGATACTCTTGTCATTAATGATGTTTTTTATTTTCATTTATGCAAGTAGTGTCAGCAGATTAGCACAAGCTGAAGTGGAAGCAAAGGATATTATTGAAGTTGATTATCCGATTGAACAAGTCCATCAATTTAATATGGTTACGATGAAAGAATCGTATTTTTCTATGTTCTTTACCGATAATGAAGGAGTAGAACGGTATGCCATTATTAAACAAGATGGGGGCGATACGGATTATTATACGAACGAAGATATTATCTCACGCGAAGATGCCATTGGAATTACAAAATATGATAATGAGATTGATAAGGTTATGCAGGCTCGTCTAGGAAAAATGGATAATCGACCTGTTTGGGAAGTTACTTTTAAAGATCAATCTGGTATTATGTCATATTATTATTTGGATGCGACCGATGGGGAATGGATTCAAACGATTGCGAATTTATAAGAAAGAGGAATAAAGATGGATATCATTACAATGAATCAAGCTAAAGATTACGTTGATCAAACTGTGACCGTAAAAGCTTGGGTTACAAATACAAGAAACAGTGGTAAAATCGCTTTTATTCAATTAAGAGACGGAACAGCTTACTTCCAAGGTGTCGTTTTAAAATCAGATGTAAGTGAAGAAGTTTTTGACATTACAAAACATCTTTCTCAAGAAAGTAGTGTCGAATTAACTGGGGTTGTTCAAGAGGATACCCGTTCAAGTCTGGGGTACGAATTGTTAGTTAAAGATATTAAAGTATTAGGTGAAAGTCACGATTATCCGATTACACCGAAAGAACATGGAACTGATTTCTTAATGGATCACCGTCACTTATGGTTAAGAACGTCAAGACAACATGCGATTATGTTAATCCGTAACGAAATTATTCGCGCAACGTTTGAATTCTTTAATGACCGTGGATTTATTAAGATTGATCCACCGATTTTAACAGGCAGTGCACCAGAAGGAACGACTGAATTATTCCATACAGAATATTTTGATGAAGAAGCTTACTTATCACAAAGTGGTCAACTTTATCTAGAAGCTGCAGCAATGGCTTTTGGCAAAGTATTTTCTTTCGGACCGACTTTCCGTGCGGAAAAATCTAAGACACGTCGCCATTTAATTGAGTTCTGGATGATGGAACCTGAGATGGCCCATACAGATCATGAGCAAAGTTTAAAAGTTCAAGAAGAATACGTAGCATACTTAGTGCGTAATGTCATCGATCATTGTCCTCAAGCCTTAGAGCGTTTAGGCCGTGATGTATCCTTACTTGAAAAATATACTAAAACACCATATCCACGAATTTCATATACCGATGCGATTACTTTATTAAATAATAATGGTTTTGATGATATTGAGTGGGGTGATGACTTTGGATCACCGCATGAAACGTTTATCGCAAGCCAATACGAACAACCCATCTTTATCGTAAATTATCCAAAATCAATTAAGCCATTCTATATGAAGGTAAATCCGGAAGACCCACGCACTGTTCTATGTGCAGACATGATTGCACCTGAGGGATATGGTGAAATTATTGGCGGATCGCAGCGTGAAGATAATTACGAAATTATGAAACAAAATATTATTGATTTCAATTTAGACTTAGACGCTTACGCTTGGTACTTAGATACGAATAAATATGGTGCAGTAGTCCATAGTGGTTTTGGAATGGGATTAGAGCGTTGTGTAGCTTGGTTAAGTGGTATTGAACATATTCGAGAAACTTCACCATTCCCACGTCTATTGAATCGCCTATACCCATAATTTGAGAGAATGAATCATTAAAGGAAGGAGGGGACGTTAATGTATGAATCATTTTATGATTGGTATAAAGATGGATTTACGAGTATTCCGAATTATTTATTCAATCATTATCATGAATTTGATATTTCAAGTGATGAAATGGTAATTCTTCTTTATATTTTATCGCAAATATCTCAAGGGAATCGGGTTGAAGATATCCAAAGGATAAGTCAGCACTTGGGCTGGAGCGACCATCTTGTGTTAGAGACGATTAATCAATTAGTCCAGAAAGACTATATGGAAATTGAACTTGTTGAAAATGATTATGGAAAAAAGACGGATCATTACACGATACGTCCTCTCTTTGCTAAGTTAGAAGTAACAAGAACTGCAGAACTTTCTGCTGATACCCAAAGTAATACGAACGAAAAATCACTTTATCAAATCTTTGAGCTTGAATTTGGTCGACCTTTATCGCCCATCGAGATTGAATATTTACAAAATTGGCTAGTCAAAGATGGATACGATGAAGATTTGATTATTGTTGCCTTAAGACAAGCTGTGTTAAACCGAGCGTATAATTTGAAATATATCGATCGTATTTTACTCAATTGGTCCAAAAAGAACATTCTAACTGCCCAAGAAGCAGAACGAGAAATTGAACAATTTGAACGAAATCGAACTCAAACAACCGATGTATCTCAACAATCCAAACAATACGAACATATCCAGATACCGATGGATTATTGGAATTCATCGTCATCTTCATAGCGGAGGATACCAATGTATCAAAAATGGCTAGCAATGGAACAATTTTATTATCATGATTTGTGGATACGAGTAATTTTATCTTGTATCGCAGCCGTGATTTTATTTGCTTCTATTTCTTATTACAAAAAACGAATCGTACAATTTTATATTTTTATCTCAATACTTCTAATTGGCTACACGGTTGTATTTGCCAGAAATGGTTATCAGCAATATGGAGAAATGATTGAAACTTCTTTTTTAACAAATCCAGGAACACGAGATTACCAAAAGAAAATTTTTAATGATTTTGCCTACGGTTCCGTAGAGCGAAGTTTTTATCGGAGTAGTTATTTATATAATTCCTACCATCGATTACCGATGTATAATGAAAACGAACTTCAGCAATCGAATGTGACCTATCGGGGAACGGATGGCCAATATTATTATTTTGAATATGATAATGGGATTATTTATTACGTTGGGAATCGGTTTGTTGAATTCCTATCCACGGATGAAACATATCGTATCGGTGCTTATTTTACATTAACAGATAGTCAATTTGAGCAAATTGGGTTTGTACCAGAGTCGCGAAAATATTTTAGATACTATGCTGTCCCTGAAAAAATGAAAGGTTTAACTATTGATGATGAAATAAAATCCAAAGCAATCTATCAATCCCGTGATAATATTTCAGGGTGGTTAACGCCTTAAAAATGAAAAAATCTGTAACGTCTGAGCGATTACAGATTTTTTTAATGCATTCAATTTAATTTTCAGAAGAAGTACCGCTAGCTAACCAATCATCGACTGCTTTAAGATAATCGATGGGTGGATTATATGAAATCGGGCAAAGATAGCCATTTTCATGAAAAAAATCATATGGAATACTTTTACGCTGGGTATTTTTAATAAAGTCATATGCAGTGACAAAAGGTAACAAGTACACTTCATTGACTTGCTTAAAAAAGACGAGCAGGAAAATTATCCCACCTTGTTTAACGCATTGTTGCATATGTTGAACTTGATGTTCAGGTAGGTTGGCCAAGGGAAATCTCAAATGATTGGTTTCTTTTGCTTCAAAATCAATGTATTTTCCTTGATAGACACCATTATAGTCAGTAGTTGAAGCTCGACGATAATATGCTTCCGTAATGCGTGCAGCGCTGCGACGAGGGTAATCTACCTTAACAACTTGAATTGGAGTTGGTTTTTTATGGATAACGGCAAGATTACGTTGTAAATAGTATGTATTACTTTGATTGAGCATTTCTTCCAGAGACATCCCGCGATTGCCATAGCGTATTCGCTGATTTAAATTATTAGGGGAGGATGGTTTCGGTCCATGCCCGGATGGATATTGGATCATTCAATCATTCCTCTTCTTAAAAATATTAAACAAATATTGATTTTGTCTATATTATAGTCCACTTATGTTTACAAATACAATAAAATCATATAAAATAATAGAGTATGTACTAAACAAGATAAATTTCGGAGGTTATATATGACTGCAAAATTTGAAAAAACATCAACGAATGAAGGAACATTAACATTTGAATTACCGATTGAGGCCGTTAACACTGCCCTTGACAGCGCATTTAAAAAGGCTCGTAAAAACATCAATGTACCTGGATTTCGTAAGGGCAAAGTGCCACGTCAAATCTTTAATAATCTATATGGTGAAGAAGCGTTATACGACGACGTGCTTAATGCATTAATTCCATCAGCCTATGCAGAAGCTCTTGAAGAAGTAGAAGTAGATGCAGTAGGACAACCTAAATTTGATATTGAATCATTAGAAAAAGGGAAGCCTTGGGTTATTAAAGCACAAGTTCAAACAAAACCTGCGGTTAAATTAGGGGACTATAAAGGCTTAACCGTTGAAAAACAAGATCGTGAATTAACCGACGATGAAGTAAATCAATATATCGAGACACGTCGTGAAAGTTTAGCTGAACTTGTAGTTAAGGAAGATGCCGCTGAGTCAGGAGACACGGTTGTCATCGATTATGAAGGTTTCGTTGATGAAGTTGCATTTGACGGTGGTAAAGATGAAAATTATTCACTTGAATTAGGATCTGGCCAATTTATTCCTGGATTTGAAAACCAATTAATTGGTGCAAAACCTGGCGAAGATGTGGAAGTCAAGGTTACTTTCCCTGAACAATACCACGCTGAAGATTTAGCTGGTAAGGAAGCTATCTTCAAAGTAAAAGTGCATGAAGTTAAAACAAAACAACTTCCAGAATTAGATGATGAATTCGCGAAAGATATCGATGATGAAGTTGAATCATTTAAAGAATGGGAAGAGAAAGTTCGTCAAGAACTTCAAGAATCAAAAGAAGAAGCTGCCAAAGAAGTCGTTGAAGATTTAGCACTTCGTCAAGCTGTTGAGAATGCTGAAATTGATGGAGGTATTCCACAAGCAATGATTGACGAAGAAATCAATCGTCAAGTAGAATACTTCTTAAATAATTTAAGTCGTCAAGGCATTAATCCAGAAATGTACTACCAAATTACTGGATCAACTGAGGAAGATTTACGTAATCAATTTGCTGAAGAGGCTGAATTACGCACTAAGACGAACTTAGTCCTCGAAGAAATTGTGAACGTTGAAGAATTAGATGTCAACGAAGACGAAATTAACGAAGAAATTGAAAGCTTAGCAGCTCAATATGGTATGGAAACAAGCAAAGTTCGTCAATTTGTAACAGAAGAAATGCTATCAAATGATATCAAGATGAAGAAAGCAATGAATTTAATTATTGATTCTGTTGAAGAAAAATAATTAAAGGCAATTGTAATATAGATAAGGGGATGCAAAAGTCAATTAAACGATGACTTTATTGCGTCCTCTTTTATATCTATCAATTTGGAAAGGAGTTCTTTATTATATGAGCCGAAACATACATGATCAAGAAGAATTTTTTTGTTCTTTTTGTGGAAAATCTCAAGATGAAGTTAATAAAATCGTAGCCGGCCCAGATGTCTATATTTGTGATGAATGCGTGGAATTATGTCGAATGATTATTAAAGAAGATATTAATCAAAATTATTCATCAACTGAAATTACGATTCATACACCACATGAAATCAAGGCAATTTTAGATGAATACGTGATTGGTCAAGAACAAGCGAAAAAAACTTTAGCTGTCGCAGTCTACAATCATTATAAGCGCATTCAGCAAGAAGTTGATGACGATGGTGTCGAATTACAAAAAACAAATATCGCTCTGATTGGGCCAACTGGCTCAGGAAAGACCTTTTTAGCTCAGACTTTAGCACGTATTTTAAATGTTCCATTTGCAATTGCTGATGCAACCACGTTAACCGAAGCAGGTTATGTTGGAGAGGACGTAGAAAATGTTCTACTAAAACTTGTTCAAGCAGCAGACTATGATATTGACATGGCGGAAAAAGGAATTATTTATATTGATGAAATCGATAAAATTTCTCGTAAAAGTGAAAATGTTTCGATTACTCGAGATGTCAGTGGTGAAGGAGTCCAACAAGCTTTGCTTAAAATTCTTGAGGGGACAGAGGCGAATATCCCGCCTCAAGGTGGTAGAAAACATCCGAATCAAGAGTTTATTAAACTGGATACTTCAAATATTTTATTTATTGTTGGAGGTGCCTTTGCGGGTATCGAAACAATTGTTAAAGAACGGTTAGGAAGCAAAGTGATTGGTTTTGGTTCTAACTCAGGACACTTAGATCCAGATAAGAGTCTCATGCAACAAGTGACGTCAGAAGACTTACTTAAATTTGGATTAATCCCAGAATTTATTGGTCGAATCCCCTTAACAGCCGCCCTTGAACAGTTAACAGTCGATGATCTTGTGAAAATTTTAGTTGAACCAAAAAATGCTTTAGTGAAGCAATATAAAAAACAACTGGCATTAGATGATGTTGAATTAGATTTTGAACCGGAAGCATTGAAGTTGATTGCTCAAATGGCAAATGAGCGTGGTACAGGTGCACGTGGACTCCGATCAATTATTGAGCATGTGATGCTTGAAGTTATGTATGAAGTCCCGAGTCGTGATGATGTACATAAAATCATTATTACAAAAGAAAATGTCGAAGGAATTTCATTACCTGAATATTATGACGAAAACAATAAAAAACTCTCTTCATAAAGGGGGATCTTATGAAATATCATACAATTGAAATGTTGACCAGTGCGGTATCACCCGCTCAGTATCCGGCGCCAAATTTGCCTGAAATAGCTTTAGCTGGTCGATCCAATGTCGGGAAATCATCCTTTATTAACGCAATGGTCGGGCGACAAGGCGTGGCTCGTACATCAAGTCAACCTGGTAAAACTCAAACATTAAATTTTTATGAAATTGATCACCAATTCCGTTTTGTTGACTTGCCTGGTTATGGTTATGCTCGTGTTTCGAAACGAGAACGCGAACGGTTTAACCAATTTATCTCGGACTATTTACATCAACGTGAGAATCTAGTTGCTTTACTATTATTAATGGATTTTCGTCATCCGCCTACAGATTTAGACCTTGGCATGAAGGAATTTGCGGATGAACTTGAAATCCCCTACGCGATTGTGACAACAAAAATTGACAAAATTAAACGTAGTCAATATTCAAAACATATTCATTCTTTCGTTAAAATGTTAGATTTACCAAGTGATGAAGCATTATTTTTATTTTCATCGGAAGACCGAACAGGTGCTGCAGACCTTTGGGATGTAGTCTACTCACTAGTTGAGTGATAGTGACTTGAAAAGATTTTTATAATTAAGAAGGGGATCTTATGGCACGTATTCCAAATGAAATCGTGAATCAAATTTTGTCTGAAGTGAATATTGTCGATTTGATTAATTCTTATATTCCATTACAAAAACGAGGAAATAACTATTTATGCGCTTGTCCTTTCCATGAAGATAATAATCCTTCCTTTTCCGTGTCAGAAACAAAACAAATTTTTAAATGCTTTAGTTGCGGACGGGCAGGAAATATTTACAGTTTTATTCAAGAATACGAACACGTTGGCTTTGTCGATGCGGTCATCAAAGCAGCTGAATTTGCTAATATCAAACTACCGGATATAGTAACCCAATCAACGAAGGTAAATCCTAAAATAGAAATTTTATATCAAATTCACCAAAAAGTCGTTGAATTTTATCATTATTATTTAACACAGACACATCACGGTGAGAAGGCACTAGATTATTTAACACAACGCGGCATAAATGCAGAAACAATTGAACGGTTTAATATCGGGTATGCTCCAAATAATTCTGAGTTGATCTACCAAATATTACAAAATGAAGATTTCACGGATGAACAGTTGATTCAATCTGGGATTTTCTATCAAAATGATCGAAAACAAATGATTGATCGGTTTAAAAATCGATTAATTATTCCATTGAGAGATGAACAAGGGCGAACCATCGCTTTATCGGGTCGCTTGATTGAAGACAATCCATCCTTAGCAAAGTATATTAATTCACCCGAGACAGATATATTTGTGAAAAATCGCTTTCTATTTAATATGGATTTAGCTCGACAAGCGGTACGACAAAGTGAAGAATTATTAATAACAGAAGGCTATATGGATGTGATTTCATTAAGTCAAGCAGGGTTTCTCAATAGTGTTGCTACGATGGGGACGGCTTTTACCTCAGATCATCTCCGACAAATTAAACGAATCACTCGTCACGTAAAATTAGTTTTTGATGGTGACCGTGCGGGTCAAGATGCAATGAGTCGTGCAATGGATCGTTTAATTGACGAATCATCTCTATCCACAGAAGCGGTAATCATTCCGGAAGGAGGAGATCCCGATGATTGGATTAAGCGCTCTGGAAAGGCTGGTTTTCAGACTCTCTTAGATAAGAGTAAATCATACTATGATTTTAAAAAAGCGTACTTAGCATACTCATATAATTTGTCTTTAGATAATGAAAAAGCCCAATACATCGAGCAACTCATTAAAACGGTGGCGCTCATTCCATCTTCAATCGAACAACAGTTGAGAGTCCAAGAGATTGTTGCAGAATTTCAGTTAAATGAAGCGATTGTCCAAGAGCAATTAACTCGAGCAACGCGATATCATGAAAAGGAAATTAAACAACAATCCCATTCGTCAAAAATAACCAAAACAGATATACCTGCTGAATCTTTTGTGACTTCAAAAATAACGGTCGAATCTAAAAAAGCATATCAGGCAGAACGCACAATTTTATTCAATCTTATCTATCACGAATCAGCATGGAAATATATCCAGCAACTAGATGAAATACCGATTATGTACCATGATTTAAGTAATCGGGCATTCTTAGCGCTAGATCGATATTATTATGAAGGAAATCATTTTCCCATGACACAAATTGTCCATCAAATTGATGACGGTGAATTAAATCAGTGGCTTCAAGATATTATGTGGTCAGATGAGGTGTTTGATTTTAATGAACAAGAGATGGCAGATTGTTTTGGAATTTTAAAAAAGGAATTTATCGGTCAAAAAATTGATGAACTACGAACAAAGTTAAAACAAGCCAAACAAGAAAATAATCAAACAACGAGTCAAGAAATTTTCCAACAAATTTTTCTATTAATGAAAGAATATAAATAAGAAGGAGTGGATATGTATGACAAAAGATAAAGCAACATCTTCAGATAAAGGGTCAGAAAAATCTACTAAAGAATTAAAAGTGACGGTAAATCAAGCAACGGAACAAATTATTGCTGAAAAATCTGGACTCGGTCAAATTCATTATGACGAGCTTACAAAACGAATTGCCAGTCCATATGAACTAGATTCAGATCAGATTGATTTATTAATTCAAAAAATTGAAGATAATGGCATTGCGGTTGTAGGGGACGACGGCGGTCCTACGAAAGCGCAAATGGTTAAAGAAGATGAACGTTCATCGGAACTTCAGGAAGTAGAAGAACCAGACGAAGATCCAACTAAAATGAAAGTTAGCGATCCAGTTCGGATGTATTTGAAGGAAATCGGTCGAGTTGACTTACTAACAGCTGAAGAAGAAGTGGAAATCGCAAAACGAATTGAAGCAGGAGATGAAATAGCTAAACAAGAACTCGCAGAAGCAAACTTGCGTTTAGTTGTTTCGATAGCTAAACGCTATGTCGGACGGGGGCTATCATTTCTTGACTTGATCCAAGAAGGAAATATGGGTCTGATGAAAGCCGTCGAAAAGTTCGATTATCATAAAGGGTTTAAATTCTCGACTTATGCTACTTGGTGGATTCGACAAGCCATTACACGTGCGATTGCCGATCAAGCACGTACGATTCGGATTCCAGTTCATATGGTTGAGACAATTAACAAATTAGTTCGTATTCAACGTACACTATTGCAAGAGCTTGGACGAGAACCGACACCTGAAGAAATTGGAGCAGAGATGGATTTACCTGCAGAAAAAGTGCGTGAAATCTTAAAGATTGCTCAAGAGCCTGTCTCACTCGAAACGCCAATCGGTGAAGAGGATGATTCTCATTTAGGAGACTTCATTGAAGATGAAGGAGCTTTAAGTCCCGAAGCATTTACAGCAGGTTCTCTTTTAAGAGAACAGTTAGAGGAAGTTTTAGATACATTAACAGACCGAGAAGAAAATGTTTTAAGATTACGCTTCGGACTGGATGATGGCAATATTCGCACTTTAGAACAAGTTGGAAAAGTATTTGGTGTAACTCGTGAACGCATTCGTCAAATTGAAGCTAAAGCTCTTCGTAAATTACGCCATCCAAGTCGTTCTAAACAATTAAAAGATTTTTTAGAATAATTATTTGACAACATCAAGTAGACTACATCACTTGATGTTGTTTTTTTATCAGGTAAAATAAAGTCATATTATTAATAAAGGATGAAGATATGAATTCAAAACAACTTTCTAAGCGGTTGCAATGGATTGCAGATAGTATTATTAAATATGCACCTAAACCAACCCGTTTAGCAGATATCGGTAGTGACCACGCTTATTTACCATCTTACTTAGCCCAAGGAAACTACATCGAGTTTGCTATTGCAGGAGAGGTGGTTAAAGGCCCCTATCAATCAGCCATCCAAGAAGTGAATCAACACCAATTAAATGATCGAATTGATGTAAGATTAGGTGATGGCTATGATGTCATTCATTTTGAGGATAAGATTAATACGGTTAGTATATGCGGGATGGGCGGTGGGCTCATTGTAGATATTTTAACACGAGGACAACAAATCGGTCATCAACCTAAGCTATTAGCACTTCAACCTAATGTGGGCGAAAGAATCGTTCGCCAATGGCTAAATGATCATCATTATCAAATCATTGATGAATATATTATTCAAGAAAAAGGGCACTTTTATGAGATGATTATCGCCCAATCTAATCCGAATACTAAAGTAACTATATCAGACAAAGAATTAATGTTTGGTCCATTTCTTTTACAGGAACGAAATGATACCTTTATCGAAAAATGGCGCAATGAATTAGAGAAAATGAAATATATCTTAACCTCCTTGCAGTTGAGTAAAAAGGGTGACCATACTAAAGAATTAGAAGTCAAACAAACAATTAAAGCAATCGAAGAGGTGATTTCTTAATGGAATTTTTATTATCAAATTTTATTCATCAAATTGAAGCCATTTATCCTTTAGACTTAGCAGAGGAATGGGATCCTGTTGGCTTACATTTTGGAAATTTAAATTCAACTGTTTCTAGAATTATGACTACCTTGGATGTCACTGAATCAGTCGTTGAAGAGGCTATCTCGCAAAATGTCGATACGATTGTAGCACATCATCCATTGATTTTTTCATCGATTAAACGTTTAGACGATAGACAAATGAATATCGAATTGTATCGGACGCTTTTATCAAATCGTATCAATGTTTATGCAATGCATACGAATGTAGATCGTCAGCAAAATGGAATGAATGACTGGTTAGCGAACCGACTAGGATTAATCAATGTAAGAGACTTAGCTAATCAACCTCTCAATACAGAAATGACTCCAGAACTAGGAAGGGTAGGAGACCTTCCAGAAGCATTATCCCATAATGAATTATATCAACATATTTTAAAACAACTTGGCGCACCTTACTTACAAGTTGTAAATCCGTCTACCGATTTATATCACCGCATTGCAATCGTAGGTGGCTCTGCTTATGAAGCAATTGAAGCTGCAATAAAATGTGGTGCGGATGCATTTATTACAGGAGATGTGACTTATCATAAAGTATTAGAAGCTTCAACACTACCGATTACAACGATTGATGCAGGTCATTTTATTGAACAGTGTTTTATTAAAGAAATGGCTCAAATACTCCATCATCTTGTGCCTGAACATGTTACAATAATAGAGAGTCAAACAAATCGGGACCCTCGTCAACTTATAATCAGAAAGGATGTCTAATTTTATTATGGATTTATTTGCCAAAACTCAAGAGAGACTGATTCGTTATGCTAAGATTAATACTCGTTCCGATGAAAGCTCGCCAACGATTCCTTCCACGGAGATTCAATTCGATTTATTGAATCTATTAGTAGAAGAATTGAAAGAAATCGGGATGTCAGAAGTCGAATTGAATCCAGAAAATGCTTTTGTCACAGCAACGTTACCATCAAATGTTGAACACGACGTTCCAACGATTGGTTTTATTGCCCATGTTGATACAGCTGATTTTAATTCAGAAAATATTACACCGCTAATTCATGAAAACTACGACGGATCAACGGTTGTTTTAAATGAAGCAGAAAATATTGTTATGACACCAGAAGACTTCCCAAGTTTGAAAAATTATCTGGGGCAAACATTGATTACAACAGATGGAACTACCCTACTAGGTGCAGATGATAAGTCAGGAATTGCTGAAATTATGACCGCAATGGAGTATTTCATTCAACATCCTGAAATTTCGCATGGAAAAGTTCGAGTTGCTTTTGGTCCAGATGAGGAAATAGGACGAGGCGCTGATCATTTTGATGCAGAAGGATTTGGTGCAGATTTTGCCTATACAATGGATGGGGGTCCACTCGGAGAACTGCAATATGAAAGCTTTAACGCTGCTCAAGCGGAATTAACAATAACAGGTCGAAACATCCATCCAGGTACTGCCAAAGGAAAAATGATTAATGCGATTACGATTGCGAATGAATTTATTAATGGCTTACCACAAGAAGAGGTTCCTGAATATACAAGTGATCGTGAAGGATTTTATCATGTGTTGTTACTCGAAGGTTCTGTAGATGAAGCGCAAGTTAAGTTAATTATTCGTGATTTTGATCGATCATCATTTGAAGCACGTAAAGAACATGTCAAACAACTAGTAGAATCGATTAATGGTCAATATCCTACTCAACCGATTTCGTTAAATCTATTTGATCAATACTATAATATGGCAGAAGTCATCGAACAAGATATGACACCGGTGAATTTAGCGAAAGCAGCCATGGAAAAAGCCAATATCACCCCAGATATTAAACCAATTCGAGGTGGTACCGATGGCTCAAAAATTAGCTTTATGGGGATTCCAACGCCAAACATTTTTGCGGGCGGCGAGAATATGCATGGACGCTATGAGTATGTAGCCGTTGAAGTAATGGTGAAAGCCACAGAAACAATTTTAAATATCATTGAGTTAAACGCCAAAGCTTAAAAGCTATAGAAGGAGCGAAAGATGGCACTTCAAATTATTACAGGGGATCACGCTATTAATAAAAAAGCTGTGATGATCAACCATTTGCATCAAATTTTTACCCACAATCCATCTGCTGAGATTTACTATATTATTCCAGATCATATTAAATTTGATATGGAAACAACGATGCTGGATCAATTAAAGCAAATTCAAGGTGGAAATCAAGCCGCGATGCTAAATATACAAGTTGCCAGTTTTTCGCGAATTAGCTGGTTTATGATGCCTCATTATCATAATGAGGCTCCTTCTATATCTAGCATAGGTAAAAAGATGATTTTAAGAAGTATTTTGAGCGAATTAAAATCTCAACTTGTTACATACCGCAGTCAAATCACTTATCAAGGTTTTATAGATAAGCTTTATAACCAATTCGAGGAGTTTATTCAAGGAAATATTGATCAAGTAACACTCGAACAATTGATTGAGGCAATAGATGAGGAAGAAATCGGAACGCTCAACCAATATCGATCCAGTCAAAGGTTAAATGAAATTAACACAATTTATACGACTTATATTGATAAACTTAATCAATTAAATATTAACTACCGTAATGATTACTTTGAATTGATCGATTATTTAGAAAATTTACTACCGCAAGAGAACTTATACATTGCAATCGATCATTATGAGTATTTTACGGGGGAACAGCTTTATATTATAAATCAATTAATCCGTGTAGCACATACAGTATGGATTCAATTACCGATTGATTCGGATCATCTTTTAAATACATCTCATTATTCATTTGAACAAGTTGCAAAAAATACCTATTTTCAACTAAAACGTCTGTGTAACGTTAATGGACTGAAACAATTGAATGATTGGCAAATCAATGGTCCAACTTATCCATATCATTCAGATGTTTTGGCCGTTGCAAAAACTTATCAAGCCTTGAATGAATTTAAACCGGTTGAAAAATTGAGTTTAGTGCAATCCGAACACATTGAATTATGGCATAACGATACAATCCAAACGGAAATGAAGCATGTGGTCAATCAAATTCATTATTTAGTGAGTCAAAAAAAATATCGTTACCGTGATATACGAGTATTAACAAGAAGTTTTGATTGCTATGGTTCCTTAATCGAACCTTATTTTAAAATGAATGATATTCCTTGTTTTATTGATAATACACAAGAAATGCAACATCATCCCTTTGTATTATTATTAGAGGGATTATTAAACTTATCCATTCAACAATGGAATTATACCTCAATTATGGCCGTTTTAAATTCAAGTTTTATTTTACCCTCATTTTTGCAAAATGATCAGTTAAGTCCAGAAGAATTACGGATTGAAAAACAACATCAAGTCAATCAATTAGAAAATATTTTAATTGAAAATGGGTTGTTTGGTTACCGATTATACCAAATCGACTATCCATGGCATTACAGTAATGAATCTTTACCTTACTATAATGCGAAAGGCGAGAAAACGGAACAGACGATTGAAGAGATGATACAACCTTGGCGTAACTGGATACACCAACTCTCGCAAATACTAAAACGTCCCGCAGAATTAACTGGCGAATCATTTGCAAAATGGGTCTATCAAGTGATGGACCATCTGAAACTAAAAGAACAGTTAATTTTTGAAAGAGATTATTTAATCCAACAGGGCCGAATTGAACAGTCAATGGAAGAAGAACAAGTGTGGAATACAATGATTGATTTACTCGATGAATTTTGTTTAATTTATCAAAACCAAACTGAAAGTTATGAAACATTTGTCCAAATTTTATTGGCTGGAATGAATGAAGCGAGTTTCCTTATTATTCCACCGACAATGGATCAAGTGATGATTTCAAGTATGATTAGTCCACGTACTCAGCCAACCAAAATCACATTTGTTATTGGAATGAACCATCAAACCTTACCACAATCCATTCAAGAGGACTCATTAATGACTCGACAAGAACGTGAGTTACTACTTTCTATGGATTTAATGCCGCATCAATCCATTCAACATACACCAGCTGTTCAGTATCAAGCAGAATCATTTTTATTTTATAAATTACTTTTAGCTAGTACCGAACGATTATATTTAAGCTATGCTCAAGTCGTCGAGGACCAAACGGTCGAACGAAGTCCATATATACAAGAATTGTTAAATTGGGTTGAATTGCCTACTTATCATTTTAAAGTAGATCCGACTGAAGAATTGACTCAACCCCATCCAAGTTCATATGGGCGTTATTCTATTGAACGAAGTAAAGTGATGTATTTAAATCGGTTCTATTGGCAACAATCGGTTAATTATTTACCACCTTTGCGTAAATTAATTGCAAGTATGAAAGAATATGAATTGCAACATAGCATTCCTGATGCTGGACGAATCGATAATTTGGTGAAAAGATCAGTTGAAGATTTTATCCAACCCGTGTCAATTAATCCTGAAACGGCTCGTCAATTATATGGAGATCAACTTTCATTATCTGTCTCGAAAATTGAAGAATATTATCGAGATGCTTATTCGCACTTTCTACTTTATGGATTGAAATTAAAAGAACGCATTGAGTTTGAATTAGATCCAGCTCGAACGGGAGACTTCTTTCACGAATATTTAGATCAAGTGACCCAACTGGCAACGAATCAATATCAACGGTCGCTATTGACCTTAGATGACGCGGCGCTGTTGGATATCATTCACTTGATTGAAAATCAATTAAGTCATCATTTCAAATTTCAAATTTTACATAGTTCGGCACGTATGAAATTTATTCATCAATTGTTGAACCAGGAGATGCGTCAAGTGTTGAACAATTTAATCAAAAAAGTTCAAATAACCCAATTAGAACCAGTCCTGACAGAAGCAATTTTTGGCTTGAATCCAATACTACCTCTTAGAGGACTCTACTATCAACTTGATTCTCAACGGACACTGCAAGTGACAGGAAAGATTGACCGAATTGACCGTCTTCAATTAGGGGAGGATACTTATTATCAAGTTGTCGATTATAAATCGTCACAAAAAGAATTTAACTTAGTTGAGCTATTTTACGGATTAGATATGCAAATCTTAACGTATTTAAAAGTGATTCACCAAAATTATCCGAACGCTTTCCCGTTAGGTGCTTTCTATCAACCGATTACCCATATAAATGAGTTAGCAACACATGACGTAAAAGATGAAAAAGAGCAAAGTTTAGCGGATTATACATATCGTGGTTTTATTACGCTACCAGAAGTGAAGATGCAACAAATCGACTCAACTTTAGAGCCACAGACAGCAAGTTTAATTTATCCTGTTAAATTAAAGAAAGATGGTTCATATGATGCCTACTCAAATCGTTTTAATGAAACTGACTTTCAGTTGCTGTCGAACTATGTTGATTATTTATTTGTTGAAGCTGCAAACCAAATTCAATCAGGAAATATTGCACTCACTCCATATCGTGATGAACGCTTTACGACCTCATTACAACCTGGATTTAGAACAATTACTGGTTTTGACGCCACTGAACATTACCATCTGTACCGTCACAAACAATTACGGAAAAAAGATATCATTCAGAAAATTGAACAAATATTACAATCTCAACAAGAGGAGGTGAGCGAATGAGCCGTCAATTTAATCAACAACAATTAGCAGCAATTGAAGCGAAGGGGTCAAATATTCTAGTATCCGCATCAGCCGGCTCAGGTAAAACAACCGTTTTAATTGAACGAATCATTCGTCACGTACTCTCTGATTATGCGATTTTGGATCAACTATTAGTGGTCACTTTTACTGAGATGGCAGCGAATGAGATGAAAGAACGGCTAGAAATGGCCTTAAAACAACAAATTAATCATTCAAAAGATCCGGAACTCAAACGTAATTTAATGAGACAACTGAGTATTTTACCTGAAGCACATATTCGTACGTTACATTCATTTTGTTTGACGGTTATTCAACAATTTTTCTATCTAGATGATATTGATCCAGAATTTACGTTACTCACAGACGCAACCCAAATTGAATTGTTAAAAGAAGAAGCCTGGGAGGCATTACTTGAATTAATTATCGATGATTCACCTTCGATTAAAGTGAGTTCAGATGAATATTTAACACTCCTAAGGTCATTTAGCAAAGGGCGTAATGATGATCGTCTGTATCAAATGATCAATCAACTCTGTGAGTTCGCTCGAAGTAATCCTGATCCACTCGGCTGGATGGAAAATATAAGTCATCCAGATCATTTCTTGCTAGATTTTTCAACCCCATTCTATCAAAGCAGTCTTATTGAATATTCGATGCAACTAATCAAAGAGGCAAAACATCAATGGCAACTCGCACTGCAATTGACAGAATCGTTAAGTGAAGCTACCCTTGAAAAGTATGCGACGTTTATTCAAGAAGATGCACATATTGCAGAATCATTGATACAACATTTTGAAAATAACCAATATGAAGAAGCCATCAACCTTATTCATCAACATTCATGGAAACGTTGGGCGAGTTACCGGCGTGATGATGAAGACAAAGAAATTATTCAACTCGCTAAAAAATATCGTGATCAAGCAGTCCAACGAATTAAAGAATTAACAAATTTTTTCCCTTACTCCTACTCACAGATGCAAACACATCTAGAGGGAAGTCAAGTCATTGTCAATTCGTTATCTCATTTAGCCATCGGATTCTACCATCAGTTTCAACGCTTAAAACGTCAAAATAAATTGATCGATTATAATGATTTAGAACATATTACGCTGCAATTATTAGCACCAATGGATCCGAAGACAAGAGAACGTCAGCCGAGCATTGCAGCTCATTTCTATCAAAATCAATTTAAAGAAGTAATGGTCGATGAATATCAAGATATTAACGAATTACAAGGATTAATCTTACATTATTTATCACATGAAACGAAATCAACGGGTAATCTTTTCATGGTAGGGGATGTGAAACAATCAATCTATGGATTCCGCATGGCCGATCCAAGTCTTTTTCTTTCAAAATACGAACGCTATCAAACATCCACAGATCAACAATTGATTATTTTAGATACAAATTATCGTTCAAGGGATAATGTTTTGGGGTATACGAATGACGTTTTTGAACGAATCATGGATAAAAATCTTGGCGAGATGATATATGCTGAAGCAGAATCACTCAAGACGGGCTTTCCTTATTTTATTGAGCAACAAGCTGATTCCGATTATAACGCTGAATTTTTACTCTTTAATAAAGACACTATGATGGAGTCAAATGAAGATTTAGAAGGGGAATTCGACACCAGTCGAGAAGCAGAAGCCCATCTAATTGCTCAAAAAATTCGCTATTTAATTGATTCAAATCAGCAAATTTATGATAAATCTAATGGCGGATTTTACCGTAAGATTGAGTACAATGACATTGTTATCTTATCATCCACAAAAAATTCTTTCTTGACACTTCAGCGTATTTTTGATCAATATGAGATTCCTTTGTTATCTCAAAAAATTGAAAGTTATTTCCAACGTCAAGAAATCCAACTGATGTTAGCTTTACTTAAGATTATTGATAATCCGCATCAAGATATTCCGCTGGTCGCCATTCTACGCTCTTATTTTGTCGGCTTATCTGATGAACAATTAAGTTTGATTCGAATTTATAGTCAAACAACAAGTTATTTTCAAGCAGTCCTTGCGTATGCGAATGCAGAAGATACGACCACGATTGATCAAACTCTACAAGGTAAAATACAAGAATTCTTAAGTCAATTAAGACATTGGCAGCGTCTAGCTGATGAAATTTCATTAGCAGAATTAATCTGGCAAATATATATGGAAACAGATTTTCTCAGTTATAACGCTGGATTGAGTAATGGTCTGCAGCGTACGTCTAATTTACACGGATTATATCAACGGGCTTCAGATTTTGAATCACATTATTTCCGCGGTATCTTTGGATTCATTCGCTATATTGAGAAGGTAATCGATCGAGATAAGGATCTTCAAGAACCGGTCTTATTAGATCATGGCCAAAATTACGTTCGCATGATGACTGTTCATGCAAGTAAAGGGTTGGAGTTTCCAATTGTGTTTTTAATGAATACTGGACAAAAAATGAATCTCAAAGAATTGCGTGAGACGATGGTGCTTTCCAAGGAACACGGTATTGGGATAGACTATATTGACACGGAGTATCATTTAAAGTATCCGACCATTCATAAAGAAGCAATTAAAAAAATTAGGGAACGTCAATTAAAATCTGAAGAAATGCGGAAACTTTATGTCGCATTGACCAGAGCGGAACAAAAGATATATATCGTTGGAACCATTGCAAGTCAAAATAAATGGGAGGAAATGCAACAGCTTTTATTAGATCATGGTGATCAATCAAAAACCATCCCCTTAATGCATCGTCTTAAAGCTGCAAGTTGGTTAGATTGGCTACAACAAGCACTCTATTATCGTTCCTTAAATTCTTCGAATGCGGTTCATATTTATACAATGGATCAATTGATTTCAAAGATGGTCGATGAAAATAATGTTCCACAGGATAATTTGATGCAATATTATCAGAAAAACTTTGCGTTAACAGCACATGAGACACCAGATGATACATTACTGGATTCAATGTTATTTCAATATTCATTTCCACTCAGTACCAAAACGGCTAGTTACCAATCGGTCTCTGAATTAAAACGACTTTTTGAAGAGCCCTTAATTGATAAAGCCAACTATTTAACTGCGAACCCAACGACTTTGAATTTATCTGAAATTGAGAGTGAATTAGCTGGAATTCGTTATACGCAAGGAACTTTTAATGAACCAAAACTGATTCAATCGAATAAAAATCAATCTTTAACTCCAACGGAAAAGGGGACATTGATTCATTATTTAATGCAATCATTGAACTATCAATCCTTTAACAATATTGATATTACACACTATTCAACAGAGTTAGTACGACAAGTCCAACTATTGAGCCAAACGATTGATTCAAAATTTTCATTAATTGATCTAGAAATATTAAATAAAATTATTTCTTATTTAACTTCAGAGTTAGGACAATTGATTATTCACCATCATAACCAGATAAAGGTAGAACAAGCATTTTCAATGACAATTCCGGCGTCGAAATTATATCTTTCGTCGAAAGAGCAGGAAGACACCTTAAAATATCATCCAGAAGATCAAATCTTAATTCATGGGGTCATCGATGCTTATCTAATTGTGGATCAACGAGTTATTTTATTGGATTATAAAACCAATCGCTATCAGGCATACTCTAACCAAAGTAAACAAGAACAAATTAAACATTTGTCTAATGCTTATCGTTTCCAACTTAGTCTATATGCACACGCACTATCGCTCGTTCATTCAATCGATGTTACGGAAGTTTATTTAGTATTAATAGATTTTGAAGAAGTAGTCCCATTAACAGATTTATATCAATTTTAAAGATAAATAACGTCTACTCCAATCTAGAAGATGGAAGTAGACGTTTTTTTGAATTTATTTTATAGTGGTGGGTCATAATTAACCGGTCGACTGTAATCTCCAGCTGCATTCCATAGTAAGAATTCATGAACACCTAATTCTTTTAATGCACGAATTTGGTCTTCAACTTCTTGAGGCCCGTAGTACATATAGGTCCCCTCAGGGAGGTAATCTGCCGTAAAATCTTGCAGCCAAGGTCTTGTTCTAACAGGATTTGCTACTTCTGCGAGCACATTCGCTTCTTCGTGCATATAGGCTTTTGTAAAGTCATAAGGGTACAAATCTGGGTAGTCAAAACCAAAGAACCCTTCACTCCAATGCGACGGATAAATCATGGATGAAACTACATCGACTCGTTCAGCCATCAGTTTGAAGTCTTGCCCAATACCACGTACATCTGGGGCATTTCCTGCAACGGCAGTGTAACCAAAGACATCGGCACTAATCTCTACATCGTATGGGGCTAACTTTTCACGTGCATAATCTAAAAAATCTGCAATCGCTTGAGTTCTTTCTTGTCCTTCTAATTCTGGATCTTCACTGACATAAGCGGCATATCCTCCCAGTTCATATTCCAAATCTTGACTAAAAACATGAAAACCTTCTGGAAATCGAATATAGTCAAATTGAATTTCTTTAAATCCTAGTTTTGCCGCTTCCTCAGCAATTGAAATAATATAATCCCATGTTTCTTGCAAAAAAGGATTAATGAATTTAGATCCGCCACCGTCCGACCAAATTTCTCCGGTGGAAATGTCATGGAAAGATAAATCTGGTCTCAGTTCGGCTAGTCTTGAATCTTTAAAGGTAACAATTCGTGCAATTGGATAAATTTGCTTCGATGCTAACTTTTCTAAAATCTTATGGTAATCCACTGTAGCCGTAATATTTGCTTCAATATTTGGATTATCTGTTTCAAAAGACTGTAAAATATTTCCCCAATCATCCTTAAAGTTTAAGACAACGGCATTGAGTTCGGTTTGGTCGATATAATCAATGATTTCGTCAAAATATTCTGGATTAGAAACATTTGACTCTGTTAAATAGATACCTTTAACTCCCTCTGCAGGGTAGGGAATATCGACTTGACTACCATATAATAGATCGGCCGGGAGACTATCTGGTTTTACGAGCAAAGGTTCGGTTGGTATTTGTAAATCTTTATAGCGATTTACTGCATTTGTTTGAACTCGATCTTGAAATACTTCCAACTCTTCTGGAGAATAGGTCACTTCCGAGAGCGATTCGGTGGATTCAGAGTTGTCACTGCTAATTTGAGGTGATAAAAAGGTGTCGCATCCAACGATAATTGCCATGGCACCCAATAAAAGTAAGCAACGCTTTAAAATTTTTAACGTCATATTTCCCTCACAAACTATTCTTTAGATTCCGCTAAATTGACTAGGTATATTTTAAAATTAATTAATTGAGTATTTATCGGCTCAAAATAACCTAAAATTTTCTCTAAGTTAATATGGTTTGTTGTCATTAACGTTTCGACTTGTTCAAAAATTTGATAAAAGCGATTGTAATCAATTTCTGGGTCAGATAGCGAATGATAGATTTGTTGTTCGCTTTGGATATTCGCTTGATAGTCCTTGCTATAAACCGCTAAATTCTCTTGTAGCTGATTCAACAAATCAATCTGTTGAATCACTTCTTGACGATCAAGTAATTCTGCATCTGTAAATGTCGTAAATTCTTCAATGTACTTTTCTAAAGCACCAACTTGTTCTGATAAAAGACCTAATTGATATTCACGTTCCGAAACATTGATTTGAATGGCAGAATTTTCATCACCAAATGCTGTGAGTCCATCTTCAGAATTAAGCGTTGCTTCAAAGTCACGCTGGATATTCTCTTCTTCATTTTGAATCTCATTTAAAATATTGATGATTTGAGTCATATTATCTTGCAAGGCATCAATGGTTCGTTTTGAGCGTTCGAGTGAATTGTCACAACCAAATAATAGGGTTGAAATCAATAAAATTGATAGATATTTTATTATTTTTTTCATGATTTTCTCCTAATTTTTAAAAATAGATATTAAGGGCCCCTTAATATCATTGGAAATTTCTTTATAACATAGTTTAGTATATAATATCTAAAGGACAGATTCAAACGAGTCAAATCATAAATATGAGAGGAAACGAAGATGTTATTTTCTTTTTTAATCGCAATATTTGTCATCATATTTGATCAATTGATTAAATATTGGTGTGTGATGAATTTACCATTCCAACAATCGCAAGTCTTCATACCCAACTTTATTAATTTTACGTATCTTCATAACTACGGCGCTGGGTGGGGAATGATGCAAGGGAGAACATTATTTTTTATTTTTATCACGATGTTTGTTGTTGGATATTTATGTTATTTAATTTATAAACATCAAAATGATTCGCTAATCGTTCGATGCACCTATGGATTGTTACTTGGTGGTGCAGTAGGTAATTTGATTGATCGCGTACGATTAGGCTATGTCATTGATATGATTCAATTAGACTTTATAAAATTTCCAGTTTTTAATATTGCCGATGCTGCCTTAACACTAGGGTGTATCGCTTTAATACTAATCATTTTTACCGATAAAGAAGGAAAGGATTATATATAATGATGAATTATGAAGAGTTCACTTATGTGCTAGACGGCGAACAAGATCGACTAGATCGAGTACTTTTAAATTATTTTCCGAATGAGAGTCGCTCAACCATTCAAAAATGGATTAAAGACCAACAGGTGACCGTGAACGACAAACAAGTAAAAGCAAATTATGTGACCAACGGAGATGAGACTATTGAACTTCAAATTCCGATTGAAAGTGAAGAGCTGATTGAGCTTACACCTGATAATTCGCCGCTTGATATCATTTTTGAAGATTCTGAGCTGATTATTGTTAATAAACCGCAAGGATTGGTGGTTCACCCTTCAAAAGGACATCCGAATGGAACTTTAGTAAACCGTCTAGTCTATCATTTTCAAAACGCATTGAGTGATGAGGCGGGATTATTTCGACCGGGAATTGTTCATCGAATTGATAAAGATACTTCTGGATTAATAGCAATTGCTAAAAATAACTCAGCACACCGAGTTCTCGCGCAACAATTAATGGATCGGACGATGGGGCGGATTTATACCGCCTTAGTACTTGGTGAAATTGGTCCACAATCTGGTATCATTGATATTCCATTGCGGCGCGATTCGAAGAACCGTTTGAAATATACGGGCGATGCAGCAGGGAAGGAAGCCATCACGCATTTCAAAGTAATTGAACGGTATGTGGGAGCCACACTTGTAGAAGCAAAACTCGATACTGGGCGAACGCACCAAATTCGAGCTCATTTTGATTATATCGGACATCCCATTGTTGGTGACCCTTTATATCGATCTGCAATACACGGCAGCGCCACATCGCTAAATTCTTTAAAGGATGGCCAATACTTACATGCCTCAAGATTACATTTAATTCATCCGGTCACTCAGCAAGAAATGAAGTTCGAAGCACCCATGCCAGATTCGATGCGCCAACTGTTAGGCAGCTTAACACCCCTTAATCCATGATTTATGATATAATAAATAAGTATTATCTGAGGAGGGGTGCGAATGTCAAACAATCAAAAAATTCTTGATAAAATTCGAAATTTATTAACTTTAGCCGAAGATGCCTCGGATACTGAAGGTCAGACTGCTTTACTCATGGCTCAAAAATTAATGCTAAAATATAAAATTTCACAACAAGAAGTGGATGCATCAAATCCTCAAGAGATTGTTATTAAATCCCTATCGGTTTATAAACGGATTTATTGGTGGGAAAAAGTTTTGGTAAAGATTATTGCTAAAAATTTCCGAGTAATGTTTTACATCCAAAGTCATCGTCTACCTCACCAAGAAAGTGTTCAGCGCAAATTAGTCCTTATGGGGTTTGAGGAAGACGTTGAATTAGCGTACGAAGTTTATCATTTGGCAGCACAAATTATGAAACACTATGCGTCTATAGCATTAAAAGAAATTGATTCTGATACAACAATTGCAATTACACGAAGATCTTATTACCAAGGGTTCTTAGATGGCCTGAAAGATAAGTTTGATCGCCAACGTCATGAGTTTTCAGAAGATAATCCAATTTATGATTTAGTGATTCAAACACCTTCTGCCGTGAAAGAAAAATTTGAACATGAGATTAATGGCCGTTTGAAATTTAAAGCGCCTGAGTATAACGAATCGAGTCAAGCGTATAGCGATGGATATCATAAGGGAAATACAGTAGATTTGATGGCCCGTCATATTGAACAAAATTCAAGTGAACCTAGGAGGAATTCATAATGTCATTGTTACTCATTTTCTCGCTCTTAGCTGGCTTGTTGAACATGATGCCACCCTCTGTCAGTGAAACAATCGAACCGATAGCGGAGCTGGCTACTTATAGCTATCTGCATTGGAATGATGTCTATCGATTCCCAGATCCAAGTTTGATTGAAGGTGCAGTAATCCATCAACCGATTCCTCTGGAAAATGTTTATCAAGGCGAGGTAAATATTAAGTATCCCGTAGGAGAAGCGAGAGGATTTGAACCCAATACATTGGTCGTGAACGGTCATCCCTTTTACTATACTGACTTAAAAGGGAATCGCGGATATGGAGAAGATTTTGAAACCCTTAATGAAGCACTTGGACGTAATGAAGCTGTCCGAGTCGGTAAGCGCGGGATTGAAACTTTTTTTGGGCATTATTATAATTTATCAGATAATGGCGTTTTTAATCCACTCCACGATCAAGATTTGTTACATATTGGTTCTGAAGTAATTGTGACGAATGAAGAAGGATTAAGTAAAGGGTACTATATTACGCAAACCATTGAATTTCTTCATGCCAATCAAGGTCAGCAATTTTATGGTGATTATTACATGCCACAGATGGCTTATAATGGGACAGGGGAAGAATTAGTCTATATTCAATATTGCCGTTGGGACATTGAATTAGGCCTATTAATTACGAATATCGGACATCGGATTTGGTAGAAGTATGTTTATTTATTTACTTGAAGTCGAGCTATTATTAGAAGAAAGTTATTCATTAAAAGATAAGCGTCGCATAATTCGTTCAATTTTAGATTATGCCCGTGATCAACTCAAAATTTCTAGTTGTGAAATATCCAATCATGATACTTATAATCTAACTCGTTTAGGATTTGTCACGATCAGTAATCAACGAAATTTAGCTAAAGATATGCTAGAGCAATGGCTTGAACGTATCATTTCATACTATCCTGTTCAATTGCAACACTATATTATTGAAGAGCGATAATAAATTAAAAGGTTAAAGTTTGTTTATCCAACAGACTTTAACCTTATTTTTATGCATAAAAATTTTGATTATCCATATATTCTAGATTCTGGTAGAGTTGAGGATACTGATGACAAATTGGATTACGTGGGTGACAAACATTTCGGCCAAAATAGATGATGGATTGATGTGCCTGTGTTAAATCTTCCGCAGGTAAGATTGATACAATATAGTCTTCAATTTGTCGTACGGTCGCATTTTCCGGAACGATTTCATGATGTTTACATACACGACTCACATGGGTATCTACCGCAAAGGCTGGGATATCAAAGGCAATGCTCATGACAACATTGGCAGTTTTACGACCTACTCCAGAAAGACTTTCAAGTTCTTTCCGCTCTTTGGGCACCACTCCATCAAAATCAGACATAATTTGTTGACTACACTCAACGATAAATTTTGATTTATTCCGAAACAATCCAATTGATTTCAAGTAAGGTTCGATTTCTTTTGGGGTTGCTTTGGATAAATCTAAAGCGGTTGGATAATCTTTGAATAATTTTCGTGTCACTTTGTTAACTGCGATATCCGTCGTCTGAGCACTCAGCATGACAGCAATTAATAGTTGAAAAGGGGTGTCATACTCTAAAATAGTTTCAACATCGGGATATAACTTAATAATCTCTTGGATAACATAACAAGCACTATCTTGTGTTAACATTATTTTGCTCCTTCACTAACTTAATACTAGACACATCTTTTGAGTCTGATATAATAATTTGTGGCTATAATTATTTTTTAGGTCATTAAATAGATACATCTACTATATCATAATGATGGGGGAAGTAAATTGATTGAACTAAGTCATCTTACAAAATCTTATCGCACAAAACATCGACATATCAAAGCGCTCGATGATGTATCTTTAACTATTAATCCTTCAGAAATTGTAGGAATTGTAGGTGAGAGTGGGGCAGGTAAATCAACTTTACTCCGGTGCATCAATTTATTAGAAAAACCTGATCAAGGAACCATTAAAGTAAATCAACAAGATGTCATGTCACTTAAGCATCAGGGGTTACGTCTATTGAGACAACAGATTGGGATGATCTTCCAACAATTTAATCTTTTAGCAAATAAAACCGTTGCTGAAAATATTTTATTGCCTGTTCATATTGCCCATTCTAAACATTATACACCGCTAGAAGAATTGCTTGAGTTCGTTGGATTATCCGATTATCGACATGCGTATCCAAGTCAATTATCCGGCGGACAAAAGCAGCGAGTAGGTATTGCACGTGCTTTAATTAATCAACCTAAAATATTATTGTGTGACGAACCCACTTCTGCCTTAGATCAAACAACGACAGAAGAGATTGTTGATTTACTTAGACAAGCTCAAAAGCAATTTGATACGACAATGGTGATTGTAACGCATGAGTTGGATGTGATTAAACAATTGAGCTCTCGCGTCGTCGTTATGGAACGTGGACAAATTGTGGATCAATTTCACCATCAAAATGTAGAATATAAAATGCCTCGACATAACTATCGTCAACGTGTTAGAGAGGAGTTAGGTCAATGGAATGGTCATATCTAATCGAACGAATTACTGAATATTGGCCGAAATTATTTATCAGTTTAAAAGAAACAATGATTATGATGGGATTTAGTACCTTAGCTGCAGTTGGTGTTGGATTACCTTTAGGCACTTTCTTATTTTTAGCAGCCAAACAAGATTTACTTGGTCAAAAACGTTGGGCACGAATAGCTCATTCTCTCTTGAGTTTAGTTATTAATATCATTCGCTCATTCCCATTCTTACTACTCGTTGTAGCGTTACAACCCGTAGTTCGGATGCTTTATGGACGGGCTACTGGAAATCCGGTTGCAGCATCATTTTCAATGATGGTGATTGCATCAGCTTTATACGCTCGTTTTGTAGAACAGTCCTTATTTGATGTCCCGATCGGAATTATCGAGACAGCTCAAGCCATGGGAGCAACGATCTGGCAAATTGTGTTTAAATTTTTATACGTAGAAGCTCGCAGTTCATTAATTATTGGATTTACAACTGCATTTGTTAGCTTCTTATCGTACTCAACAATTATGGGGGTTATTGGGGGAGGTGGTATTGGCGACTTTGCGATTCGTTACGGCTATCAACGATACGAATCAGATATCATGTACTTTGCAATTGTACTAATTATTATTCTAGTACAAATTTTTCAATACTTTGGGTTAAAGCTCGCTCAAAAAATTGATAAACGATAAAACACATTCGAAAAGGAGATTTTTTAGTAATGAAAAAATTAGTAAAAACTTTATCTATTTCAGCACTTGCATTATCGACTGCTTCTAGCTTACTAACAGCCCAAGCAGAAGAAGAGCATGTATTACGCGTTGCTTCACACTTACCACCAATGACAGATATTGTCGAATTAGCAGCTAAAAACATCGCAGAGCCTTATTCAATTGAGTTAGTAGAAGTTTCTGATAACATTCAATATAACGAAGCAGTATTCCATGATGAAGCTTATGCAAGTTTTGCTCAACATCAACCATTTATGGCAATGTTTAACGAAGAACGTGATGCTGATTTAGAAGCAATTCAGCCTATCTATAATGCGGTTGTAGGTTTTTATTCACCGGTTTATCAATCAATTGAAGATATTGAAGACGGGGCTGAAGTTGCCATTCCATCAGATCCAACCAACGAAGCTCGTGCACTATTAGTTTTAGCACAACAAGGTCTAATTACACTTGAAGAAAAAGATGCATTACCAACAGTGGATGATATTAAAGAAAACCCTAAAAACCTTAAATTTACTTCAGTCGATCTACTAAATTTAACTGGAGCTTATGAAGATGGAGTAGAATTAGTATTTAACTATCCAACTTATATTGCAAAAATTGACTTAACACCAGAAGATGCACTTTTCTTAGAAGATGAAGAAGATAATACTTTTGCAATTACAGTAGTTGTTCGTAAAGAAAACGTTGATAGTGAAGCTACGAAAGCATTAAAAGATGCATTCACTTCTCCAGAAGTCTATGAATTTTTAGAAAAATTATCCGAAGAAGGACACCTTCGTCCAGCATTCGAGCTTGAAAGCGACGAAACGACCGCAGAATAATTTATTATATTAAAAAAGATGAATTCTCACCTCATAATGAGAATTCATCTTTTATTTTTATTTATGAATCAAAGTTAAACCACTTGCGAGCAGAATTGACACTCGCATTTTTTGTAGCTTTCGCAAGCGATTTGACAATATATTTTGAATTTTTATTTAAAATCGCCGTCATCTGTTTAATCGCATAATTAGAAGCAAATGTACGAAGCTGTCGTTGCTCACGCTCTTCATATTGTCCTAAGTATGATTGGGTAATATAGCCAACACGTAAAGTTAAGAATGCATTAATCGAGCCTTCTAGAACTGAACTAATAATTAAATTCGTTATCGGAACCATCCCAGGAATCATTGAAGCTAAGCTCTCACCAACAACCGATGTAATGACCGGTTCAAGCTGTGATTCAATAAGATCATAATCCTCAATGGAACGTGCTGCTAAAACAGCTGTAATTACCTGACTATATAGGCGAAACAAGCTCTGTAAGGTCGGATAGGTCTCATATAACCTAGCTAATTGATAGATCATACGCCCTAATGTATACAAGACCATTGCACTATCTAAAACACCATTTTGACTGATCGCAGTACTTATAAATAACGCATTCGCATTTTCTTGAATAATTTGATTAGATTCCGATTCTAATTGCGATAACATCGATTCAATCTGTGTTTGATAAAGTTGAATCCGTTGTTCAACTTCATCCTCATCGATAATTGAAGCAATCTCAACTTCAGGTAACTTTTCAGGTACAACACTGATATTCGGGTTATGACGTACAATTCGCTCCATTTGAATTAAATATTTTAACAACTCCTGACGTGTATAATGGCGCGGTAAAGTTTTCATTGCTTTGGGCCCGTGATAAATTCGCCAAACACGATAAAATAAATAACTAAGTAAGAGTAAAATAATCAAAGTCACTGCCAAAGCAAGATACGTATGAATTGAAGCCAATAATCGGTAAAACAACATAAATTGATTGATTAAAAATAGTGTGGCAATGACGCCAAAGATATGGGTCATTAATCGAAATAAACGCTGTATATCTTGTAACCAACCGGACATACTATCCATCCTTTCATTTGTTAGCTTACGGTGTTTGAAAAACTTGTTTTATTATAGCATAATAATAACGTATAGCTCATCTAATAAGATTGAAGGAGTTTAGAATTGAATAAATGTTTCACATTAAATAAGGAATTAATACTACAATTATCAAAATTTGTTTTAGTGGGTGGAAGCGCCACGTTAGTAGATATGGTGATTTTGTATATTGCTAATAGTGTATTAGGAATCCACCATTTGATTGCTGCAACAATCGCTTTTATCATAGCAACATTTTATAATTATTACTTATCCATGCGTTTTGTTTTTAAAAGTCGATACGATGAAACAGGTAAGCGCAAAGAAATGATTATTTTTTATACTTTAAGTGTGTGTGGTCTCATACTAACAATTATCGGTTTAGCTATCTTAGTCGATGGTTTCCAGCAACCGGTGATGCTATCCAAAATAATTGTAGGGGTTTTTGTGATGATTTTTAATTTTGTTACACGAAAAATATTTTTAGAGCAAGCAGAGTAGGAGTAAACTATGAAGTTATCCATTGTCATTCCATTTTATAATGAAGCAGAAGCTATCGAGTTAACCCACGATACAATTGCTCAAGAATTAGGAGAATTGAGTTCAATTGAATTAGAATTAGTCTATGTTAATGATGGCAGTTCAGATAAAACACTCCAATATATTCAACATTTTGCCGAGTTAGACTCACGTGTAAAGTATATTAGTTTTAGTCGAAATTTTGGCAAAGAAGCTGCGATTCTTGCTGGACTTGAACACGCAACGGGAGATTTAACTGTCTTAATGGATGGAGATTTACAACATCCTCCCTATGTCGTAAAACAAATGATTGAAGCCTATCATGAGGGTTACGATATTATAAGTGCAAAGCGGACGAGAGAAGGAGAGAAGAAAATCCCTTCGTTTTTTGCCCGGATGTTCTATCGCGTGGCAAACCAGTCGATGGATATTTCACTTCAAGACGGGGTCTCGGATTTTAGAGGTTTTAGCCGTAAAGCACTTAACGCGATCTTATCTTTAAGAGAATACAATCGATTTTCAAAAGGCATTTTCAGTTGGGTAGGGTTTAAAGAGAAAGTGATTCCCTATAAAAATGAAATTCGTAAACAAGGTCAAACGAAGTTTAATTTTTCAAAGTCCATGAACTATGCGATTCAAGGTTTGATTTCATTTAATAGTCAACCGTTGAGACTTATTATCCATATTGGAATCGGATTGGTTGGACTTTCAATCTGTTATTTAATTTGGCTATTAATTGAATTCTTTATGTTTAAAGATCGAATCGTCAGTGGTTATTTCACGACAATTTTTACAATTATATTCTTTGGAGGAATTCAGCTTTTATCACTAGGAGTATTAGGAGAATATATCGGTAAAATCTATTATGAAACGAAACACCGACCGCATTACATTGTGGATGAGACGAATTGTTATCCGTCGGAGAAAGGGGAGCCATATGTTGAAGAGACAAACTAAAAAATCTTTTTATCCTCAACACAGTATGATGCTACTGCTCAGCTTTTTAATGCCACTTTCGATTGTAACGATTACTTGGTATTTCAATGAATTCTATCCGTTCGGGGATAATACTGTAATGGCAATTGACTTTGGTAACCAATATATTGACCTATTTGCGTTTATGCGTCGAACCATTTTGGAACGCGATTTGGGCGCGTTGGTCTATTCATTCAATAAATCAATGGGCGGTTCAACCGTTGGGATTTGGGCTTATTACTTACTAAGTCCATTCAATTTGATTTATTTATTATTTCCAAAATTAGAAATTGTCAGCGCGGCACATTTAGGAATCTTCTTAAGATATGGCTGTATGAGCTTAGCTATGGCTTATTATTTATCGAAACGCCAAAGTAAAGATAATGCTAATTTAAAGATTGTTTTATTCAGTACTGCATACGCATTATGTGGATTTAGCGTATCCTATCAAATGAATCCTCTATTTATGGATGCTTTAATTATGCTTCCGCTTATCTTAATTGGACTAGAAGAATTGCTCGATGGCGGAAGACCATTTAAGTTTATTGGACTACTCGCATTTACGATTTTTATCAACTTCTATATGTCATTTATGATTTGTATTTTTATTGTCTTTTACGCGATTTACTACATTATGACGCATCAATGGCAAGTCAGTGAATCTCGTGAAAAACGTTTTGAAATTTTATGGAAGCGACTTTATCCAGTTGCTTTGAGTGGAATCTTATCGGTTGGATTAATTGCATTTTTTATCGTCCCATTATTTTTCAACTTACTTTATAGTAAAGGGGAATTAAATTCAGGAATGCGTTTTGCTTGGGAATTACAAATCAATCCTTTAGAAATATTTTCAAAATTCATGATCGGTTCTTTTGATAATAATTCCTGGTCTGCAGGACCTAATCTACCAAATATTTTCGTCAGTTCACTACCTCTGATTGGTTTAATATTATATTTCTTTGAACCGCGTATTACTAAATATGAAAAAATTGGAGCAACAGGCATCTTTATAATTTTCTTTATTTCGATTGTCCATAAATTTACCAACCAACTGTGGCATATGGGACAATCTCCAGCGGGATTCTTCTATCGTTTTTCTTGGTTAATCTCATTTTTCATTATTTTATTAGCGTACCGCTACTTTGAGAAAAATAATCGAATTAAAACAACGGAATTATTCTTTATTGCAGCGGTATTATTATTTGTGTTGAGTTTTGTGATGTTACAAGATCATACGTTCTTAACATCGGCTCAGCTTCAAGCTTCTGCTTTTTGTTTTGCCTTAGTAGGGATTTTATTAGTTTCAAAACATCGATATAAATGGGCTGCCATCGCCGTGATTCTAGCTGCTGAGTTAGGATCTAATATGTATTTATCCCAATCACGTATGAATTATCCTAGTTTAAGCTTGTTTAAAAATTCAATCGCAGTTTCCCAAGAATATGTTGATAAAATTCGACCAGATGACGATGAGTTTTACCGAATTAATCCTTTATTCTATCGGGATAAAAATGATCCCTTTATGCAAGACTTCGCTGGTTTTACAAACTTTAGCTCGAACTTAGAAAATAATACCCGTAATTTATTTTATCGTATTGGAAGTAATGGAATTAATGCTGCTACAACCTATAATGGTAGTAAAATTACGGATGCCATCTTTAATATTCAATATCATATTAAGGATTTACCGTACACAGGTGATTCCGACCAAGCACAATATAATTTCAGAGAAGATTTTTCGCGTCCAGGTGTCTTAACAAGTGAAAACTTAATCGACTCTACCGATCGATTTGAAATTTACCGTAATCCAAACGTCTTACCGATTGCTTTTGGTGTGAATGAATCCGTTATTCAACTCGAATTGATCAAAAATCGACCAATGAATAATCATAATGCCATTGGCCAAGCAATAATAGGAAGAGATGATATCTTTCTACAAGATATTGAAGCTGAGCTTGATTCGATGGAAAACCTCGAAGTCATCACAGAAGATCAAAATAATTTTACGGTTAAACGTCAAAATGATTATGAAGAAGGTGTGATCACATATCGGTTCACTCCAACTACTGATGATGATTATTATGTACAACTACCTGATTCCATTCGCTTTATGGATAGTAATAACAATCGATTCTTATTAAATGGTCAGCGGTTACCGATGATTTCAAGTTATAGTGAAACACAATTAGTCAACATTGCTAGTCATGCGAAAGGAATTGAACAAACTTTTTCAATTCGGACTGAAGCCAATCATCCGATTGATTTAAGTCAATTACGCTTTGCTAGATTGGATGAAAGTTTGGTCGAAAAACTGGTCGCAGAGCGTCAACCAAGCGGACTTCAAGTAAAACATAGCAGTAGTAACTCAATTGAAGGAAATGTAAATATTACCGATGACTCATCATGGATGTTTACTTCAATTCCATATGATCGAGGATGGCGCATTCAAGTAGACGGAAAATCCGTTGATACTCGTGAAATATGGGAAGGGTTGCTCGCATTTCCGATTCAATCCGGAGAACATCAAATTAAAATGGTATATCGACCGGTAGGATTAATAGCTGGAATTGGGATATCTATTGTATCTATTATTGCATTAGTGGTGTGGATTATGTATTACAATCGACATTTTATCAAAGCCAAATAATCCTCAATTCGCCTTTAACTGTTTAGGTTAGAGGCGATAATTTTTCTTATTCAGTAATATTTTGTATACTTACTATAAATAATTAATTGATGTGAGAAGGGGGCTAATATGTTTTTTAATATTAATTTACTATTTAATGGAAATTGTCAAGAAGCTTTTGAATTTTACCATCAGATATTAGGTGGGGAAGCATTTAATCCAACGATTACATATGGAGAAATTGATCCTGAAATATCCGATGAACTGAAAGACAAAATTTACTATACTGAGTTATCATTTGGCGACTTTACTTTAAGAGGACAGGATGAAGCACTTTCCGGAAGTTTCTTAGACCGGACGAATACGATAATTAATTTAGATTTCGACAGCTCTTTAGTAGGGGAGGCACTATACCAAGATTTATCCGACGGTGGCACCATTATTGAACCTTTAGATACGCTCATCGATGGTGTGCAATATAGTAAATTTATTGACAAATTTGGAATCACTTGGGAAATATTAATCCATATTTAATTTTTGACCTGAAATTTTCAGGTCTTTTTCATTTTTGTATTGACAGCGTTTTAATAAGTGATTAATATTAGAATTATATTATTAAATTAAAATATTGAGGAGGAAATTAACTTGAAAAAGTTACGCAATTGGTTATTAATTTGGCTGCTTCTTGCAGGAGTATTAAGCCCATCCGTTGCGATGGCTACAGAGCTATCAAATGAAACTGGTGATACATCACAAGTCATATCGCATGTGTTAGATTCAATTGAAGAGACCACCCTTGAAAATATCGAGGAACAAACTGAAATCGAATCGTTTGAATCGCAAGTTGACGAAGTTGATGAAAATATTGAAGAAGGTCTCCATGACTTTTCAGAAAGCACTGAAACCGAAATTTTTGATGTTGAAACAGAAGAAGTTTCAGAGGAAGTGACAAACAATCTAGATGAAGACGTGGATAATAGTGAAATTGAAGTTAATGATGATAAGATTTCAACTGAAACGACTGAAGTCAAATCACAAATAAGCGATGAATCTTCACAAAATGAAGCATCAGAAGATCTTATTTCAATTATTGTTCAAACAAAAAATATTGCAGCGCTTCAACGTGGAATTGATCGCCATGACGCAAGATTTAAAGAATCATTAATCGAGGCTGAGAATGAAGTTCAGTCAACAGTTGATGAAATTATCGCTTCCTTAAAAGAACAAGGGTTTGATATCCAGACAAATCAATATTTTTCTGCTTCCTTCACAGGATTTTCAGCTAAAGTTGATTCAGCAACTTATCAAGCCTTGTTAAAACATCACCAAGTTCAAAGTGTCAATATTCAGCAACAATTCAAGCAACCTGCTTCGCCTCAAATGCATTCGAGTGGTAGTCTAGTTGGCCTTGATCCAGCGTACTACGAACAATTTGGTTACAAAGGGGATGGGATGGTTGTCTCTGTGATTGATACTGGTGCGGATCCAGAACACCGCGATTTTAACTTAGATCCGGACGTACCTGTTCGTTACAATGAAGCAGCCATGCAAGCGTTAATCGAACTATTAAAACTTCCAGGAAAATATTACTCATCGAAAATTCCTTATGGATTTAACTATGCAGATAATGTTCAAACGATTAAAGACGTCGATGAACATGGGCTTCACGTTGCAGGAACCATTGGAGCCAATGGGAACATTGAAGAAGGTGGAATTCAAGGTGTCGCACCGCATGTTCAACTTCTAATTATGAAAGCATTCACTAATGACCAAGCCCATAGTTCTGTGTTTGAAGATACTTGGCTTAAAGCTTTCGACGACTCCATCAAACTGGGAGCAGATGTTATTAATATGTCGTTAGGTAGTACCTCAGGCTTTACTATTGATGGAAATTCACCTACCGCATTAGCCTTTAAAAAAGCACGAGAAGCAGGAATTATTCCGATGGTTGCCGCTGGGAATGACCGAAATACGGCATGGGGACAAGATGCACCTAACCTTGCTGCCAATCCAGACCAAGGTGTACTCGGATATCCTGCAGTATTAGAAGACTCAATGGCCGTTGCATCAAGTGAAAATAGACAGTATATGGAAACTTACGTGTCAATTAAGACCGGTGAAGAAGAAGTTACCGTCAATGTACTAGGTAAGACGCCATTTGAAGATAATTTCTCAGAAAATTATCATTCCATTGTTAATAAAGGGAAAGGTCTGCCAGGTGATTATGAAGAAAATGAAGACTTATCTGACAAATATGTATTGATACATCGTGGAGATATATCTTTTGGTGAAAAATATGCCCGAGCGGTAGAACATGGTGCAGCTGGGGTAATTATCGTTGACAATATTGAACAAGATTACCCAATGAATATGACAGGAATTGAAGAAAATCCTGATGTGCCAGTCATGTTTATTCGTAAAAAAGATGGTGAGAAGATTTTACAATTAATTAGTCAATCGGATCAAAATCCGATCCAAGTTAAAATTCCTCACGGTAAAGAATCCTTTGAAAATCCACAATTCAAGCATATTAGTGAATTTTCATCTTGGGGCCCTACAACAGATTTACGGTTAAAACCAGATATTACAGCGCCAGGAGGCCATATCTATAGCTTAATGAGTGATAATCGTTACCAAGATATGTCTGGAACTTCGATGGCTACACCTCATATGTCAGGTCTTGCTGTTCTATTAATGCAATACCTATATGAAAATAACTTCTTAACGCGTCAAGAAGATGGCAAGGCCGATCCAAAACAAGACGACTTAACGATGCTAATGTTAATGAATACTGCCGTACCGATGGTAGACCCTAATAGTGAAGACCAAACATACTATAGTCCTACTGTGCAAGGTGCTGGGTTAGTTAATATCGCTAATGCGATGAAGAATAAAGTTACGGTAACCGCTACAAATGAACGTGACACGCTTAAAGATGGTAAGCTAGAGTTACGCGAAGTAGGCGAAGAATTTAATGTTCAACTCGAACTTAAGAACTACGGGGATGTCGATCAAACCTATCAACTAAAATATGAATTAATTCATTCAACTGTTGATCAAGATTCAAATCGTTATACAGAAACAACACGAAATGTTCAACGCGTTGCTTTAGGGGAAATTACTGTCAAAGCAGGCGAGACCTTGAGTATTGAAAAAATCTTAAATACTTATGGTATTCCAGCAGATCAATATATCCATGGCTTCTTCATCTTAGAGGCTCAAGGGGAAGATACACCAAATCTTACTGTTCCATTCTTAGGTTATAAAGGGCAATGGGATCAACCTCGAATTATCGACCATATGATCGATTTTGAAGGACCGGATAAAGTTAATTATCCAATTATGGAATATTTCAATGAACAAGGGGAGTTGACTGGTGTTGATAAATCGGCTTTCGTTCGTTTAAATGAAGGCAATGGATGGAACTATTGGACAGCCTATAATGTTGACAATAAACCAACTGTGTTTGTGTCACAAGTCAATATTGAAGGACAAACAAATAATTTGACACCTGTATTATCTTTCTTACGTGATGCAGTCAATGTTGATTTTAGAATTGAAGATGCGAATAACCAAATCATTCGCAACCTAATGCATGAAAATCGCATTGTTAAAGTTGGTAAACTCTATATGGATAATGGACGCTATAATTTCCTTCAACAAATGAGAAATGCTACTTGGGATATGCGCGATGCGAACAACGAATACGTGGCAGATGGTATTTACAAATATGTTATCGAAGCTGAAATCGACTACCAAGGTGCACAACGCCAACGCTATGAATATCAAATTGTGGTCGATAATACACCACCTGAAGCAGAAGTAACAATTGAGGATAATCGTGTTACCATAAAAGCAACGGATAATTTATCAGGAATAGATTATATAGAAATTTACAACCCTGAAGGAGGCTGGATTTCAGGGCCTGCGATTGATCGCAAAGCAACCCCAATGTTGTTAGAAACTGAACAAATCATTGAATTACCAGATTATTTACAAGAAGCAAAAGTATTGATGCTCTACTTAAGAGATAATTCAGGTCAAGTAACGCGCAAAGTAATTCGTGGTCAACTTCCAGAGGAACAGCCTGAAGATCAGAATCAAGATGAAACTGAAGAAAATGAGCAACCAGAGGAATCGGAAGAACCGAATCAACCAGAAAATCCTGAAAATCCAGAACAACCTGAGAATCCTTCTGAAGAAGCGGAAGATAAACCCATTATAATTGAAAATCAGCAAATTGATCCTGAAGATTATACTTTTGAGATGGGAGCAACAACGAAAGAATTGCCACTCATTACCATCAATTACCCAGGTGTTTATGGTATTTATGGTGAAAATGATGAAATTGCTGGTTTCAATGCAGAAGTGAAAAACTTCAAGGAAATTCATCGAGCTGAATACATAATTCGGAACTCAAAAGGTGAGGTAATTAAAGAACTTACACCTGCTCAAATATCAAAGTTAGGTGACTTAACAAAAGTCTACGGTGAATATGATATTAAAGATATTCAAGAATCTGATCAATATAATTTAGAATTGATTGTTTACACTTTATCTGATAATGATAAGCTTGTGAAGCAACAAATTTCACGTCCATTTAGAATTGATCGTCAAGCACCGAAAGTTAATATTCAACAAATTGAAAGTCAAGACGGACGCTTATTGATTGAAGTAGATTATGAAGAAGATATGAACTATATCGAAATCTTTGTCAATAATCATCAAATCCTCAGAGAAGATGTTACATATGATACATTATTACCTAAGATGATTAAAGGTAAAAAAGTATTTGAGTTACCTAAAGTATTGATTGGTAAAACCGTACAAATTCGTGCATACGATGATGCAAACCAGACTATTTTTGAAATGGAGTTGAAAGATCCAACTCAACCAGAAGAAACGACCCAAGAGAGTGAAACAACTACTGATGAAACGACTCAAGAGAGTGAAACAACTACCGAAGAAACAACCGAAGAAGTAACTTCGGAAGAAACAACTCAAGAGAGTGAAACAACTACTGAAGAAACTACGGAAGAAGTAACTTCGGAAGAAACAACTCAAGAGAGTGAAACAACTACTGAAGAAGTAACTTCGGAAGAAACGACTCAAAATTCAGAAATAACAGAAGAAGTCGATGAGAAAGAACAGGATGATCACACTGTGGACGTATCGCCAAGAAATATTGAAGAATTAATTGGATTGATTAAGGAATTAACTTATAAGTTAGCTCATTTAGATCAGTATCGTTATCCAAACGCATTGTCGATTGAATCGATTCACCAACAAATCGAAGTAGCTAAACGGGCACTTAATGAAAAAACGAATGAGGAATCTATTAACAATCTGATTGAAAAACTTAAGGCATACAATCGTGAATTTACGCTTAAATCAGGTGCAGCTATTCCATCAGCACAAAAGAGCAGTGTAGAAAGTGGTAAATCACAATCAAATAATCTACCACCGCAATATGGTCATTCAACAATTTCAATATCAGATTTAGCAATGTACAATTTATGGTATTTATTAATACTGACTATAGAGTTAGTCACTGATTATTTAATCCCATAATATTTTGCTTAAACATCCGATGCAAATCGGATGTTTCAGACTGTAGACAAAGCTTGTTAAATCACTTCTTTCGAGTGATTTAATGAGCTTTTTTCGATATAATAAAAAGAA
>OJKZ01000083.1_pt1 | contig 51635 bp, 53 predicted proteins | sample 1596791 | NCBI WGS metagenome assembly OJKZ01 (sample SAMEA3904677, study PRJEB24821) | metagenome | biome: Builtin; feature: hospital; material: surface | place: USA | collected 2013-06-04 | reverse complement strand
GGTCATCGTCATGTGCCTTTCGGTGAGATGTGGTAGTTGAGTCGAAAGGTTGACTGACGGTGGCCGCCCCACTATTTCCGAAGCCCACCATCAGCAAGCGTTACACCACACTAAGGGACGCAACCCACGGGGTATCGGGAAGTGATGTCAAAAGGTGCTTTTCATGCGCATCAAAAATGTCTCTGCGGCTTGACTGCTGGTGACGAAACGGCACCGCCTGGTTGATCTGGTCAACCAGCTGTTTAATGCGCGAGTTGAGCTCGTCTAGATCGACGCACTGGTGGCCATCGAGTGCGTGGATGACCTTGTGGGTGACGATCTTGACTGCAGCTTCGACATTGGCTTTGTCTTTCGGCCGTCTCGACCTCGTGGGCAGTGCTGCGGCGTTGTAATGCTCCAAAAACTGCTCGTAGGTGTCGTTGACCTTGCGGTTTCGATCCGCCGCGCTGATCGCGTTCGACGCAGTCGAGGCATTATCCGGCACCACAACCTCAGGCACGCCCCCGAAGTAGGCGAACGCGTGGTGGTGGGCATCAAGCCAGGAATGCTGGCGCTCATCCGGACACGCGAGGGCAAAAATCATCCCGGAATACGGCATTGAGGCGACAAACACGCTGACCTTGATCCCCGGTGTGCCGTCAGGGTCGAACAGGCGCATCTTGGTGCCTGCCCAATCCACCTGCATGGTGTGCCCCGGAGTGTGGGTGATGCGTGCGGTCAAACCGGCCGCGTCGACATGGGACGCCACCAACTGGCGAAACCGGTCGTAGCTGTAATGGAGCTGGCCGGGTAAAGCAGGTGTGGTGGTGTAGCGCGCCCACAGCACTTGCAGTGTCTGCTTGTCACGCCCCGTGCGGGCTTTGACCACCGCATCGAAATCGATGGGGACGAATTCGCCCTGGCCGGTGCTGCGCCCATCGACGAATAACTCGTCGAGCTCATCATCCGTCAGCGCCAAAACCTGGTCGACGGTGCGAATCCCGAGGGATCGAAGCACCTGGTTCGACCGGGAAATCGCGCGGTGCGAGCACCCGAGCTGTTGTTCAATCTGGCGGTACGAACGCTGCTGCACAAGCAGCTTCATCACCGTCCGGTAATCCGTCATCAGCGGACTCCTTCCGGTAACCGGCTACACCCCTGTGGTGCAACCACCCGAAAGCATCACCCGCCACCGCCAACCCCGCTACCGGATACCCACTAAACCGCTACCCGAAAGTCACCACACCGCTACCAAATAGCCGGTCGCAACATTTTGGGCTACTTTTCAAAGAGCGCTGACACTCTGAAGTCGGCCATCTAGCCGTCCTCCTTCAAAACAGGTCAGACACGGCACCACCGAATTGCGATGCCGCCGAAATCCAACCTGCCCCAAAGCAGTACCAACTACACGGAAAACCAGTACCAACTACGCAGACACCCCGTACCAACTACACCAAAACGGCACCGGGAGCGATAGCGCCATGACCGCATCCTGCGGTACTTCTCTGGATTTACTTACTGTCTTTCGCGAAAAGGTTTCTTTGCGCCGACACGCCGTCGAGTTCAAATTTAACGTGTAGCGTTATTGACGCTTCGCGTTATGGGAGATAGGGTGAAGCGTGATCCAGTCGTTCGCTGACAAAGACACTGAGCGTTTGTGGAATCGAGAGCGGGTTCGCTCGATCGATTCCCGCATTCACTCAGTAGCGCTGCGCAAGCTTCGCCAGCTTGGGTACGCGCAGACTCTCGATGAGTTACGGATTCCTCCGGGAAACCGGCTCGAGGCCTTGAAAGGCGACCGGCGGGGTCAGTTCAGCATTCGAATCAACGACCAGTGGCGGATCTGTTTTCGGTGGTCCGCCGCGGGGCCAGAGGAGGTTGAGATCGTTGACTACCACTGACAAGCTCCCTCCGGTTCACCCCGGTGAGATCCTCATGGAGGACTTTCTCAAGGAAATGGGGATCACCCAGCACAAGCTCGCAGTCTCCATCGGCGTTCCGCCCCGCCGGATCAACGAAATTGTTCACGGTAAGCGCGCTGTAACCGCTGACACTGCCCTTCGTTTGGCGAAGTTTTTCGGGATGAGCCCCCAGTTCTGGCTTGGGTTACAGGCCCAGTACGACCTGGATGTGGCAGAAGACAAAATCCTGGCGGAAATCGAACGGATTCAGCCGCTCCAGGCTGCCTCGGCGTAGCAGGTCAGCGACTTTAAATGCGTCGCGCCATGTCGGGGTAGTAGACGACAACCCCATCTTCGTCGACTTCGAGCTCTACATCGACTCCTCGTGTTCCGCTTGCGTAGCGAACTTTGTGTGAGTCGATTGAACTGTAGTACTGATCCGAGGCGATTACCTGGAGAGAGGGCATATCGATCCAGGCCATGATGAGCGGAGTCTTGGGGACATTCTCTTCGAGCAACCCGAGGCGCCGAATGGGCATCGTGTTTGTCAAGGGGCATAGACCCAGGTCACAGTCCACTGCAGTTTCCAGATCAGCTGGTTGTACAAGACCCGGTGACGGGAGGTGGTCCGGCTGGGTGCCTGATTCTTTAGTAGTCGATTTCCACTCGCCTTCTTCGGACCGTGTGAGCTTAAGGTGACGCTCCCAACCTTCGCCCACGACGTTGGCCACCACGTTTTGAGTTACCCAGTTTTCTACAGCCCTCAGATCCCAGGCGGCTTTGTAACCTTCCCCGACCTGGGTACCGCTAGCCGTCAAGCCAGTTTGGTGGAACTGCACCCTTGCTTCGTTCTGGATTAAGGGGTTGTCTACATGCTGCCATGTGTAAGTCCGTTCCATGCGCTGAAGCCTACTGGCCCAGGGCGCTTGTGGTCGATGGTGACAGCTCTAAGGAATCTGGGGCCGCTTCCTCATGGACTTCAGCTCCGAGCGACGCATCTTCGCTTCTCGACGGCGCCGCACCGAGCCCCTGGTCGGCTTCGTCTTGCGCCGCGGGGGAGGCGGCGGGGCGAGCGCCTCGCGCAGCAGGGCGGCCAACCGCTCGCGCGCCTCGGCACGGTTGCGGACCTGTGACCGCTGGGACGACGCTGCCACGGTGAGGACGGTGCCGTCTAGGCGATGCTCGAGGTTGCGCAAGATGCGGCGACGTTGGGCGTCGGTAAGCGATGCGCATGCGGCGATGTCGAGGGAAAGCTGTACCTTGCTGTCGGTGGTATTGACGCCCTGGCCGCCCGGCCCCGACGACTTTGCGAACCGCTCCGTCAGGTCGGCGGCCGCGATGACCACGCCGCCGGGGATCCCCGGGCCGGGCGCGATGGTCAGGTCGTTCATGCCGCCCACCCTACGTCCGAGCTAAAAATCGCGATAGATCTCGCGGCGATGACCGATTGAAAGCACTTCGATTGTGATTGTGCCTTCGTTGATGAGAGCGAGGATTCGGTATGTGCCGACGCGGTAGCGCCACTCGCCGGACCGATTCGCGATGAGCCCTTTCCCAAATGCTCGTGGGTTGGTGCAACCTTCCAAGTTGTCTTTGATCCAGGTGGCGATGATCCGCGCGTCGAAGCGGTCCATCTTCTTCAACTGTTTGCGGGCGCGGGCTGTGAATTCGACCTTGTACTCTCCTGCCGCTGCGTTCATTGAAAGTTGCTACTGATCGAGGTCGGCCAGAATTTCGTCGAGACTGTAGCGCTCGCCGGTGTCGTGAGCGATTGCGTCGCGAAGCTCCTGTAAATCGTGCGCATCCTCAATTTTCTCCAAGATCGCATCGCGGGCGAAGTCGGAAATAGTTACGCCCTCGAAGCGCGCGTACTTGCGCACTAGCTCGGCATCATTGTCATCCATCCGGATTGTCATCGTTGCCATGGGTACCCCTTTCATCAAACTGAATACAGTGTATTCAGCGGGTGACTGGCGTGCAATGGTCAATCGAGGGCTCGACGACTTCCGCTTACACTGGCGCGCATGAAGACATCGCTTTACGTTTCGATCCCCGGCAATGCCTGAGAGGCGCTCGAGTTTTATCACGGCGTGTTTGGCGGCGACGACCTGCAAAATCAGAAAGGCGCTCTCGACCGTGGCGTGTTTGGATTCACCGCCGACGTTGAGTCGGTGGAAGAAGGCGAGCGTCTCATCGAACGCCTTACCGCAGGCGGCGGCAAGGTCACTATGCCCTTCGCGCTGGCGCCATGGGGTGCGCATTTCGGAATGCTCGAGGATAAATTCGAGCTCGCATGGAACATCAGCACCGGAGACGGCCCCCGCTAACTCACCTTCCGCGGAAGCACCACGGTGGGGTACTTGCGCACGTATCCCACCGCGATGATCGCCAAAGCAGCCACCGCGCCGAGCATGGTTTCTGCGGTGCGGGCGAGCAGCATTGGGACGACTGGGGCGGCGTCGACAACTTGCACCATCAAAAGCGCGGTCGGGGTGATGAAGCTGGCGGCGATGGTGTAGTTGCGGGTCACGTACATCTCGGTCAGGTACTGCAGTACGACGATCCAGACCACAATCTGCCAGCCCTGCGGATGGTGCGACAGGAGGAAGCCGGTCACAGCGATGCCGGTCAGGGTGCCAAGGACACGCTCGATGGCACGGAAGTACTGCACCTTAAACCGGGAGTTCACCAAGGGAGCGGCGGCAGCGACCATGGCCCAGTAGGAGTGGGAGAGGGGGTCGACAAGCGTCACTGAGATCAGTCCCAAGGTGCCGGCGAGTAGCGGGGCGAAGAAGAACCGGTTGGCCTCGACCGCAAGGCGGCGGCGCGGCACCCGGCCAGCATCGGGGGCGCGGGTGGGGATCTCGCTTTCCTTCGCATCGCCGCCAGGGCCTTCGCCGATGAGGTGGGAAAACTGGCCCAAGATGAGGCATACCAGCGCGGCTCCTCCTGCGATGGCGAAGGCGAGCAACGGATGCACCGGGTTGCTCAATGAACCGACGGCGGCGACAGCAAAGATGACGAACACGGAGCCGGTCGGTTTCATATCGGTGGCCAAGGCGATCGTCGCCCATACTGATGAAGCGATGGAGGTGACAATCAGCAGGATCCAGGGGCTGACATCAAACCACGCGATGGTGGCGCCGAGGGTGACCATCAAGGTCAGTGCGGTGCCGGCAAGCATGTGGTGCTTCAGACGGACCTCGCGGGTGGCATGGCGGCCGTACACGCCGGTAAAAGCGCCGAAGTTCGCGTAGATGGCAAGGTCGAGCCGTCCGAGCGCCAGCAGGGTAAACATGGGGATGGCCACGCCGAGCGCGGTGCGGAAGGCGGGGATGTGGTCGCGTCGTGCAGGTCCCATCGTGAATAGTGGGCTGAAATGACGCAACCGGGGCCTCCTCAATATCGAACTTTTCTCATGCTGCCCTGCTAGGGCACTCGAAATACTCTAATGGTCACTTCAAAATGTTTCAGAAGAGGGCCGTTAAGGTGTGCGCGTATGACTACAACCAACGAGATCAGGGTCGCGGAGGTAGCGGACGCGGGGGTCGTCGCAAAGCTATTGCGCGATTTCAACACAGAGTTTGATACTCCGGTACCCGAGGGCCTTGAGGAGCGGTTTGCGCAGATCATCGCACGCGACGACGCCGTCGTTCTCCTCGCCGGCGACATCGGATTCGCCTACCTCACCCTGCGCCCGAGCCCGTATTACGACGGTCCGGTGGCGATGCTCGACGAGCTCTACGTCGCCCCCGCTCACCGAAATCGCGGGGTCGGCACGGCACTGCTGCAACGGGTCTTCGAGGAGATCCGCAAGCGCAACGCCGGCGAATTACAAATCAACGTCGACGAGGTAGACACCGACGCCCGCCGCTTTTACGAGCGCCACGGCCTGACCAACATCGAGTACGGCTCCCGCATGCTGCTCTACATCCGTGAGCTTTAGGCGGGAAGCGATAGCTTTGCGACGAGCCCACCACCGGCCCGCGGCGCAAGCACCAGGGATCCGCCGTGGGCGTTTGCGATCGCATCGACGAGTGCCAGCCCGAGCCCGTGGCCTGCGCCTGAGGTGCGTTCGGCGCGGGCAAATGGTTCGGTCCAGGTTGAAACTTCGGCCGCGGAGTAGGCCTCGCCGCCGGATTCCACGGTGACCTCGGCGACGTTGCCCACCTTGCGCAGGGTGAGCGCGGGGTTGTTGCCGTGGGTGAGTGCGTTGCGCACCAGGTTGTCCACCGCCTGGCGGGTCAGGGTGGGGGAGGCGTCCACGGTCACGGGCACGGCGTCGGCGGGGACGTTGCGGTCGGCGCACACCTCGCGGCACAGTTCTGCCAGGTCGAGGCGCTGCCGGTCGCGCACGTCCACGTTGGCCAGCTGGAGTAGGGCGGCGACGGTGTCGGCGCTGCGGGCGTTGACCTCGCGCACGCGGGTTAGCGTGGGACGCAGCCCGCCGTCGTCGCCGGTCAGGGCCACGTCTGCCATGGTCTGGATGGTTGCGATCGGAGTCTTCAACTCATGGGAGGCGTTGGAGGCGAACCGGCGCTGGCGCTCCACTGCGCCCGCCAATTCGTCGAGCATGACGTTGAGCGCGTCTGCGAGTTCGCCGACCTCGTCGTCGGGACCATGGTGGGTGATGCGGGCTGAGAGGTCGCCGCGGGTGACGGTGGCGGCGTCGTCGGCAATGTCGCGAAGTGGCTTGATCACCAAGCCCGCCACGAACCAGCCGATCACACCCGCAAGCAGGGTCAGCAGGGCAAGTACCGACAGGGAGGCGAGGAGGACGCGGCGCAGGATCTCGCTGGTGATCGGCACGGCACCGTCGATGATGACGCCGTCCTCCACCGTGGGGAAGGTGGCCGTTACCGGCACCGGGGTGAGCTTCAGGTAGGCATACACCAGCCCGATCAGCGCTAACCCCATCCCAAGCACCGTGGCCACGAACATCACCGTGATGCGGGCCCGCAAACTCAGCCTCATCGTTCCTCCTCCGCCACGTAGTAGCCGGCGCCGGCCACGGTGTGCACGATGCGCGGCTCGCCTAGCTTCTTGCGCAGGTGCGACACCGTCACGCGCGGGGAGTTGGTGAACGGGTCCGCGTTTTCGTCCCACGCCTCCGCGAGCAGGTCCTCGGCAGAGATCACTCCGCCGTCGGCCTCCATGAGCACCTCGAGCACCGCGAACTCCTTCGGGCTCAGCGGCACAGTCTCGTCACCACGGGTGACCTCGCGCCGAAAGGTGTCTAGGCGCACATCTCCGCACCGATACACCTCGCCGCGCGCCGGGGCGTTGCGCTTCGCCAGCGCGTTGACCCGCGCGATTAACTCCGGCACCTCGAACGGTTTGGGCAGATAGTCGTCGGCGCCGAGCCCGAAGCCTTCCAGCCGGTCGTCCAGGGATCCGGATGCGGTCAGCATGATCACCCGGGTCGCAGGATGCGTATCGACGACCCACCTGCACACCTCATCACCATGCAGCCCCGGCAGATCCCGGTCGAGGACGACGACGTCGGGGCGGGTGTCGTCGATACGCGAACGTGCTTCGAGGCCGTCGTAAACGGCACTAGCCTGCATGTTCGCGTTGTTGAGCGCGGTGGCGATGGCGTCGGCGAGATAGGCTTCGTCGTCGACCACAAGTACCCGAATTGTCATGGCCCCGATCGTATCGGCGGGGGTGTTGCGCCCACGTTAACGTCACCGCAACATCTGGTTGCGTAACTTCCACAGCCATGCAGACCCGAAACGTAGGAATCGACGCCGCCCGCGCGGTGGCACTCGTCGCCATGATGGTCGCGCACCTCACCGTCCAAGATGGCATCACCGCACAGGTGCTGTTTGGCTTCCCAGCCGCGCTGTTCGCCTTCATCGCCGGTGTCTCAATGGGGTACATGCGCGCCCAGCCCGCCGAGTTCATCGTGCGCGGCATCCTTCTGATCGCCCTGCACTTCGCGCTCGCCCCATTTTCGGGATCGATCGTGGTGGTGCTCGGCACCATCGGGGTCTGCATGGCGCTGCTCGCCTGGGCGCCACGCTGGGACACACCACTGTTGCTGTGGCTCGCGTGCGCCCTCGCCTTCGGATCGGCGGTGCTCGCGCCGTCGTCCTGGCCGTACCCGCTTTTGATGTGGGCCACGCTCATGATCGCCGGCATCCTGTTCAAACGCTACATGCCGTTGTGGCCCGGCCTCGTGGTCGGCGGGGCGCTGTTCGCCCTGGATGTGACGCTGCGCTGGACCACACCGTTGCCACCGCTTCTCGACGCCACCGGACACACCGGCGGGCTCATAGACGTTGTGGGCAGCGTGGGGGCGTCGATAAGCATCTGCTCCCTGTGCTGCCTGGCGCAACGGTGGCTCGGATGGCTCGCGCCGCTGGGGCGGATGCCGCTGACCCTGTACTGCATCCACGTGCTCACCGCCGAATGGCTCAACGTCTGGGTGACCGTGGGCGGCGCCATCGTGATCGCCTACGTATGGCTCGCGGTATTTCCGCGCGGGCCGCTTGAAACTGTAATTCGCCGCATCACCGCGGTAGTGAAGGAGAACAATCGTGAAAAAGTACGTAGCTAGCCTCGCCGTCGCAGGCGCCCTCGTCGCCCAACCCGCATGGGCGATGGAAAGCACCACCTTCGCCGGTGATGCCGACGAGGCCAAGCCCGTGGTCTCCGTGCGTGTCGACGACTCCGACCCCGACGACGGCGTCTGCACCGGCACCGCCATCGACCCCCACTGGGTAATCACCGCCCGCCACTGCGTCGAGGCTGCCGCCAAGCCGGGCGGATCGGTGCGCACCGGCCAGGGCGACGACCAGCGCGTCTACAAGGTCGACCGCCACGAGATCGCCCCGCGCGGCGACATCGCCCTGCTCCACACCGAAGAGGAAATGCAGCTAGACAAGTTCGCCGAGGTTGCCGACGAGGTCCCCGCTGGCGCAGTCAACATCTACGGCTGGTCCTCCGACGGCTCGGGCGGCTCCACCAAGCTGCCCTCCGCCGAGGCCGAGGTGCGTGGCGATTCCCCGCTCGCCCTTTTCGACGCCCCAACCGCCCTCGAGGTCGCCCTCAAGAACGGCGCCCGCATCCAGCCGGGCGACTCCGGCGGCGCCATCTTCGCCGACGGCAAGGTTGCTGGCGTCATGTCGGCCGGTCTGTTCGAGGATCCCGAGAACCCGACCGAGGAGGAAATGACCTCCAACGCCGCCGTCGCGGTGGCGCCGGTCGCCGAGCAGGCCGAGTGGATCCGAGGCGTCGTCGGTGGTGAGGGTGCGGATTCCTCCGCGGACGCTTCTCCGGAAGCAGAGGCCGAGCCATCGGCTTCCTGGCGCAACGTCGCCATCGGCCTGGGCGTTTTGGCCCTCGTGGTTGCTGGCTTCCTGGTGCTGCTGCGCCGCCGCTCCAACTAGGCGTTGTGTTGAGGGGGCTTTGTTCAGTGTTACTGCGCTATTCGGTGTCCTGCGCCGGGTAGCGCACCTTTTTGTCGTCGCCGACGGTGGCGCCGTCGTTGAGCTTTGCGGGGGTCAGGGTGGGGCCATGCTGGGTCATGCCCATGATGTGCTGCACGTCGTCGCCGTGGGCGAGGAGGTGGTCGGCGATGATGCGGCGATGGCAGCGCCACCACACTGCTTCCGAGCACATGATCGCCGTTGGGGTTTCCGCGGCCTGGTCTCTGAGTTCTGCGAGGGCTTGCACGAACTCGCTACCAAGCGCGTGGTCCGCGTAATTGTGGAAGCTGCGGTTGCGCCAGTTTCCGTTGACCTCAAAGGGGATGGTCTTGGAGACGTTGCGCCGTCCGGTTAGGCCTTCGCTTCGGGCATATGTGATGCCGTGTTCTGGCAGGTTTTCGGCGAGGTGGTCGTCGTTGAACCAGGGGTACTTCCTGGAGCCGGGGAGTTTGCGCACGTCCACGATGGAGCGCACGCCGGAAGCCTCGAGCATGCCAGTGAACTGGTCAAACTCGAGGTTGGAATGGCCGACGGTGAAAATACGCATGCCTTCGAGGGTAGGCACCGTTAGGCACCTTTGGGCATCGGTGGGCTACCAGGTGGGTGGCCCGGTGGGTAAAAGGCAGGGTCGAGTGTCCCGGTCCGGGCGCAGTCGCATCTTCCTTTGGCTGCGTAAATTCTGCTGACTGCGGAGTGTTTCGCGGGTACTGATTGGTTGTATTTCAGCGGGTCAAAGGGGTGTTTTCGGTACCCGGCTTTGCCTGTTTGGGGGTCGTAATCCATGTACCCCTTGTTCAAGGAGCCGTCTCTGTTGTCGTTGTTGCACCTGTGATGTTCGCGGCACAGTCCGGTGAGGTTTTCGATGTCCGTGTTGCCGCCCTTGATCCACGCGAGGATGTGGTGGGCTTCGCACTCCGTCATTGGGGTGGTGCAGCCCAGCCAGGAGCACACGCCTTGGATGGCGAACATTGCGATGCGCTGTTCGACCGAGGCGAGTCGTGTGGTTCGGCCCATCCACAGCGGCACTGAGGTGACGCCGTCGACTTGGAGGAGGAAGTCGGTGGTTCCGTCCATGCCAAGGCGGATGAGGTCGAAGCAGTCGACTTCGATGCCGGTGTTGGTGTCGTAGAGCATGGAGGCGTCGCCGTCGGCAAGGTCGTCGAGCGTCAGCGAGATCACCACCGAGGCCGCGCCACCGTTTTTCTTCTGGCAGTCCTGTTCGTACTGCTGGAAGATGGCGAAGAACTGGTCGAAGCGTCGCTGTTGTGGGGTGCGGGAATCGACCTCGTTGTGTTGGTCGGCGGGGAGGTTGGAGTTCGGCGCGAGACCTTTGTCCGCGTGCGCCTTGATCAACGCGGCGGCGCCGGCGGTGGCGTTGATGAGGATGTCTACGGTGCCATCTGCTTTACGACGACCAAACGACAAACCTCGGTTTTCATACCCCGCATTCGGGTTCGAGTGGGGAGCGTGCTTCCGGTTCGCTTCGGCCACGGCGCGGCGGACGAACTGGCGGAGGTCTTCCGGGCTGCGCAGGAGCGCTTCGGCCATGGCGTCGGCGTAGATGCGGGTGCGCTCGCCGGCGGCGGCCTTGAGAAGTTTGTCCAGTTCGCGCCGGATGATGTCTTGCTTTTCGGCGCTGACTTGGGAGGAGTTCTTGCGGGCGTCGTCTTGCTGCTGCTTCTGACGGTCCTGCTGCTCTTGCTGCTTCTGACGGTCCTCGTCCGCAGCACCAAAAAGGTCGTCATCCTGGTCTTCCTCAACCGGGGGAGCAGCAGGCTCCGGCGGTGGGCCAAACAGCAAGCGGCCGCGCTCGAGGCGGTTGTAGGCTTCGCCCTTCGACAGGTCGAGGTATTGCTGGAGGTACGCGTTGGGGTAGTTGGCGCCGACGATGCGGCCGGCGTCGTCGCGTTCGGCAATAAATGCGAACGCGGCGTCGATGGTTGCCTTCTTCTTAAATTGTTCTTCCAGGCGTTCCATGTCGCGGCGGATGTCGTCAAACACGAGGGTGGAGGGGTCGTCGAAAAGCGTGCTCAATGTGCGAAGCGCAGCGGAAATATCGTTGACGCATTGGGTGATTTCGCTGGTCATGGCCCCTCCTTTCGTGAGTTGCCATAAACCTATCAACCCCTCAAGACATCACCCCGCCATGTTCGAACATAGATTCGAACGTTTAAAGAATCTCCACCTTCTCGTAGCGCCCAACGCGAAGCGCGCCCATCGGCATTCCGGCGTCGGTCTGGAAGTGCATGTACTGAGGCGCAACCGTCAGCCGCACGCGTTGTCCAACGACCTTCTCCCACTCCAGGTTTTGGAGGTACTGGTGGCCACGGGCGCTGATCTCCCGACGCCCCAGGCTCACGGAATCCGTGGACTTTGTGTACACGGATCCGGCGTGCTGGTAATCCGTGAATTCCTGAGGCGAATCCAGCTCAAGCAGGAAGTATTCGCTCGAGGGGTCCTCGCCGTTTGGCATGCCTTCGGGTTGCAGCTCGGCACCAGTTTTCATCACCACAGTGCCCTCGATAACAACGTCCTCGCCGCCGACGCGCTCGACAGTGCTTTCCTCCAGGTGAACGGTGAGTTCGCCAGCGTCAAGCGGTGCTCGGTCTTCGAGTGTCATCCAGTCAATGACCAGGTGTAGCGGAGACGGATTCATGGCGTAGAAATCAGAGGATTCCTGCGATGCAACCAACGAAGAGCCCTCCAGATCTATCCAGGTACTTTGGCCCTCGCCCGTGCCCGAAGAGTGCGTGGTCTGGTACAAGCCATGCCCGAGCTGCGAGGCATAGAGACCAGCCCGGAAGCCGCCGGCGCCAGCAGCGCCGTATACGAGTGATTGGTTAGCAACTTCCAGCGACCCGCCATCGGTCGTGAACACCAAGACACTGGCATAACGGTCCGAGTGCATGTTGTCGCCCCACTGGCTGAGCAGCAGCTCCGGGTTTCCGCCACCGTTGGCTTCAACGAGCGCATAGTTGTAATTACCGTTCAGCGTGAAGTCTAATTCGCCATCCGTGGCCAGCGGAACATCGAAATTTTGCTCGCCTGGCGCGTCAAGGACTTTCGCGTACAGTTCGCGCCAATTGCTTGTCGACGACCCCTTCTCACCATCCGGGCCATCCTCCCCTTCAATCTCCGAGCCATCGGGGTTGACCCACTTCACAGAGGTGACCACCACGGTCTCTCTTGAATCCCCGCCCGCGCAGGCGGAGACGAACGCAACGGAACTGGCAGCAACAAGCGCGAGGGCGCGACGCAACATCATGCGCCAACTCTAACCGCCGTGCACAGGAAATATCCGGCTATTTCCCAAGTTCTTTGCGGCGCTCGTACGCGAGCTTGAGGCGCTTCGCGCGTTCCTTCTTGTCCTTTTGTAGCAGCTCTTCGAGGAATTCATCCTCCTCTTCGGAGATGTTGAATACGGGGAACCAGGTGATCATCAGAACGCCCGTTATTGGCCAGACCGCCCAGGCGTAATCCAGGTCGAAGCCGAGTTGGAGGGTGAAGTATGTGAGGGCGCCGAGGACACCGGTTGCGACCATGGCGGCATCCATCTTCTTTTTCGCTGCGAGTTTTTGTTCCAGTTCGATTTCAGAAGCGGACGGTTTTGCGGGGGTTGCGGGTTGGTCGGGGAGGTCGTCGAAAAGCGTGGCTAACTCGCCACGTGTGCGCGCTACTGCAGCCTGCCCTGTGCGTTCATCGAACTCGCTGACCTCCAGGTAGCCGTCGGCGAACAGTGTGCCCAACCTGTCCAGGGCTGCTGAGCGCTCCGAATCGCCTACACGCACATCGTCCATGTTCGCCTCCAATTTGCGCTTGCCCCAGCGGCAACCTGTTCAATCACAATCATGACAGAGGATAACGAGTACACGATCGGGCAAGCAGCACAAGCTCTTGGCGTATCGACGAAAGCGTTGCGTCACTGGGAAACCCTCGGGCTTATCGAGCCGGAGCGCACGTGGGCGGACCACCGCATTTACACGGATTCCGATCTTGAACGTGGCGCGGCCATTGCGCTCTACCGCGGCGTGGGCGTGCCACTCGCGGAGATCGCGTCGCTTCTCGACGCCTCCCCGCACACGCTCGCAAGCGCCCTTAAACATCACAAGCAAGCACTTGCTTCTCGACGAGATGCCCTCGAGGAACAACTCGCCTCTGTCGAAAAACTCATTAACGAATCAACACAAGGAGCGATCAACATGGACGCAATGAAGAAGTACCTCGGCGAGAACATGCCGGCTTACCAGGAAGAAGCGCAGCAGCGCTGGGGCGATACACCGGAATGGGCGCAGTCCCAGGAGAAGCTGGCGCAGATGGGCGAAGGCGACTTCAAGCGCCTCCAAGAAGAGCAGGACGCGCTGGCTAAGGACCTGGTTGCGGCCCGCGATGCTGGCGTCGCGCCTGGTTCCGAGGAAGCCGAGGCGTTGGTGGAGCGCCACCGTGCGAGCATCGGCCAGTGGTACGACGTCACCCCGGCGCGCCAGCTCATCCTGGCCCGTATGTACGTTGGCGACGACCGCTTCCACGCCGCCTACGATGGCGCGCAGGATTACCTGCTCGAACTGATCACCGCGCACGCCAAGAACGCAGGCGTGGATGTGGACAACCCGCAGTGGGGGTAATCCGTATCTTCAACTCCCATGATTGCCCCGGACCTGCCCGGGATCTGTGCCGGCACCTACACCGGGCAAATGACAGGAACGTTGCCGTCGTGGAGCACTTTGGCGCGGATGCCGTAGACCTGCTCCAACAGTTCGGGTGTGAATGCATCGTTGGGTGAGTCGTGGGTGATCGTTTTGCCGCCTTTCATGACGAGTAGCTCGTCGCAGTAGCGGGCAGCGAGGTTGAGGTCATGGATGGCGACGATTGCCAGCTTGTCGGTGCCTGCGATGACCTCACGGACCAGCTGGAGGACGTCGACTTGGTGGCGGAGGTCGAGGGCGGAGGTGGGCTCGTCGAGAAGCAAGATGCGAGGCTCGCGTACCAACATCTGTGCGATGCCGACGAGTTGTCGCTGGCCGCCTGACATGGCGGACATCATGCGGTCTGCAAGCGCTGTGATTCCGAGCCGGCTCATGATGCGTGCTGTGGCTTCGACGGGATTTTCGGTGGAGCCACCGCCGCGCCGGGCTGCGATCACGATGGACTCGAACGCGGTGAGCGAGGCTCCAGTGAGCAGATCCTGTGGTACATAACCGACGACGTGAGGGCGGTTAGCGTCGGAGACAGTCGCACCGTCGAGAGTGATTGTGCAGGTGCCGGACGTTGGCGTTTTAATGCCTGCCAGGGTCTTGATCAGCGTTGATTTTCCGGCGGCGTTTGGGCCGAGCAGGCCGATTACGTTGCCTTCAGTTAGCGGGCCGAACGACATGGAGTCGAGGATGGTGCTGCGCCCGTATTTCACTGTCAGGTCGTCTACTTGGACTGCCATGGTTTCAGCCTTTCCGCCGGTTGCGGGTGAAAATGAGGAAGATGAAGAATGGCACGCCGACGAGCGCCGTGATGATGCCGATCGGGATCGCCACGCCCGGGATAATGGAAAGGGATACGGCGTAAGCGACGCTGAGCAGCATTGCCCCAGCTGCAGCTGAGGCGGGTAGGAAGAACTTTTGGTCTTCGCCGACCAGCATCCTGGCCACGTGCGGGCCGACGAGACCGATAAAACCGATGATGCCGGTGAACGCCACCGAGGCTGCTGCGAGTACTGAAGCGACGAGCAGGGTGGTGATGCGGAGGCGGGCGACATTGATGCCAAGGGCGGCGGCTCGGTCGTCGCCAAGCCGAAGCGCTGTAAGCCGCCATGAATTGGCAACGCAAAACGGGATGGCGACCGCAATGACCACGGCAAGAATGGACGTGGTGGTCCAGTTCGCGCGTTGCAGCGAGCCCATTGTCCAGAACACAATCTGTTGGAGCGCTTCGGTGTTCGCGCCGTATTGCAACAGCGAAAGTAGCGCCTGGAAGAGGAATGATAGGGCGATGCCGAGCAGGATCATCGATTCGGCGCTTGCGCCTTTCCATACTGCGGCCGCGGCAACGATGGCGACTGCGACAAGTGCCGACAATGCTGCGGTGAACGCCAAGTTGAGTTGAGCGTTCGGCAACACCACCCAACCGATGACGATGGACATTGCCGCGCCGAAGGCTGCCGCTGCGGAGATACCGAGGGTGAACGGTTCCGCTAGCGGGTTGTCCAGGATTGTCTGCATCTGCGCGCCTGCGAGTGACAGTGCTACGCCGACGAGGACTGCCATGATCGCAGCCGGAAGGCGTAGGGTGCGGATGACGGTGCGCGTTTGCTCGTCGACAAGTTCAGGGCGGAAAACCGCATTCCAAACCTGGCCGAGCGAAATGTCCAACGGACCGACGATGACTGCGATGAGGAAGCTCACAACCGCGGCGAGGGTGAGCCCCGCAATCGCGATTGCTTTGCGACGACCCCGTTGCCGGTACGTCGCAATCGCCTCCATTGCCTCTGTCTCGTCATGCATGACTGGAGGTGTTACCGCTGTAGCCATTAGGAGTTAGCATCCGACGCGTTGACGAAGAAGGTGCCGCTGTAGTCGTACGGCAGCCATTCGTCGTGGAACTCTTCGAACTCCTTTGCCGGATCGAGGTCCTTGAACTCCTCGGGGTGCAGCCACTTCGCAATCGCTTCGAGGGCGAACACGTTGAACGGGTTGTCGTAGAACTGGTGGTAGATGGCGTAATAGTTGCCGTTCTTCGGGGCGTCGAGCAGCTCGATGCCGGGGATCTCCAACGGACCAGAGCAGGTTTTAAGTGCTGTGTTGGCGTCGGCCTGGTAGCCGAGTTCGACATGCTGGAACTGCTCGGTCTTGTTCGGGTCGCGGGCCCACTCACCACCAGTGACGATGAGCTTCTCCGGGTTGATCTCTACCAGCTTCTCTGCGGTGAGCTTTGGAGAGTCAACGCTGATGACATCAGGTCCGAGGTTATGCCCGCCTGCAGCGGTGACCAGGGTGCCCAGGTGGACATCGCCTGCGACGCTGCAGCAGTCGGTGAACCCGGCTGCAGTCCACACCAAGGTGTCGGGGCGGTCCTTGATGGTTGCGACACGGTCTGTCACAGTCCGGACCTTAGTGTCGTAGAAGTCGTTGAACTTCGCTGCCCGATCTTCTTTGTCCAGCAGGGCGCCGAGCAGGGACATGGAAACGGTAGTGTTTTCCAGTGGCTTTTGGCGGAAGTCGATGAAGGCGTACGTGATGCCGGCGGCGTCCATGTCCGCCAGGAAGCCGCTTTCTTCGGTGGCCTTCTTCTGGTCGAGCGTCATGATGACTACGTCCGGATCCTGAGCGAGCAGGTTTTCCACCGTGACGTCACCCTTTTGAATCGAGCCGATCATGGGCATGTCGATGGCTTCCGGGAACTGCTGGAAAAGCTTCTCGCGGAATGCGGGTGCGGCTTTAAACAGGTCTTGGCCGTAGGCGACGATGTTGTCGAATGGGTCATCTTGCAGAGCAGAGGTAGCAAAGACCGCGCGTCCTTCGGCGAGGACGATGCGGTCGGGGTGCTCGTCGAATTCGAGAGTGCGTCCCGCAGCGTCTGTGACGTGGACGCTACCGTCCGCCTTGCGTGTCGAGGACGCCGTGGCGGATGTCGCCGACGTTGCGGTGGTGTCTTGTGGTTGGGTCTCGCCGGAGCATGCGACGAGGCCGAGAACTGTTGCAGCGGAGACAATGGCTACCCCTGCGCGCTGGATGAGCTTCAACCCAGTACCTTTCTAAACAATGATTAGGCTTACCTTACAAGCCTCGGAGGTAAGGTAAGGCAAGCCTGGCTTGGCGTCAAGTGTCTGGGGGTGAGTTAGGGGGACGCTGGGGAATCGCCTAGAGCGCCCCGTGCTCCAACACGAGGTCGGCGAAGTCCAGGTCGCCGTCGGGCATGGCGACCTCGGCCACGTACAGCAGGCTGAGTGCATAGTGGCGTGGGCAGAACAGCAGCGTTTCACCCGCGTGCGCTGAGCCATGTTCGGGGCAGGGATAGGACACGAAGTACTGTGCGGTGTCGCCACACGGCGCGTTGGTCCAGTTGCAGCCCTTGTGGGACCAGCCGTCGTCGGTGTCCATCGGTGGCAGCGAATCGACGGTGTCGGTGGTAAAGCGTGTGCTCATCATTTACCCCCAATGGCTTCGAGTGCGGTCGCGATTGCGGCGTCGATTTCGGCGTCGGTGTGCGGGATGGAGTCGTCGGCAAGATGCCCCCACCTGCGCTGGAATCGTTCCTGGAGTTCGTGGCGTTTGGCGTACGGCCCCTGGTGCTTATTTTCGACGACCACACTTCCCCCGTTGTTATCCACCGTGATGTACAGCAGCGTGGCGTCAGGGGAGACCTTGAGCATGAAGTTCAGGTCGGGGAAGCACAGTGCCCACCAGTTGTACTCGGGCGACGGCTTGAAGGTGACGTACTCCGGCAGGTCGGAGATCCGGTAGGCGGTCGCGGCACCGCACTGGGTTGGCTGGGTGCTTGCGGCGGCGTCCATGTACTGGGCGTAGACGTAGGAGGCGTAGCCCATGTCCTGCAGGATCTCGTACCACTGGTTTGGCTCGATCGAGGTGGTGTAGGGGCCTGGGGAGTATGCGTCGGGGTGGCCGGTGTCGGCAATCAGACTGGCATCCCCAAGCCCGGTTTGTGTCGCATTGCCCGGCCAGGACAGCTCGCGTACCTCGACTCGCACTGGGCTGGAGGAAAGGACACGGTTGAGGTAGTCCTCGCAGGCCTTCGGGTCGGAGAACGCTTCCAGGCGCACCGGGGTGTAGGACACCTCGACCACGTTGTGCTCGGCGCGCTGAAGTTCGGAATCCAGATCGTCGCCGTGCCAGCGCGGATCCTGCCGGTCGGCTTCGCGCCCGCAGCCGTCGAGGTAGACGATGGCGTCGTACCACTCCAGAAGCGTTACCGGCCGCTGCGGCAGCTCGGGGATATCGGGCGTGACCACACCGTTGATGGTCACGGATTCCACAGTGTCGTCCTCGCCGAGGCGTAAACCGTACACGGCGTCGCCGCCGGTGTAGGTGCGGGCGTGGATCTGCCAGGTGTCGCCTATAAGCGAAAAGTCCCCCGGTGAAACCTTGGATAAATACGACGGAACGTAATCGGGTGCGGCGGCCAGCGCGCGCTCGAAAGGATTCATGCAGCCACAATACGCATGTAAATAGGTACGCTACTGGCGTGTCACCCGAGAATATTTTGTTGCGCATCCCGGAGGAGGAAGAACGCGCAGTCCGGCAGATCTACGCGGACCTTGCGGAGCGGGGCTTCCCGCAGCAGCACCAACGGCCGCACATCTCGGTTACCTTCGCCCCGACCATGCACCGCAACGCTATCGGGGAGGCGGCAGTCATCCTGCCGCCAGAATTGCCAGCTGCTTTACGACGAACCGGGGTCGTCGTCTTCGGCACCAAATCCAAACAAACCGTGGCCTGGCTGCTTGAAGCCCCCGAATCCCTCGACACGGCAGCCCAGCGCGTCAGCGCCGCCAACCCGGACGGTCGCGGCGCTCGCTGGATCCCGCACCTGACCATGGGACTGCGTATTCCCAAGGCCATGGTGCCGGACTACATCGCAGCGTTAGCCGAGGTCACATCCCCGCACTTCAAAGAACTCACCGCGGAATACGCCGCGCTCTACCAGCCGTCGCTGGGCACTGAGTTACGGCTCTGAAGTCCCTTGCGGTGGGTTAGTCGTGGTGGGGCGGGGTGTCGTCGATAAGCAATTGCCCCAACTTCGACGGCACGTCAGCACAACACCGCAACGGCTGATCAGACGCCGCGACCACCACGTTGCCGTACGCGCCGCCGGCGAGCACCGGCGCACTTGCCGCGACCATGGTGTGGCGAAACACCTCGCTCAAACCCGCTAATTCCGCACGCGTGCGTGCAAGACCAGCGGCATCTCCAATGTTCGCCACAAACAACCCACCTGGACACAACGCTCGATGTACTGCCCGATAAAACTCCACCGTGGTTAGTGGGCGGGGCGTGTCCGGGCCAGCGAACACATCGCGCACAATCACATCCACCGAACCTTCCAGCAACGCATGCGTAAACGCGCGCGCCTCCGCCACCTTGATCGCCACCGGCGGATCAAACGCATCGCGCACCAACCGCGCCAACTGACCATCCAGCTCCACCGCAACGTTGCTGCTCGGCCACCGATGCTGCACATAACTCGGCAACGCACACCCCGCAGCACCCAGATGCACCGCAGCAAACGGCGCGAGGGGCCGGTCCTCCACAAACCCCTGGATAAACCCCGCGATCCACCGCATGTAGTCGTACTCCAACACCTCGGGCGCGCCGGGCACCACATACGACGACGGGACGTTATTCACCTCTAACGTGTAGCCGCCGTCGCGGTCCGGATCCGCGATGATGGCCGCGTGGCCTGAAGCAATGGGGTAGGTGCCCGTGATGCGTCGCTTTGGCGCACGAGGTTTACGCCGTGGGGAGTTCATAAGGGAAATACCAGCACAGGGTCGGACCAGTTGTTACGATCGCTGCATGATCTACTTGTCGCAGGATTATATCGGTGAGCTACCCAAGCAACATATCTCGCTGGGAAAGTTTGATCCCGACAATATTCCTGCGGACCCGAACGAACTGTTTGCCACGTGGTTTAAAGAAGCCGTGGAGAACGAAGTCGGCGACCCTACTGCGGTCACCGTGGCCACGGTGGACGACAACGGTCAGCCCGATGCGCGAGTCGTCGACCTTCTGTACCTCAACTCCGACGGCTTCCACTTCGGAACCGCGACAGGAACGGCCAAGGTGGACCAGCTTGAGAAGAGCTGGGCCGCTGCGCTGAATTTCTGGTGGCAGCCCATGCGCCGGGCAGTGCGCATCCGCGGCGCTGCGTCGCGCGTTGTCGATGGTGACCGCTTTAACCTCTGGCGGGTGGAGCCGAACCACTTCGAATTTTTCAACCTTTGGGACGACCGCTCGAACTCGGATCGCGTGGCCTACGTGCTCAATGACCACGGTGACTGGGATCGCGTCCGCATCATGCCGCGCCCTTAAGCGCACCAACCTAGGCGCTGTTCCGCTACGGTCCTACCTCTCTAGGCGCTGCCCCAGGACTTGGTTTTTGCAAAGAAGCAGGCAGTCAGAGCGCCGGCGGCGATAACGAGGCACGGCAACCAAATCGACGTTGCCATCGCAGCAGCAAACGGCTCGTGCAAAAACTCCGGCAGGGGGCCGGAAACCTGCGTTGGCGATGCAGTTGGCGATGCTGGCGGTGTCTCCGCGGCGCCGCCGTTCGCACCCGCGTGTGTACCCAACCGCGAATCGAGCTGCGCGGACATCATCGCGGCAATCGCCGCCGATCCGATCACTGCACCAATCTGGCGGGTGGTGTTGTACACACTCGAACCGGCACCCGCCAACTTTGGGTCCAGGTTGCGGGTGGCAATCATGGAAAGTGGCCCCCACATCATCGAGTTGGCCACGCCGTAGATCACCGAAATGGCATACATCCAGTTCGGGTCAACCCCAGGTGTTGTGATCAGTGCGGTTGCTCCGATGCTCAGCGCCGCCAGCGTCATTCCCGCTATGGCGAACGGCTTCGGGTCGTGCGTGTTAGTGAGTCTGCCGATGTACGGCGACAACACGCCGGAGACCAAGCCGGATGGCAAGATCAGCAGCGCGGCGTGGGTAGGGGAGAGCTCGCCGACGGTTTGGATGTAGATCATCCACGGAATGACATAAGTGGATACCGCGAAGCCGACGGTGGAGATGGTGAAGGCGGCGAGGGAGAAGTTTCGGTCGTCGAAAAGTGCAAGCGGCACCAATGCGTTCGTGGATTGGCGTGACTGCCAGCGGAAGAAGAACACCATCGCAACAACGCCAACGACGAGCAGGGTCCACACGCGCCAGTCCCAGCCGAAGTGCTGGGCTTCCTGCACGCCGAAGACGAGGCAGAACATGCCAAGCGCGCTGAGCACCACCCCGGGCCAGTCGAAGTGGCGGTTATTCTGCTCCAGCTTCGGCACAAATATCCAGGCCAGGATGAGGCCGATGATGCCGATTGGGACGTTGACGTAGAAGATCCAGGGCCACCCGGCGGCGTCGACAAGCACCCCGCCCAGCAGAGGTCCTGTCACCGTGGCAAGGCCGGCAGTCGCACCCCACACACCCATGGCGCCGCCGCGTTCCTTCGGTGCAAACGTGCGGATCATCACCGACATCGTCTGCGGCGTCACCAGCGCGCCACCCAAACCTTGGAAAGCGCGGGCGGCGATGAGCGCAGCCGAACTTCCCGCCAACCCGCACGCCAGCGAAGAAACAGTAAAGATCGTCAGGCCGATCAGATAGATCGTGCGCGGCCCGAAGCGGTCCCCGAGACGCCCCGTGATCAGCAGCGGCACAGCGTAGGCGAGCAGGTAAGCACTGTTGACCCACAACACCTCGTTATAGGACGCCTCCAACCCGTCAGAGATCGCCGGGATGGCTACGGAGACGATGGTGGAATCCACCAAAATCATGAAAAAGCCCAGCATCATGCTCCACAGAGCAGGCCACGGCGAGCGCTTTACAGGGACAGTCACTGCCGAGATGATACTGGGCTTTCCCAGGGGTGGCTAGAGGCCGAGCATCTGTCGAATCTGAGGCGGAAGCATATCGACGACCTGCTGCGGGATCTGGTCCTTCACATACGGGAACACCAGCATGCCAGCCGCGCCAAGTGCGGCGACGACGCCCAACACGATGCCTGTGGTGCGCAGAGCGTCGTTGTCCTCGGAGGACAGGAGCGTCTCTGGCTTGCTCTGGACCAGGTTTTCCTCGGATTGCATGTCCGGGGTGTCGGTGGCGGCGTGCTCTTCGACCTCCAGGACCTTGTCGTCCTCGATAGCCTCATCCATGTTGATGCCGAAGAAGGTGTCCAGGCCCTTCACGTTGAACTGGGTGGACATGTAGCGGTCGTTCGTGCCGGTGTTCCACTGGGAGACGACGATGTCCATGTTGTCAATCGTGGACCCAGGCACGATGTAGCCGCCGTAAGGCTGCGACCAGTTCTGGGGATTTTGCGGCCTGAGCCAGGAGCCGTGCTTGGCAATCGTCGCCACGGGCACGTTGTCCCAGTTTTGCTCAAGCGTGTCGGAGATGCGTACCTCGATGGCCAGCTTCTCCTCGTTGAACATCACGAGCACCCAATGACCGTTGATGTAGCGCAGGTTCATCTCGCCGGCCTTGACACCGTCCGACAGAATTGGGGCAGCGACGTTGCTCCACTTCTTGTCGGCGTCGGGTTCGGAGTAGTCGTAGAGCTCCCACTTGCTGCGATCCGCAATGTCCTGCGGCTTAAAGCGCGAAAGGAAAACCTTTTCCTTGCGGGTGAAGGCACTCGACATCACGTACACGTAGCCGTCCGGGCCCTTCTCCCAGGTGATCAGGTCGCCGAGGCCTCCCGGAATGTAATTCGTTGGGGTTTTGGAAATCGACTTCCAGGTCTGGCCGTTGTCGGTGGACTTCCAGATCTCCGTGTAGAGCACGTTACCGATGCCCTTGTTCCACATGCCCTGCATGTACAAGGTGCCGTCGAGGTTGATCACATCCGACGGGATAAGCGTCAGGTTGTCGGTGTGGTGGTACGACACCAGGCTTTCCACTCGGCGTCCGTTGTTCAGGGGGCGGACGATTTCAATAAAACCGTCGTCGTTCATCTTCGCCACAACACCAACCGGGCTGAGCCATTCGTTCTTGGGGCCCTTGATGGATTCGCGGAAGGAGTCGCCGAAGATCATGGCAAACTCCTTGCTGTTGTTCAGCGGCGCCATCGCACCCAGGTCGCCGTCCTTAAACCCGACGTGCTTCGAATACTTGCCCAGCACATCGTCCATCACCTGCACGATTGTGCCGTCGGGCATGGTCACAGGGTCGGACGCGCGCTTCTCAGGTGGTTTCGGGAAGGTGTAGGACTCGTTCGACGGCGATGAGGGGCGCGACGAGCCGGACGAACCAGACGAGCTAGAAGAGCTCAGGCTGGACTGGGCGTGCGCGGGGGCGCATACGGAACCGGCGAGAAGCAAGCTGCCTGCGGTGGTAGCACACAGCAAAGCGTTGCGACGAGAGGAGAAACGCATGGGAGGGCCTTCTTAAACAAAGATGTCGAATTGCGTGTGAATAAGCCCTTAGAATGTAGCAAACGAAAACGGCCTCGGCAGGTGCTCGGGGCCGTGACGTTATTACTGTACGTTGCCTGTGTTTGGCTTAGACAGCGTCGTGTTCATCCGGGTCGTTATCCGCGTCCGCCTTGGTTTCGTGGCGGGTGCCCGGCTTGTGCTCTGGCGGTGCGTAAATGGAGTACAGCTTTGCCGGCTTGTCGGACTCGTTGACAAAGTTGTGCCACTTGCCGCCCGGGACGAATGCTGCCCAATCATCCTTGATCACTTCGTCGACTTCGAGGTCGTCCTCGGATGCGCCGATCATTGCGCGCAGCTCGCCTTCTTCGAGGCGCAGGAACTGGTCATGGCCGTCGTGGATCTCAGCGCCGATCTCGCCGCCCGGCGGGATGGTCATGACGGTCAGCTGCAGGAACTTGCCGGTCCACAGGGTGTCGCGGAACGCCTCGTTATCAAGCGTCGCCTTTTCAATGTCAACGACGTACGGATTCGGTCCATGGTCAGCCATGATCGCTCCTTAAACTTCGGGTTCGTTACGGTTCCCACCATAGGAGCTTTTGCTTATCGACGATGCCTTCCACCACGACGACGCTTCCGGTTCCGCCTCCTGAGCTGGACCTTCTCCACCTCGGTGAGGTAGCCCTCTGGGCGGTCGTTCTGCGCAACTCGTGTTGCGTCCGGGCGCTTCGCGGGCGCTGCGGGCGCTGTGGGCTTGTCGGGTGTTTCGGTCTCGTCGAGACGCGCGAACATCTCCGTCGGTGCGTCGAGCTCGTCTGGGCGGCCTTTGCCCTCGAGCGAGACATAGCGTGCGGTGTGCTTCGGGTGCACCGTGTCTTGGGGGTCGATCGCTGCGTCGCGCTCCACGGTGATGGCCCAGCTGCCGTCCGGAAAGTCGATCACTTGCCACGGCGTGATCTGGCGCACCGGCGCCGCCGATAGCGGCGGGACGGTGTCGGTGCCTTCGTCCGGGCTTGCGGCATCCAGCGCCGCCATGCCGTCGAGCAGGATCGCGCGTGCCCAAAGGTTGCCGTGCTCGTAGGAGCGAACCCATTCGACGACCTCGGGCTCCGCAAGCGAGCCGAGCACCTTGCCATCCAGGGTCGCGACGGCGGTGTCGCCGAGCGCTTGCAATCCGACGAACCATTGGCCAGGGGAGCGGTGTGCTAGATCTGCCGCGTTAAATTCCCCTTCGGTGGTGTCGATGACCAACATGTCGCCGGCACGCAGGACAGTGGCAGTCTCAGGTGCGTTGTTGCGCGGAACCGCCAACTGGGGCTCGGGCAGCAACAAGTTGACCTCGAATTGGCCGATGTCGCGTTCCAACTTCACTGCCGCCAGGGCAACGGGTTTCAGGATTGAGGAGTGGACGCGCTCCACCTCGTCGAAAAGCGAACGCCATTGCGGCGAAACCTCCCCAAGCACTGGTCCAGCCAGCATGCTGTTTTGCGATGCTGCATTGTGTAGCCGCAAACGCCACGACGCGTTGAGGGGGTTCGCCTCAAGCACGACGGGCACGTAGGAGGTGCCCCGCTTACCAGCGAAATCCGAGAACAACGCCGCTTGGGAGACGTGATCTACAGGGATTTCAACGGCTGCACCCCATGTGGATGGAGCCAGTGGGTAAAGCTTTTGTGCCATGGGCGCATTGTAGGCCCAGCCTACGCAGCGTCCGTCGGGGCAGTCTCTTGGGAGCGCTCGGATGCGTCACCACCGCGCAGTTTGCCCACAGCAGTGACGATGCCGATGATGATGAAGCCGACGATCAGGCCAACGACGAGCGAGACGCCGGTGTCCACGAACCAGCCAAGCACACCGCCACCGACGAGTTCCTGACCCTTTTCGATGATGTGGTGTGGCCAGTCAATGCCGAAGACCTCATCGAGGCCACGAACAATGAGGTGACCGCCGACCCAGAGCATCGCAACAGTGCCGATAACGCCGATGGTGCTAAGCACGTACGGCATGCCTTTCACCAGTGCGTGACCGGTTTTCGGTGCGTTGCCACGCTTGATCATGCCGTGGCCGATGTCATCGATCTTCACCAGTAGTGCCACAGCGCCGTAGACGGCAAACGTGATGAAAATGCCAACCGCGAGCAGTACTGCGGCCTCCATCCAAATTGACTGGTCCTTGACCTCGTCCAACGCGATGATCATGATCTCCGCAGAAAGGATCAAGTCCGTGCGGATCGCGCTGTTGACCAGAGAATCCTCGTCCTGCTCTGTTCTATTGACCGCTTGTTCTTGCTGCTCCTCGGCGTCGGAGGAAAGCTTATGGGCGATCTTCTCCGCGCCCTCAAAGCACAGGTACGCGCCACCAAGCATGAGGATCGGGACCAACGCCCACGGTGCAATCGCGTTGAGCAGCAGTGCGACCGGCAGGATAAACAGCAGCTTGTTGCGCAGGGATCCTTTGGTGATGCGCCAGATCATCGGAAGCTCACGCGCCGGAGTAACACCGGAGACGTATTGCGGGGTGACCGCGGCATCGTCGATTACAACCCCGGCTGCTTTCGTGGATGTTTTTGCGGTCAAGGTGGCGACATCGTCGACGCTTGCCGCGGCTTGTCGTGCGATCAGTGCGACATCGTCGAGAAGTGCGAGGAGGCCACCGGCCATGAGGGTCCTTTCATACAGGTGCAACTGCTTTGCGACGCAAACGCCACGGGCCTCGAGTGTATTGCACGTACCTCCTGACACACGGTGCTCACAGCGTTTCAAAAGATATTTGTGAAACTTCGCACGGGCGACCGTCAAGTGTGGTGAAATACATGGACATCCAAATTGTGAGCCACAGGACATTCCTTGGCTCCATACTTGGTCGAAGGAGAACACATGCAACTGAAGAAGACAGCGGCGATTCTTGGCGCCGGTGCTCTGACGCTCGGTCTGGTCGCCTGCGGTGACTCAAACGATTCTGCAGACGGTGGCGCTGAAGGCACCAACAACGGCGGTGGCGACAACTACGTTCTTGTCAACGGCTCGGAGCCGCAGAACCCGCTCGTACCGGGCAACATCAACGAGACCGGTGGCGGCCGCATCATCGACCAGATCTTCGCAGGCCTGGTCTATTACGACGGCGACGGCGAAGTGCAAAACGATATCGCCGAGTCCATCGAGCCGGAAGGCGACGCAGGCTACCGCGTCACCCTGAAGGACGCGAAGTGGTCCGACGGCACCGCAGTGACCGCCAAGGACTTCGTCGACGCATGGAACTACACGGTAGAAAACTCGCTGCTCGGCGCGTACCACCTCGAGCCGATCAAGGGCTTCGAGGAGGGCAAGAAGCTCGAAGGCCTCGAAGTTGTCGACGACAAGACCTTCACCATCGAGCTGACCCAGCCGGAGTCTGACTTCCCGAGCCGCCTTGGCTACACGGCGTTCTTCCCGATGCACCCGTCCGCATACGACGACATCGAGGCGTACGGTGAGAAGCCGATCTCCAATGGCCCGTACACGCTGTCCGAGTGGAACCACAACCAGAACGCAGTTGTTGTCCCGAACGCTGAGTACGACGGCCCGCGCAAGGCCCAGAACGACGGCCTGGACTACGTCTTCTACGCGCAGCAGGACGCCGCCTACGCCGACCTGCTCTCCGGCAACCTGGACGTCCTCGACGCCATCCCGGACTCTGCATTCGCCACCTTCGAAGACGAGCTCGGCGACCGTGCAGTGAACCAGCCAGCAGCGATCTTCCAGTCCATGACGATCGGTGAGAAGGCCGACCACTTCAGCGGTGAGGAGGGTGCGCTTCGTCGCCAGGCAATCTCGCGCGCTATCAACCGCGAGGAGATCACGGCAACGATTTTCGACGGCACCCGCACCCCGGCGACGGACTTCACCTCTCCGGTGCTGCCGGGCCACTCCGACAACCTCGCAGGTGTTGAGGTACTGAAGTACGACCCGGAGGAGGCGAAGCGTCTGTGGGCTGAAGCCGACGCAATCGCACCGTTTACCGGCGAGTTCACCATCTCCTACAACGCTGACGGTGGCCACCAGGCATGGGTCGATGCTGTTGCGAACTCCATCCGCAACACCCTCGGCATCGAGGCAGTGGGCAACGCGTACCCGGACTTCAAGTCCCTGCGCGATGATGTGACCAACCGCACCATCGAAGGCGCATTCCGTACCGGCTGGCAGGCAGACTACCCGCTGCTGAGCAACTTCCTTGGCCCGTTGTACGGCACCGGCGCTAGCTCGAACGACGGCGACTACTCCAACGCTGAGTTCGACGACCTGCTGAAGAAGGCCAACGGTGCAGCAGACCAGGAAGCAGCCGTGAAGGACCTCAACGCGGCGCAGGAGATCCTGCTGAAGGATCTGCCAGCAATCCCGCTGTGGTACTCGAACCTGACCGGTGGCTACTCCGAGGACGTTGACAACGTTGTCTTCGGCTGGAACCAGGTACCGCTCTACTACCAGATCACCAAGAAGTAACACCCCGCTGTTGGCGAATTAGATTCGCAACAACGACAACGACCGCGCCGTCCACATCCCCCCTGGGTTGTGGCGGCGCAGTTTCTATTTTTCGGTCCATTGGACCGCACGCGCGGGGTGGCCGGATTATGGGAGGTTACGTTTATTGTGGTGGACTCCTTAGAGCACGCTGAGTGTTTGACAGCACAACATGCGAAAACATGAAAAGACACAAGGAGTCAAGGTGCACATCAAGAAAGCAGTTGCCGCCCTCGGCGCCAGCGCACTGGCGCTCGGCCTTGCCGCATGTGGCGGCTCCGCCGACAATTCTGCCGACGGAGCAGGAAACTACGTTCTGACCAACGGTTCCGAGCCACAGCGTCCGTTGCTGCCCGCAGATACGAATGAGACCGGCGGCGGCCGCATCGTCGATGTCCTGTACGCAGGTTTGACCTACTACGACAAGGACGGCGAAAGCCACAACGAGCTCGCAGAGTCCATCGATCTCGAGGGTGAGAAGACCTACCGTGTCACGCTGAAGGACACGAAGTGGGCCGATGGTACCCCGGTGACGGCGAAGGACTTCGTCGACGCGTGGAACTACGCAGTCGAGAACTCCCAGATGAACGCGTACTTCTTCGAGCCGATCAAGGGCTACGAGGACGGAAAGCCGCTCGAGGGCCTGGAGGTTATCGACGACAAGACCTTCACCATCGAGCTCGAGCAGCCGGAGGCTGACTTCCCGCAGCGCCTCGGCTACACGGCATTCTCGCCGCTTCACCCGTCTGCGTTCGACGACATGGAAGCGTACGGCGAAAACCCGATCTCGAACGGCCCTTACAAGCTGCTGGAGTGGAACCACAACCAGGACGCCATCGTGGTGCCGAACGAGGAGTACCAGGGTGATCGCAAGGCGCAGAACGACGGCGTGAACTTCATCTTCTACGCCCAGCAGGACGCGGCCTATGCCGACCTGCTCTCCGGAAATCTCGACGTGCTCGATGCTGTGCCGGATTCTGCACTGGCCAACTTCGAAGACGAGCTTGGCGAGCGCGTTGTGAACCAGCCAGCAGCCGCATTCCAGTCGATCACGATCAACGAGAACGAAGAGCACTTCGGCGGCGAGGAAGGCAAGCTTCGTCGCCAGGCAATCTCTAAGGCGATCGACCGCGAGCAGATCACCAAGACCATTTTCGACGGCACCCGCACCCCGGCGACCGACTTTGCCGCACCGGTGATCCCGGGCCACTCCGACAACCTTGAGGGCGTCGACGTGCTCAAGTACGACCCGGAGGAGGCAAAGCGCCTGTGGGAGGAAGCCGACAAGATCAACCCGTACACCGGTGACCTGGAGATCTCCTACAACTCCGATGGTGGCCACCAGGCATGGGTCGATGCTGTTGCGAACTCCATCCGCAACGCCATCGGCATCGAGGCAGTGGGCAACGCCTACCCGGACTTCAAGTCCATGCTCGACGATATGGACAACGACGCCGTCAAGGGCGCATTCCGTACCGGCTGGAGCGCTGACTACCCGTCGCTGGGTAACTTCCTGATCCCGCTGTACGGCACGGGCGCTTCCTCGAACTATGCGCGTTACTCCAACCCGGCAGTCGACGCACTGCTGGAAGAAGCAGCAACCGCAGCTTCTCCGGAAGCTGCTGCTGAAAAGTACAACGAGGTGCAGAAGGTTCTGTTTGAGGATCTGCCAGCGATCCCGCTGTGGTACTCCAACGTTGCAGGTGGCTACTCCGAAAACGTAGAGAACGTCGCGTTCTCCTGGCGCTCACTTCCGGTGCTGCATCAGATCACCAAAAACTAGGTGGTAACCTAAGCAACCAGGCAAAGTGGCCCGTTCGCATTTTGCGGCGGGTCATTACTCGTTTCACACTCAAAATTGGTTTTCGTCCCGACTCACATGGAAAAGGAGAGCCCGGAACCATGCTGCGTTATATCGGGCGGCGGCTGCTCCAAATGATCCCCGTCTTCTTCGGGGCCACTCTGTTGCTTTACGCCCTCGTGTTCCTCATGCCGGGCGACCCCGTACAGGCGCTTGGCGGAGACCGCGGCCTGTCCGAGGCCGCCCGCGCCCGCATCGAAGCGGAATACAACCTTGATAAACCATTTATCGTCCAATACCTGCTCTACATCAAGGGCATTTTCATGGGCGATTTTGGCAAGACCTTCTCCGGCCAGCCCGTCGCGTCGGTGATGGCTAACGCGTTCCCGGTGACCATCAAGATCGGTTTGATGGCGCTGGCGTTTGAGGCTGTGTTCGGCATCATCTTCGGCGTGATCGCCGGTGTGCGCCGCGGCGGTGTCTTCGACTCCACGATTCTCGTCGCATCGCTGATCGTCATCGCCGTCCCGTCGTTCGTGATCGGCTTTGTCATGCAGTACCTCTTCGGCGTGAAGTGGGGACTGTTGCCTGCAACGGTGGGGCGCAATGAGTCATTTGAAGCGTTGCTCATGCCTGCGATCGTGCTTGGTGCGCTGTCGTGCGCGTACGTGATCAGGCTGACGCGTCAGTCCGTGAGCGAAAACCTTCGCGCAGACTACGTCCGTACCGCGCGAGCTAAGGGTCTGAGCGACGGTACCGTGATGACTCGCCACGTGCTTCGCAATTCCATGATCCCGGTCGTGACTTTCCTTGGCGCTGACCTTGGTGCGCTGATGGGTGGCGCGATTGTGACCGAAGGCATCTTCGGCATTAACGGTATCGGTGGCACGATCTACCAGTCGATCATTAAGGGCGAGCCCGCGACCGTCGTGTCGATCACCACTGTGCTGGTGATTATCTACATCGTTGCCAACCTCATCGTTGACCTGCTTTACGCAGTACTCGACCCAAGGATCCGCTATGACTAATTCCATTCCACAACCTGAAATGTCGGCTGATCGCACGATGGCCAATGCTGGGGTGCTGCGCGGTCAGGAATACTACGTCGCAGAGACCGATGAGACTGGCCTCGGCGCAGTTGATGCTGTGCCGGATGCCGGTACACCCACCAGCCAGTGGGCTGAAGCTTGGAACTACCTGCGTCGCAGGCCGCTGTTCTGGTTCTCTGCAGTATTGATCCTGCTTGCCGTCACCGTCGCTGTGTTCCCTGGTCTGTTCACCAGCGTCGATCCGCGCGAGTGCATGCTGTCGCGCTCGCTGAACGGGCCGACGGACGGGCACATCTTCGGCTTTGACCGTCAAGGCTGCGATATTTACTCGCGCATGATGTACGGTGCTCGCGCATCGGTTACGGTCGGCGTGCTGACCACACTGATCGTGACCGTGCTTGGTGGCCTCATCGGTGCGATCGCCGGTTACTTCGGCGGCATCTGGGACACACTGCTGTCGCGTCTGACTGACATCTTCTTCGCGGTGCCGCTCGTGCTGGCCGCGATCGTCGTCATGTCCATGTTCCAGAACAAGCGCTCGATCTGGATGGTGGTATTCGCGCTGTCCATGTTCGGCTGGACCCAGATCGCCCGCATCACCCGCGGTGCAGTGATGGGGATTAAGAACGACGAGTTCGTCACCGCCGCCCGCGCGGTGGGGGCGAGCGACTGGAAGATCATCACCTCCCACATCCTGCCGAACGCTGCTGCTCCCGTGATCGTGTACGCCACGGTTGCGCTCGGCCAGTTCATCGTGGCCGAAGCGACCCTGTCCTTCCTGGGCATCGGTCTGCCGTCCACGGTGGTGTCGTGGGGTGGCGATATTTCGGCTGCGCAGGCGTCGCTACGCACTCAGCCGATGGTGCTGTTCTACCCGGCAATTGCGCTCGCACTGACGGTGCTGAGCTTCATCATGATGGGCGACGTTGTGCGCGACGCCCTTGATCCGAAGGCGAGGAAGCGATGACCACCGCAATCGGCAAAGACAACAACACTGGCGCGCCCGAGCCGCTGCTTGAGGTGACCGACCTCCGCATCACGTTCGAGTCCTCCACGGGTGTGGTTGAGGCTGTGCGTGACTTCGATATGACGATCTACCCGGGCCAGAAGGTCGCAATCGTGGGCGAGTCCGGTTCGGGCAAATCCACCTCCGCCATGGCGGTGCTCGGCCTGCTGCCTGGCACCGGCAAGGTCACTGGCGGCTCGATCAAGCTGCGCGGCGAGGAACTGACCAAGCTCGATGAGAAGGGCTGGCAGAAGATTCGCGGCAACAGGATTGGTCTGGTGCCGCAGGATCCGATGTCTAACCTGAACCCGGTGTGGCGTATCGGTACCCAGGTGGAGGAGTCGCTGAAGGCGAACAACATCGTCGAAGGTTCCGAGCGCCACCAGCGCGTCATCGAGTTGCTTGAGCATGCAGGCCTGCCGGACGCGGAGCGTCGTGCGGGTCAGTTCCCGCACGAGTTCTCCGGTGGCATGCGCCAGCGCGCACTCATCGCGATGGGCTTGGCTGCGAACCCGGAGCTGCTCATTGCCGACGAGCCCACGTCTGCCCTCGATGTGACTGTGCAGAAGCGCATTCTGGACCACCTTGAGATGCTCACCCAGGAATCCCAGACCGCGCTGCTGTTCATCACCCACGACCTGGGGCTTGCAGCAGAGCGCGCTGACCACCTGCTGGTTATGCACCGCGGCCGTGTGGTTGAGCGCGGACCGAGCCTGGATATTTTGCGCAACCCGAAGCACCCGTACACCCGCAGGCTGGTTAACGCGGCTCCGTCGCTGGCAGCCGCGCGTACGCACGCTGCGCTGAAGGATGAAGACATCACGGTGGCCGAGACCAAGCCGGAGGATGTCGTCATCCGGGTGGATAACCTGGTCAAGGAGTTCGACGTCCGTGGCCAAAAGGGTGCGAAGAAGACACTGCGCGCGGTCGATGAGGTGTCCTTCGATCTTCGCCGCGGCACCACGCTTGCGCTGGTGGGTGAGTCTGGCTCCGGCAAGTCCACTGTGGCCAACATGGCGCTAAGCCTGCTTGAGCCGACCAGCGGCACCGTGTACTTCGAGGGCCGCGACATCTCGGAGTTAAACCGCAAGGAACTGTTCAATCTGCGTCGCAAGATGCAGGTGGTGTTCCAGAACCCGTACGGTTCGCTCGACCCGATGTACTCGATCTACCGCTGCATCGAGGAGCCGTTGCGCCTGCACAAGGTGGGCTCGCGTAAGGAGCGTGACGCTCGCGTGGCGGAGCTGCTGGACATGGTGCAGATGCCGAGGTCCGCGATGCGTCGCTACCCGAACGAGCTCTCTGGCGGTCAGCGTCAGCGCATCGCGATTGCACGTGCGATGGCGTTGGGCCCGGAGGTCATCGTCCTCGACGAGGCGGTCTCGGCCCTCGACGTGCTTGTGCAGGACCAGATTCTGCAGTTGCTCAAGGGAGTGCAGGCCGAGATGAACCTGTCCTACCTGTTCATCACCCACGACTTGGCTGTGGTCCGCGAGACCGCAGACGACATTGTGGTGATGCGCCAGGGCAAGGTTGTGGAGCAGGGGCCGGCGGATGCGATCTTCGCCGACCCGCAGGCGGATTACACCCGCAACCTGATCGATTCCGTGCCGGGTCTCCACATCGAGTTGGGGCGCGGCTAGGAGCATAATTGCTTATCGACGACGCCACCGCACCGATGCGGGACGTCGTCGATAAGCATGTCTGGGGCGTGTTGTAGCATCGCCTCCGAGAACTGAACACACACGGGTGCTGCATTCGCAGCTGAGATGCCTTCGGGCGGACCGTTGAACCTGATCCGGGTAATGCCGGCGATAGGAAGGAAAGCACATGACTGTGCCTGTTAAAAACAATTCTTGGCGTGTAATCGATATTGTCACCGCCGCCGTCCTCGGTGTGGCGTGTGGTCTGCTGTTTTGGGTGTGGAACAGCGTTGGCTACGCAGGGTTTAAGGCGCTGGATACGCTCACGCCGGGCCTTGGTGGCCTGGTCACCGGTATCTGGTTCACCGGCGGTGTGCTTGGCGGGCTGATCATCCGCAAGCCTGGCGCAGCCGTGTTCGTCGAGGTCATCGCGGCGTCGGTTTCAGCGCTGATCGGCAGCCAGTGGGGCATTGAGACGCTCTACTCGGGCCTTGCACAGGGTCTTGGCGCAGGGCTGATCTTCCTGCTGTTCGCGTACCGTCGCTTCGATCTGACGGTGGCAATCTTGGCCGGTATCGGCTCCGCTGTCGGCGCGTTCATCCTCGAGCTGTTCCTGTCGGCGAACCTGGCGATGAGCCTGCAGTTCAACATCATCTACCTGACCTGCATGGTCATCTCCGGCGCGATCCTTGGCGGCGTGCTGTGCCACTACCTGGTCAAGGCACTCGCGAAGACCGGTGCGCTGGACCGCTTCGGCGCAGGCCGTGAGCGTTTCAACCAGGCTGCGTAAATGACGCTGGCGATTCGTGCTCGAGGGTTGACGTACCAGCACGCCACGCGTCCCCAGCCTGCGTTTACTGGCGTTGATCTCGACGTCGAGCGCGGCGAGCGCATCCTCATCTCCGGCGACTCTGGTTCCGGCAAGTCCACGTTGCTCGCGGTCATCGCGAAACTTATCGACGACTCCGAGGACGGCAGCAAAACCGGCATCCTCGAGGTCAACGGCACGGTAGGCATGGTGCTGCAGGACCCGGAGGCGCAAACAATCCTGTCGCGCGTGGGCGACGATGTCGCGTTCGGCGCCGAAAATCTTGGCGTGCCGCGCGATGAGATTTGGCGTCGCGTTGAGGCTTCGCTGGGCGCCGTCGGCTTGGACCTGCCGCTCGATCACCCCACGTCACGCCTGTCCGGTGGACAGAAGCAACGCCTTGCACTGGCCGGGGTGTTGGCCATGGGAGCGGATATTTTGGTGCTCGACGAGCCGACCGCGAACCTCGACCCGCGTGGCCGCGACGAGGTCATCAACGCCGTCGACCGCGTCTGCAAACGCACCGGTGCGACCCTGATTGTGGTGGAGCACCGCCCCAAGCACTGGTCGCACGTGGTGGACACCTACTACCGCTTGGATGCGGACGGTCTTCGCCGCATTACCGAGGACGAATTGCCGCAGGTGCCTTCGTTGCCGCCGGCGAAGCAGGTTCCCGCTGGCACGCCGGCTGCGGTTGCGACGCAGAACTTGCTCACCCGCTTCGGCCCGCCGCGCACGGTGCTTGCGCCTGAGGGGTTCTCCACTGTGGTCACCGGTGAAAACGGCTCGGGAAAAACTACGCTCGTGCAGGTACTTGCCGGGCTAACACCGCCGAAGCAAGGGCGGGTGGAGTACTCGGAAACTATCCGCCAGGGGCTAGCCAAGCCGTCGATTGACTGGTCCTCGGCAGATCTGGCGCAACGCATCGGGTACGTCTTCCAGGAACCGGAACACCAATTTGTCACTGCCACCGTGCGCGAGGAAATGGCGCTGTCTGGTGCGCCGCAGGAACGCATCGATGATCTGCTGCAGCGTTTGCGCCTGACCCACCTCGTCGACGCCAACCCGTTCACACTCTCTGGCGGGGAGAAACGCCGACTTTCGGTGGCAACCGCGCTGGTCAACGCTCCGAAGTTGCTTATTTTGGACGAGCCGACCTTCGGCCAGGATGACCGCACTTTCGTCGAACTCGTCGGCCTGATCCGCGAACTCACGGACAAGGGCGTCACGGTCATCTCGATTACCCACGACGAAGCGTTTATCGCATCGCTTGGAGACCACACCGAACACATCACGGCAGGGGAGGGGCAGCCATGAACCTGCTGGCAAACATCAACCCGGTCACGCGCATCCTCGGCCTGGCGCTGCTGACCACTCCGCTGATGTTCACCGTGGACTGGGTCTCCGCAACCGTGGTGCTCGCGTTTACGCTGCTCATGGTGCCGCTATGCGGGCTTGGCTACGGACGCTTTTTCAAACGCGCATTGCCGATCCTCATCGTCGCGCCCCTGGCCGGTATCCCGATGGCGCTCTACGGACAGGCGGGCGGGGAGACTTACCTGAACTGGGGTTTGATTCACGTCACGGAACTCTCCGTCTCCCTGGCTGGTGCGATGGTGTTGCGCGTGCTTGCCATCGCGCTGCCGGTGGTGCTGTTGTCCGCCGATGTCGACCCGACTGACCTTGGCGACGGCCTCTCCCAGGTCCTGCGCCTCCCCGAACGCTTTGTCATCGGTACTGTCGCGGCCCTTCGCATGCTCACACTGCTTCGCGACGACCTCGACGCCATGCGCCGATCGCGTCGCGCCCGCGGTATCGCGGACCAAGGCAAGATCAAATACTGGTTCACCTTGTCATTCGGGCTGTTGGTGATGTCGCTGCGCCGTGCCGGAAAACTCGCCACCGCAATGGAGGCGCGCGGTTTTGGCGGACCGACGAAGCGTTCCTGGGCCCGAGAATCCAAACTGCGCAGCCGCGACTGGGGCGTCATGGTTGTGTGCCTTGGCATGGCACTTGTCGCGCTTGGCATCGCGTGGCTCACAGGCGACCTGCGCCCAGTGTGGTCAGTGCGATGACATACACACTGCTCATCGATGGCCCATCTGGCTCCGGCAAGACCACCCTGGCCAACCAGATCGGGGACGCGCTCGGTATCCGGGTGGTGCACCTCGACGATTTTTACCCCGGTTGGTACGGCCTCGGAGAAGGTGCCGCGATGGTCGCCCGCGACGTGCTGCACCCTGCCAGGCCAGGGTTTTGGCGCTGGGATTGGATCAACCACGAGCGCACGAAGTGGGTGCCGCTCGACCCGGCAGAGGATCTTGTGGTGGAAGGTGTTGGGGCGGTCACGGAGTCGTCGATAAGCGCTGCCCGGGCGCGTGGAACCGTCAACACCATCCGCGTGACCGCCGACCTAAAGACACGAAAAACCCGGGCCCTGCGCAGGGACCCGGGCTACGCCCCCTGGTGGGGGATGTGGGCAGCGCAGGAAGCACGACTTCCGACGCTGCCCGTCGATGTGACGGTTAGGAGATAGCCTCCTCCGGCTTGTACACCGTACGCACGCGGGAGCGCTCCGCATCCGGATCAGGGATCGGAATCGCCGACAGCAGCGCCTTCGTGTACGGGTGCTGCGGGTTGTCGAAGACGTCGTCGGTCTCGCCGAACTCCACAAAGTCGCCCTTGTACATCACGGCCACACGATCCGACAGGTGGCGCACCACCGACAGATCGTGTGCGACGAACAGGTAGGACAAGCCAAGCTTGCGCTTGAGCGAATCCAGCAGGTTGATCACGCCGGCCTGGATGGACACGTCGAGGGCCGATACCGGCTCGTCGAGCACGATCACCGCAGGGTTCGTGGCCAACGCACGCGCCAAGCCGATGCGCTGACGCTGACCACCAGAGAAGTGGCCAGGGAAGCGGTCCAACTGCTTCTCATCCAGACCCACCGTGCGCATGAGCTCGGAGATACGGGCATCCTTGTCGCCCTCGTAGCCCAACGCATCCAACGGCTCTTGGATGATCTCCTTGACCGTCATACGCGGGTTCAGCGAGCTCATCGGATCCTGGAACACCATCTGAATATTGCGGCGTGCCTGACGACGATCCGACGCACTCATCTTCGCCGCGTCCTTGCCACAGATCACGATGCGGGAATCACCCTGTGGATCCAGGCCCATGATCTCCAGCAGGGTCGTGGTCTTACCGGAACCGGACTCACCCACAATGGCCATGCACTCACCGGCGCGAACATCGAAGGAGATGTTCTTCACAGCCTCCACGGTGCCGATGCGGCGCTTCACCAGCGCGCCCTTGGTCAGTGGGAACGCACGGTAAAGGTTCTCTACCTCGAGGGTGACTTCGCGCTCCTCGCGCGGGATGCCCGCGAACTTGTTCTCCGGCAGGACAGGTGCGGGGAACAACGGCTTACCGTCGAGAGTGCCGTTTTCAATCTCATCGTGGCGCACGCATGCAACCATGTGGTTCTCGTCGCCCTTGTTCGGCACCAGCGGCGGCTCCTGCGTCAGGCAGGCCTCGGTGGCGATGGGGCAGCGTGGTGCGAACTGGCAGCGGTCGGCGACGTCGATGAGCATCGGCGGGTTGCCGTCGATAAACGTTAGCGGCTCGTTCGATGGCTGATCCACACGTGGAGTGGAACCCAGCAGGCCCACCGAGTACGGCATCTTCGGGTTGCCGAAGAGCTGGTGGACCTCGGCGCGTTCCACGGGGCGGCCGCCGTACATCACCAGCACGTCATCGGCGGTGCCTGCCACCACACCCATGTCGTGGGTAATCATGATGCAGGCAGCGCCGGTCTCACGCTGCGCCTTCTTGATCACTTCCAGAATCTGAGCCTGGATGGTTACGTCGAGGGCTGTGGTGGGCTCGTCGGCAATAAGCACCTTCGGGTTGTTCGCAATCGCAATTGCGATCACCACACGCTGACGCATGCCGCCCGAGAACTCGTGCGGGAAGGAACGCAGCCGCTTCTTCGGCTCGGGGATACCCACCAGATCGAGCAACTCTGCAGCACGGTCCATCGCCTTCGACTTAGAGATGTTCGTGTGCGCCTGGATGGCTTCCACCAACTGCGTGCCGATGTCGTACACCGGAGTCAGAGCGGACAGCGGATCCTGGAAGATCATGCCGATGCCGTTGCCACGAATCTTCGACATGGCGGCATCTGACTTGCCCAGGAGCTCCTCGCCCTCAAACATCACAGAACCGGTGACCTTGGCGTAATCCGGCAACAGGCCCATGACAGCGAGAGAGGTGACGGACTTGCCGGAACCTGATTCGCCCACGATGCCGAGGGTACGGCCTGGGAGGAGATCGAAATCCACGCCTCGCACCGCGCGGACCACGCCGGCCTCCGACGGGAACGACACGTTGAGGTCGCGTACCGAAAGCACCGGGGAACCCGAGTTGTTGATGCTGGTTGTCATGCTGCAGAACCTCCAGAGTTCGAGTTCGGGTCGAGTGCGTCACGCAGACCATCGGCGATGAACGCCATGGACACGGTGAGCAAGGTCAGGACGAGGGCAGGGAAGTAGAACTGCCACGGAGCGGTCACCAGGGTTGCGGTACCAGACTGCAACAACGTACCCAGGGACACGTCCGGCAGCTTCACACCGAGGCCCAAGAATGACAGGGCAGTCTCCGACATGATCGTGGACACGATGCCCAACATCAGCTGGATAATCAGCAGCGAAGCCACGTTCGGGATGATGTGGCGCACGATCGTCTTGGAGTTGGACACACCCATGAACTTGGCGGCACGAACATAGTCGTTTTCGCGGATGGACAGCGACAGGGACCAAATCACACGTGCTGAGTACATCCAGCCAAACGCGATGAGCACGACGGTGAGCACCTTCCAGTCGCCGCCCGAGCCGGATACCAGCAGGGCGATGATGAGGAACGTCGGCACAGCCAGCAGGAAGTGGATCACTGCCAGCACAATCTTCTCCAAGCTTCCGCCAAACAGGGCAGCACCTGCACCGACAATCGCGGAGATCACCGTGGTGGCAATCGATGCCGGCACAGCGATCGACAGCGAGCGTCCGAGGCCGTGCACCACCTGTGCAAACAGGTCGTTGCCGGAGTCAGTAGTGCCAAACCAGTGTTCAGCGGAGGGCGCGACGGACAGGTTCATGAAGTCCGGGTCGTCGTAGCTCCACGGCGTCATGAACCTGCCAAAGAGCGCGAGCAGTACCATCAGGAAGAAAATCACCAGGCCGACAACCGCGGCCTTGTTACGCATGAAGCGGCGCAGATAAATCTTCGACTTACGAGTCGCGCGCATCGTCTGCTGATCTTCGACGCTGTCGCCCTGCTTCGGCTGGATCGGGCGCGTTTTCTTGTCTTTACTCATCACGCCGTCGGCCTGGCGGCCGGTCTCAGAGATGGCGGTCATGTCGTTGACCGGCATTGCGGCGTGCAGCGCCAGCTCGCTCGAGGTGGCGTGGGCGCGGGGGTCACTGAGCTTGCGGGACGTACCGCGTGGTGGCTTGTTTGTCATGGCTGTGATCTCCTTAGCTCACGCGCACGCGCGGGTCGAGGGCAACAACGATGAGGTCGGCCAAGATAGCGGACACTGCGGTCATTGCGGCACCGAATGCGGCCACAACGACGACACCGTGGACGTCGTTACGCGCAATCGTTTGGATGAAGTACTGGCCCATGCCTTGCCACGCGAAGATGCGCTCCGTCATCACGGCACCGGTGAAGATGCCGGGCACCGAGAACGCCACCGAGGTAGCAACCGGAATCAGCGAGGTTCGCAGCGCGTGTTTGCGCACTGCTTGCGCCTTGGTTAGGCCCTTCGCGCGGGCGGTGCGGACGTAATCGGCGTTCAAGTTATCCAACAGCAGTGTTCTCTGCATGAAGTGATAGCCCGCATACGAAATGATCAACAGTGACAAGGTGGGGAGCACGAGGTGTTGGGCGTAGTCGACCATCTTCGGGAAGAACCCTTCAACGCCCGGGTTGGAAGCACCGGTGACGTAGAAGACGCGCTTGCCGGTCCACTCGTTGACCTTCAGACCGAACCACACCACGGCGATCGAGGCGACGACCACGTGAATGTTCATCGTGATGATCGAGATGCCCTGCCACATGCGGTCGGCGCGCTTGTACTGGCGCGACGCAGTGTACACACCGAGGGCGACTCCGAGGAGGATCGACAGCAGGGTGGCAAACAGGGTCAGCTGCGCGGAGACCCAGATGCGGTAGGAGACTTGTTCATTGACGGAGTCGCCGATCGGGGATTTACCCCAGTCCCAACGAGTCAGGACGCCAGTAAGCCACGTCCACCAACGCTCGAAGATTGGTGTGTTTGGGTTCAAGTTCAACGGATCGAGCAGTGCATCGATCTGCTCTTCTGGCAGAGGTGGTCGGCGGCCAAAGTAGTTGGCGCGGGGATCGAGGAAAAAGCTGGCGAGAAAAAACGTGAGGTTGGTGGCAAGAAAAACAATCAAGCCCCAGCTCAGCGTCTTCCGGATCAGGTATCGAAACATAGTGTCTCTCAGTTCCGTGGTGGGCGGACGGGGGAGTTATTGAGAAAGATTGGAAGCCCGCCCAGCGTGGGAATGCTGGGCGGGCTCGCACTCAGTTCGTGGATTTCACGTGCGTCGAACCGTTACGGTTACTTCGCCCAGCCCACGTTCTCGATCGGGAGGATCGCGAAGGAGTTAGCACCGAAGTTTGCCAGGCCCTTCTTCACGGCGACGATGGCCGGGCCGTTGGCGTACGGCATGATGCCGTACTGAGCCAGGGCTTCCTTCTCAAGCTCGTTTGCGCGCTTGATCTGCTCGTCAGCATCCGGGAGCTGCTGCAGTTCCTCAATCTTCTTGTCCATCTCCGGGGTGCCGGTGCCGGACTTGTTCAGCTCGGAATCGGACTTGTAGATCTGGCCGAAGTACGCCACACCGAACGGGTCGGAGGAGCGGAAGCCGGACATGAACAGGTCGAAGTCGCGCTCGGAGACGACCTTGGAGAAGTCGGAGCTCGGACGCTCCTCAACCTGGACGTCGATGCCAATGTTGCGCAGCATTGCCTGCAGGGCAGTGGTGGTCGCCTGGATCATCGGGGAGTCACCCAGGGTGACGTAGCGCACGGACAGCGGGTTGGACTCGTCGTAGCCTGCTTCCTTGAGCAGCTCCTTGGCCTTCTCCGGGTCGTACTGGATGACCTCGCCGAAGTTGTCCTCGTAGCCCGGCTGGGTCTGGTACAGGTTGAACGAACCTGGCAGATCCTCGGTGTAGCCGAGGCCCTGGAAGCGGATCGCGGCGAGCTGCTCGCGGTCAACACCGCGCATGATGGCCTCGCGGACCTTGATGTCGTCCAGGCCCGGGGCGGTGGAGTTGATCGTCATCAGGTAGTTCGCCGGGTTCAGGGCGGTGCGGATCTCGATGGAGTCGCCCATCTCCTTCGCCGTTGCCAGACGGTCACGGGAAGAAACGCCGGCTGCGTCGATCTCGCCTGCGCGGAAGGCGTTCAGGGATGCCTGGTCTTCCATCTGGCGGTAGGTGATCTTGTCCAGCTTCGGCTTCTCGCCCCACCAGTTCTCGTTCGGGACGAAGGAGGCGGTGCCGCCTTCGAAGTCAACGTTCTCAACCTTGAACGGGCCAGCGCCCCACTCCGGGTTGACCTTCTTCAGGTAAGCGTTCATGAACGTGTCCGCGTCCTTGACCTGCGGCGGCACGAGGGTGCCGAAGAGGCCCTCCCACCACGGGTATGCCTGCTTGAAGGTGACCACGGCCTGCTTGTCGTCCTCGCCGCGCTCGACGGACTCGATGAGCTCGTAGCCGTCGGTGGAGTTGACCTGGACATCCGGGTTGGAGCCGTTGTTGAACTTGAAGGTGTTCTCGAAGGCGGTCCAGTCAAGCGGGGTGCCGTCGTTGTACACGGCGTCCGGGTTGATGGTGTAGGTGACCACGGTCTTGCCGTCGACGGTCTCATCCTTCACGTCGGTCAGATAAGCCGGGTTCGGGTGATAGGTGCCGTCGCCGTCGAAAAGCGTGAGCTGCGGGTTGTACTTGCTCCAGATGGTGTCCGTGTAGGACGTCATGTTCGCGTGGAACACGTTCTGCTGCTCAGCAATTTCGGTAATCGCGAGAGTGAGCTCGCCGCCATCCTGGATCTGGTCGCGCTCGAGCGGGTTGTAGTCACCGGCAGCGTTGACTTCGAGCTGTTCGCCCGAGTTGTCAGCTTCCTTGGAGTTCGCGGAGTCCTGTCCGGCCTGGTTTGCGGTGGTCTCTTCGGTTCCGCCATCCGAGGAGCAGGAGGCGAGGACGAGGGACAGGGAGGAGAGTCCGGCGAGAGCGGCGACACGGAGGCGTTTGCTCATGGTCTGGGTCCTTTCAGTGATCGTCCGTACGCAGAGAACTTTGCGACGGTTGCCCGTGTTTGGGCGGTACGACGAAATGGATATTTCGACGACCCCTGCACCACGATTGGGCCCACCAAAACTTGAAGCTCAGGTGAACACGACGTAATCAGGTTGCACAAAAACTTACATGAAGTGTTAGGCAGTTCACAGTGTTTGTGAAAAGTAATTTACGGCGAAATGCACGCTGCCTCACAGGGCTATGACAGGAATGGGTGTTTCTGCACGCTGTCGGGCATCTGCAAGTAGCGCAACGCTTTCTCAGCTTCTTCACGGATCCTGAATGTTATTCGCATAAAAGGGCCCCACCTGCGGGGTGCAGATGGGGTGCAGTATGGGAATTGGGGTGTTATGCCACAGGAGTTAACTCGACTTCGTCCGCCCACGTCAGTTCAATACCCAGGGCGCGCAGCCACTCCATGGCGTCGTCGCCGTGTCGGGTAATGCCTTCAACGGCGTTGAGGGTGACGTCCATAGCCTTCTCTGCTTCTTCGGCAGTGATCAAGCCTGCAGACGTCGCGGCTGCGAGTTCGTCGATATCAAGCACGTCGATCGGGTTGCCTGTCAGCGACACAATGTCGACGTACAGGTCGCGTGTGCGCCAGATATCGCCATCAACGTCAATGTCGGCGATGTCGAAGTAGAAGTCCTGATCGCGCTCTGCGCCCTCGCGGTAGTGGAAGATGTTTACCCGCAGGCCGAGTTCCGGCAGCAGCCAGCTTTCTAGGTAGCCGAACTCGGGGTGATTCGCCCCGCGTGCCATGTAGAGGCCAAAGTCGGTGACCTGGTACGTGTCTACCTCGCGCAGGAATCCCTTTGGGTCCGTGTTGATGTTCGCGGACGTGTCAAAGGTCTCTTGCTTTACCGGGTGTAGGTCGACGGTCATCGGTTACCTCACGTTGATCGAAGCGGCGGTCGGGGCAAATGCGCAGGTCTTGTCGGTGGTGCGTACTGCACCGTCGACGACTGCGAGGACGCGGCCCTTGCCTGTGTTCGCGGTGGCGGACAGGGTGGACGGTCCTGTTGGGTTTATCCCGTTGTTATCTAAAGGTGTTACGCCGGTGCGAAAAGTGTTGAGGTTAACCCAGTACACCTTCATGAGCCCCTGGTCCTTGGCGGCGGCCGGGGTGCCCAGTGCGGTGAATACAAACGTGGTCTGTCCCGCGCCTGCGCCTGGCGCTGGTGTTTTGGTCGGTCCCGGTACCGCAATTGCGGACGCGGTCGAGTGCAGCCCCTTGCCCATGCAGTGCCCGGAGACCGTCGGCCAGGCGAACTGCGTGAAGGCGGGGGCGTCCTCGGGTAGCGGAGGTCCGCCGAGCTCGCCGGTGCCAGCGAAGAAGTTCACTGCGGTGCGAAGTGCGTTGCCTACCTGTTCCGGCACCTGTGGTTGGTCCGCGAACGCGTGGACTCGGGCGGCGGTCTCGGGGGTGGGGCGGCCAAGGCTATCGAGCGGGTTCGATGATTTGGCATGAGCCATTTGCGTATCGACGACGCCGGCAATCAGCATGCCGGCAGCGCAAACCGCCGCGACGGCGGAGCGTGCAAAAGATCGGGGAGTGCGCACGGCTGTCCTTTATTACATAGGGGCCACGGACATTAACTCAAGCAACATTAGTCACGTAAGTAACAGCGTCAAGTGGAAACCGTTGATTTTGTAGGGGGAATTGTCCAGAAACTTTCGGTGTTCTCCCAGTTTTATCTGTTTACCCTTGTGAGCACGGGCACATTTAAGGCCTGTGAGAACGTGAGATCCGTTGTCCCCAACACTGAAAGGACTGATCGCAATGGATACCCAGACGTTCACCACCAACCTGTCACTGCAAGAGATTGAGCAGCGACTGTCCGGACTGGACAAGTTCAACGTCAAGGACAAAACCGCCAGCGAACTGGCTGTCAACGTCGGCAGTGCACTGAAGTTCCGTCTTATCGGTGTGTATTTGAATAAGGACTACCAGGCGCCGCTGGCTATCGATGCCGCAGATAACGGCGATGGCACCACCACCGTCGAGCTCTCCGCGCGAGGGACTGAAGGTGCTGTCATTACTACTGGAACGGCCGAACAGTTTTTTAATGACGCGTTTGCAGAGCTCCGCGCCACGTTGGAGGGGTAGCGGAGAGGTGCGCTCAACTTAGCTGGGGAGTATCGTGTAACCGTTATTTCCGACAATGTAAAAGGATCTGTTGAGTGTCGCACCCTGAATTTCGCAACGTAGCCATCGTCGCCCACGTTGACCACGGCAAAACCACCCTGGTCAACGCCATGCTGGAGCAGTCCGGCGTCTTCGGCGACCACGGCGAGCATGGCGACCGCGTGATGGACTCCGGCGAGCTCGAGTCCGAGCGCGGCATCACCATTTTGGCCAAGAACACCGCCATCCGTCGCGCCGGCAAGGGTAAAGACGGTGCGGACTTGGTCATCAACGTCATCGATACCCCGGGCCACGCCGACTTCGGTGGCGAGGTCGAGCGCGGCCTGTCCATGGTTGATGGTGTCGTGCTGCTGATCGATGCTTCCGAAGGCCCGCTTCCGCAAACCCGATTCGTCCTGGGCAAGGCTCTCGAAGCTAAGAAGCCGGTCATCATCTGCGTGAACAAGACCGACCGTCCGGACGCACGTATCGACGAAGTCGTGGAGGAAGCACAGGACCTCCTGCTCGAACTCGGCGCTGGCCTGGAGGACCCGGAGGCTGCAGAGGCTGCTGAGAACCTCCTCGAGCTGCCGGTGCTGTACACCTCAGGCCGTGCAGGCCGCGCGTCCCTGGAGAACCCAGGCAACGGCAACCTGCCGGACAACGAGGACCTGCAGCCGCTGTTCGACGTCATTTACGACGTCCTGCCGGAGCCGTCCGCTGAGATCGATGCACCGTTCCAGGCACAGGTGACCAACCTGGACTCCTCCTCCTTCCTGGGCCGCATCGGCCTGATCCGTGTGTTCAAGGGCTCGGTAAAGAAGGGCCAGCAGGTCGCATGGGTCCACTACGACGAGGACGGCAACCAGCAGGTTAAGAACGTCAAGATCGCTGAGCTGCTCGTCACCGAGGGCCTCGACCGTGTTCCGGCTGAAGGCGACGTTGTCGCAGGTGACATTGCCGCTGTCTCCGGTGTGGAGAACATCATGATCGGTGACACGCTGTGCGATCCGGAGCACATCGAGCCGCTGCCGCGCATCGCCATCGACGATCCGGCAATTTCCATGACCATCGGCGTGAACACCTCGCCGATGGCTGGCCGTAACGGTGGCGACAAGCTCACCGCCCGCATGGTCAAGGCTCGTCTGGATCAGGAGCTCATCGGTAACGTCTCCATCAAGGTGCTGCCGACTGAGCGTCCGGACGCGTGGGAGGTTCAGGGCCGTGGCGAGATGGCGCTGACCGTGCTGATTGAGACGATGCGTCGCGAAGGCTTCGAGCTCACCGTTGGCAAGCCGCAGGTTGTGACCAAGGAGATCGACGGCAAGACCTACGAGCCGTACGACCACATGATCATCGACGTCCCGTCGGAGCACCAGGGTGCTGTCACCCAGCTCATGGCAAACCGCAAGGGTCAGATGACCGCAATGTCCAACGCGGGTTCCGGCGATTGGGTCCGCATGGAGTTCGACGTCCCGTCGCGTGGCCTGATCGGCTTCCGTACGACCTTCCTCACTGAGACCCGTGGTGCCGGTATTGCCAACTCCTACTCGATCGAGCACCGTCCGTGGGCCGGCGAGATCAAGGGCCGCCCAACCGGTTCGCTCGTCGCCGACCGTTCCGGCCAGGTCACCGCATACGCCCTGCAGCAGCTTGCGGACCGCGGCGATTTCTTCGTCGAGCCGGGTGCCGAGACCTACGAAGGCATGGTCGTTGGTGCGAACTCGCGTGACGAGGACATGGACGTCAACATCACCAAGGAAAAGAAGCTGACCAATATGCGCTCCGCCACCGCGGATGCGACTGTCACGCTGCAGAAGGCCCGCACCCTCTCCCTGGATGAGGCCATCGAGTTCTGTGACGAGGACGAGTGCGTCGAGGTTGCCCCTGAGGCGATGCGTGTGCGCAAGCTCATCCTGAACGCTACCGAGCGTGGCCGTGCCCGCTCCCGTGCGAAGCAGAAGAACAGCTAGCCTGTTCTTCATGCAGCCTCCTCGATCGCGCCGCCCAGCCACCCGTGCTGCGGCGGCGCTTTCCGCGCTTTGCCTCGTCGCGTCGTGCTCGGCGAACCCGGGCCCACCGCCGCTCGTCGAGCCGGAGTCCGCCCAAAGCGAAACATCTGGCGTATCGACGACACCTTCCGACGACAACCCGCGCCGCAGCGACCGCACTCAGGTGCAAGTGGGCGTCGACCCTGTACGAGGAGGCTTCAACCCGCACCTCATTGCGGACGATTCCTCGACGGTGCGTGCCATCGCAGACCTCACCCTGCCTAGCGCATATGTGGGCACGAGCCCGAACAAGGACCTGCTGGTGGGGGTTTCAACGCTGCCGACCTCGCCCGCGGCCCAAACCGTGCGCTACGTCATCGCACCGGAGGCGCAGTGGTCTGACGGTACCCCGATTACCGGATCCGACTTTGCCTACCTGTGGCGCGGGATGGTGACCACCGCCGGAACCGTCAACCCTGCGGCCTACCGGTCAATTCAGGCGATCCGCATTTCTGGTCAAGGCGGCAAGGTCGTCGATGTGGACTTTGAGCGCCCCGTGGCCAACCGTGAGGAGCTCTTTGCCTACCTGCTGCCGTCGCACCTGTTCGCCGCTGACGCCAGCGATTTCCCGTTCGCACTGCGCAACATGGTCCCTGCGTCTGCCGGGCGTTTCCTCATGGCAGATGTCGGCCGGGCCCGCGGCACGGTAGTGCTGAATAGAAACGACAGGTTTTGGGGTACTGAGCCAGCAAGCGTGGACATTTTGACGCTGACCGCCGCGCGCGATACAACACAAACCGCCGACCAGTTGCGCTCCGGCCAGCTCGCGTTCGCTGATGTCACGCCGCAGGAAACCACGGAAGAGGTCTTTCGCCGGGTGCCGGGGGTGGAGGTGCGCGAGGGGTCGTCGTCACGCGTGCTTGGCGTCGTCATCTCCGCGACAAGCGGGCTCGACCAAGCAATGCGCGAGCAAGTGCGATCGCTTATCGACGTCCCCCTGCTCGCCCACATCGCCGCCGGCCGCAGCACCAACCTGGCCGTAGCAGAGCATGCGTTCACGCCGGGGGAGAAGGACACCGCAGCGCTACGAGCGCGCACCGTGCCCATCCGCGTCGGGGCGGATGCGATGGACCCGGCGGCGGCCGCGGCGGCGCGCACCCTTGTCGACATCCTCAACGGCGCCGGCATTCCCGCAAAACTCACCTCTACCGACGCGACGACGCTCGCCGGGCGCAGCCTGCCATCGTCGGAAGTTGACCTGGCAGTGGTGTGGCAGCGCAACTCCACGTCCATGACCACGCTTGCCAGCCGCATGGCGTGTCCGTCCAAAACTTCGCGTGCTGGCAACCTCTCCGGCCTGTGCTCCGTAGGCAACGAAGCGCTCGCCGGGCGAATCCTGGACGGGACCATGAGTGCGACCGAGGCCCGAGCAGCCGTGGCCGAAGCCGAAGAGCGCGACGCCGTGTGGGTGCCCATCCTCAACGAAACACGCATCGCAGCATCCTCCGGTGGCGTCGCCATCCCAGGCGTCTCCACCTGGCCCGGGGGTATCAGCGACGCCGCCCGCTGGCAACTGGCCGATACAGTAGGCCCGACACCGAAGGAGAAACCATGACAACGCGCGACCTCACCGGCTACCGAGTAGTGGCCGTCCACGCCCACCCTGACGACGAAGCCATCACCACCGCAGGCGTCATCGCCGATCTGACCCGACGTGGCGCCGACGTACTCGTCGTCACGTGCACGCTCGGCGAAGAGGGCGAAGTCATCGGCGAGCCGTACCAGCACCTCGTCGTCGACGAAGCCGACCAATTGGGTGGATTCCGTATCTGCGAACTGCGCGAATCACTTGCAGCCATCGGCGCACGCGGAGCTTTCCTTGGCGGAGCAGGCCGTTTCCGCGACTCTGGTATGGCCGGCTCACCCGCAAGCCGCAACCCGCGTGCCTTTGTAAACTCCGGCGACGCCGCGGTAGCCGAACTCGCCGCGATCTTCGAAGCGGAGCGCCCCCACCTGGTCATCACCTATGGCCCCGACGGCGGCTACGGCCACCCAGACCACATCCGCGCCCACGAAATCACCCACACCGCCGCCGAACGCGTCGCTATCCCGCGCATCCTGTGGGCCGTGCGCCTCGCCGAAGAAACCGCAGCGCTTACGCCCGAGACCGCCCCCGACGGCTGGCGGCTTCCCGAACCCGGCGAACTCGACGGAGTCGCCACCTCCGACATCGCCGTCACCCTCGACGACCACGCCTACAGCGCCAAAATCACCGCCATGCGCGCCCACGCCACCCAACTCTGGATCGCCGACGGCCGCACCACCGACGTCAACCCCCACGCCGTCATCGCCCAAGGCCCCGTCGTCTACTACGCCCTATCCAACCTCATCACCCAACCCATCCAACGCGTCGAACACTTCCAACTCGGCGCAGGCGCACCGCTTCATGACGACGCCACCCACGTCCTATCCGGAATCCCCAAATGAGCCACCCCGTCATCCGAACCGAATTTTCACGCGGGGAAGCCATCGCCGGCATCACCTGGCTGAGCGTCGGCGCCCTCGGCTCGCTCATCCTGGAAGTGGCGTACCTGAACTGGTTCTGGGTGATCATCGCCGCCGTGTTCAATGCGGTGTTGACGAAGACGGCGAGGCTGTGGTCGTCGAGAAGCATGATTGTTCCGCTTGCCGTCTGGGCAGCAGCACTGTTCGCCTCCATGGTCATCCTCCCTCCAACCGGGTGGACCCTCGCACTCCTTATCGCGGGGCTAGCGGGAGGCGTTTGGCCACTACTCAAGGCGAAGTGACATACTGTTTCCCATGACTTACGTGATTGCTCAACCGTGCGTCGACGTCATGGACCGCGGCTGCGTCGAAGAATGCCCCGTTGACTGCATCTACGAGGGCAAGCGCATGCTCTACATCCACCCCGACGAATGCGTCGACTGCGGCGCCTGCGAACCTGCCTGCCCCGTCGAAGCCATCTTCTACGAAGACGACACCCCCGACGAGTGGAGCGAATACTACGACGCCAACGTCGGCTTCTTCGACGAACTCGGCTCGCCAGGCGGCGCCGCCAAGACCGGCCCACAGGACTTCGACCACCCCTTCGTCGCAGCACTGCCGCCGCAGAACCAGGACTAAACCGTGGCACGCACCCCACTCGGATCACAGCTGCCCGACTTCCCATGGGACACCATCGCCGACGTGCGCAAGCACGCCGCATCCCATGAGGACGGTCTGATCGACCTTTCCGTCGGCGGCCCCGTCGACCCAGTCGCCCCGTCCATCCAACTCGCGCTGTCCGAAGCTGCCGCAACGCCCGGCTACCCGCAAACCGCGGGTACGCCGGAACTGCGCGAAACGATCGTGGCCTCCCACGCCCGCCGCTTCGGCATCGCAGGGTTGACCGAACGCTCCGTGCTGCCCGTGATCGGGCTCAAAGAAGCCGTCGCGTGGCTGCCCACATTGTTGGGCCTGCGCGGCGAGAAAGTTGTGATCCCCGAGGTCGCGTACCCCACCTACGAAGTCGGCGCGCTGATGGCAGGCTGCGAAGTTATTCGTTGCGACGACCCCGCCACCGCACCCCGCGACGCCGCCTTCGTCTTCATCAACTCGCCGTCGAACCCAACTGGCGCAGTCCTTGACGTCGAGCAGATGCGCGCCTGGGTGGAATTCTCCCGCGAAACCGGCGCAATCATCGCCTCCGACGAGTGCTACCTCTACCTCGGCTGGTCCGCCGAACCGGTATCCATCCTGCACCCGTCCGTCACCGACGGCGACAACACTGGCCTGCTCGCCCTGCATTCGCTGTCCAAGACGTCCAACCTGGCGTCGTATCGCGCCGGCACCATCTCCGGCGACGAAGCCCTAGTGCAAGAACTTCTGCTTATCCGCAAGCACTCCGGCCTCATCGTGCCCGGCCCAATCCAAGCCGCCATGGTGGCCGCCCTCGGCGACGACCTGCACGAACAAATGCAGCGCTCCACCTACGCCGCGCGACGGCTTGTACTCATGAAGGCCCTCCAAAACGCAGGTCTTACTATCGACGACTCCGACGCAGGCCTCTACCTCTGGGTCCGCCAAGACGGCAAGGATTCCCGCGAACTCCTCAACTGGTTCGCCGACCACGGCATCCTCGGCGCCCCCGGCGACTTCTACGGCCCCGCCGGCGCCCAACACGTGCGCATCTCGCTCACCGCACCCGACGAGCGCATCGAAGCGGCAGTCGCCCGCCTAGGAAACACCGTTGACTAACCCCACTCATCCGTCGCCGGCCGCCGGCGACCAACACGCCGCCGCGCCCGAAAGCGGCAGCACTGCCGTACGCCTCGTTGCCGGGCTGCGCCAATTTTTGCGCTTCGGCATCGTCGGCGGCTCCGGCGTGCTCGTCAACTTCGTCGTGTTCTACCTGGCCAACAAAGCCCTAGAGAACGGCTTTGATCTGCACGCCAACGACGTGTTCATGCAACTCGGCTCCACCCGTTGGAACATCCGCTGGTACCACCTCATGTCCACCCTGGCGTTCCTCCTGGCCAACACGTGGAACTACCAACTCAACCGCGCCTGGACCTTCCGTGGGGTGCACGCGCGCTCCTGGATCCGCGGGTTCTTCCCCTTCTTGGCCACCGGCGCGCTCGCGTTCGCGGTGTCACTGACATGCATGACGCTTTTGATGAACCCGACGACCCCCATCGGACTCTCCGATTCACTTTTCGACGACTCCACCGGCCTGCGCACCAAATCCTACTGGGCCCAAGCCATCTCCACACTGATCGCGATGCCGGTGAACTTTGTGATCAATAAGGTCTGGACCTTCGGAAAACCGAAAACGCCAAAAACCGTCTAACCAGTGGTTTGTGGAATTTGGTGTTGGAGTTATCCACATTTTTGTGGTGGGTCTTGTGCGGTG
>OJKZ01000081.1_pt1 | contig 51915 bp, 37 predicted proteins | sample 1596791 | NCBI WGS metagenome assembly OJKZ01 (sample SAMEA3904677, study PRJEB24821) | metagenome | biome: Builtin; feature: hospital; material: surface | place: USA | collected 2013-06-04 | reverse complement strand
GTCTGGGAGACACCCACGTATTCCAGCAGTGGAGAATTGATAGGTCCCACGTCGGGTACTGCAGGGCACACCTACTACTGGATCGCTGGGAAGAATACGGCTGTGACGGCGATGCGGCGGCTTCTGGTGGGTGAGGCGGGAGTGCCTCGTCACCACGTGTCGTTCATGGGATACTGGCGGTAACGGAGTTACAGCGTGACTAAACGTGTTGGGCTTGTCGCCTTCCTTGTGGTTTCCACTGTTTGTGCAGCGCTGGTGTCGCTGTTGATCGGGGCGCGCGAAATGGGTTTCGAGGCAACGGTGAGCGCGGTTCGTGGTGGACTCATGCTGGCGTTCTCGGGCGCAGCTGAACAACTTGAGGCGTCCAGCGATGAGGCGAAGATCATCGCGCGGCTCCGTGTTCCGCGCACTCTGCTTGGTCTGCTGGTGGGAGCAGCGCTGGGCACTGCGGGCGCACTGCTGCAGGGACACACTCGAAACCCGTTAGCAGACACAAACCTGCTGGGCGTCGGGCCTGGCGCGGCGCTTGCTGTGGCAGCAGCCATTTCCTTTCATGGGTCAATGACGGTATTGGGCACTGTCGGGGTGGGATTTCTCGGGGCGATACTTGCGGTAGCGCTTGTGTTCGTGCTCAGCATGAGAAGCCTGGGATCTACGCCGATCACGGTGGTGCTTGGTGGTTCCGCGTTGGGTGCGGTTTGTTCTGCGCTGACGAGCGGCATCGTACTGACGCATACGCAAAGCCTTAATGAGATGCGGTTTTGGACAGCGGGTGCTATCGCCGGACGCGATATGCAGGTGGTCACGGTCCTTGCTCCCGTGATTGTTCTTGGGCTCGTGGGCGCCTTTGCTTCAGCGAATCAGCTAAACCTCCTGAACTTGGGGGATGACGTGGCAAATGCACTTGGCGTCCGAGTTTCTATCGCGCGGACCTTGGGTATCGTCCTGGTTGCATTGCTTACTGGCGCAGCGGTGGCTGGAGCCGGACCGATCGGGTTCGTTGGCCTGGTTGTTCCGCACCTCGTGCGTAGCCTCACCGGCCCGGACTACCGCTGGGTGCTGCCGTGTTCCGCGCTGGCTGGGGCGACGTTGCTCTTGCTTGCTGACGTTATTGGTCGCGTCATCGCGCGCCCTGGAGAATTACAGGTGGGCATCACACTCGCCTTCGTTGGGGCCCCATTTGCACTGCATATCTTGCGGAAGGGGACGAAACTCTGATGCGGGTTTTCGCGATAAACACTGCTCTTGCGGTGCTGGCCCTAGCCGCTGCCCTCGGGGGCGTGATGGTTGGAGATTTCGAGCTATCGGTTCGAGACGTAGTTTCCGCTCTCATGGGCCAAACGGCAGAGTTGACCCGGACTGTAGTTCTCGAGTGGCGCCTGCCACGAGTGGTCACGGCGCTGGGGGTAGGTGCTGCGCTGGGCTTTGCCGGAGCAATTTTCCAGACCATTACAAGGAACCCACTGGCGAGTCCGGACATCTTGGGGGTCACCTCGGGTGCCTCCGCTTTCGCGTTGACCGCGCTACTCGCTGGTGGAAGTGCCGGGATGATGCTGCGTGTATTGGGCGTGCCGCTCAGTGCATTCCTCGGGGGACTGACCGTATCTGCGGCAATCTGGTGGCTGAGTCGTGGTGCTGGACTAGGGTCTTTCCAGCTTGTCTTCGCCGGCATCATCATCAATGCGCTGGCGATGGCCTACAACTCGTTCCTGCTTGTTCGTGCTGACTATCGAGATGTAGGCAAGGCGCAGGCGTGGGTGACCGGTTCGGTGGGTTCTTCTAGTTGGCACGACGCCATCGCTGTACTCATTGCACTGGCGGTCGTCATTCCACTATTGCGGTGGGTAGCCTTCAAGCTTGAGGCACTCTCTTTGGGGGAGGACACTGCTGCTGGTCTCGGGGTAGAGCCCCGGCGTACCCAGCTGACCCTCATGCTAATGGCTGTAATACTGGCATCGATGGGCATTGCGGCATCTGGGCCGATAGCCTTCGTGGCGTTTGTCGCACCACAGATCGGACGCAAGATCACACATGCAGCAACGCCGCCATTAGGAACCGCGATGCTTACTGGCGCGGCGATCGTATCCGTCGCTGACTTGGCGGTGCGAACCCTGGTGCCGGGGAATCTGCCGGTGGGAATAGCCACAACTGCAATTGGTGGCGCAGTGCTGCTTTACACGCTGTTGCGTGCAACACGAAAGGTGTCCATATGATGCTTCAGGTCCGAAATCTTAAGGTAAGTTATGGCGCTTCCGTCATCCTCAAGGGCATTGATTTCGACGTGTCCAAAGGCGGAATCACCACAATCATCGGCCCAAACGGTTGTGGCAAGTCAACGCTGTTGCGTGCTGTGGCAGGGCTTCTTACACGTGACTGCGGCACGGTAACGCTGAACGGCGTGGACATGGCGAATCTGAAGCGCCGCGAGATTGCGCGTCAGCTTGCAGTGTTGCCACAGACTCCGGTGGCTCCCGAGGGGCTGACAGTGCATGATTTGGTTGGCCGTGGACGCCACCCACATCGATCTTGGTTGCGACAGAGCTCGGCTGAGGATTCACGTGTGGTCGATGAGGTGATGGAACTGACCAATATCACGGAGTTTGCAAACCGTCCGCTCGAGCGACTTTCTGGTGGTCAGCGTCAGCGCGCTTGGATTGCGATGGTCTTAGCTCAGGAGACTCCGCTCGTGTTGTTGGACGAGCCTACGACCTATCTCGACTTGTCTCACTCTGTCGAGGTCTTGTCACTCGTACGTCGTCTCGCTGATCAGGAGGGGAGAACCGTGCTTATGGTGCTGCATGACTTGAACCTCGCTGCACGCTACTCAGATCAACTCATCGTGATGCAGCGTGGCGAGGTGGAAGCGGTCGGTGCGCCCGCCGAGGTGCTCACCGAGTCCTTACTGGACCGTGTTTTTCATCTGCCTGCTGTCGTGGCAACAGACCCGGTAAACGGGGGGCCACTGGTTGTACCCCGGTAAGCACCACTTCTGCCTGGTGTTCTAGAGCTGCTTTTTGAATTGATCGATTGCGTACGGGATCGTGAGGGGGTTCGGCATGCTCATTGCGTTGGCGGTATTTGTGTCTAACCAGTAGACCCCGCCACGCTTATTCACATCGAGGTCCATGAAGGTGGCGTCGTTCTTCAGAGCATCGATTGCGCCGTAGTAGTCCAGCACGAAGAGGTAATCCACGTCGTTGAAGTCGGCGTAGTTCTCGGGGGACCAGTCAAGGAAGAAGCTGGAGCCATCGCCGTTGAACTTCTCCGGGATCTTGAACCCTAGTTTTTCGATGAAGGAGCCGCGGCCGTCGCCCGAGGTGTAGACGCCAAACTTTCCGTCGTAAGGCATGCCGATTACCGCTGTTTTGCCTTGCAACTCGGGGTGCGCTTCACGGAAATCCTGGAAGGCCTTCTCGGAGTCGGCGATGAGCTTTTCGCCTTCGGCCTCCTTATTCAACGCCTTGGAGATTTCCTTAATCTGTTCGTCCCATGGCACCTGCCAATCTTGGTACTCATCCGAGTGGAAGGTGGTTGGTGCAATCTGCTCGAGTAATGCCCTCTTATCGGCTTCGAGGCCGCTATTCACTGCAATGATCTTTGTCGGGTTGAGCGAGGCAACTTGTTCGGCAGTGTCAGTACTGAACTCGGTGGTCGTGTCCCGGAGCGGGTTTGGTTCGACTGTGAGCTTGTCCTTGGCCCACGGTCCAAGTCCGGAAGGGTCCCCCGTACCTTCCTGTTGCCAGGTGGCGTAACCAACCGGTTGTTCGCCCAGGGCAAGGACCGTATCGACGTCGCCGAGGCCCATTGTCACAATGCGCTCCTCTGACCCGTTGGCATCGGAAGTTTCGGGAGCGGTTGTTGAATCGCTTGATCCGCTGGAGCAGCTGGCAAGCATGAGCGCCGCAGTGAACGTGGCTGCGATCCCCTTCAGGGCGCGAGGGGTAAAGAGTGTCAAGGTTGCACCTTTCGTAGGTGGTCAAAAAGTTTCACGTTAGGTCTCCCTGACCTAACGTGATTACTCTAAGGCATGCCTTGCCTAAGTGACAATCCTTGTCTGGGCGCTCGGGACCGGGGCGACGAACGTCGAGACGAGGTACCGGTTGATGTCGGAGTCGCCGATGACGTCCAACACGTCGCCGGCGGAAGCCGATATCGGATTTCTGTGAATTCAGCAGATGGGCGAGGAACCAGCGTCAGCGTCGTAAGCTGAGCCAGCGTGGGAACGTTTATTGCGCTAATCGGATTGTTGCTGGCCACCGTCATTGTCGCTGCGGTTGGTGAGCGCACGGGCATTCCGTGGCCGGCGCTGCTGACCATCGTGGTGGCGCCGGTGATTTTCATTCCAGGCATTGACACGGTGTCCATTGACACACACCTGATCTTGCCGATCTTCCTGCCGCCACTGCTGTGGTCGCTGGCCAGGCGCACGAGTTGGGGTCAGATCGGCTCGCAGCTCAACGTGGTGCTGACCATGTCGGTCATCCTGGTGTTCCTTACTATCGCGGCGCTGACGGCGACGGCGATGTGGATCCTGCCGGGTGTGAGTCTGGCTACCGCGATGGTGTTGGCGGCGGCGATCGCCCCGCCGGACCCAGTCGCGGTCGACGCGGTGGCGGGACCGGCTGGCATTCCGAAGCGCATCACCGGAACGTTGCAGACGGAGGGGCTGTTTAACGACGCCGCCTCGATTGTCACCTTCAACATCGCCATGGCTGCGGTGATTGCAGAGGGTGAAGTGGACTTCACCAAGGGATTCGTTGAGTTCCTTTATGCCGCGGCGGTTGCTGTGGTGGTGGGGTTGATCGTCGGCAGGCTAGCTGCGCTGTTTGCAAACTCGGTGCCAGATTCCGTGATCCGTACCGCGTTTACGTGGGTGCTGCCGTTCGCCATCTATGCGGGTTGTGAGGCGATCCACGCTTCGGGCGTGATCGCGATCGTGATCGCCGCGGTGGAGTTGTCGTCGCGCTCCACGATGACAGCGGAGGACCGCCTGACCGGTCACTCGTTCTGGGAAACAGTGGAGCTGCTGTTCACGGGCGTGGCGTTCGGGTTGATCGGCATGAGCGTGCGTGATGCTATCGACACCGCCGGCACCTACATTTGGCCCGCCGTACAAGTCGGCGTGGTGCTCTCCGTCGTCGCATTTGTGGTGCGTCTGGCCTGGATGTGGGTGCTGTACAAGTTGAACGTGCGCAAGGGTCGCACGCACGTGTCGCCACTGCGCCTGCAGGAGGTGCTCCTGATGGCGTGGTCTGGCATGCGCGGTTTGGTCACGTTGGCGCTGGTGTTGGCTATCCCGCCGTCGGCAACCGAGTACCACCACGAACTGTCCGTCATTGCGTTGACGGTGCTGACCTGCACGATGGTGATCCCCGGCCTCATGCTGCCATGGCTGGTGCGGAAGATGGACCTGCAAAAAGGCCCAGAAGCAGACCGGGCAATTGAAGAATTGAACCAGCGGGCGTACGCGGCGGCGCACAAGGCGGTGCGCGAACACGGCGAGGAGCATGCGCCGGAGGCGTACACGATGGTGCAGGAGTGGTTGAACTCGATTACGGAGCAGCGCCTGCAGGATCCGGAAAGCACTGACGAGCGCATGGCAGCTTTCGAGCGCGCTCGCGAAAGCGCGATTGAAATGCAGAAGGTTGCGCTTAAGGCGGCGAGCTCCGAGTTGCACCGGGCGCGCAGGGAGCGCCAGTACAACCCGGCGGATGTGGACGCGGTGCAGGCTGACCTGGACCGTCTTATCGTGGCCAGCAAGCGCAACGTGCTCGCACGCCCAAGCCAGATGGTGAAGTGGGAGTCCTAGTTGCTAATCGACGACCACATCCGCCATCGCATATAACGTCTCCCGCGCCGCCTTGAACGCCTCCGGTGTGGCGGCGAACTCGGCTGCACGCGCAATGGCGGAGTTGAGCAGCGCGATATCCACGGCTGATACGCCAGGGCAAAAGTCCGCCACGATGGTGCGGAATCCGGCGTGGGAGCGTTGCACGTTGTCGTCGGCAAACGCCTCCGGGAAGTTCTTCGCCGCCGCCATGAGTGGGCCGTGGCCACCATGCGCGAAGAGGTCCAGGGTGGCGTCCACGTAGGCACGCATGCGCTGGTGGGGTTCCGGAGGGGCGTTTTTAATCTTGGCCTCGAGTTCGGCGTTCCACTCGTCGGTGGCCGCGATGAGGAGCTGGACTAGCAGGTCGTGTTGGGATTTTGCATACCGGTACACGCTGGGTCGCGCGAGACCGACCGCGGCAGCCACCTCCGCCAGGGTGGGCACCTTGCCGTGGTTTTCGACGATGAGGCGCTCGGCGGCGTCAAGCACCGCGCGGTGTTGTACGGCGCGGTGCTCGGCGACGGTGTCCTCAGTAATCTTCGGCATGCCCCTGAGTCTACGGAGTGGTTATTTCGTTTCGGTGAGACATGTTTCCGCCGACTATCTCGCAGAATTTCAAAGTGCGGAACGAAATCGTCTCAAAATGTCGAACAAAACCGTTTCAAAGTGTCGAATATGCTGGTGGGAGGTATAGTTTTGGCATGTCAAACTCATACATTCCAAGGCTTGCGGATGGCCAACTCGAAAGCGCTCTTCGTCGCCAAGGTGGAGTGCTCATTCAAGGGCCGAAGGGCTGCGGGAAAACGGAAACCGCGAGCCGGCAGGCCGGGAGTGTCTTGAATGTTGAAACTGATCCGAGCGTCCCGCTGGCGATGGCGACCGATCCACGTGTACTGCTCGAAGGTGGCACCCCTCGCCTCGTCGACGAGTGGCAATTGCAACCGCGTCTTTGGGATTTTGCGCGGCACGAGATTGATTCTCGTAAGGCGAAGGGACAGTTCATCTTCACGGGTTCCACCGCTCCGGGAGTGGACGCAACCCGCCACTCTGGTGCTGGAAGATTTGCGCGCCTAACGATGTCGACGATGACCCTGTTCGAGTCGGGAGAGTCAGAAGGTTCTGCATCCCTCAGCAAGATTGCTGCGGGCAATGCGCCTCAGTTTGCAACTCCTGCCTTGACGCTGACTGAGCTTGCTGAGCGAATGTGTCGCGGAGGCCTTCCTTACAACGCGGACCTTTCCTTGGATGACGCGATAGAGAACGTCCGTGATTACGTGCAGACGGTCGCCGATGTGGATATCCACACTGTGGGTGAAGTCTCGCGAGACTCGGAGCGTGTGCGCAGAATGATGCAGTCCATCTCTCGCGCGGTTGCTACAGAGGTTGATCTGCAAACAATTGCGACTGATATCGACATGCATCGTGAAACCGCACGTGATTATCTCGACGCGTTATCCCGGATCTTTATTTCGGTGGATCAGCCAGCGTGGTCTACGCACCTTCGGTCGAAAGCAACCTTGCGCAAGTCACCCAAGCGTCACCTCGCGGACCCGTCCTTTGCGATGGCTGCACTTGAGCGCGGTCCTCAGCAACTGTTGCAGGATCCGCGCTACTTTGGGCAGCTTTTCGAGTCGCTCGTTTTCCACGAGCTTCGCGCGCTGACTGGCAAGACGGTGTACCACGCGCGGCTCAACACGAAACTTGAGGTTGATGCGGTGGTGAAGTACGAAGGCGTCGACATCCTGGTTGAGGTCAAGCTTGGGTACACGCCGGAAATTCTCGATCACGCGGCAGACACCCTTAAGAGGTTTGACGAACAGCTTGAACAGGACACCGTGTTGCTCGTTGTCACCTCTGGTGGGCCTGCACACCGTCGAGCGGACGGTGTGGTGGTTGTGCCGATCGGGGCGCTAGGCCCGTAGTGACTGCGTGCTTCGAGCTGTATCTCAGAAGGGGGTTAACCCAAGTAGGGCCTTTAGCCGCAACAGCTGTTCTGCTTCCTCGGTGCTTCGATGTTTAATCTGCTGTTGAAACGCTGCATCCAAAGATTGGATTGTGGTGAGGTCGTTCCAAGCCGTTTCGGGGTGAAGAGGGACTGATGCCTGGCACAGTTCAATTGTTTCACTCACGAGGTTCTTAACGTTTGGGATGGGATCAATAACCCGCAGGCTGGCCAGAATGGAGGATGAGTTTGCATGGAAGTTGCCGGATTTGTCTGTGTAAAGACCTTGAAAGATCCCCTCTCGGTAACCGACAGGCCAATCCTTAATGGAGTCAGATTTCGCGCAATCTTCAACTCCATCGCCCCAAACTACAGACGTTCCTTGCATACCGCGTCTAGCGACAGCGAGCCCAATCTGTTTCTGTTGTTTTGACTCAAGCTTGTCGAGGTTAGCGTCCAATAGCCGATTCACCAGCCGCCCGCGGGTGAAAGTGTTGTTAATCACGATCAAATCCCTGATTAGAACATCCGGTCGACCTTCCGCGAACTTGTCGATACGAGGAAGCGCCCAGTAAATCCAGGAAAAGGCAATTGCAGAAAGAATCTCAACCGTGTCGTGTTTAATGTCTGGCAAGAATGTTCGGCCGTGACCAGAACCAGAATGGTTTCGTATTTCGTCCAGGGAAAGAATCATCTTCCTTGCCTGTTCAAGAATATTTCTAGAGGGGCCTTGAATATTGCGCCCTTCGATTGATTGGTCGAGCAATTTGGCGTGGGCCGATTGGAAGATGGCTGGAAAATTCATTTTGTTGTTCGGAGATTCCCCGCCCAGCTCTAAAACGGTTTTGGAAATGCTCTCAATCATGGTCTTTAGAGAGCCGATCACATCACCTAAATCCTCCGCTAGCACGGCTCTATTGAACCGTTCCTGTTCCAAAAGCAGTCCCTCCCAATTGCTATCGTCGAAGTGCTGTGGGCGTTCGAATTCGACTTTGCAATACTTGATCAGCAACGTTGCCATCACGCAGCCTCCGACCATCGCGGAGCAAACCGTTCCATCTGCTCGAGAACGAGGACGACGGCCTCGTTGCGCTTCTCCGGCGGGTACTTGTGCTTACGTAGCAGGGTCCTGATGGAGCGACGCAATTTCGCGCGAACGTCGTCACGCACCGCCCAATCTGTTTTGGCGTCGCGGCGAAGAGTGTCCACCAGATCACGCGCAATTTGAGCGATGGCATCGTCATCCAGAACCTTGTCCGCTGAACCATTCGAAGCGACTACGTCGTAGAAAGCGAGTTCATCGTTGCTTAGAGGCGGATTGAACCGCTCGCCGCGTTTGTTTTCGTCAACAATTTCTTTGGACAATTCGATGAGTTCAGCGATGACTTCAGCAGAGGTGAGCTGCTGGTTGGTGTACCGATTCATTAACTCGCGGATCCGCTCGGAGAATTGCTTCGCGCGTACTTCGTTGTTCCCGGTAGCCGTACGAGACTCTTGGAGGAGCGAACGACGGAGGGCATCGATAAGCAACGCGGTTTCTGAGTCGCCTTTGCGTGCAAGCTGGAGGGCTTCGATGTTCAGGTCTTGAAGATTTGGGAGTTCGCGACCGATTTCTTCATACACGTCGATAACCTCGGAAGACGCAGTGGAGTCAACGACGAGCTGACTTAGCATAGTGATGATCTCGTCACTGAGCGGTTCCCCCTTTGCTCGTCGGTCTGCTGCTTCCATCTTGATGAGTTGGTTGCGAACATCAGAGTAGAAGCGCACATCGTCGCGGTACTGGCTAGCGTTCGGACTGCCAGAAGCCAATGCCCATGCTCTAGCGAGTTTCCCGGCGCTGTCCTTGAACTGTTGCGCGAGCGGATAGCGACCGTTTTCATCAGCTGTTTGCGGATTACGTAATTTTGCGAGGAGCTGCAGTCGTGCTGAACGTTGTTCACCAGCGGCCTCGAGAACTCGCCATTCTTCGCCAGAAATAGCGTCAAGCTTTTCGATAAAACCTTGAGCGATGTTGAGCGCTTCTTCGATATTGCGGCCAATAACCTTTTCGTCATCTTCCGATGTGCTCTTGGTGAATTCTGCGATTGCAGCCTGAAGGTTGTCAATGAGGGGCGCATACGCGACTAGGAGGCCGTTCTCCTTCTGTCGGAATTTACGATTCACGCGGGCGAGCGTCTGCATAAGTAATGCGCTCTTGAGCGGACGGTCCAGGTAGAGAGTATGCAATGGGGGAGCGTCGAAGCCGGTGAGCATCATGCCCTGCACAATTGCGATCTCGAGCTCGTCATCGGCATCCTTCATACGATCCTTGATTGCGTCCATACGGCTTTGATTGCGAATGTGCTTCTGCAAATGCGAAGGATCGGAGGCAGCACCAGAGTAAATGACCTTGATTCTTCCTTCGAGATCATCGTCGCTGTGCCAGTCTGGCCGCAGCTCAATGATTTTCTCGTATAGTTTTGCTGCGATGTCACGGGTCTGAACGACGATCATTGCCTTGCCGGCGCCGCCGATGAACTGGCGCATGTTTTCACGCCGATCTTCCCAGTGCCGAATGAAGTCTTGCGCAAGTGTGCTGAGTCGCTGGTCAGAGCCATAAACGGTATTGAGTACCGCGACGGAACGCTGCGCTTTTTCTTGGTCTTCGTCATCGATGTGGGCGAGAATTTCGGCCGCTGTATCATCGATTTCCTCATCTGTGATGCCCTGAATTCGTTCGAGGGGGATCAATCGAGGTTCGAAGTAGACCGGGACTACAGCACCGTCTGCGACTGCGCGGTTCATATCGTAGACGTCAATCTCGCCGCCGAAAACATCCCGTGTGTTTCGATCCCACTCATCGATCGGTGTGCCAGTGAATGCGATCATCGTCGCGTTCGGTAGCGCAGTGCGGAGATGATGTGCGTAGCCGTCTGCGTTCGTGTCGCCGAATCCATAGTGGGAACGGTGTGCCTCGTCTGAGATCACCACGATGTTGTGGCGCCGAGAAAGCTCCGGGTGCTCTTGCTCTCGTTCCTCCTTTGCACCTTGCAATCCGAATTTCTGCAGGGTGGCAAAGTAGATTCCGCCCGACTGGCGCTGACTCAGCTGTTCGCGCAGGTCTTCCCGGCTAGAGATATGAACGGGGTCCTCTGGCAACAGAGTTGAGACTGAGAATGTGTCGAAAAGCTGTTTGTCGAGCTCGTTGCGGTCGTTGAGTACGACCACGGTGGGAGAACCCATGCGTGCGTCGCGCATGATTTTCGCGGTGTACATCTCCATTTCCATGGACTTACCGGAACCCGTGGTGTGCCACACCACACCTGCCTTTTTATCGCTGTGGGATGCCTGGATAGTTCTCCCGGCGGCCTTGGTTACGGCGAAGTATTGGTGTGGTTTTGCCACTCGCATGCGTAGTTCGCCGTCAATCTCGTCGAACGCAGTGAAATCCACGAAGATTTGGCCAAAGCGTTCAACATTAAATAGACCCCACATGAGCATGTCGAACTCCGTCATGTACTCGGAATCGACCTCGACGACCGGCCCCTGCTCGAATGGGTCGCCATCATCATCGACACGCCAGCTACTCATGTGTTCACGGGGCGTAAATGGTGTGCCGTAAATAGCGTGGATGCCGTCTGAGGCCACCACGATGTTGGCGAAACGGAACGCCATTGGGAATTCCTCGATGTAGGTGCGGAGCTGGTTAAACGCATTTTCGACCGTGGCAGTGGAACCGGATTGCTTCAGCTCGATGATTGCTAGCGGCATCCCATTGACGTACAGCACGATGTCGAAACGCCGCTCTTTGTCCAGATTTCGGATGGTGATCTGGTTAGCTGCGATGTAGTCGTTCTTAGACGGGTCGCGTGAGAAGAAGGTGATGGTCGGATTCTGGCGTTTTCCGTTGCTGCCGTAGTACTCGATGCCACGGTATCCCTCGACCAAGACTTCGTGTAGGCGACGGTTCTCCGCAATCGCGCTCTGTGATTGCGGTGTAATCACCTCGGCCATCGCTTGCTGCAGATACTCGTCCGGTACCTCGGGGTTGAGATTGCGCAGAGCATTGAGGAGGCGACCGCGCAGCACGATGTCGCGCCAATTGTCCCGTTCACCACTGCCTGGAGCGACTTCTTTACCGTTGACCGACTTCCATTCGAGATCGCCGAGCAGGTCGAGTGCGTCGACTTCGAATGCTGCCTCGCTGTAGACCATGGTGCTACGCCTCGTTTTCCTCACTCGCAATGTCCGCGCTAGCAGCGGTGGCTTTTTGCTCCGATTCCTTTACAGTGATCTTTCCACTCATGAGGAGAGGAAGCAGCTCATCGCGAGTTTTTGCGAGGATGCGGTTCTCGGATTGCTTGGCTTTGCACATCTGAAGAATTGGCCAAGCTTTCTGGTTGAAGGATTCGAGCGCTTCGGGCTCGGCTCGGTAGAACGGCAGTTTCTTGAAATTTCCGCGCGAAAGCTCGAGAAATGTAGCACCATTCGACCAAGCTTCAAACTCACGAACCCTGTCTTGCAACTGGCAGAAGATCCACGGCGTCAATTCCTCACTCGCGCGAACAACGATGAACCCCTGATTAGTGGCTACTGGTTCAGCGGCGAGGGCCACAGTCCCGATAGTTGCTCTGGACGTCATCAAGATAGAACCCTCAGGATGAAGAGAAGAGGACATTGATTGAAGGCCTGCGTCTGTGATGGTTCTTTCTGTTTCTGAGAGCCAGGGGCCCTTTAGCGCGGTTAGGTCTGTGGGGGTTGCCCACTGGATTTCACCACCCCAGAACTCGTCGCGTTTCGTAGACGGAGTAGACCCTCCGAACACGTCGCAAACCTGTTCAAATGGTCCCGCAGGCCGCTTCGCAAATTCCTGATAAAGAGTCATTAGCAAGCTGCTGCCGAGGTTGACTGCTTTTAAATTGGCGGCAATGTTGTCGTCAATTGCAGCCAGTAATTTCCCAATAGCTTTTTCGTTTGAAGTTCCCAAAGCAGGGACCTCTATGCGTTGAAGAGACGCCTGATTCAGTTTCGGTTGGGCCGATCCAGAAACGAATGACGCGATGTTTGCTAACTCAATCGCATACTGAAAGAACTTCAGGTGGTTTCTGTTGATCCCGCCTAGAACATGCAAGTGGTTGTTCGCCCAAAACTTCCCTTCTTGCACCCAGGCGATTGGTAATGACCGAGTGAGGAGATTTGCGCCATCTTCGGCAACGCAGAGGAACTGCCCCTCGTGGGTGAAGCCATCAACATGATCAACCACACCTGAGGCTCCCAAATAGGGATTCTCTCCAGGAACCCGGTCTGCAGCCTTAATTGGTATTCGTGCGGAGTCGAATGACTGTAGAGCATCACCGATTCGTTGAGTTTTCATTAGCCCAACCTCCACAGCTGCTCACGGACGGCCGTGCCGAGTCGGGCCGATTCATCCAGGGCTGCGGTGAGCTCAGCAGTGAGCCGCGCGATCTTTTCGTCGCTCGGTTCGTTGTCCTCCTCGGGTTCGGCGAAGCCGACGTAACGACCTGGGGTGAGTGCGTAGTTCGCCTCGCGGATCTCATCGAGGGGCACCGACTTGCAGAAGCCAGGGACGTCTTCGTACTCGCCTTCGGCGGATTCGCGTCCACGCCAGGTGCGGAACGTGTTTGCGATCTTCTGGATGTCCTCGTCGGAAAACGTACGCTCGGTGCGGTCGATCATGTGGCCGAGTGAGCGGGCGTCGATAAGCAAGAACTGTCCGCGACGGTCGACGGAACCCTTCGAGCCTGCGCCTTTGTCCTTAGCAAAGAACCACACGCACACAGGGATCTGCGTGCCGCGGAAGAGCTGTGAAGGCAGCGTGATCACGCAAGAAACAATGTCGTTTTCGAGCATGTTCTTGCGGATCTCACCTTCGCCCGAGGTGCTCGAGGTCATGGTGCCGTTAGCCATTACCACGCCCGCCTCCCCCTGAGGTCCTAGCTTGGAGATAATGTGCTGCATCCAGCCGAAGTTCGCGTTCTTCTCCGGCGGCACGCCGTATATCCAGCGCTTGTCATCGGTGTTGCGGACCCAGTCCTTGATGTTGAACGGTGGGTTAGCCAGCACATAGTCCATCTCCACACCGGGATGGATGTCGCGGGCGAAGGTGTCGCCCCAGCGCTCGCCGAGACCCTTGGCGCTCAACGCGTGGATGGCGAGGTTCATGCGCGCCATACGCCACGTGCGCTCGTTGAGCTCTTGGCCATAGACCGCGATTGCGGACGGATCCTTGTCATGCGCGTCCAGGAACTTCTCTGCCTGAACGAACATGCCACCGGAACCGCAGCACGGGTCGTAGACGCGACCCTCTGTCGGTTCAAGGATTTCTACAAGAGTGCGTACCACCGCGCGAGGGGTGTAGAATTCTCCTCCGCGCTTGCCTTCGGCGGACGCGAAACGGGCAAGGAAATACTCGTATACTTCGCCGAGAAGGTCGCGGGCGCGCTCTGGCCCCTCAGCAGTGAATCGAGTAGCACTGAAAAGATCAACCAGCTCGCCGAGGCGACGCTGATCCACGCTGTCACTGTTGTAGTTGTGCGGCAGGGTGCCCTCGAGGGAGGGGTTATCTGCCATGAGAGATTCCGCGGCTTCGTCTATAAGCTTGCCGATTGCCTTGAACTCGCCGCCGGCATCCTCAGTTTTGCCCTTGGAATGACGCTGCAGGTAGTCCCAACGGGCTTCGGGAGCGACCCAGAACACGTTCTTTTCCAAGTAAGCGTCTCGGTCTTCGAGCTCCTCGAGGATCTCCTCTTCGGTGGCCCCTTCCTCTTCGAGTTCAGCTTGTACCTCTTGGCGACGGGCGTCGAAAGCGTCGGTGACATACTTGAGAAACACCAGACCGAGGACAATGTCCTTGTACTGCGATGCATCCATAGAGCCCCGCAACTTATCGGCAGCCTTCCACAGGGTGTCCTGGAATTCCTTCATAGGGGTGGGAGTCATAGTTGAGAGCCTACTTTCTAGAAAAGACGAGGTTGAGCAAAGCATCGCTAGCTTGTTCGGCTTCGTGCTCAAGCTGACGAGCAACTACGCGTGCGTTGTCAAAGGATCGGTGAGCTTCTGCGATGACGGCACGTTGCTCACTGTCGAGCTGGGGGACGGCGATGCGGGCAACCGGCAGCCGCTTTGGCACCGTGCCTCGAGAATCGATGTTGGCAGGTGCATTTAGGCACGCAACAATGAAATTCGAGTCGTATTCCTCAGAGGTGGGGCGCAGGACAATCAAGGAGTCGGAAGGGACCCACTTTTTATTGTCTTCCTGGTGTACCCAGGCTGGAAGTCCGCCCATACGTGGCATCAGGATGTCGCCGGGGCGGAGTACATCGGTGCTTTCGTAGTCGTCTACGAACGCAGGCGCAGCGTTTCGGTTGGCCCGCGCAAGAAACACGCCGCCGGTTTCGAGGTGCTGATCAGCACGGTAGGTGCCGTTGATGCGTTTGAAGTGTCCATCCTTGATCAGGTCAGCGAGAAAGATGGATGTGCTGGAGGTCGGGATGGCGTCTGCGTTGACGCTGGAGGTGCGGATATTCATGAATTTCCTAGAAGTTGTCTTGAGCGATTGAAGTGCGGCGTTGTACTTGACTTCTGCCTGGTCAACGCAGATGGGTTCTGCCAAGTACTTCGACGGGGTAATCACACCGTCATTGGTGACGACATCGGCCAATGTGACTGTCTTGTGCGGTACGTCTGTTACTTCTCGGTTGCGAGCAGCGGTAAGCCATCCGGCTACTTGGGCGGGGATTGCTTCCGGAGCGAGACTGGAAGCATCGATGAGAAGAGGATTTTCGACTTTTTGCGCACTCAACACCCAAAGCACTGCTGGAATGCGCGTTGCGGAATACAACCCTGCTGGCAGTTCTATGACGGCCTCGATATGTCCTTGGGCGATCAACTGTTGGCGGTGTTCCTTGAGCGGTCTACGAAATGTGGAACCCAGACCAGTGAGTACGTAAGCATGTCCCTTTGGAGAGAGGTGTTGGGCAGCGTAGAGCAGGAAAATATCCTCGCTATGCAAACCACGTAGTGGGCCATAGGTTTGCTCTAAATGGTTCAAATCCGACCTAGAGAACCGCATAGCTAAGGGAGGCTCACACACCACGAGGTCTGCTTTTGTATCAGCGAAGGGGTCGGACAGCAACGCATCGTCGGTTCGGATTATCGCTTGGCTCTCGGTGAGGTATGTAAGCAAACGTGCAAGCTCAGCGATTCGGGGATTCCGTTCCACACCCAACAATTGCGCTTTGGAGGTTGCTTGACCGACCCCAAGAAGAGTGCCAGCGATACCACAAGCAGGATCAAGGACTATTTGGGCGTCTTCCGTATTAGTCGAAGCTGCTGCTATGAGCGTGGCATTGGAAAGGGAGGTTGTCGTCCCGTACTGGCTACGATCGCCTCGAGCGCCAAGGCCTAGGAATCGGTCCACAACTTCGCCTGCAGCCAAGGCATAGTTCTGGACATCGATCGCATCAATTCCGCGTTCAACTTCATCCAGGACATCTTGGTTTATGGCAGACGTGGCTTCACCAAAACCGGTGGGTGGCTTGAAAGATGGGTCTTTTTTCAAGGCGAGCAGCGTCAATACGATAAACGGAATTTCTTCCATTGGGACGTAGCTGCGGAGCAGATTCGAGACTGCCCATAGTGAAGCGAGTAGAAGATTCCTCTCTGCATCGGCGGGGAAAAAGTTATTCTGTTTAAGCCAAGAGACTACCGTTTTTGCTTCAAACAGTGGTTTGCGAGGAGTAGATTCTGGGACTGGTTCAGGAAAGTCGCTGTAGCGCTTTCGCCAGTTGCTTACTGCTGGGCGGCTAACTTGTGCGAGTTCTGCGATGTCTTTGAGGGTGAGATGTCCGGTTGTGGTTTTCATTTACGCAACCTCCTGGGGGATCGGTGCAAGTTGAATGACATTGCTTTGTTCGGTAGTGGCCATGACCTCAACGTCTCCAGACGTGGTGTAGCCGCTTTCCGAAATGTGAACGTTGGTGGCAACATTTCGAAGTCGCTCTGAAAGCTGAGAACCATGTGCATACACCGTGGTTGGTACTCCGCGACCCGCGGCGCGAGCAACCGTTTCTGTGAAAATCCCATCTCCTGAAACGAGTGCGATTTCGTCGAACTGTCCGCTATTCATGTGTTCGATCTCGTCGATTAGCCGAAGGTCTGCGCCATCCTGGCCGACCCCTGTTAGTAGGCGAGTTCCTTTCCAGCCAGCGTTCACGTGGAAAAGTCCACTCACATCGGATGCGATAACGACGATCTCTCCTTCCTTGATGTTGAGCCACAGAGTGAGCATCTTCCTGCACCACTTGGCTTGTGCTGGGCTCTGTATTGCAAAGCCGTTGAAGTTCTCGATGTCGATAAGGATGAGGCGTCGAGGTGTTCCGTCGGGGGCCAGTTGTCGGATGGTCTTGGAGATACTCATTTTGTGTAGATCCTTCTCTAGTTCTGGCGGCGTACTCATCGTCGCCAACTAGAAGCGAGAATAACCTACGTTCACAACACTGTCAACATGACCTATGTTCACGGTCTATAGTCGCAGGACAGGTGGTTATTTGGCAATGCGCTATCACTATATTGGAATTAGACCTACGTTCACAATATGGAATTGTTTGGTGTTGTAGTGATGATGCTCCGGCTTTAGCTGCGCCTGCCCAGGCCTGGAAGTCCACCACGGTATGTCCGGACACTTACGCCTTCGTCGACGCTGTGGTCGTCGCGGCCCCAGCTGTCGTGGCAGTCGAGGGCGTAACTATCCGAGTAGCTGCGGCGTCGCCTCCTCCCCCGTACTTCGTCGCGTTTCGGACTTTGCGCGGAACGCTGCTTCCTCCGCTGTTCCTTCTGTAAATCTTCTTGCGAGCGAACCTTGTATTTTTCGGTGTAGTGCTGCACAAACGAGGATTGTGCTTTCGGGGCATTCCCCTTCTTGGTGATGAACCGAAATTCTCGGTTGCTCATCCGACAGCGCGTGCCGTTGTTTTTGTGAACAGGGAGCGTGTTGTTCTTCAGATTGGGAGAAAGCATTCTGTCGCACGCGGGGCATTGAGCCTTGCCACTGTGTTCAATGCGAAGAGTCGGAAGACTGGGAGCCGGGAACTGATCTTTCGGCTTTTGCTTCGGTTTCTGCTTTGGTGCCGGCTTTGCAGCGTTGGTGGGTCTCGCTGGTGTTGTTCGTTTACGGGTGGGGGATCCCTTCACATTCGCATAGCGCGTACCGCTGGCAGTGCACGGTTTCCGCAGAGAGCGAAAGTTAAAGAAATGTTCCGGGAAGACTCCGGTTTCCGAGAGGTCAAACGTTCCAGCGCAGTACTGGCAGTAGACGTTCTTGAGCTCTTCGGCACGCAAGGTGGGAAGTGATGTCGAGAGAACCGTCTCTTCGACCGGTGGCTGGAACTGTGGCTGAGGGTGTTTCGGCGTATTCACGGTTGCACTCCGCGTGGATCAAGAAAACGGTAACGCCTCGAACGTAATCGACAGATGTGTACTCGGGGCCGCTTTCGCCGAACCGCTACCGAAAACACAGGATGGCGCACCCCTACCGGCCGTCGCCGAACTCGCGCTTGAAGTTGTCGTCCCAGTCCACGTCGGGTTGGGAGTCGAAGTAGTGCTGCTCCAGGTTGGGTGCGTCGTTGCTGCCTTGAACTCCCATGATCAGGAACACGGCACCGGCGATGGCGCCGAAGATGCCAACGAACACGGCGGTTGCGCCGGAAAGGAACGAAAAGGACAGCACACAGATGGCGATGAGGATTGCGCCGATGGTGTAGTTGCGGGCGGGCGTGCCGGGGGTGCGGTGTTCATTGGGGGCGCCGAGTGGCGAGCGATCAACCGAGTTTCCCCCGAGAAATCCGCCACCCTGTCCGCCGCCAGTTCCACTCCGGTCTCCAGATCCCCCGATGGGGAGGCCGTCGGCGTCGTAATCGCCGTTGTAGTTGTAAGGCTTCATGGCGAAGAGCCTACGGGAGTTGGCCGGTGAGGCGGTCGAGTCGGGCTTTGCTGGGGCCGTCGAGGCCAGTGATGGTGACGGTTTTGCCGCGGTTGTGGAACTTCTGGGTGATGGAGTCGAGGGTGGCCACGGTGGAGGCGTCCCAGATTTCGGCGTGGCTGAGATCGATGATGATGTGGTCGGCGTCGTCGGCGTAGTCGAAGGCGTAGACCAGGTCGTTGCTGGATGCCCAGAAGAGTTGGCCGTGGATGCGGTAGGTGCGGGTGTCGATGCGGCCGTCGCCATCAGTGTCGAGCTCCGCCACCTTCTCTACCGACGCGAGGTGGGCGACGCGGCGGGCAAACATGATCATGGCGGTGACCACGCCGAGCACCACGCCGACGGCGAGGTTGCTGGTGATCAAGGTGGCGGCAACGGTGACCACCATGACGATGGTTTCGGACACCGGCATGAGTTTGAGGGTGCGCGGGTGGATGGAGTGCCAGTCGATCGTGCCAAGGGAGACGACGATCATGATGGCGACGAGCGCGGCCATCGGGATGATGCCCACAACGTCGCCGAACGCCAGCAGGAGAACCAACAGGAACACGCCGGCCAGCAGGGTGGACAGGCGGGTGCGGGCGCCGGCTTCGCGAGAGTTGATCAGGGTTTGGCCGATCATGGCGCAGCCACCCATGCCGCCGAAGAGGCCGGTGACGATGTTGGCCACGCCCTGGCCCCAGGATTCGCGGGTTTTGTCGGAGTGGGTGTCGGTGATGTCGTCGACAAGTTTTGCGGTCATGAGCGATTCCAACAGGCCCACGATTGCCATAGCCAGCGCGTACGGCGCGATGATCTGGAACGTCTCCCACGTCAGCGGCACATGCGGGATCATCATGGCGGGGAAGGAGCGGGGTAGTTCGCCCATGTCGGAGACGGTGGGCACGGTGATGTCAGCGATGACGACCACGGTGGTCAGCACCGCGATGGTAACCAGCGGGGCGGGGACCGCGTTGGTGATTTTCGGCCAGAACACCATGATGAGCAGGCCGGCGGCGGTGAGCGCGTAGACGGGCCAGGCGACGTCGATAAGGTGCTGCATCTGCGCAGCGAAGATGAGGATGCCGAGGGCGTTGACAAAACCAACCATGACTGAGCGCGGGATGAAGCGCTGCAGTTTCGCCACGCCGAGTGCCGCCAGGATGATTTGGAACACGCCGGCGAGCAGCACGGTGGCGATGAAGTAGTCCATGCCGTACTCGCGCGAGACGGGTGCGATGACGAGGGCGACTGCGCCGGTTGCGGCGGAGATCATCGCCGGCCGCCCGCCGGTAAACGCGATGGTCACAGCCATGGTGGCGGAGGCGAACAGGCCGACGGCGGGGTCGACGCCGGCCAGGATCGAAAACGCGATGGCCTCGGGGATCAGGGCGAGTGCGACGGTGAGCCCGGCAAGTACTTCACGACGAAGCCGCGTCCCCGAAGAAAACGCATAACGAAACGACGCAACCACCCCGGTCGGGGCGTGCTCGAGAGATGCAGACATGCCTGTGCTTTCCGTTCGCTTTCCGTTCAAAAACGTTTTGACAACCGTGGCAACCGTAGCCCACGGCGCCGACATCGGCCGACACCCCGCGAGCCACAGCGGGAGATTCGGCGCCCAGCGATTACGCTTAACTCCGACTGCCCACAATAGAAAGTGAGAGCTGTGGAAACGAGCAACAACCTCGCGGTAGACACGCTTGCGCGTGTGCTGATGCCGAAGAAGGGCGAGCCGCACGACGTGCGCATGCTGTACCTGATCGAGCAGGAGCAGAACAAGCAGCGCCTGCGCTGGTCGGACCGGACGAGTTTTGAGGTTCCGGCGGGCAACGAGGTTTCCTTCGAGACCTACTTCAATGCGTTCCCGGCGAGCTACTGGCGCCGCTGGTCGCAGCTGGACACCGTCGTCCTGGCGATGACGGTTCAGGGTCGTGCGACGATTTCGGTGTACCGCTCGAAGCACGACGGCACCCGCATCAGCGTGACCAACGTGGACGCGACCGGCTACACGGAGATCCCGCTGAAGCTGGGCAACTTCGAGGACGGCGGCTGGCTGTGGTTCGACATCACCGCCGAGGAGGACACGCGCATCTCGGATGCCGCGTGGTGCTCCCCGCAGGAGCCACAGGAGCAAGTGCTTGACGACGGCACCGTGGTCCCACCCCAACCCAAACAAGTCGCCGTCGGCATCCCCACGTTTAACCGTCCCCGGGATGCGGTCAACGCGTTGCATGCGTTGGCTGAGGACCCGTACGTGGAGGCGTCGATTAGCAATGTGCTCATGCCCGACCAGGGCAACCAGCACCCGGCGGACGAGCCGGACTTCGCCGAAGCGGAGAAGAATCTCGGTGGCAAACTGCAAATTTTCCACCAGGGCAACCTGGGCGGCTCCGGCGGCTACTCGCGCATCATGTACGAGGCGCTCAACAGCACCGACGCGCCGTTCATCCTGTACATGGACGACGACATTGCCATCGAGCCGGACTCCATCGTGCGCTCCGTGCAGGCCGCGCGCTACGCCAAGCAGCCGATCCTGGTCGGCGGCCAGATGCTGAACCTGCAGGACCGCTCCCAGCTGCGCACAACCGGCGAGACCGTCGACCCGAACATCTTCATGTTCTCTGCAGCCAAGCACGCCGTGTACGACCACGACTTTGCCAAGTACCCACTCGGCTACGTGGGCACCGAGGAAGAGGATCTGGATCCGCGCAAGACCACCTCGCGCCCGCTGCACCGCCGCATCGACGTGGACTACAACGGCTGGTGGATGAACCTGTTCCCGCGCGTCGTCGCAGAGAAGATGGGCCTGCCGCTGCCGCTATTTATTAAGTGGGACGACAACGAGTACGCCCTGCGCGCCAAGGAAGCGGGCTTCCCAACCGTCACCTGGCCGGGCGTTGCCATCTGGCACATGGCCTGGGCCGACAAGGACGACGCCATCGACTGGCAGGCCTACTTCCACATGCGCAACCGCCTCATCGTCGCCTCCATCTACGGACCGGACAACCCCGAGGCGATGCTGAAGAACATGCAGAAGTCCACCGCGAAGCACTACTTCTGCATGGAGTACTCCACCATCGCGATCCAAAACGAGGCAATGCGTGACTTCCTGAAGGGCCCGGACCAACTCTTCGACATCCTCGAATCCTCGTTGCCGCGCATCCAGAAGATCCGCAGCGAGTACTCCGACGCGCAGGTCCTGCCGTCCGCGACCGAACTGCCCGCACCCACCGGCGCGCCGGGTGTGCCGACCAACAAAATGGGCGGCCGCCTGGCCAAGGTGAAGAAGATCCCGTGGGCCGTCAAGGCGCTGCTGCACCTGCGTAAGGACGAAGACCGCGCCCACTGGGATGCCCCGCAGCTGAACCTCACCGCGGAGGAAGCCCGCTGGTACACCCTGGCACGCGTGGACTCGGCAACCGTGTCTACCGCCGGCGGCACCGGCGTGGCCTTCCGCAAGCGCGACAAGGCCCTCGCCGACAAACTCGTCGAGGAACAAAAGCAGCTGCGCGCCGACATCAAGCAGCGCTGGCCGGAACTCAAGCGCATCTACCGCGACGCGCGCGAAGACCTGACCAGCCACGACAACTGGGGGAAGGTGTTCGATGCCCAGTAAGGAAACAGACCTGCTCGTCGCCATCCAGGACGTGCTGTATTCTCCCGCCACCGCCAAAGGCGCCCGTGTGCTCTCATACTTCGGTGAGCACGACCTCGGATGGATGGGTGTTGCGATGGCTGGCGCCATCGCAACGAGCATTGGGGACGTCGATAAGCAACGGCGCTCCAAGTGGCTCGCACTCGGCGTTGGCACCTTCGCCGCGCACGCCGCAACCGTGGTGCTCAAACGCATCGTGCGACGCCCACGCCCGAATGACCCGCGGGTGAAGATCGGGGTGGGAACGCCCTCCCAACTGTCGTTCCCGTCCTCGCACGCCGCGAACACGGGTGCCGCCGCCGCGCACCTGGCCAACATCACCGGCAAGAAATGGCCGTGGCTGCTGGTGCCCGTAATGATGCTGTCGCGTAACGTGCTCGGCGTCCATTACCCGACCGACACCCTCGCCGGCGCACTGCTTGGCGCGGGGACGGCGAAGGCCGTGATTGAAGCGGAGAAGAGGATTTAAGTGGCACACACGCAAGAACCTATCGACGAGCCGCTGCTGAAGTCTGAACCCCACACCTCAGGTGTGGACCAGGTGATGAAGAAAACCCCACCGAAGAACCTCGCGGACGCGATGATCAAGGGGCTGCGCCCCAAGCAGTGGGTGAAAAACGTCCTCGTGCTGGCGGCACCGTTGGCTGCCGGCGCGGAAGCGTTCACCCGCCACACCGTGGTGGACATCCTGCTGGCGTTCATCGTGTTCTGCTTCGGTGCGTCCTCGATCTACCTGATCAACGACGCCCGCGACGTCGAATCGGACCGCCGCCACCCGACGAAGCGTTTCCGCCCGATCGCCTCCGGCATGCTGCCGATCAACCTGGCCTATGCCATGGCCGCGCTGCTTATCGTGGCGGCGCTCGGCCTGTCGCTGCTGGCCACCGACGGCGCTGCACTGGCCTGGGTCATCGGTATTTATATTGCGCTGCAGCTGGGCTACTGCTTCGGCTGGAAGCACATCCCGGTGATTGACATCGCCCTGGTGTCCTCCGGCTTCATGCTGCGCACCATGGCCGGCGGTGTCGCTGCCGACATCGAGCTGTCGCAGTGGTTCCTGCTGGTCGCCGCGTTCGGTTCCTTGTTCATGGCTTCCGGCAAGCGCTATGCAGAACTGCTGCTGGTCAAGGAAACCGGCGCGGAGATCCGCCGCTCGCTGCAGGGCTACACCGAAACCTACCTGCGCTTCGTCTGGACCCTGTCCGCCACCGCCGTGGTCATGTCCTACGCACTGTGGGGCTTCCAGCTTTCCAACTCCGTCGAGGGCACCGCCGCCATCTGGTACCAGGTGTCCATGGTGCCGTTCGTGATCGCGATCCTGCGCTACGCCTCCGTCGTCGACGGTGGTCAGGGTGGTGCACCCGACGAGATCGCCCTCGAGGACCGAGTGCTGCAGCTTCTCGCCGCAGCTTGGATCTTCTGCATCGTCATGGCCGTCTATGTCGTACCAAACTTAGGTTGGTAGGCAGAAACGCAGTAACATCTGCGCAATGACCAAAAACGCCCGTATCTCCGCGCTCGCCGCAGCCGTGGTGGCGGGCGTTGCCGCATTCTGGGGCGGTTGGACCCGCCGCTGGATGTCCGACGACGGCCTGATCGTCCTGCGCACCGTGCGCAACCTGCTGGCCGGCAACGGTCCCGTGTTCAACGCCGGCGAGCGCGTCGAGGCCAACACCTCCACCCTGTGGCAGTACCTGATCACGCTGTTCGGGTGGCTCACGGATGCGCGCCTGGAAAGCATCGCCATGTGGCTGGCGCTGCTGTGCACCGCCGCAGCCGCCGCTACCGCCGCGTACGCCTCCGGCAAGTTCTGGGGCAGGGTCGGCCCCGTCATCCCGTTCGGCATCATCATTTATGTTGCGCTGCCGCCCGCGCGCGACTTTGCCACCTCCGGGCTCGAGTGGGGCATGTCGCTGCTGTGGATCGCCATCTGGTGGGCGGCACTCGTCGCCTGGGCCGAGGACCCGGTCAAGCGCCGCGCGCCCTACGCCGGCTACTTCCTCGCGTTCTGGTCCGGCCTGTCCTGGCTGGTCCGCCCCGAACTCGCGCTCTACGGCGGGGTGGCAGGCATCATGCTCATCGCGTTTAGCCCCCGCAAAACGCTAGGCATCCTCGCCGTAGCGCTGCCGGTTCCCGCCGGCTACCAACTGTTCCGCATGGGCTACTACGGCCTGATCACCCCGCACACCGCGGTGGCTAAGTCCGCCAGCGGCTCTGAATGGGCCCGCGGTTGGGAGTACTTCGCCGACTTCTTCGGCTACTACTGGCTGGCCCTGCCTCTCCTCGCCGCTGCTGCGGTGGCGGTGTGGTTGTTGTGGGGTGCGAGGGGGCGTCGATTAGCAATTGTGTGTTTGACCACCGGCGTGGCGCTCGCGCACATGCTGTACGTACTGCGCGTCGGCGGCGACTTCATGCACGGCCGCATGTGGCTGCTGCCCCTGTTCGCGCTGCTGCTGCCAGTGATGGCGGTGCCGTACACCAAGGTGACCGCATCAGTGGGCACCGCGCTTGTCGTGTGGGCCAGCGTGATCGTCCTGCGCGCGCATCCCATCGACTGGGAGCCATACAACAACGGCGAAAAGGAACTCGGCATTGTCGACGAGCGCGACTTCTGGACCATGGCCGTCGGCCGCGACGCCGGCGACCCACCCCTGTACGCCGAAGACTTCCTCGGCTCGAAACTCATGTGGGACTGGAACGAGGCCATCGAGCAAGGCCTCGAGGAGGATGCCGCGCAGATCAGCCTCGCTATCGTCACCGCCGAGCCGGAGCGCTACAAGTGGTTTGTGCGCGAGCGCCAGCCCGACGCAACCGACCAGCGCGATCTGGAACTGACCGCCTACATGGTCAACCTTGGCATGACCAGCATGAACTCGCCGCTGAACACGCGCATCCTGGACACGGTCGGCCTGGCCACCCCGATTGCCGCGCGCATGCCGCGGGTGCCGGACGGGCGCATCGGCCACGACAAGGAACTGGGCCTGGAGTGGCAGGTGGCGGACACGGATGCGGATCTGGACAAGTTGCCGCAGTTCGTCGATAAGCAAAAAGCGCAGGACGCGCGCGAAGCATTGCGTAGCGACGACATCGCCGACCTGCTGGCCACCTCCCGCGAACCCATGAGCTGGGACCGCTTCTGGGCCAACGTCCGCTACTCGTTGGGCCCGGGCCGCACGCTCACGCTTGACGACGACCCCACGCACTACCTCAGTCACACCAGCCCCACCCGACAAATCGCCTGGCCGACCGAGTGAATAGCGGACTATGTTTCGGGTTGGTAACGTGAACGTGTCTTTTGCCTGAAAACACGTCTCGAGGGGAATGCATGAACACTCGAACCTCCGTGCGCCGCAAACTCACCGCGGTGCTGGTCGCGATCCTCAGCGCGATCTCCATCGTGAGCGCGCCACAGGCCGCCGCGGCCAACCGTGACTGGCTGCGCCCCGGCTGCACCTGGGACCGGGTCGGCTACTGGGTCCAGCGCTGCAACGTGTGGTCGGCCGCAATGAACCGCCACATCCCGGTTCAGATCCAGCCCGCCCAGCGCAGCGGCAACGCGGGCCTCTACATGCTGGATGGCCTGCGTGCGACGGAGCGCACCAACGCGTGGCTCAACGACGTCAACGCGGCACGCACCTTTGTTAACCACAACATCACCCTCGTGCTGCCGGTGGGTGGACAGTCGTCGTTCTACACCGACTGGAACGCCCCGGCGACCTACGACTTCAACAACCCGGTGACCTACAAGTGGGACACGTTCCTGACCAAGGAGCTGCCGCCGTACCTGCAGCAGCACTTCGGTGTGTCGCCGACGAACAACTCCATCCTTGGTCTGTCCATGGGTGGCACCGCCGCGGTCAACCTGGCTGCGCTGCACCCGAACCAGTTCCGTCAGGTGCTGTCCTACTCGGGCTACCTGGCCACTACCATCCCGGGTGGTCAGACCGCGCTGCGCGCCGCGCTCCTGGATGGCGGCATGTACAACGTCAACGCCATGTGGGGCTCCTCGCTGAACCCGCGCCGCTTTGAAAACGATCCGTTCCTGAACATGGGCAACCTGCGCGGCAAGGACGTGTACGTCTCCGCAGGCTCCGCCGTGCCGGGCCCGGCCGACGAGAAGTACCTGCCGCAGCACCGCGCCTCCGGCATCGCGCTCGAGGGCGTTGCCAACGCGACGACGCGCGCCTGGTCCGCCAAGGCCACCGTGACCGGCGTGAAGCACACTGCCGTGTTCACCCCGACCGGCCTGCACAACTGGGATCAGTTTGGCAGCCAGCTCGAGGCCACCAAGCCGCGCATTCTGAATGTGATGAACGCCTGGTAGTTCCCGGATTTCCGGCCAGGTGAGGGCGCGTGCGGATGTGTTCCGCACGCGCCTTTTGTTGTTTGTAGAGGTGTTTGCGGAAGTGTTTGCAGTAACGCCCCGCGTGTCGCGCTCGATTAAACCCTCAAGTGAAACTTAAGATTTAGGGCGATACTCTTGTGACACAAGTAGCCCGACGAGGTAGGAGACTCATGCGAGACAACCGGATCACCCCCACCAGGCTCACCGCAGCCCTGCTGCCTGCCGCGCTGGCTCTCACGCTGGCGCCGTCGGCCGCAGTCACCGCCCAAGCACAGTCCTCGGACCTTTCGTCGCTGTCGTCGAACCGCGGCATCTCCGACGGTCTGCGCCCGTCCGACCCGCCAAAGCGCACTCCGATCGAGGTGGAGAAGAACCCCGAGATCCCCGGCCTGCCGGAGGGCGTGAAGGTGGACCGCATCGAGTGGATCACCAGCCGTCGCGTAGCCGTGTTTATCAAGTCCGCGGCCATGCCGAAGGAACTCATCCAGGTGCAGATCCTGCTGGCACGTGACTGGCACTCCAACCCGACCGCGAAGTTCCCGGAAGTGTGGGCGCTCGACGGCCTGCGCGCGCGTGACGACGAAAACGGCTGGACCATCGAAACCAACATCGAGCAGTTCTACGCCGACAAGAACGTCAACGTCATCCTCCCGGTCGGCGGCGAGTCCTCCTTCTACTCCGACTGGCAGCGGGAGAACAACGGCAAGCACTACAAGTGGGAGACGTTCCTGACCAAGGAGCTCGTCCCGGTGCTGAACAACGAGTTCCGCTCCAACGGCAAGCGCGCCGTTGTCGGCCTGTCCATGGGTGGCACCGCCGCAGTCAACCTGGCTGAGCGCAACCCGCACCTGTTTAACTTCGTCGGCTCGTTCTCCGGCTACCTGGACACCACGACCACCGGCATGCCGTCCGCGATCAAGGCCGCGCAGCTGGATGCCGGCGGCTACAGCGCCGAGGCCATGTGGGGCCCGCTGGGCTCCCAGGACTGGATCGACCACGACCCGAAGCTGGGCATTGAGAACCTGAAGGACATGACGGTCTACGTCTCCTCCGGTTCGGGCCGCGACGACTACGGCAACGCCGAATCCGTGGCCAAGGGCCGCGCGAACGCTGCCGGCATGGGCCTGGAGGTCATCTCCCGCCTGTCCACCCAGACGTTCGTGGACTACGCCTCGCGCACCTCCGTCAAGCCGATCGTGCGCTTCCGCCCCTCCGGCGTGCACTCGTGGGAGTACTGGCAGTTCGAGATGGCACAGGCATGGCCGTACATCGCTAACGCCCTCGACGTGCCGGAGGCTGACCGTGGCTCCAAGTGCAACCCGATCGGTGCGATCGCAGAAGAGACCAAGTCCGGCGTCATCGGCACCTGTGTCAACGACGAGTACAACGCGGGCAAGGACGGCAAGGGCAAGGCCCAGGACTTCCGCGGCGGTACTGCGTTCTGGTCCCCGAACACCGGCGCGCACGCCCTGTACGGCGCAATCCTGGCCAAGTACAACGCGCTCGGCGGCGCCGCTGGCTGGCTCGGCTTCCCCACCACCGGCGAGCTCCAGGCACCGGACGGACAGGGCCGCTTCGTCCACTTCGAAAACGGCTCCGTCTACTGGACCGCGAACACCGGCGCCTACGCCATCCCGGGCGACATGTTCAAGGCATGGGGCGCCAACGGCTACGAGACCGGCGACCTGAAGTACCCGGTTGCCGAGGCCAACAAGGTTGGCGACGGCTACGTGCAGAAGTTCCAGGGCGGCTACCTCACCCGCAACCCGGACGGCAAGCACTACATCGTCCACGGTGCGATCGGCGAGAAGTACGGCGAGATCGGCACCGCCACCTCCGAGCTCGGCTACCCGAAGTCCAACGAGATCGCCATCAAGGGCGGCTTCTTCCAGGAGTTCGAGCACGGCAACATCTACTGGTCCGTTGCCACCGGCGCCCACACGATTCTCAAGGGCGACATCTTCAACGAGTGGGGTAAGCGTGGCTACGAGCAGGGCGAACTCGGCTGGCCGGTGAAGGACATGGCGAAGATTCCGGCTGGCGGTCTGACCATCGACTTCCAGCACGGCACGGTTGAGCAGGTCAACGGCGTGGTCAACGTAAGGAAGAAGTAATGCGCAGATTCGCCCTTTGCTTGACGACGATCACCTGCACCGCCGCCCTCACCGCCTGCGGTGGAGCCACCGTGGACTCCGACGACGTCACCGAAACTGCGGCCACCTCGGCCACGGAAACGGCCACCTCGGCCACTGAGTCGGGTACCGCGTCCGCGACGGAATCCGCGACGGCGTCGTCGTCACGCAATGGCGCCGGCGACCAACCCGCACGGGAAGTGGAAACCGTGCCCACCCAGGTGCCTTCATACGCGCCGGAGGAGCAGGCGTTTCTGGATCACCTCAGGCAAAACGGGGTGAACGTCGACGGTCTTGAAGACCAACTCACAGCAACCGGGTTTACCGTGTGCGACGACGATACGATCACCCGCGACGCCGTCGCCGGGCAACTGGTCGAACAACGCCGCACCGACATGGACGCAGGCACCGTAGCGACCCTGCTCAGCGACACCGCTCGCGCCAACCTGTGCGGCTAACCCCGCACGTGTAAGGAGTTTTCATGCGCCGATCGCGCAACGTTGTCGTCGTCGCTGCCGTGATTGTGGTGCTTGCGCTTATCGGCCTAGGTATCTACCAGTGGCGCACCACCACCGACAGCGACCTGCCGTCGGCGAGCAAGCCGCCAGAGTCGAGCGCGCCCGAGCGTGTCGACGAGCCCGACTGGTGTCCCGCCGTCGAAGTCATCTCCGTGCCGGGCACCTGGGAATCCGCGGCAGACGACGACCCGTTCAACCCCCAGGCCAACCCGGCCAGCTTCATGCTGTCCATCACGCGCCCGCTGCAGGAGATGTACGACATCAACCACGTGCGCGTGTTCACCGTCCCGTACACCGCGCAGTTCCGCAACATCCAAACCGCGCACGGCCGCGCCGAGATGACCTACGACGACTCCCGCGCCGAGGGCACCGCGAAACTGCGAGGCGAACTGGACTTCGTGGCGCGCACCTGCTCGTCGACAAAGTTCATCATTGCGGGCTTTTCGCAGGGTGCGGTGATTGTGGGGGACGTGGCGTCGTCGATAGGCAATAGCGAGGGTCCGATCAACCCGGACCGTCTGCTCGGCGCGATGATGATCGCCGACGGACGCCGAGAAAACGGCGTGGGCATCAACCCCGGCGCCGAAGTGCACGGCACCGGCGCGGAGATCGTCCTGCAGCCGCTGCAGCGCGTCGCCGACGCCGTCACCCCCGGCGCCACCATGACCGGACCACGCCCCGGCGGCTTCGGTCTCGTGGAGGACCGTGCCTACGAAATCTGCGCGCCGAACGACACCGTTTGCGACGCCCCACTGGGTGTAGGCAACGCGATCGAACGCGCAAACGCACTCATTTCGGCTAACGGCAATCATGCACTATATGCCACAAATCCGGACGTGATTCCGGGCTCGACAGTGCCCGAGTGGGCTGTTAATTGGGTCCGTGACGTGGTAGAGAGTTTGTAACTCGAATACAGGTGTAAAACAAGGAGTTTTTCGATGGATCTTCAGCAACTGACCGCCCAATTCATCGGCCCCGACGGCGACATCGCCCTGCCAGAACACTTCACCCTGCCCCGACTCGCCGAAATGATCCACCAGGCCCAACTGCAGGCCGGCGGCGGCGACGCGATCAACGTCCGCGCGTGGGACTTTTCCACCGACCCAGCTGGTGTGGAAACAACGTTCACCCGCTCCGAGGTCAACACCCGCATCAAGGCCGTCGCAGCACGCCTCGCCCAGGTCGGCGAGCCGGGCGCACGCGTCGCGCTGATGGCGCCGAACTCCGCCGAGTACGTCTTCGGCTTCATGGGCGCGCTCTACGCGGGCCAGGTGCCGGTGCCGCTGTACGACCCGACCGAGCCGGGCCACGAGGGCCACTTGCGCGCAGTGCTTGGCGACGCCGGCGTCCAGATCGTGCTCACCAACTCCGCCGCCGCCCCCGCTGTGCGCCGCTACTTCGCCGACCTGCCCGGCACCGAGCGTCCCCGCGTCATCGCCGTGGACTCCCTGCCGGACACGCTCGCCGAGTCCTACCAGCCAATCCCGCCGGTGCCGGGGGAGGACACCGCGAACCAGATCTGCTTCCTGCAGTACACCTCCGGCTCCACCCGCAACCCGGCAGGCGTGATGATCACCAACGAGGCGCTGGTCACCGACGTTCTGCAGATCAACGACGCGGTGAAGTTCGAAACGCCGATGCGCATCCCGACCTGGCTGCCGCTGCACCACGACATGGGCATGATCGTGGCCATGCTCGGCGTCGTGCTGGGCCAGGAGATTGAGATCTTCGCCCCGCGCGACTTCATCCAGCAGCCGAAGCGTTGGGTGGAGCGCCTGTCGCGTCGCGACGACGACCTCGCCGACATCCACGTCTACACCGTGATCCCCAACTTCGCGCTGGACCTCGCCGCCCGCTACGCCGCGCCGGAATCTGCGGACCAGTACGACTTCTCCGCCGTGGAGTGCATCATCATTGGCTCCGAGCCGGTTACCCGCGCGGGCGTGACCGCGTTTATCGACGCGTTCAGCGCCTCCGGGCTCGACCGCTCCGTGCTGCGCCCGTCCTACGGCCTGGCCGAGACCACCCTGCTGGTATCCACCGACCGCACCGATGAGCGCCCGAAGTTCATCGAGTTCGACCGCGACGCACTCGCAGAGGGCAAGGCCGTCCCGGCCGAAGGCGGCGTGGCTACCGCGTCGAACGGCCAGCCGGTGAACTGGATGCACTTCGCCATCGTCGACCCGGAGACCCGCAACGAGGTCGAAGACGGCACCATCGGCGAAATCTGGGTCCACGGCAAGAACGTCGCCGCTGGCTACCTCGACCGCCCGGAAGAGACCGCCGCGACGTTCCACAACACCATCGGCGAAACCATCCAGGACGGCATGCCGAAGGACAACTGGTGCGCCACCGGCGACCTGGGCACCATGCTGGACGGCCACCTGTACATCACCGGCCGCGTCAAGGACCTCGTGGTCGTGGCGGGACGCAACCATTACCCGCAGGACATCGAAGCCACCGTCATGGAGTCCACCGACCACGTGCGCAAGGACTCCGTCGCCGCATTCGCAGTGCCTGGCGACGACGTCGAGCGCCTCATCATCATGGTCGAACGCGCCGACAACGCCTCCGCCGACGGCGACGCAGCCGCCATCGACGCCATCCGCTCCGCCGTCACCGCCAAGCACGGCATCGCCCCGGAGGTCGTCGAGTTCTACGGTCCGGGCGAGATCGCACGCTCCTCGGCAGGCAAGATCGCCCGCCGCGTCAACGCGAAACGATTCACCGATCGCGAACACGCTGCAACGCAGTAACAAAACCCCGCCGGTGGGCGATAGTCTGAGCTGTTATGAACGAGCATGACCTGATTCAGTGGCTCACCAGCTGGGTTGAGCGCGCCACCGGCGTAGATAACGTCGACCCGACCACGCCGCTGGAGACCTACGGCCTCGCATCCCGCGACGCCGTGATCCTCTCCGGCGAACTGGAAACGCTCCTCGGCCGCCGCGTAGACCCGACCATCGCCTACCAGTATCCGACCGTCGCTGCGATCGCCGCGGCGCTGACGGCGGTGAAGGCGGAGGGGCCGGTAAGGCGTCGTCGTCAAGCAACTGCGACCCCTGGCACCCACGACATTGCCATCATCGGCTCCGCCGGCCGCTTCCCAGGCGCCAAAAACAACGCCGAATTCTGGCAAATGCTCATCGAAGGCCGCTCCGCCACCGGCCCACTTCCCGCACCACGCTGGAATGAATACCTCGGCGACCCCGTCGTCCGCACTAAAATGTCGGAAGAAAACACCGACGGCGGCTACATGGACGGCATCGCCTCCTTCGACCACGAATTCTTCGGCGTCTCCCCACTCGAGGCCCAAAACATGGACCCGCAGCAACGCATCATGCTCGAAGTTGCGTGGGAAGCCCTCGAAGACGCAGGGCTCGCGCCCAGCAAGCTGCGCGGCGAACCCGTCGGCGTGTTCGTTGGCTCGTCCAACAACGACTACGGCATGCTCATCGTCGCCGACCCAGCCGAGGCGCACCCGTACGCGCTGACCGGCGCATCCTCCGCGGTCATCCCGAACCGCATCTCTTATGCCTACGACTTCCGCGGCCCGTCCATGAACGTGGACACCGCCTGCTCCTCGTCGTTGGTGTCGGTGCACCACGCGGTGCGCGCGCTTCGCGACGGCGAAGCCGACGTCGCCCTAGCCGGCGGCGTGAACATCCTGGCCAACCCGTTCGCTTCGCTTGCGTTTTCGGAGTTGGGCGTGATCTCGCCGACCGGGCGCATCCACGCGTTTTCCGACGACGCCGACGGCATCGTCCGCGCCGACGCCGCAGGCTTCATCGTGCTCAAGCGTGTCGACGACGCCATCGCCGACGGCGACAACATCATCGCCGTGATCAAGGGCTCGGCCACCAACTCCGACGGCCACTCCAACGGCCTGACCGCCCCCAACCCAGACGCCCAGGTAGACGTGCTGCGCCGCGCCTACGACGACGCCGGCGTGGACCCGCTGCAGGTCGACGTGGTCGAAGCCCACGGCACCGGCACCATCCTCGGCGACCCGATCGAGGCCACCGCACTCGGCGAAGTCCTCGGCCGCGGACGCGACGCTGGCTCGCCGCTGCTGCTGGGGTCGGCGAAGTCCAACATCGGCCACTCCGAATCCGCCGCCGGCGTCGTCGCGCTGATCAAGGTGATCGAGGCGCTCAAGCACGACACGATTCCGGAGTCCATTAACTTCACCGCCCCAAACCGCTACGTCGACTTCGACACCGAGCGCATCGAGGTCGTCCAGGACCCGCGCGAGTGGCCGCGCTACTCCGGCCGCCGCATCGCCGGCGTGTCCGGCTTCGGCTTCGGCGGCACGAACGCGCACGTGGTCGTCGCCGACTTCGACCCGGCCGACTACGACACCCAGGCACCCGAAACCGAGCCGTCCTTCGAGGGCGTGGCTGCGGCGGCGTTGCCGGTGTCGGGCCTGCTGCCCTCTCGTCGCAAGGAAGCTGCCGGCGCGCTCGCCGACTTCCTCGAAGGCCGCCCCGACACCGACCTGATCCCGGTGGCGCGCTCCCTGGCCAAGCGCAACCACGGCCGCTCCGCCGCCGTCGTCCAGGCCACCACCACCGAAGAAGCCGTCAAGCGCCTACGCCAGGTCGCTGCCGGCAAGATCGGCCCCGGCATCGCATCCGCCGACGCACCGACCCCCATGGGCCCCGTCTTCGTCTACTCCGGCTTCGGCTCCCAGCACCGCAAGATGGCCAAGGAACTCATCGCCCGCTCGCCGCTGTTCGCCCGCCGCATGCGCGAACTCGACGACATGGTCAAGTTCCACACCGGCTGGTCGATGCTCGAAATCATTGAAAACGACGAACTGACCTACGACACCGAAACCGGCCAGGTCACCATCACCGCCATCCAAATCGCGCAGACCGACCTGCTGGCCTCCGCCGGCATCACCCCGGCCGCCACCATGGGCATGTCCATGGGCGAGATTGCCGCAGCCTACGGTGCCGGCGGGCTGAGCGACGAGGACTGCATCCTCATCGCCACCGCCCGCGCCCGCCTCATGGGCGAAGGCGAAGAAATGATCGCCGGCACCGACCAAGAAGGCGCGATGGCAGTTGTGGAGTTGTCGCGCGAGGCGTTGGCGGAGTTCGTCGATAAGCATGAGCAGGCTGCAGGCGTTGAGCCAGCCGTCTACGCGGGCCCCGGCATGACCACCGTCGGCGGGCCGTCGAAGGCCGTCGACTACATCGTCGAGGCACTCACCGCTGAGGAGAAGTTCGCCCGCAAACTCAACGTGCGCGGCGCCGGCCACACCAGCGCGCTCGACCCGATCATGGGCGAGCTCGCTGGCGAAATCGCAGGCATCACCCCGCGCCCGCTCACGGTGCCGCTGTTTACCTCCGTCGACCGCGGCGAGGTCTACCAGCCCGGCCAGACCATCCACGACGACGCCTACTTCCTGCGCATGACCCGCCAGCCGGTCTACTTCCAGGACGCCACCGAAGCCGCGTTCGCCGCCGGCCACACCACGCTTGTGGAGATCACCCCGAACCCGGTTGCACTGATGGGCATGATGAACACCGCCTTCGCCGCCGGCCAGCCGGATGCGCAGCTGCTGTTCACCACCAAGCGCAAGGTCGACGAGCTCGAGTCGCTTTTGGACCTCGCCGCGAAGCTCTACGCCGGCGGCGTGCCGGTGGACTTCGGCGCCTTCTACGGCGCAGGCAAGGTCATCGACGCGCCGAAGATGGCGTTTAAGCAGGTGGATCACTGGACGCCGGCGAGGCCGTCGTCGGCAAGCACGTCGCTTTTGGGCTCCCGTGTGACGCTGCCGAGCGGCGAGGTTGCGTTCGCGACCGCCGCCGACCAGGTCTTCAGCCCGCACCAGCTCATCGAGGCCGCCGCGGCTGAGGTGGCCGAGGGTGCGCGTGTCGTCGCTACGGAAGAGCACGGCTACCTGCCCGCCGACGGCGAGGTGACCACGGTGGTCGCGTCCTCGCTCGGCGGCGTGTCCGTCAAGGTGTACGACGGTTCCGCGCTGGTTGCGGAGGGTTTCGCCTCCACCATCGACCGCGCCCCGGTTCAGGGCGTCATGGAGCCCACGCGTATCGACGACACCCCGGCCGCCGCCTCCGACGAGGACCAGGACGACGACATCGACGCCGTGCGCTGGGACCCCAACTCCGGCGAGACCGTCGCCGAGCGCCTTCGCGGCATTGTGTCCGAATCCATGGGCTACGACCCCGAGGACCTGCCCGACGAACTGCCGCTCATCGACTTGGGCCTCGACTCCCTGATGGGCATGCGCATTAAGAACCGCGTGGAAAACGACTTCCAGATCCCGCCGCTGCAGGTGCAAACGCTTCGCGACGCCTCCGTCGCCGATGTCATCCGCATCGTCGAAGACGCCGTCGCAGGCCGCACCGACGCCCCGCAGCCGATGGCTGTCAACGACGAGGCGCGCGACCCGGCCGCAGCTGCCGAAAAGACCCAGGGTGTCGGCGTTGCCCCGCGCGACGCGTCCGAACGCATGGTGTTCGGTGCCTGGGCAAAGTACGCCGGTGCGGCGGCTGCTGGTGTGACGTCGGAATTGCCGCAGATTAGTAAGGAGCAGGCGGGCGAGATCGCCGCGCACCTGACCGAGCGCTCCGGCATCGAGGTCACCGCCGAGGATGTGCTGGGCGCCGAGACGCTCGAACCGCTTGCGAACAAGGTCCGCGAGGGACTGGAGACCCCGGTCGACGGCAACATCCGCGTCTTCCGAGATGGCGACGCCGCCAAGAACCCTGTCTTTATTTTCCACCCGGCGGGCGGGTCGTCGTCGGTGTACGCGCCGCTGGCCCGCCGCCTGAATAAGGACGTCCCGGTCTACGGCGTCGAACGCCTGGAGGGCTCCCTCCAGGAGCGTGCCGCCGAGTACGTCAAGGACATCGAGCGCATCGCAGGCGAGCGCAAGGTCATCCTCGCCGGCTGGTCCTTCGGTGGCGCCCTGGCCTACGAGGTCGCATCCCAGTTGGGCAACGACAAAATCGACTACATCGCACTGCTGGACACCACCCAGCCGTCTGAGCCGATCCCCGACACGCTCGAGGAGACCAAGGCGCGCTGGGGCCGCTACGCCGCCTTTGCCAAGGAAACCTACGGCCTGGACTTCGAGGTGCCTTACGAGCTGCTCGAAACCGCCGGCGAAGAAGCGCTGCTGACCATGCTCACCGAGTTCCTGGCCAGCACCGACGCCTCCGAACACGGCCTGGCCGCCGGTGTCCTGGAGCACCAGCGGGCATCGTTCGTGGACAACCAGATCCTCAACCACCTCGACTTCACCCGCTGGGCCGACGTCGACGTGCCGGTGCTGCTGTTCCGCGCCGAGCGCATGCACGACGGCGCCATCCAGCTCGAGCCGAACTACGCCCACATTGACGAGGACGGCGGCTGGGGCGCTATCGTGAGCGACTTGACCATCGTCCACCTGCCCGGTGACCACTTGGCGGTTGTGGACGAGCCGGCGGTGGGCATCGTCGGTAAGCACATGAACGCATGGATCGAAGGGAAGCGATGAGTACCGCCGACAAACTCGCCGACCTGCGCGAACGGCTAGACAAAGCGCAGGACCCGGGCTCGGAACGCTCGCGCAAGCGTCGCGACGACGCCGGCCGCACCACCCCGCGCCAACGCATCGACGCCCTGCTCGACGAGGGATCCTTCGTCGAAATCGGCGCGCTCGCCCGCACCCCCGGCGACCCGGACGCCGTCTACTCCGACGGTGTGGTCACCGGCTACGGGCGCATCGACGGCCGCCCCGTCGCCGTCTACGCCCACGACAAAACCGTCTACGGCGGCTCCGTCGGCGTGACGTTCGGTCGCAAGGTCACCGAGGTCATGGAGTTCGCCATCAAGATCTCGTGTCCCGTGATCGGCATCCAGGACTCCGGCGGCGCCCGCATCCAGGACGCGGTGACGTCGCTGGCCATGTACTCCGAGATTGCCAAGCGCCAACTGCCGCTGTCGGGCCGCGTCCCGCAGATCTCGATCATGCTGGGCAAGTCCGCCGGCGGCGCCGTCTACGCCCCGGTGACCACGGACTTTGTCATCGCCGTTGACGGCGAGTCCGAGATGTACGTCACCGGCCCGAACGTGATCCGCGAGGTCACCGGCGAAGACATCACCTCTGCCGAACTCGGCGGTGCGCGCGTACAGGAGCAGGCCGGCAACATCCAGGCCGTGGTGGCTACGGAGGAGGACGCCTTCGACTACGTCAAGGACCTGCTGGCCCACCTGCCCACCTCCACCTTCGACGCGGCCCCCGTCGTGACGGCCCCCGCGGACGAGGAGTTGGACGACTCCGCACTCGATTCCTTCATGCCCGACGACACCAACGCCGGCTACGACATGATGGACTTGCTCGTGCAACTTGGCGACGACGAAGACCTCGTCGAAATCCAAGCCGGCTACGCCGAAAACCTCATCTGTGCCTTCGGCCGCATCGACGGTAAGGCAGTCGGCTTCGTCGCCAATAACCCGATGTACGCCGCTGGCTGCATCGACGCGGACGCCGCCGACAAGGGCGCGCGCTTCATCCGCACCTGCGACGCCTACAACATCCCCATCGTCTATGTCGTGGACACCCCCGGCTACCTGCCCGGCGTGGAGCAGGAGCGCGAAGGCCTGATCCACCGCGGCGCGAAGTTCGCCTTCGCCGGCGTGGAGGCCACCGTGCCTAAGGTGACGCTGGTCGTGCGCAAAGCCTACGGCGGCGCGTATGCGGTGATGGGGTCGAAGAACCTCAACGGCGACATCAACCTCGCCTGGCCCACCGCCCAGATCGCCGTGATGGGTTCGGCGGCGGCGGTGGTAATGCTGCAGGGCAAGCAGCTCGCCGCCATCGAGGACCCTGATCAGCGCGAGGCCATGAAGAAGATGTTCATGGACTTCTATGACCAGGAGATGACTTCCCCGTACGTGGCTGCTGAGCGGGGTTACATCGACCAGATGATCGAGCCGTCGCAAACACGCATTGCTTTACGACGAGCCCTGCGACAGCTAGCCACCAAACAAGAATTCGACCTTCCTAAGAAGCACACCATCAGCCCCCTGTAAGAAAGGCCCTTCTTCTATGCTTTCCTCCACCCTCGACCTGTTCGGCGACCTTGTCAGCATGGTCATCTGGTTCATCAACGGCATCCAGACGGGTGATCCGCTCTGGAACTTCGGTTCGAGCTTCTAGACAATTAGACTGTCGTCGGAGTCTTACCACGAAGTATCCGTCGACTTTCGAGGATTACCCGCGCTTCCTGGATTAAGTGATAGGCATCGCGGTCAAGCGATGGAATCGCTTCGAGGATCAGCTCATCTGTGCGATCCACCAAGTCACCTGGTCTTTTCCGGTAAAGCGCATCCAAGGTATCGAGATGTTTTCCGAAGCCTTGGAGAGCGATGACTGTTAAGGCTCCAATTTCGGAAGGCACAAGTTCCAAAACGCCCCCTCCGAAGCTTCTCCCCTCGATTTCGGCGCTAAGTAGGGTTACGGAGTTGTGAAACGAAGCTGCGAAATCAGCGGGGGTCAAGTCTGTATTACCTCTTAGGATCTCACCTCGATAAACTGTGTCCGTGGTGAAGGCCTCGGCGCTGTTCACGATGACTCGTGGGTAGTAATTGGATCGTTTTGCCATTAGTAACTGTCCAGGGCGGACCACCGGGACCCGATACCAAGGACTCCGAATCCGAGTTTTATAGCGATTTTGATACCCCATTTCCTCACCCAGCTTGAGGTAGGCGGAGGCTTTGGCCCCTAGGGTGTCGATGCTGTCCTCGCCGGAAAAAGAAAGTAGCCATGCAGCCTTCCCCGTCGATTGAACCGCAACATGGTCACTTGGGAGAAACTTTAGGCCCGGAGCAAATCGAGTTCTAGCCAGTAGAGGAACCGACCATTCACTGAGAGCATACCGTTCTACAGTGTTCGAATCGACACAGAAAAATTCGTTGGCGCCGGTCACGGTTGAGACTGAAAAGCGTGCTAGCTGTCGCAATTGCCGACAAGCCGAATGTTGACTCACTTTCTCGATTGCGCTCTGATGCTCGGAAGATAAGAGATAACCAGTCCAAGTTCCTCTGGCATAGTCTACTAAGTGTGTCCACGATCTAGCTGGGGTGGCATTGTCCACAAAAGTTACGGGATTTTGGGAGTTGTTCAAATCTGGTTGGGATTTCCTTGTTCCTGAAAGCACGATGACTTCCTGTAAAACGCCAGGAAAAGACTTCGGTGGGAAAAGGTCCAGCCTGACGCGTTCGAAGTTCTGTAGAATCCACTTTCGCGCTGAGCTCGCCGAGATTCCGGTCATGAATTCACTAGGTAAGATGACCGCGAATACTCCCGACGGGCGAAGTTTATTTAGAGACAACAGTAGTACGGGGATCCAAAGATTGGATACGCCACGAGTTGCGAGACCAAGTTTCTTGAGGATCGAGGCAGCTAGGCCCCTGTCCTCAGTTGAAACATACTGGTAGCGAACATATGGGGGATTTGCTAAGACGATATCGTATGTCTTCTTGGTTGAGCTGTCCCACTTCAAGACGTTCTCATGATGAACAGTGCCTTCGAACGGGCTTTCCATAAGGGTCGATCGAGTGGTGCGCACAGCATCGTCGTCAATTTCTACGCAATCGAACGTTTTGATATTTTCGGCTAGTTTAGTTTTGGATACTCCACGAATGAAAGCGCCATCGCCACTAGATGGCTCCAATACAGATAGAGAACTTTGTGACCCTAGGCGCTCGAGGATGCGATCTGCGCAGAAGTTAACTAACTCTTCGGGGGAATAGAACCCTCCTCGGAGCTTGGCGTCGCTGACTTCTTGTTTTGTCTTCATTTAATTTACCTTTCAAATAGCGAAGGTCACGGTACCATTCCGGCAGATCCAACCCGGTAAGTGGCAAACAAATGTTCGCTATGTGTTTCGATTTTTCAAAGTGTGAGGAAGAAAATGACTGCTGAAGCCGACCGCCTCGATGCTCTCGTCCGTAAGTTTGAGGCGGGGAAGGCGTTTTATACGAGCTCCGCCTCCGGGTACCAGGAAGCGGAAGTGCGTAGCGAATTCATTGATCCGTTTCTGAGAGCGTTTGGCTGGGATATTGAGAACCTCGAAGGGCTCGCCCCAGAAGTTCGTGATGTAGTTCGTGAGGAGACCCAGAGCGATTCCTCCAGTGTCCATACGAGGCCGGATTACTCAATGCGAGTCCTTGGCTATACACAGTTTTTTATCGAGGCAAAGAAGCCTTCTATCGATATTCGTAACTCTCGGGATAGCGCATTTCAGGCTCGCGCGTACGGGTGGTCGGGAGGTCACCCGATTTCAGTTCTCACGAACTTTGAAACCATTCGGGTTTTTGATGCTTCGGTTCCAGTGTCTGACACCGATACTGCAGACACTGCACTGATCTTTGAATGCGGATTCGTAGAGTTTGTCAGAAGGCGGACAGATCTGGAAGAGCTAATTGGAAGAGCAGCGGTAGTGCGTGATGACTGGTTGGATGGTTGGGTTGATAAACCCGAACGCCAAATTTATCTGCCAGCGGACCAGCGATTTATTCAGCAGTGGAACATTTGGAGAAGGTACCTGGGCGGTCGGATATTTGCTAAAGAGCCGGGAATGAGTTCGCAAATATTGAACGACGTAGTTCAGGAAATATTGAATCGGCTTATTTTTCTCCGGATGTGCGAAGACCGGCATATCGAAGAGCCTCATTCGCTGTTAAAGGCAACTTTAAGAGGTGCCGAGGTGACACGACGCTTCTTCATTGCGAAGGGGCGGAGATTTGGCCCACTGCTTTATAGACAAAATGACCCGTTCGAACCTCTGAATCTAGTGCCGCAGGAAGCGTTAGTGGAGGTGGTAGAAGGGCTATATCCGCCCAAATCTCCGTTTTCATTTGCTGTGCTAGATGCGGATTTTCTTGGCCAAGTGTATGAATCAACTTTGGCCGAGCATCTGCAGATTAAATCGTCGGAGGTGACGCTCGCGACTAAAAACGAGTATGTAAAGCGGGACGTGGTTGTCACCCCGCAATGGTTAGTGAGCTTGACAGTTGATCATGCGTTCAAAGCAAAGTCTAGCTCAACGGTTCAACCTACAGTTTTGGACTTTGCAGTTGGGTCCGGGAGGTTCCTGCTTTCAGCCTTTGACCACTTGGTGAGGCGGGAGGTCGAGGTTCGTCGCTATCGTGCGTCGAATCAGGGCTTGCGAAATGACGCAAACGCCGACCCAGTACTCACGTTTGAAGTTAAGAAGCACCTAGTTCAAAAGTTTTGCTACGGCATCGACATCGATTTCAACGCCGTGATTATGACGCGTTTCGCCCTCATGATGAAACTCTTGGAGGGGGAGTCTCGGCTAACACTCCCGGGACAGGGAGCTCTTTTCTCGGATTTTTCCGGGAACATCGTTCATGGGAATACCTTGGTTAGGTCAGTCGCAAGCGACGTCTCAGAAGAATTAAGGACAATGACGCAGCCTGTGACGTGGGAAAGTCTTGGGGTTCCAGAAAACTTCGACATCATCCTCGGCAACCCCCCTTACATGAACACCGAAGAAATGAGGAAATACAATCTTGTCGAATTTGAATATATAAAGAAAAACTACCGTTCGGCGATTAGGCAATTTGATAAGTACTTTGCCTTCGTTGAGTTCGCATTAGCGCATTTGACGAAAACCGGTGTTATAGGCGTCGTCATCCCTAATAAATGGATGACGATAGAATCAGCTACTGAATTTAGGTCCTTGCTGCGGTCATCTGCGTCGATCGCGTATTTGGCAAATTTTGGTCACCTGCAACTTTTTGAGAAGAAGTCAGTTTACGTTTGCTCGCTTGTCCTCTCGGTTCCGCCTTTTGCCTCAGTAGCCTACGCGGAGCCGAAGAGCATTTCGATGGCGAAGTTTGGCCAGGTTGAATGGTTTCAAACCAAACGGTCTGATCTCTCAGCTGATAACGAGGCTGCATTAGTACTCCCTGCAAACCAAGGGGAGAAAAATCTCCTTTCGAGCATTGTCGTGAATTCGGTTCCTCTGGGGACGGTTGGGCGATTGCGTAATGGAGTGCAAACAAGCGCCAATAGAATAATGATCTTGAAAGAGTTCCGGGAAACTGACGAGTTGATTGAATTCGAAAGAGATGGCGTCACTTGGAGTGTGGAAAAGGAGCTAACTAGGCCATATGTAGATGACTCTGCCTCGGTAATGTCCCACAGATTCGTCAAAGCTGATGCACGGATCGTCTTCCCGTACTGGACGACTGAGGACGAGCTAGGAAGACAGCGGTGGGTGGTTATTCCAGAAGCACAAATGGAAACAAGATACCCCCTCGCCTTCAAATATCTCAGCCACTTTCGAAGTAAACTGTCTAAGAGAAGCATCCCCGCAGCGGAAAAACGCAAGGCATTTTACGTTTATGGTAGAACTCAAGCCATTGAGTGGTGCACAGACGCGCCCAAAATTCTCTACACAAACAATCAACGAGGCGACAAATACGCGCTCGATGTGATCGGCACGGTATACCAATCGGGCGGAACCGCTGGCGAAGTAGCAATTTTCCCCGGTGAGGAGGGCTACTCCCTTGACTTTATCCTCGCTCTACTTGACCAGACAGAAATCGAGTTCTTTCTGTCAAAACGAGGTAGTTCCTTCCGAGGGGGTTATACAGCCAGGGGTACCGCCGTTATCGCCGATGTCCCTGTTCCCGTGTTGGATTTCGACAATCCAGCGGATCAGAGCTTCCATGATAACGTGAGCTCAGAAATGGCTCAGTTGCGGGATGTGGTGGAACAGATGGACAGAAGTGCACCACGGGACCGGGCCCAGCTAACAACTGTGCAGTTGAGTTTGAAGTCTTCAATTGGTTCGCGTTTTAGAGCTCGGTGGGGGTTGGAGGAAAGTGATCCCTTCGCTTGCACGGACTCATGACTGTTTGCGCACCAGCGTGGCCACGCCGCGCCAGCCGAGCATGAGCAGCGCGGACATGGTCGTCGCCACGATGATGAACGACCAGTGGGGGATCGAGCCGTTGCGGATGCCCCAGATGACCAGGCCGGTGATCACGGTGACCGGCCAGATGATGCCGCCCTTGTTGTCACGGGCGATCAGCCATCCCAGCGTCACGCCCAGGGCGAACGGCCACAGGGTGGATAGCCAGCCGGTGAAGTTGAACGGCATGGTTTCGGATTGGTGGGCGGCGCGTGCGAGCAGCGCGAATACCGCGATGGCGACGTAGTCGGCCGCGATCGCGGTGGGGCGTGTGATTCGTTTCGTCATACTCGCAGATGGTAGCGCCCGAACAGCGCGTCCATGATTCCGCCGGGCCTGTACACCGGGTACCCGCGCGGTGAAACCCACACCGGCCGGCCCCGGATCCGTTCGATCCTTCCGCGCCGGTTGGTGTGGCGGGGGTCGTCGTGGTTGACCCGGTTGTGGTACCTGCACAGCGGCACCAGGTTGGCCAGGTTGGTCTGCCCGCCTTGCGACCACGCCGTGATGTGGTGGAACTCGCACATATCCGCCGCCACCCGACATCCGGGTACGGGGCACATCGGGGTGGCCATGCGGGCTAAGTCGCGCTGCTTCGCGTTGGCCACGCGCTGGGTGCGGTACAGGTTCACCGGCCCGGCCTCCGGGTGCACGAGTGCGACCTCGGTCGGGAACATCTCACCCAACAACGCCGCGACGTATTCGGCGCCGGTGATGGTGGTGCCGTCGGAAAGTGCGAGCAGGACGTCGTCGCCGTGGTCGGCGAGGATTGTCACGTGCTGGTCCGCCGGCACCGCCACGATCGGGCGCGGCGCCTGCACCTGCACCCCGCCGCCCGCGGTGAGCATGTCGGCGAACCGGGCGAACATTTGCGGGCCCGCCGGCTTCGACGCGTCCAGCCCGGAGCGCAACTGCTTTTCCAGTGCTGCCAGCACGTGTTCGTCGCCGCAGCCGGAGAACTTCCGCTTCCCGCCGCGTGAGGCAGAGAAGCGGAAGGCGTCTTCGGGGGTGTGGTCGTCGTCGGGAAGCAGTTCGCGCGCGGCCTTCTGTACCGCCCGGTAGTCGCCGCGCACCTCGAGCAGCGCCAGCCGCGGCGCCCAACGCTCGTTGACTGGCAGGCGCTTCAGGCGGCGCTCGATGGCCACCAACTGGTGCAGCGAGAACCCCCGCGCCCGCTCCAGCGCCACGGCCTGTTTGCGGGTGTAGGCGGTGCGGCCGAAGTACACCGTGTGTAGCGCGGCCCACTCGCGAACCTGTGCCGGGTCGAGGCCTGCCTGGAGGGCGTACTGCTCGTCGAAACCGGCGAGCGCATCAACGGCGCTGGCCAGCGTGTCCACGAGAGCAGTAAATGAAGTCATGCATTTCAACCTAAAGCGCCGGCCAAACTTGCGCAACGGCCCTGTGGATAACTCGCGATTATGCCGTTGGTTTATCCACACGTCCCAGGTAGAAGGCGGAATAGACGATCCAGCCGATGGCGGTCACGAGCGCAAACGAGATGGCGCGGTAGATGACGGTGGCGGCGGTGGCGTCGGCAAGCGAGAGCCCCCCGGCGACGAGCATGCCCACCGCAACGGGCTCCACCGTGCCCAGGCCGCCGGGCGTGACCTGGGCGGATCCCGCGAGTTTGGTCATGATGAACGCCAAGCAAATCCCCGACAGCGAAATACTTGACGACGACCCCACCGCCCACACCGCACACACCATCGTCGCAAGGTCCAGCAGCCGGTTACACAGCGACAACCCGGCCGCACCCGCGAAGGCGGGGGCGGAGATACGGATGGCGGCAACCTGGTCGATCACCGCCACGGCGCGCTCGTGCACGCGCGAGGGCAGGAAGCGCACCCAGCGTTTGAGCACCGCAGGGTTGAGCGTCGCCCAGAACACTGCGGCGATGGTCAGCGCGGCCGCCACCAGCGATAGCACGAGCGACGTCACCGACAGGTCGGCACCCAGCAGCACCACGGCGACGATGCCGATGAGCACCAGCCACACCGTGGACAGCGCACCGGAGACCACGAAGAACCACCCGCACAGGCCCGTCGACGCACCCCAGGTGCGCTGCACCCGGTACGTCAGCCACGCCGATAACGCCGGCCCGCCCGGCACGGTGGTGGACCACGCGTTGGAGGCGAACACGATCGCGTTGGTGCTCGCCACCCCCGTGATGCGCCCTTCGACGTTGAGCAGGATCTGCATCACCCCGGCCATCGCCACTAACGCCAGCAAGGCTGTGACCACCGTGCCCAACAGCGGCGGCGGCGAAGCAGACCGGACGGCGCGCCAGACGTCGCCGAAGAACGGCATCTGGTCGCGAAGCACCACCAGCACCACCACGACCAGAACGACCGGGGCGAGCCAGCGCAGCCAGGTCCTAGCGTTCAAGTTCTTTCTTCTTCAGCTGCTCGAGGGCGCGGCGCTGCTCGATGTCGCGCATGAGTTCGCTAAACGGCACCAGCGTCGCGTCCTCTTCGACGGAGACGCCGGCGCGGCCGGGCAGGGTGTCCACGACCATGTGCTCGATGGGGGTTTCGGTGGGTGGTGTCGTCGATACGCCAGAGCCCTCTCCGAGTGCACCCGCGGCACGTTTGACCCAGCGTGGCGCCCACCAGTTGTCCTCGCGCAGCAGGTGCATCACGCCGGGCACGAGCAGCAGGCGGATGATTGTCGCGTCGAGGGCGAGCGAGAAGATCATGCCGTAGGCGATGTACTTCATCATCACGATGTCCGACAGGGCGAACGCGGCGGCGACCACGATCATGATGGCGGCCGCGGCGGTGATAATCCCACCGGTATGGGCGGTGCCGTCCTTGATGGCGTCGTCGGTACGTGCACCGTCCTGGCGGGCCTCCACCATGCGGGAGACCAGGAACACCTCGTAGTCGGTGGATAGGCCGTAAAGGATGGCGACGATGAGCACCAGGATCGGGCTCATCAGCGGACCCGGCGTGAAGTTGAGCACCCCTGCGCCGAGCCCGTCGACGAACACGGCGGTGAGGAAGCCGAGGGTGGCGCCGATGCCGAGGATGTTCATGATCACGGCCTTCGCCGGCAGGATCAGCGACCCGAACACGAGCGCCATGAGCAAAAACGTCGCGAGCACCATGTAAACGCCCATCCACGGCAGGCGCTCCAGCAGCGCTTCGATGGATTCGACTTCCATGGCGGGGGTGCCGCCGACGTAGGTGGTTACGCCCTCCGGCACGTCAATCTCACGCAATTGCTTGACGACGTCCGCCCCACCGTCCCTGTTCTCCAACGGCGCCGACAGCACCGTGATGTCGCCTTCGGTGGGGTAGTCGGGCTTGAGCGGGCGGGTGAAGCCGTCGATCTCGCGGGTCTGCATGACGATCTGGCCGAGCTGCGCGTTGTCGGCGCCCTGCACCACGAGTTTCACCGGGTCGGTGCGGAAGGCGGGGAACTCTTCGTTGAACTCGTCCTGCGCTTGGCGGGTGACCTGGTTGGGCGGCAGGTAGGTTTCGTTGATGCCACCGAAGGCGATGCCGACGATTGGCACCGTCAGGGCGATGAGCAGCGCCGCCACCCCGACGACGACCGGGCGGGCGTGGCGCATGGCCCATGCGGGGATTTTGTACCAGACCGTATCTTCCATGCTGCGCTCTTTGCGACGACGCACGGACAGGAAATCGATCTTGGTGCCCAGCATGCTAAATAGCGCCGGCAGCACCGCCACCGAAATCACGGCGGCGAGCACCACCGCGCTGATCGCGCCGTAGGCCACCGATTTGAGGAAGGCCTGCGGGAACATAAGCAGGCCGGACAGCGCGACGCCGACCATGAGGGCGGAGAAGAACACCGTCTTGCCGGCCGTGTTGGTGGTCACGGCGACGGCCTCTTCGGTGTCCAGGCCGCGGTCGAGTTCCTCGCGGAAGCGCGACACCATGAACAGCCCGTAGTCGATGGCCAGGCCCAGGCCGAGCAGCGTAATGATCGACTGGGAGAAAATATTGACCTGCTGGAACTGCGCCAGCACCGCCAGCAGCGACAGGGAGCCGATGATGGACAGGATGCCCACGATCAGTGGCATCGCAGCGGCCACCACGCCGCCGAAGACGAACAGCAGGATGATGGCGACGAACACCAGGCCGATCTTTTCGGCGCGCGCGATGTCGTCGGCCATGCCGGTGTCCAACGCGTCGGCCACGGCGGTGGCGCCGGCGATCTGGGCGGTGCCGCCAGGGACCTCCAGCGCCTCGAGCGCGGGCTGGATGGTGCGGAAGTCCTTCAGCGTCTGCTCGCCGTCGCCCTTCAGCCCGATCGCGGCGAACGCCTTGGTGTGATCGGCGTTGACCAGTTGCGGGTTGGGACGCTCGAAGTAACTGGTGATGTGCGCGATCTGGTTAGGGTGCTGCGCCTTGAGCTCCCCCAACTGTGCATTCACCTTATCGACGACCTCCGGCCTGTCCACCCCATCCGGCGCCGTCACCAGCAGGATCACATCGCCGGAGTTGTCGCGGCCGAACGTGTCGTATTCGATCTGCGCCGCCGTCGTCGAATCTGCGCCCGGGTCTTCCCAGCCTTCTTGGGAGAGGCGGTCGGCGAGTTTGGATCCGAACAGCACTTGCATCAGCAGGATCAGCGCGATGACGATGACCGGGATGATGCGGCGGTGGCGGTAGGCGAAGTGGCCCCACTTGTAAAACACGGCGGGCTCCTAGTCTTTCGGGTTGTGCAAAAGCGCCTTGAGCGGGCGGAACGGCTGCAGCCAGGCGCCCTCGTCCGGCAGTTTGTCCAGGTGGACGCGCGGCAGCGGGTTTTGGAACACGCCCGGGATGTCTTCGAGGTCCACGAAGGTGACGTCGGGGGAGTTCACGGCCCAGGAGGCGTGTTCGTGGAAGCCGAGGACGGTGACGGGGATGTTGTCGTCGATAAGTTCTTGCAGGAGTTCTTGGAAGTTCTGCCCGTCTGCGGATGCGACGACAACGCCTTGGAGCACGCCTTCTTTACGACGACGCTCTATGTGGTCGATCATGTCACCGTCCACATCCGAGTCTTCCTCGCTCTTCGGCTTAGCAAAGACGGCGAAACCGACGTTGCGCAGCGCCTCCACCCACGGGCGGATCGAGTCTGCGCCGGCGGGGGAGACGTTGGTGAACACGGTGGCTTCCGGCTCGACCTCGTAGCCGAGTTCGTCGGAGCGGTCGGCGGCAAGGTCGATGAGCCAGCGGCCGATGGCGTCGAAACGCGGGCGGTGCGCTGCAGTCGGGCGACCACCCAGGATGGCGCCGAGGCCCATGTCCAGGTTCGGGGCGTCCCAAACCAGCAGGTAGCTCTCCGGCCCGGCCGGTGCGCCCGGGGTGTAGGGGTGGGTCATTGCCTGCAGGTCCATTACTTCTTCTCCCACAGGTACTCGCGGATCACGTGATCCTTGTCCAGGCCCTTGCCTTCGAACTTGGTGATCACCTGGCGGTCCGTCAGCATCGGCGCCTCGTCCCACGGCCAGCCCTTGTACTCCAGCATGGGTTCCACATTGACCAGCTCGTCGATCCACTCGGCGTAACCGGCGTGGTCGGTGGCCACGTGCAGTACGCCGCCCGGCTTCAGACGCGTAGCGATGAGGTTGAGCGTGCCGGACTGGATGATGCGGCGCTTGTGGTGGCGCGCCTTCGGCCACGGGTCCGGGAAGAAGATGCGCACACCGTCGAGGGATTCCTCGCCAAACATGCGGGCCAGGACCTCCACGCCGTCGCCGCGCACCATACGAATGTTGTCGATGCCACCGCGCACCACCGCGCCCAGCAACTTCGCCAACCCCGGCTTGTACAGCTCCACGGCAACCACGTTGGTGTCCGCCTCCAGCGGAGCCATCGCCGCGGTGGACGTGCCGGTGCCGGAGCCGATCTCCACGATGGTGGGGTGGCCGGAGCGGCCAAACCAGTCGTCGATATCAATGCGCTCGTCCGAGCCCTCCGCCAGCACCTTGCCCAGGCGCGGCCAATGCTCGTTGAACAGAGCCTCCTGGTTATCGGTCAGCGTGCCGCGACGAAACGTCACGGACCCCAAACGCGGGTAATCCAGGCCGGTTTCAAAATCAGTTTGCAATGGGCGGCCAGCGGGCAACTCGCCCGTGCCCGACCGCGTGTTTTCAGAATTATTCATCGTGTTTATTGTCCATATGAACAGGTCAAACGCAAGTGTCCCGGCGAGGGGTGAGGGGCCGGGTTGTCACCCCCGTGTCGTCGATACGCATGCACCCCTGTCGGGGGTAGCGCGTTACCCCCGCCCAAAGTGTTATGAGTGCTCGGGCGTACTGGTTATATCCACTATGCTGTGGAAGTGCCCAAGGTTTGGCTTGAAGAACACACATTTCGATACTCTTGGGGCAAAACGCAACGATTATTGGGGTTGCCGTGCGCCACGCACTGGCAATAACCAGTTACACAAGGAGTGCACATGACCGCCGAAGTTAAGCGCCTGGAGGGCCAAGCCCCCACCGACAACGAACAGCTCATCGACTGGATCAACGAAGCCGTCGACCTGTTTGAGCCGGAGAAGGTGGTCTTCGCAGACGGCTCCGACGAGGAATGGAACCGCCTGGCCGACGAACTCGTCACCGCCGGCACGCTCATCAAACTCAACGAGGAAAAGCGCCCCAACTCCTACTTGGCGCGCTCCAACCCCTCCGACGTCGCCCGCGTCGAGTCCCGCACCTTCATCGCCACCGAAAACGAAGAAGACGCCGGCCCGACCAACAACTGGATGAAGCCCGAAGCGCTCAAGGAAGAGATGCTCGAGCACTTCGCCGGATCCATGCGTGGCCGCACCATGTACGTTGTCCCGTTCTGCATGGGCCCGATCTCCGACCCGGACCCGAAGCTCGGCGTGCAGCTCACCGACTCCGCTTACGTGGTTATGTCCATGCGCATCATGACCCGCATGGGCACCCAGGCGCTGGACAAGATCCAGGGTGACAACTTCGTCCACTGCCTCCACTCCGTCGGCGCCCCGCTCGAGCCGGGCCAGGAAGACGTCGCGTGGCCGTGCAATGACACCAAGTACATTTCCCAGTTCCCGGAGACCAAGGAAATCTGGTCCTACGGCTCCGGCTACGGCGGCAACGCCATCCTGGCCAAGAAGTGCTACGCCCTGCGCATCGCATCTGTGATGGGGAAGGAAGAGGGCTGGATGGCTGAGCACATGCTCATCCTGAAGCTCACCAACCCGGAGGGTAAGAAGTACCACGTTGCCGCCGCATTCCCGTCCGCTTGCGGCAAGACCAACCTGGCCATGCTCACCCCGACCCTGCCGGGCTGGGAGGCAGAGGTTGTTGGCGACGACATCGCGTGGATGAAGCTGCGCGAAGACGGCCTATACGCCGTCAACCCGGAGAACGGTTTCTTCGGCGTCGCCCCTGGCACGAACTTCGCCTCCAACCCGATCGCCATGAAGAGCATGGAGCCGGGCAATGTGCTGTTCACCAACGTCGCTCTTACCGACGACGGCGACGTCTGGTGGGAAGGCATGGACGGCGAAAAGCCGGCGCACCTGATCGACTGGCGCGGCGAAGACTGGAACCCGGACTCCACCAGCAAGGCCGCCCACCCGAACTCCCGCTACTGCGTGGCCATCGAGCAGTGCCCGACCGCAGCGCCGGAGTTCGAGGACTGGCAGGGTGTGAAGATCGATGCCATCCTCTTCGGTGGCCGCCGCCCCGACACCGTCCCGCTGGTCACCCAGGCGCACGACTGGGAGCATGGCACCATGATTGGCGCGATGCTCTCCTCCGGCCAGACCGCAGCCTCTGTCGAGGCGAACGTCGGCTCCCTGCGCCACGACCCGATGGCGATGCTGCCGTTCATGGGCTACAACGTGGGCGACTACTTCCAGCACTGGCTCGACATGGGCAAGAAGGGCGGCGACCGCATGCCGTCGATCTTCCTGGTCAACTGGTTCCGCCGCGGCGAGGACGGCCGCTTCCTGTGGCCGGGCTTCGGCGAGAACTCCCGCGTGCTCAAGTGGGTCATCGACCGTATCGAGGGCAACGTCGGGGCTGAGGAGTCCGTCGTTGGCTACACCGCCCGCGCCGAGGACCTGGACCTTGATGGTCTGGACACCCCGATCGAGGACGTCCGCGAGGCGCTCACCGCGGATCCGGAACTGTGGAAGGAAGACGTCGCGGATTCCCGCCGTTACCTCGAGGGCCTCGGCTCCCGCATCCCGCAGGAGATCTTCGACCAGTTGAAGAAGCTCGACGAGCGCATCCACGCCGCGAAGTAACCCCTTGCCCGCCCACGGGTGATGCTGTAACATCGCCCGTGGAAAACTTCAGACAAGATCTGTTGTTAATTTTGCAGGATGCCCGCCGCAAGGCGGGCATTTTGTTATGCTCACGGCATGGTGGGTGAAATGCTTGGGGGATTGAGTGACGCTCGTGTTCGGTCATACCGCATGGTTATTGTGGGAGAGACTGGGAGAAGCGCGGACAGCATCTCTGATCGCTCAGTTGGGTTAAGGCTCAAAAAGTGTGTCTGCTATCGGCGTGTCGCGGGGGTTAGATGTGGCCTTTTTGGATGCCGATTGAGTGTGTGTACTCGGTATCGAT
>OJKZ01000078.1_pt1 | contig 52650 bp, 48 predicted proteins | sample 1596791 | NCBI WGS metagenome assembly OJKZ01 (sample SAMEA3904677, study PRJEB24821) | metagenome | biome: Builtin; feature: hospital; material: surface | place: USA | collected 2013-06-04 | reverse complement strand
GTAAAAGGGCTGTTACATGGCCTTTTAACTTTTACACAATTATATGGACTTTATCATGAATAATATAAACTAGAATAGAATTAATATAGTCGCTAATTACATTGAGCATTATATGCGATAGGAATAATAAGAGTGAGGTGCAAAGATTGGAATTCGCCGTTTATGCGTTTCCCTTTGGATTCTTAAAAATTGGCTATCAAGTGGAAGCTTTGTTGTTGCTACAAAAGATTGACGAATCACAGAATGTTGGAAAGAAGACGGATTTTACGGAACGCGTCTATACAGAAATTATGGAATATTTAAAGGGTGAGCGAACAACATTTGATATTGCCTATGAGCTGGAAGGAACGGCGTTTCAGAAGAAAGTATGGCAAGAGCTGACAAAAATTCCTTATGGCGAAACCCGTACCTACAAAGAAATTGCCATAGCGATTGGAAACCCTAATGCCAGTCGTGCTGTTGGAATGGCTAACAATAAAAACCCACTGATGATAGTTGTCCCATGCCACAGAGTGACCGGTACAAATGGCAAGCTGGTAGGTTACGGAGGGGGAATTGCTATGAAGAGAGAGTTATTAGCGATGGAACAGCGGGTTAAGAGGAGAGATTAAAACAGATCATTAATTACGAGAACCTGCGTCGGATTCTCATATCTACATAGTCATCATGATCAATTCATGCTTATTCCCTATATAATTCACATAATATTACTGGGCATCTAATGATTTTCAAGTTTTTAAACTTTATTTTCGATTATCTGGTAAAATGATTGCGCTTATAATAAAGGTATAAATTAGTATTTCAAGGGGGCGTATCATTATGGTACAAAATGAACTGTTGATGAGTTCGGTATTTATAGCTGGTTTTCTCTCATTTTTTGCACCGTGTACCTTTCCACTGATGCCGGTATACATTGGGCTGATGACAGATAAAGCAGGAGAATACAAAAAAATTACAATTGGAAGTTTAGAGATTAATCAAGGAGCGATTATCAAGACAATGGCCTTTGTTTTAGGCCTTTCCACGAGCTTTGTGATCCTAGGCTTTGGAGCAGGTATTATTGGACAATTATTAAACAATCGATGGATATTGATGTTCGCAGGGTTTTTAGTATTTTTGTTGGGTATTCATCAAATGGATCTAATTCAATTTGATAAAATAAATAAAATCAACGGCATTCATTTCTCTAATAATAAGCCGAAAGCATTGGGGGCCTATTTAATGGGAGTGTCATTCAGTTTGGGATGGACGCCTTGCGTTGGCCCCATCTTAGCTGCCGTATTAATAACCTCTGCAAGTAGTGGACAACAATTTTATGGTGCGTTCTTAATGTTGATTTATTCACTCGGCTTGATGATCCCTTTTTTAATAATGGCCGTTGCTTCAAGTGCATTGATGAATCACTTCGAACAACTTAATAAACATTTAGTGACAATAAAACGGGTTGGTGGATTTTTAGTTGCTTTAATGGGAATTGTGTTAATGAGCAACCAGTTACCGAATTTAACAGCGTTCTTTAACAATTTATTTAATCAGTAAACAAGGAGGACAATCATGAAAAAAAGATTATTAGTTGGATTAGTCGCGGTGTCAGTCATATTAAGTGGTTGTGCAACAGAAAACCAGTCAAAGAATGAGGGGATGAATGATCGAGAAGAGACAAAGCTAGAAGAACAAATGGATCAGGCAGAATCAACTACAACGAAGGATATCGAATTGGTCGAGATGACCGAAGATGAAACGACTAAAGCCGATGAAACAACTAAAATGGAAGATAGCATAGCTAGCAAGCAAGTGAACCAAGGTAATTTAGCGCCTGATTTCAATTTATCAGATTTAGATGGCAATATGTACAAATTAAGTGATCAAAAAGGAAAGAAAATATATGTAAAACATTGGGCTTCATGGTGTCCGATTTGTTTAGCTGGACTATCAGAAACGGATGAAATATCAAAGGACGCAGAAGACTATGAAGTTGTAACGGTAGTTTCACCAGGGCATTTTGGTGAAATGAATAAAGAAGATTTTATCAAATGGTTTAAGAGCTTAGGCTATAAAAATATGAAAGTATTATTAGATGAATCGGGCAAATTCATTGAAGATTATCACGTTCGTTCAGCTCCAACAAGTGTGATTGTCGGTTCGGATGGTGTTTTAGTTAAAGTCATTCCAGGACAATTAAATAAAGAGATATTAGACCAAATTTATGAAGTAGTTCAATAGGTAGGGATAAAAATGAAAAAAATACTTTTATTCATAGTATTGGTGGCAACGTTGTTAGTTTCAGTATATACCGTCAAAGCTGATACGACCAATAAAATTGATGAAATTATTACCCAACAACAAAAGAAAACAGCAAATAAAAATCCAAATGATGGAGTCGACTATTCGAAAGCGGAGTTAAAAACAATTTATTTAGCAGGCGGCTGTTTTTGGGGATTAGAAGCCTATATGGAAAAAATCTACGGCGTCGCTAATGCAGTCAGTGGTTATGCTAATGGTGATACCGAAAATCCAACTTATGAAGATGTATCCTATAAAAATTCAGGACATGCAGAAACGGTGAAAGTAGACTATGATCCCGAAAAAATCTCATTGGAACAAATTCTAGACTATTATCTATTAGTGGTGGATCCTACGAGTGTGAATAGACAGGGAAATGACCGCGGCATCCAATACAGATCGGGTGTATATTTTACCGATGAAAATGAAAGAAAAATTATCGAAGAGAGATTGAACAAAGAACAAGAAAAATATGAAGCAAAAATCGCGGTAGAAGTTGAAGACTTAGAACATTTCTATGAAGCTGAAGAATACCATCAAGATTATTTAAAGAAAAATCCAGATGGCTATTGTCACATTGATATTTCTAAAGCCAGTGAAGTAATCATTGACCCATCGAAGTATCCAAAACCTTCAGATGAAGAGCTAAAGAAAAAATTAACAGACATTCAATACAAGGTAACACAAGAAAATGATACCGAACGTGCCTTTTCAAATGAATACTGGGATAATAAGGAGCCAGGAATCTATGTAGATATAGCCACAGGTGAACCTTTATTTACTTCAACTGATCAATTTGACTCAGGTTGTGGATGGCCATCTTTTTCCAAACCGATAGCAAAGGATGTTGTGACTTATCACAAAGATTTAAGTTATAATATGGAGAGAACTGAAGTTAGAAGTCGCTCTGGAGATTCACATTTAGGTCATGTATTTGACGATGGACCAGAGGAGTTAGGTGGATTAAGATTTTGTATCAATAGTGCCTCCATCCGCTTTATACCGTTAGAAGAGATGGAGCAAGAAGGGTATGGCTATTTAACACATTTAATAAAGTAGGTAAATATGTATAAATTATTAATTGCAGATGATGAATCGATCATCAGAAAAGGGATCAAAAAATTAGTTAACTATGACAATCTAAATATTTCAGAAGTCTTAGAAGCTGAAGAAGGACAAGAAGCCGTAGACTTGGCTAATACTCATCACCCAGATATTATTTTGATGGATATCAATATGCCTGAAATGGATGGTTTAACCGCTGCAAAGATAATTAAAGACAACAATCCCAATGTCTATATTATTATTCTGACCGGATATGATTACTTCGAATACGCACAAACAGCCATTAGAGCAAAAGTGGATGAGTATATCTTAAAGCCGATCTCCAAAAAAGAAATTGAATATATCTTGAAAAATGCCATCGATAACATTGATAGTTTAAGAAAAGAACAATCCATTAAAGATTTAAAGCAGACAGAAAATGTTGAAATCGATGAGGAAAATAAGTTAATCAAGGAATATATTGAAGAGAATCTATTTAATATCGATCTGTCCTTGATTAAAATGAGCGAAGACATAGGCTATAACAGCAACTATCTAAGTGTGCTTGTTAAGAAAATCTATGGCATTCCTTTTCAAGATTATATTAATAAGAAAAGGATGGAAAAGGCGAAGCTTCTTCTCCTTTCAACGGATATGAAAAACTATGAAATAGCTAAAAGTATAGGAATTGAAGATGTGAATTATTTCATGACCAAATTTAAGAAATATTACAATATAACTCCAAAGCAGTTTAAGCAAGGATTAAGCGATGAAGAATCAACTGAGAAAATTTAGTACGAAAATAAGCGCTTATTTCTTCGTTATTTCAATATTATTGGTAACGATTTTGTCGTATCGCTATTACACATATTCTGTCACTATTTTAAAAGATAGTAAGTACCAACAAACAGAGCAACAATTAAAAAATGCCAGCATTTATATTTCTTCCTATTTAGAGAAAATAAAAGGCATTTCAAGTGTATTAGTCATGACACCAGAAATTGAAAAAATAGAGAATTCTAGTAGCGATTCGATTAAAAATATCATTGATTTAGTTGAACAAAATGACCCATTGATCAAGAGAATATCGGTTATCTCAAATCGCGGCAAATTGATTTCAACCTCGCCAATCGATTTTGAAAAATCGGATGATATGAATAATCTGGAATGGTATCAAAATCTAAAGAAATCAAATAATATGGCCATGGTCACGACGGAAAATCACAAAGGATTTTCAATGGATAAAAATGAACGAGTCATTTCAATTTGTCGTCAAATCGTCAAAGATAACGAAGTTCAAGGGTATGTCGTCATCGATCTGTCCTATAAATTGATTGAAGACTATGTATCCGTGATTAATTTTGGCGAAAATGGTTATGCCTTTATAACAACTTCTGAAGAAAAATTATTATTTGACTCTAATCAGAAGGGCACTAGCTCATTGGTAGAACAAGATAAGTATTTACAACTGATTAATAATAGAATGAAATCGTTAGATAAAGGGTTTGTCGGGGCACATGTCTACATTCCAAATACCGATTGGTTACTAGTAGGCGTTGCTTCAACTGAGCAAATTGATACGCTTCAAAAGAAATTAATTAAAAATACAGTGACATGGTCTATGATCATTTTATTTTTAACGGTTGCTTTATCACTATTTATTTCGAAGTGGATTAGTAAACCAATCACGAGTTTAGCCGAAGAAATGAAGAAGGTTGATGAGAATTTTTCGAAGATAGAGATTGAAGACAGCGACTCGATTGAAATTCATACCTTAAAAAAAGAGTACAATCTTTTATTGGATCGAATTAAAATTCTGACAAAAAACATCGAAGAAAAAGAGAATGCTAAAAGAAACTTTGAGTTGAAAGCATTGCAGAGCCAAATCAACCCCCATTTTATTTATAATACTTTAGACACAATTCTTTGGCTTATCGAATTTGGTGAAAATGAAAAAGCAATCGAGGTTACGAAAGCGCTAGGAATGATTTTAAGAAGTACTTTGAGTATTAATCAAGATTTTATCCCTCTAGCCAAAGAAATCGAACATGTTCAAAATTATATGGACATCCAAAAAGTTCGCTATGACGATAAGTTTGAATATCTATTGGATCTTGAGGAAAATACACCTGAAATAATGGTCCCCAAATTAATATTGCAACCCATCGTAGAAAATGCGATTTACCATGGAATCAAACCTAAAAAAACAAAATCATTTATCAAAATTTCATCCTATATTGAGAATGAAGACTTAAGGATTAGAGTAGAAAATAATGGGGTAGACTTTGAAAGAGACCATCAAAATCGAATCAAAACGAAACTGGGTGGCATCGGAATGAAGAATGTGGAACAGAGAATTAAGATTCTTTGTGGCAATCAATACGGTATTAAAATGTATCGGCAAGATGAGGTCACGGTAGTTGAATATCGATTGAGTTTATAGAAAAGCACTCAATCATTTAGGCGTGACTTTAAAATAGCTGTATGGTGCTCATGAAAGACTAAGCAACGAATGGTTGTTTGGTCTTTTTGCCCATTTCCTAACATACTACTATAAATTTATAGTATAGAATAGCTAGTGATTAATGGAATGATCGATTCGTAGTAAAAACAATCTTACTATTTACTATACTCTAAGGGGAAAACAATTGTATGAATATTACCAAGCACGATAACATATATCAAATAGAAGAAAACGGAAGGTTATTAGCTACAATCAAAACCTACCGCAATCAATATCATTTGAGGAATTGTTATATTCGATTTGATTTGAATGATCATGAAAAGATTATTGATCCTTCGATTTTACAATCAATCGCGGACGAGCAGAAGTGCCCGCTACAAGCAATGATTGCTTCTTCTGAAACTCAGAAAGCTAATTTCTTAAAGGCACAGGGCTTTAAAAAGGTGAGAGTGTGTTATGAATTAGAAGTTGAAAAATCTGATTTGTTTGTAACCGAACCTTTTCAAGAGATGAAGATACTCAAAGCAAATCGTGGGGATGCGGACTATCTATCTTGTTGTGAGATGCTTTTTGAATACTATAAAGTAACTCATGAGGCGATTAACCCTTTAACCTCACCCTTTGAAGAATTTATCGAGTTAATACCTGATGAAGTTTTCTATTCCAAGGATAATGATATAATCCAACATGCTGCCTTCGTAGAAGGTGATGAAATAGCTTATGTCAGTTCGAATAATGAACAGACATTTGCACGTTTTGCATTCACGGTTGTCAATATGCTCTTTGAGGTTTACCCGTCGATTATTTTTGAAGCGGATAACACAGATTGGGCAGCGATGACTTTGAAAAATCTGTTCAATGTTGAGAGTACGGTGACGTTTGATACATGGATCTATGAGAGTATTGGAAATTAATTTTAACTTATTTGGCCCAACCGAATAATCAAAAAATATTACAAAGGATACAAAAATGCGAAAAACCTTATTTATTTTAGTTTTAGTCTGCATTACAGCAGTATCGACATTAAATGTACTGTTCAGTTATCAGATTCAATTCATTATTGATGCACTAACACATCAAAATCAGACAGCATTTATGAATAATATTTTATGGATGATGTTGATTATGGTCTTATTATTAGTCATTGAATATTTTAGACAATATTTGAATACGCGATATCTCAACCAGGTTGGCTTATCGATTCATAAGACAATTATTAATAAGCTTTACCATCTGAATTTTTTGGAATATAAAAGTAAATCCAGTGGTGAGTACCTCTCCATTTTGAACAATGATATTGATAAAATTAAGACTTTTCATTATGATGCGATTATTTCTTTGTACCAAGGAGTTATCACTTTTATTATTGCTTGTATTGCCTTGTTCTCGTTAGATCCATTAACGGCGGGATTAATTATTATTGTGTCGATTTTTCCGATTTTGATTCCTTATGTATTCAAACATCAAACACGTAAGAACAAAAACCAACTCTCTAAAAATCAATCCATCTATAATACTTATTTAAAAGATTTTGTAACGGGTCTTTTAGATATTAAAAACTTTAGAACATCAAATGTTTTTGTGGATAAAGTGAATGAAAGATATGAAGAGGTTAATCAAGCTGAACAAAAAGATGTGAAACTTACGGCGCTAATTAATGTATTGATAGGCTTGTTTTTCTATGGGTGTGTGGTCTGCATTTTATTGATAGGAGGTCGACAAGTCTTAAATGGCTCGATTACCGTCGGAGCACTGGCTTCGATTATTGCTTTGTCTAACGAACTTGAAATGCCAGTCAATTTGATTGCGGATAATTTATCAAGCATCAACTCTGTCAAAGACATTAAACAAAAGTACGATGCAAAGGGTAACCGTACAACTGACGATGCTCCAATAACGACTCATATAGAGTCGTTGCAACAGATTGATATTCAAAATCTCGCATATTCGATTGACCATCAAAAGATTTTTGAAGATTTTAATTACCAATTTGAACGAGGGAAGAAGTATCTGATTGTTGGCAGCAGTGGTAGAGGGAAATCTACTTTAGCTTATTTAATTACAAAAAATCTTGATCCAGACCAAGGAACCATTTTATACAATCATATGGATCGTAAGCACGTCAGTTACCAAGAAGTTCAAGACCATATCGGATTAATATCACAACATTCAATTATTTTTGCCGATACAGTATTAAATAATTTACACTTATATCAGGAATTACCGATTGAAGTGACTCAACAATTGTTGGAACAATTCAGTTTGGGTGAAAGGTTTAATGATTGGAACGAGTTGATTATTGAAGACGGCAATCTTTCTGGCGGCCAGAAGCAACGCATGATAATCATTCGTACGCTCTTGCAAAATAAGAAATTTATCATATTGGATGAATCATTATCAGCCTTAGATAAAGAAAATTACCATCGAATCGAAAATTATTTGCTTAATCAATATTACGCACAGAGATTCAAGCAATCTTAGTAAATATAATCAGGTGCTTGATTTGTATAGCAACGAACGAAGTTAGGTGAAATACCTAACTTTTTTATTTTGCTTGCTTTATACAGGGGATATAGCATTGAATCTGGCAAAAGACATTGACAGCTATCGATATGAAGAGTAAACTGTTAAGCACATCGATAGATATCGATATGTTTTATTGAATCGAAGGAGTGAGAGGATGGATAATGTGTATGGAGATTCGGCGAAACTGTTAAAAGTCATTGCTGAAGAAACACGCTTAAAAATTATTGATATGCTTTCGTGCGGAGAGATGTGTGCGTGTGATATTTTAGAAAAATTAAGTATCTCGCAATCGACGCTAAGTTATCATATGAACTTACTCGCAAAGCATGAGCTGGTGCATGCACGAAAAGATGGTTCTTGGATGCGCTATACATTAAATGATGTAACATTTGATGAATTAAAGTCATTTTTTGAAATGATTACAACAACGAAAACGGATTGTATTTGTAAATGATAAAAAGGAAGAAAATTTATGAAAAAGAAAGTCGCTTTTATTTGTGTTCATAATTCCTGTCGAAGTCAAATCGCTGAAGCGCTGATGAAAAAACATGGTAGTGAATGGTTTGATGTATATTCTGCTGGAACAGAATTAAAATCCCATATCAATCAAGATGCTGTGAGATTGATGAAAGATTTACATCAAATTGATATGGAACAGACTCAAGCACCGAAGCTAATCACTCAAATTCCGGCGGTCGATTATTTGATGACGATGGGGTGCAATGTGACCTGTCCAATTCTACCTTACAAGTATGAAAGTGAAGATTGGGGGTTAGCTGATCCAACCGGTAAATCAGATGAGGAATTTATTGAAGTAATCCAGCTTATAGAGCGGAACGTCTTAGATTTTATTGATAAAGTAAAGGAGTGCTAAAATGAAAAATAAAGAGATCAGTTTTTTTGAAAGAAATCTAACATTATGGGTTTTGATCTGTATGATAATCGGGGTTCTCATTGGAAAATTTCTACCTGTGATTCCAGATACATTATCGAAATTTGAATTTTATAATGTATCGATTCCAACGACCATTTTATTATGGATTATGATTTATCCGATGATGCTAAAAATTAATTTTAGTAGTATTAAAAGAATTAAGGATAATCCAAAAGGATTATTTATCACTTGGATTGCCAATTGGATTATTAAACCTTTATCGATGTATCTTATCGCATATTTATTCTTTTTCATTATTTATGGTCGTTTATGGGGCGTGGATTTGGCGACGGAATATTTAGCAGGTGCGGTCTTATTAGGTGCTGCTCCTTGTACGGCAATGGTCTTTGTATGGAGTAAGTTAACGAATGGGGATAGCGCATATACGCTCGTTCAGGTGGCATCGAATGACTTAATTATTCTGGTGGCATATATCCCAATTGTTAGTTTTTTACTGAACATGAGTAATATTCATATCCCATGGGAGACGTTATTCTTATCTGTAATATTATTTATTGTAGTCCCACTTGTTGTTAGTATTTTGACGCGAAAATATATTATCTCTAAATACAGTGAAGACTACTTAGAGAAAGTTTTTATTCCTAAATTTGATAAATACACCATGGTTGGGTTGTTATTGACGTTGATTATTATTTTTTCTTTCCAAGGTTACCGAATTATTGAACAACCTGCGAATATCGTGCTTATTTCAATCCCGCTGATTATTCAAACCTTATTAATATTTGCAATTACCTTTGCGATGGCACACTTTGCGAAATTACCGTACTCGATCGCTGCGCCATGTGCGATGATCGGCGCTTCTAATTTCTTTGAATTGGCAGTGGCAGTGGCTATTTCGTTATTTGGATTATCATCAGGAGCTACGCTTGTAACGGTCGTGGGTGTTTTAGTAGAAGTGCCAGTCATGTTATTCCTAGTTAGAGTAGCGAATACAATGGAAAATAAATTTCAATAAATTAAAAGTTAGGACTTTGGCAAGTTAGTGGATAGACTTGCCAAAGTGATATAGAGGAGATACCAAATGACACTTTTAAAAATAATTTTGTTGATCGTAGGGTTAGCCTTCTTGACCTTTGGTTATTTGATTTATTTCAAAAAGCAATACCACTTGATTAACGGGTTTGAATCAGCGCTTAAAGCAGGTCGAAAGACCGCAGCCGATGCTGATAAAGTTGGGAGGGTTGAGTTAATCCTTGGTGGCGTGTGTTTGTTGGGCTGGATTTATTTGATGGTTTTTAAGTAGTATAAAATCATGAAAATACTGTTTTGATTTTTAAAGGTCAGCTTACCATATAGAATCTTATTTTATGTCGCTTTACCTAATATTTACATAATCTTTACCTAGAATTTAATAATTTATTGACATTATCATGATATGATAACTTTAAAACACACTAGTAGGAGGAAGATAAAGATGCACCTCAAGCGATTATGGCAGTTTGTTGTAACTTTGTCACTTACCTTTTTCATAGTTTTTCAAAGCGTTTCAGCTCAGAGTTTAACCGATTTAGCGGGGGAATATCAGATTGATAATAATGAGTTCGCGTATCAACTGGAACAATTTATTGGTGAGGAAATGAATATTCTTAAGTCAGGTGGGGAGAGTCGTCTCAATCTTTCCGACCAGGGTGAAATTGAATTGGATATGAGTATTGAAGATGTAAGTGATGAGTTTCCAATAGAGAAAATCACTTTCAAGACCGGACTTGAAGCGACGGAATTAGCGGATCAATATAAATTGAATCTAGAACAGTATGAATTGAAGCTCGCGGCCAACGCGGAGCAGCTCTATCAAGTAGTGAATGCTGAATTAGGAGATAGTACGCTTGAAGTTAGCTCTTTGGAGGATCTAGTCGACTTGATGAAACTGACCGTCAAATTGGACAAAGAAGAGTTTTCGCCAGAACAAAAGGCCTTAATCACACTCGTGATTGATCAATTAGAGGAAAAAGAGGGAATGATCTATCTTTCCTGTAATCGAGAGATGGCCCAAGAAATCTTCGAAATTTTTAAGACTGATAATCCGACGGACCCTGATTTAACCTTTATAGAACACTTGTTAGAATACATCCCATTCAAGTTAACGAGAGCAGAGGATCAACTGCAAGTTCAAATCTCACTAGAACCCTTTGCGGGGGCAGAAGGGTCAGGAGAAGCCGTGTTGAACTTAACTTTCAACGCTGTTCAATAGTATTAAGCATCATAGAGGAAATACTGCTTCCTTTATGATGTTTTTTTGTATTTTTATATAGCTAATTTTGCGGTCTTGAGTACGCTGGGTGGTAAAGAATATCTTAAGAAGTAAAGTCAAATTGAAATAAATCGTCTATATTTGCGTGTCTTATTTCAAAAACTATTAACTTATTGAAATAACAGTGGTAAAATAACTTTATTATTTCAAAAACAGGAGGTTTGGAGATGACTAAAGATCGAGCTGGAACGTTTATCCCTAATTTATCTGGGGATTCTACTTATTATTCATTTAAACCCAACCCCTTACCACCAGAACCACTGATTCAACGTCTTTGTGATTTAGATATTTTAGAGAACATTTCTAAACAACAATGTTCTAAAGTGTTTGCCTATCGTGACTATTTTAATATTTTAAACGATGGAGTAGAATTACTGAGCCATAAATAATTTCTAATGAGGAAAAAAGCATCTACAAACCCTGTAGGTGCTTTTTCTGTGTCCTAATACTCAAACTCTCTTAAATATTCATGAACTCGCAGAGGCATAGTGGAGAAGGAAACTATATTTAATATATGGCTACAAATGAAATCTGTAGATATTATTATGTATCGATGTTAAAAGGATTGTTCGTTTTAAAATAGCGTTATTAAATTTCGCAAGAAACTAAAGGAATTAACAATCATTAATATCTCAGTATATATGAGAATCTCTCTTCCTTTTATTCTATTTTATGATATTTTTAATATAAGAGTTTAAATAACTTAAGTTTAAACTGGTTATTTTTATCGGAATTGTAATTAAAACTGCAACCGCTTTATTTTAAAATATGGAAAGCGTTTTTTGTAACATTAGCCATATCCATTGGCAACGCAATAATACACGGATAAAATACGTATTAATAAATAATTTATAAATTTTATTATTTGATTTTTAAAGTAAGCAAGAGGAAGAAAATAATTAAGGGGCAAGGGGTAAAACTATGAACTTATTAGAAAAAGCAGCGGCCAATCAGTTAGCAAAAACCGGTGAAAAGAAAAAATTGACCGTACGAGGAAATCAAAAAGACAATAATTATGATGTATATAAAATTCCATTGGATTTCTTGTATTACAATGATCATAATGGACGTATTAATACCATGTACAAAAAATATAATTCTATTCATGGGATTTTAACTCCAGAGCCAGGGAACTCAGAATATAATAGAGTTTTTGAACAATTCATTTTTGAATCAAATATGCAAGCTATGAAAGATACCAAACAATCTATTATCGATAAATCACAACAAGAACCTGGAGTTGTTTTACCAGATGGTCGAGTAATAGATGGGAATAGACGATTTACAGCACTAAGGATGATTGAAAAAGAAAAAAATATTCCTCAAGAATTTAATGCTGTAATTTTACCTTTAGATGCAAAGTCAAAATACGATGAAAAAATAATAAAAGAGTTAGAGTTAGATTTACAGCTTGGACGAGAAGAACGTGTTAATTATGACCCTATCGATCGTATTTTTGATGTTTATAACACGATTGAAGTTGAAAAAATAATGAATATTGAAGAGTATAAAAAAGCGTCCGGAGCAAGGGACAACAGAAAAATTAAAAGGGATATAAGACTTGCTGAATTGATAATAAAATTTATAGAAATTGTTTCTCCTGGTGGAAACCCAATAGATAAATTTTACTTAGCTAGAGATTTAAAATTAGATGGTCCTATAGAAGAGATAGAAGGTACAATTACGAAAATAAAATCTAAAGATAAAGTGGCTATAAAAGAAGCAGTTTTAGTATACATGGCATCGTCCAAAATAATGGATACTCAAGGTGATATAACGCGTGTTATGCGAGACCTAAAAAAGAATGTGATGAAAGATAATGATAGATTGCAATATTTTCTGGACGCTGTTGATGATAAAGTCGATGTCATTATGGATGCATATGAAGATTACCCTATCCAGTCAGCTAATGAGTTGAAATTGGTAGCCGAAAGAAACGAAGAAGTTCAACAAAGTGTTTATTCCTTAATGAAATCAACAAGAAGAATCATTGACAAAGGTATTATTGAAACTGATAGAACAAGAGCATTGATAGATTTAGTAAATGCTAGAGAGTTATTATCAGAGATTGAAGCCGAAGATTTTTCAGAATTAACAGTAGATGAAAATATACAAGCAAGAGAAATAATCAGTGATATTAACGACATCATATTCCGTCTAAGGAAGGATATTTAATTATGGTATTTACTAGTGATATAAAAAAATAATTAGATCAGAGTATTCTAATAAACTAGTCGAAGATTTTTATAAACCGTTACTTAGAGAAGCTGATTTGTATCAGCGAGTTTCTGGATATTTCAGTACAGCGGGATTAGACTTGTATTCGGATAGTTTAGAAGAATTAGCAAAAAATGGTGGCAAATTAGAGTTTATTATTTCAAAAGAAATCAGTAAGGAAGATTACGAGAAAATTAAAGCGGGTTATGATTTATTGGAAGAAATTCAGCCTTTAACACTTGCAGAAAGAAATGAGCGTCTGACATTAAAGACGCAGCAGCAATTAGGTAACCTAGCTTTTATGATAGCTATGGGAAGAGCTAAAATAAAGATAGCTCTAACTAATAGAGGAATATTTCATGATAAGTTTGGAATAATATCATCGGGAACCGAAAAAGTTTTCTTTAATGGGTCTGTCAATGAAACGAAAAGCGGAATGAATATTAACTACGAAAGTATTAGTGTTGATACCTCCTGGGATACAAGTCAAAATGTTCAAAATCGAATAAAATCTTATCAGGAAAGATTTGATAGATTATGGAACGATAAAGAAAACGGAGTAAAAGTTGTAGAAATTTCTGAAATAGCATACAAGGAAATAGCTAAATTCCAAACACAGTCGAATATCGAAGAATTCAATAAAATTGATGATAATCAAAGTACTTTTAATCAACACAAAAATTCAATCATATTTAAATTAGTAAATGAGAATGTTGTTAGGGAAGATTTAACTGAAATACAATTAACTTCATGTGATCGAAAATTAAAAAAAGGTAGCGATATTTCTGAATATTTTGAAGAAGATAATTCTGTTATAAAAGAAGACACAACATATAAAGATATAGAACGTATTATTGAAGTCACAAAACAAAGAGCTGGGAGAAAAAACATCTCTGTAATTGTTAGTGATGCAGTATTAGAGTATCTACATCAATATAAATATTCAATAGATAAATATAAAATTTTAGGAAATGTCTATAAAGGTGAGCTAGAGGATTTTCCTATTGATAAAGAACAATCTTATCATTATTTTTCTAAGATAGTTCAATCTGAAGTTTCAAGACCACTATATGAACTCCATCTGAGATCATCATATTTTATGTATGAAATGTCGAGAGCTGCAAATTTCTCAGTACCCGGAGCAGGGAAAACGGCCATGTTATTAGGAATATTTGCATACTTGAATAGGGACGATGTTCCTGCTAATGAAAAAATAGACAGGATTCTTGTCATATCTCCATTGAACGCTTTTGATAGTTGGAAGAGTGAGTTTAAAAAAGTTTTTGGCAGCAAAAAAACACTCAGATCAATAGATTCTCAAACGTCATCAGACTTTAATTATGATTTATCAAACAATTGGGGAGTAAGTAATTTGGTTTTGGTTAATTATGAATCATTACCTAATTACATAACAAATTTAGAACAAAACATGGATTTAAATACTATGCTTGTGTTTGATGAGGTTCATCGAGTAAAGAATCCTGATGGTGTAAGAGCAAAAAAAGCGTTAAAATTATCCAAAAAGCCAAAATTTAAATACGTATTAACTGGTACTCCAATACCCAATAGTTATACAGATATTTATAATTTTCTTCATATATTGTATGGAAATGAATATAGTTCTTTTTTTGGTTGGGATCGTGATTTTTTGAAGAATCCAAAGGTGAGACAAATAAAAGATATTAATACAAAATTATTCCCATTTTTCTGGAGAACTAATAAAAAAGATTTAAAAGTTCCAAGACCAGAAGAGGATTGTATTATTAAAGTCGAACCGAGTCTTGGGCAATTAGAACTAGCTGAACAAATATATTTAAATGAAAAATCTAGCTTAGCTCAATTGATTAGATTGATACAAGCATCAACCAATCCTTCTCTTGTAACAAAGAAAATTGACTATAGAGAATTAATGTCACAGGATGATGATGGAGATATATATATCGTTTCAGAAAATGATTTTAACTTTATGTTAGATGAAAATGAACAAGAAACTCCTAAGAATTTGTATTCGAATCTAGACCTTGACAATATAGAATGTCCTAAATTTGACCAGGGAATTGAATTAGTTTTAAAACTTGTTAGTGAAGGTAAAAAAGTCTTAGTTTGGGGTATTTTTGTTGATACACTATTAAAAATAAGAGAGTCATTAAAGAAAAACGGTATCAAAGTTAACTTAGTATATGGGGGTACAAATAAATTAGAAAGAACTGCTTTAATTGATGAGTTTAGAGATGGAGATGTTCAAGTATTAGTTTCTAATCCACAAACATTAGGAGAGGCAATTTCATTACATCAGACAGTTCATGATGCAGTCTATTTTGAATATAATTTCAACCTCACATTTATGCTACAATCAAGAGACAGAATTCATCGTCTTGGTCTTGAACAAAATCAATATACTCAATATTATTATTTACAAACAGCATCAGAACCAATAGATAGCTATCGTCCGGGCTATATCGATGAGAAAATATATAATAGGTTGAAAGACAAAGAGAAAATAATGTATGATGCCATCGATGATGAGAACTTATCAATAGAATATAGTAAGGATGAAATACTTGATGCGATAAAAATTATCGATGAAGAAAGGCAAAGAATATATAAAAAATATGACTAAATCAAAAATAAAAGTTGTTGATTTGTTTGCAGGTGTAGGTGGATTTCATCTTGGATTATGCAGAGCAAGTGAACGCTATGAAGTTATTTGGGCAAATCAATTTGAACCATCGAGAAAGAAACAGTTTGCTTATAATATATATAAAAAAAATTTTCCTGAAACTCCTATAAGCAATGAAGATATTACAAAGATAAATAAAGAAGAAATTCCTCAAATGGATTTATTAGTAGCTGGTTTTCCTTGTCAGGATTATTCAGTTGCGACAGCAGGAGCAAAAGGTATTTTAGGAAAAAAAGGAGTTCTTTGGTGGGAAATTTATGAAACACTATCTAAAAAAACTCCTAATTACGTACTTTTTGAAAATGTGGATAGACTTTTAACTTCACCAGGCGTAAAAAGTGAACAACCGGGTCGTGATTTTGGAATAATATTAAGAACATTGTCAGATTTAGGATACGGAGTATCCTGGAAAATGATTAATGCAGCAGACTACGGTTATCCACAGCGACGAAGAAGGACATTTATATTTGGTTTTAAAAAAGGTACACCCTTCAATAATTATATATCTGAAATATCTCGAAAAGATGAAGCTACAAAAAGAGACTTTCTTAAAAAAATGCCTCCATTTTCAAGTACTATGCTAAATGAGGCAATAGGCGATATTTCTGAAGTAGATATTAACGAATATGAAAAAGTAAAGGAATTTTCGAATCTATTTTCTATTAAGAAAGGCTTTAAAAACACTGGATTTATGGTGAATGGGGAAGTATACATGGCAGATTATACTCCGACACGTAGAGAAGAGAAGACTCTTGGGGATTTATTAATTTCAAATATAGACGATGAAAATCTTTATCTATCACCTGAAAAAATTGAAAAATTTAAAGAACTTAAAAGAGGATTTAGGACAGTAAAAGTTTCAAGGACAGGGTATGAATATAAGTACGGGATGGGAAGTATGCAATTCCCAGATTCTGTAGATAAGCCTGCGAGAACTATTGTTACATCAGAGTCAAGTGTTTCAAGGATGACACATGTGATTGAAGATCCAGGTAATAAGCGTGTAAGATTACTTTCACCAGTAGAAGCTGAAAGAATAAATACATTTCCTGATGGATGGACAGAACTTGATGGAGTAATAAATTCAAATAGATATTTTACTATGGGAAATGCACTTGTTGTTGACTTAATTAAAGAAATTGGAGAACAAATACTGAAGATAATTTAGTGAAGTGTAGAAGTTTATCTATTCAACTTGAGCAATACCAAACTGTATTTTATTGTCATTCTACTGTATAGTTTTGAAATTGAATATATAGGATAGCTGAAATCCATTAACTTATAAAGAAAATAGAGACATAGAACAATGCTTGTTAAAGTGGCATCGTTCTATGTCTCTTCTTTTGCTATAATTTATTTGAGGAAGCAAAATGAAGTGGTCAGGAAGGAGGACTGAGATGGGAGAGATTATTGAGTTCCCAGATGATAAGAAAGCGCGGGAGAGACTTGAAGAATTAAAGCAAACGTTGGAAGAACTCATTTTTGAGAAAAATCATCTGCAATATATTACTTGTGAGAATATCCAAATGGAATACATGCTGATCTTTGGGAGTCTGGAGTATGAACTGTATCAATCTTACTGCAAGTATTTGCGTTTGCGGCGAAAAAGAGAGTTGATTCAAGCGAAGATAAATCGACAAGAGATAATTAATATGAAAATAATTGAGCTTCAGCTTGATGAAGAGTTTGAAGCGTATCAACAGCAACTGAATGAAAAGATTGAGGAAATTAATCAGGCTATAGCGCGTTCGAAGGCGGATAAGTTGCCTGCTGACAAAGCAGCACAACTCAAAAAATGTTACCGGAGTATTGTGAAGAAGTTGCATCCAGACCTTAATCCGAATATTACCGAAGCAGAAATAGAAATGTTCTATCACGCAACGGATGCTTATAAGGACGGAGATCTTCAAACGATCCAACTTATATTTGAGATTGTATGTAGTGATGGAATGGAGAGTGAAGCGACTTTAAAAGGTAAATCGTTGCATGAAGAAGTTGAACGACTTGAAGGGTTAGTGAGTCAAATTCAAAATGAAATTGAACAGATACAAACTACCCCGCCTTACATTTGGAGTATTTATCTAACCGATGAGACGAAAAAATCCGAGAAGTTAGACGAGTTAAAGCAGGATATTGAAGAATTTAAACAGGCAATACGGATCCAAAAAGAATATATTGAGCAATTAATGAGGGATGCGACATGAGTGATTTGATAAATAGAAACCAAGGTGATTTATTCCGCTATCTATTAAATAGTGAGACAGGGATTGAAATACCGAAGCCTTTTGAGCGGGATATTTATTTATTTGATACGTATGTGGCGGGCACTGCGCATATTGAAGGAATTGATGCGATTGCAGGTCAACTTCAAGTAGGCGACCGGTTAGTATTTTATCGTGAACCCGAGAATGAATACGACTCGCAAGCGATACGAATCGAAACGTTGAAGCAAGAGAAGATTGGCTACGTGCCACGGCAAGATAATGTTATTTTCTCAAGGCTGATGGACTCTGGGAAAGTTTTGTTCGCGAAAGTGATTGAAAAAGAAGAGCGGGGTAATTGGGTAAAGATCAGTATTCAAATTTATTTGCATGAGAGTTAGGGAAGTAATAAAAATACGTCGTATGTGATCCTATTGTATTGACAACGTATTGCTTTCGTAAGTATAATTAAGTCGAAGGAGTGATAGGGATGGCAACGACTAATTTAAATATTAGGACAGATAGAGAAGTAAAAGAAGCAGCAGAAAAAATTTATTCAAGTTTAGGTATTAATATGACGACTGCAGTAAATATGTTTTTAAGAGCAAGTATTAGAGAGTGTGGCATTCCTTTTGATTTAAAACTGAATGTTCCAAATCAAGAAACCCTCAAAGCGATGGAGGAGGCTAGAGAGATTGCTAAGGATAATAGTGCTGTTTCTTATGACAATATCGATGATTTGAGGTCTGCTCTTGAAGTATAAAATTAAATTTACGAGTCGCTTTAAGAAGGATTTAAAGCTAGCTAAAAAACAAGGAAAAAATATCGATAAACTGTTTTAAGTGATTGAAAAGTTAGCGAATGATGAAATACTAGATGAAAAATATAAAGATCACCAACTGATTGGAAACTATAAAGGAACGAGAGAATGCCATATCGAGCCAGATTTTCTTCTTATCTATGAGAAATTTGAAAAGATTCTTGTATTATCATTAGTATGAACGGGATTTCATTCAGATTTATTTAAATAAATGGTATTTCTAACTTTTGCTAAATCAAGGAGGCAACTGTGATTCAAATAATCGTATTGGCGATGTTTTTATTGGGGTTTGCTTATAATGTTCATTTGAAGCGAAAAGTTACATGTCAAGTCAAGCAATCATCTCTCGTATGGGGAGTGGTGGGTAGCTTTTCGATGGTTGCTTTATCGATGGCGTATTATTGGAGTTCGACGGCGATGGGCTATACAATCGCTGTCAGTTCGATGCTATTGGTATATTCCATGGCGTTTTTTCAAGGGGCAGGGCCAGACGGGATTATTGTTTTCATGGGAACGACACCGTTATTAAGAAAAATCTCATGGCAAGAGGTAACGTCATTGGAATCAACCCCAATAAAAAATACCCATGACCTCGAGCTTAAAGTTAAAGCGCACGGTGATGAGTATAAACAAAGATATGCTCAATCAGATTGGGAAGTTTTATTGAATGAGCTGAACGATTTCAAATTTTTGGGCTAAGGATATTGCTGTAGAAACTGACTGACAATTTGCCGATAGGTGGCGGTATCTTCACGTGGGAAGACGGCATGTTTGAATCCTTTAGCAGTGTACAGTTGTTTTTTATCATGCGGAATGGCTTCAAAGAGTGCCTCTCCCATATGAGGTGGTGTCAGAGTATCTTGATCTGCGTTCGTAATAAGTACTGGGATGGTGATGTTTTTGAGGTAATCCGACGCATCAATATCTTTAAATGAAAAATGTAATTTCAGCATTGTGTAAAGATTTCCTGCGAATTTCATATAATTTGCAGGGATTTTTTGTTGGGCTTCAATATCATAAAGTTCTTGATCGAGTAACTCGTTTGAATCGGCTACGGGAGATTCAAGAATTAAGTAATCAATGGATTCCTCGTTCCGGCCTGCAGCGATAGCGGCACTGGCCCCACCGTAAGATTCACCCCACAATACGAGCTTGCCTTCCTCGGACATTTCATTTTTTGCATAATCAATCGCATCTAAAATATCGTAGGACTCTAGCACCCCGAAAGTATTATAAGGGGCGAGGTTATCGCCTGAATTGCGTTGGTCAATGGCGAGCACGTTATATCCGAGATCAAGAAAAACGCCCATCACATCCGTTAAAGAACGGCTCGTCCCGCCCATTCCATGGACAAGGACAGCGATATCTTTGTTTTGGTCTTCTTTAATTAAAATGGCTGGGATTTGGTGGTCGTACTTACTGGATGGAAATTCAACTTTTTGGAAATTTTTGTCTTTAACAAAATTGTCGAATTTTTCACGATATGTTTCCGCATAGGTTAAGGTATCTTCTCTAGAAACCGCATTGGTGTAGCCTTCGAAGACTTGTTGGCCGATAAAAAGTGTCAAGCCGATAGCGAGAACAACAAGTAATCCAACAATCCATAGTATGATTTTAGTAATTTTGCGTCGCATGGCTACCCCCTTGAGTTGATCATTTGATTAAAATGATTATAAAAAATATCGAGGTTCATCTCAAGTAAAGATTATGTAAAGTGTAGCAATGCTCGTATTGTTCAGGCTATTTTGCTAAGATAAAGCAAGATACTATTGTTCAAGAGGAGGTAGTGAGTATGCAAGAGAATCAAGCATTTTACTGTGGAACGCAAAAGATGTTACAAGCAGCGTACCGGGAATTATTGTTGAAAGATTATCAACCAACAGTAGATACAATGCTAGAGCGGATTGATGAGCACCCAAAATCGGCGTTGGAGTTAGGCTGTGGCGTAGGATTGGCTGCGATTAATTTAAGTAAGTTAGGTGTTGAGGTAACAGCCATTGATTTCGAGCCGACAGTTCATCAGATTGCGCTGGAAAACAAAGCGAAGTACGCAGCAGAGGTGAATTTTTTAAGAGAGGATTTTTACCAATTTGATGCGGCATCGCAATTTGACTTAGTCTATTATTTAGATGGATTTGGAATTGGTGAGGATGCCGATCAATTGAAGTTGTTGGAAAAGATTAAGGAATGGCTTACTCCAGAGGGGAAAGCGTATATTGAGGTCTATAATCCGAATCATTGGCGGAAAGCAGATGGGGTTACGTTACCGTTAGTTGAGGATGTGTCGCATCACTATCGCTTTGATGAAGCCGCGCATGAAATGATCGATATTTGGAAGCGAGAAGGTTCTGAGGTAGCGTACACTCAACGATTGAAATGTTACTTGCCGGAAGACTTTGAGCAACTCGTTAAGCGAGCTGGCTTTGAAGTAGTGGCGTTCTATCCAGAGGGAAGGATGGACTACGAGACAATGCAATACCATCCACAAGCGTCATTGACCGACTGTTTATCGTATTCCGCTGTGATCGTTCCTGTTGATTAAGAAAAAAGCAAAAGACCGGTGCCATGGGTTTGGCACCGGTTTTGTTGTTTGGTTGAACCGATTTCTGCAGTATGTGTCCTCGGTTCGAATAATATTTTGCGAGTTTTAGTAGAATGGGTCGTCTGTTGTACAAACTTTGTGCGAGTTTTAGTAGAATGGGTCGCTTGTTGTACAAACTCAATGTGAGTTTTAGTAGAACGGGTCGTTTGTTGTACAAACTTTGTGTGAGTTTTAGTAGAACGGGTCGTTTGTTGTACAAACTCAATGTGAGTATTTGTAGAACGCGGCACCTGTTGTACAAATTTTCTGTGTTTTTTAGTAGAACCGGGCTTGATTCTCGTATTCTCGATCGAAAGTTGCGAGAATGGGTTGCTGGTTCTCGCATTCTCGAACGAAAGTTGTGAGAATGGGTTGCTGGTTCTCGTATTCTCGAGCGAAAGTTGTGAGAATGAGTTGCTGGTTCTCGTATTTATCAGTGCTTACCAGATTTTATTACGCGTTAATTTTTTCGGTAATATCGAGTAGGCGGTGTACCATATCTTGTACAGCTTGTTTAACGGTGTCGTGGTCTTCTTGGAAGAAAGCACCTGATTCGTCTGAGTTTGCGGTGACAGAAATACCGTATGGGTTCCCAATCGCTGAGATAGCTTCGGTTGTAAAACCAGGTGTAACGATCACACAACCCCAGTGCATCATTTGAGTGTAGAGTGATTGTACGGTTATCTCTTGACCACCGTGGGTAGTATTAGTGCTAGTAAAGGCCGTAACGACTTTATTAACTGTTTTACCTTGTGCCCAAAGTCCGCCGAGCGTATCGATAAATTGTTTCATTTGGGATGCCATGACTCCGAAACGAGTTGGGAAGCTGAAGATAATCGCTTCGCTCCACTCCACATCTTCTGCAGTCGCAACAGGAATATGTGAAGTTGCATCGACATGTTGTCTCCAAGCTGGTTGCGAGTCAATCGCAGCATCAGGTGCTAATTCGGTAACTTTACGAACACGTACTTCTGCGCCTTTTGCTTCGCCAGCTTCAGCAGCGAGGCGTGCTAGTTCAGCGTTTGTACCATATGAGCTGTAGTATAAGATAAGTAATTTCATTAAATCATCGTCTCCTTTATATTTGACATATGAAAATATATTAACTGAAATTTGTAGCAAACATCAAATTTTTTGCTCAAGCATTCAATTATGCAGTTGACTGGCGAAAATATTCGTATAGAAAGTAACGAAACTTCTGATAGTAGGCATAGCGCCTGCATCAGAGGTTTTTTGGTGATGGGTGAGTAGCGGTGGTTTAGACCTCGTTGAGTTAGATTAGTAGAACCGTCGTCTCGTTCTCCAAATTATCCCCGCAGATTAGTAGAACCGTCGTCTCATTCTCGTAACTTTCGTCAGAGAATACGAGAACCGTCGCTTTATTCTCGTAACTTTCTCAGTCCTACAATCTGCTTCACTCAAAAAGCCACCCTTACCGCTACACTTAAGTGCATCAGGTAAAGGTGGCAGAGAAGAATAAGGTTAAGTCAAACTAACTCTGTCACGTTGCCAGGCAAACAAGGTAAAGGCAGCTGACAGGCAAATAGCTGGTAGCAACCACTCGAGGCCGAATTGGCTGAGCGGTAATTGAGTCGTCCAATCGGCGATCGGTGTGGCCCAAGTTTTAGCCAAAGTCGGGCTGGTGCTAGCGAGAACTTGAACCAGTCCAATGAGACCAGCCGCAATCACACCGCCAGTGTACGTCGCGGCATAGCGAATTTTTCGGTCAAAGAGTGACCAAATAATGAGGATCATAACCATCGGATAAATGATGTTAAGAACGGACGAGGCAATGCCAATAATTTGTTGCGTCCCAATCAGCGAGATAATGAACTCTGTAATGACGCAAATAATGCAAATCACTTGATAAGACCAGCGACCTCCAGATGCTTCGTGGAAGAAATTACTGCAAGCGGAAGTGAGTCCGATCGCAGTCGTCAAACAGGCAAGTGCCACGCAAATTCCCATTAACAAATGTCCCCATTGCCCGAGAATTAAGAGAATCATCCCATTAAATACTTCGGTTCGCCCATGTTCAAAGCCGTAGTGGGTTGAAATTTGAGAACCAGCGTAGGCGAGAGCAATATAGACTACTGCCAACAAGATAAAAGCAACGATTCCTACTAAGCTCCCGGCCTTAATTTGTTGGCGCCTGGAGGCGTAGCCACGTTGTTTGAGTTCATTTATCACAATGCTTGCCATCAACGAAGCACCCAATGCATCCATTGTTTGGTAACCTTCTTTAAAACCATGGGCAAAAGGATGTGGTAATCGGTTAGAAGCAATCGTCTCAGCCGGGTTGAACCAAATCACCACCACTAAAATAAAGATAATCATCAAGATACTCGGTGTTAAATATTTTCCAATGTGTTCGACGACTTTCTTTGGATTTAAAGCTAAATAAGCAGTCAAACTAAAGAAAATCAAGCTGGTTACCCAGATTGGGACGCTTGGGAATACTTGATGAACGAAAATTTCATGGGTAGTAGCCCCGGTTCGTGGCACCGAAAAGAGTGGGCCAATTAACAAAATAGCAATCCCTGCTAAGATCATGCCGAATTTCGGATGGATTCGCTTGCCGAGGTCATCGGTTTGTCCACCGAGCTGAATTGTGACGAGTACTCCCAAAACAGGGAAGAAAGGGTCCGATGCTAAAAAGCCGCCGATGGCTTTCCACCACGCTTGTCCGCTAAGGACACCGAGATAAGGTGGAAAAATTAAATTGCCTGCGCCAAAGAAGATGGCAAAAAGAGCCAGTCCTGTAATTAAAATGTCTTTCGGTTTAATATGCGTCATAAGTCTTCCACCTGTTCTGTAAAATGATTTGTCCCTATCTTACCATAATTAACGGATAAAAATAAGTGAATTATTATTTAATTTTAATCATTTACTAATAATTAGACGCCGCCTCTCCGAAAAATTATGCCTATTTTGAATGAATCTAATGAGGTTTTTGTAATGATTCTTGTTTTCTCGCTATGGTAGTTTTACACTTTTTTATCTGTTAAACTAACCAAAGTGAGACAATCATTTTACATATTTAGAAAGCTTTGGAAGGAGCTAATACGATGTTCAAAAAGCAATTTAAATTTTTACTATTAACTTTATTTTTAATTGCGGGCGTGGTGATTCCTGCAAATATTGCTGCGGAAAATGATACTGTGACGATTACCGATGCGACAGGGGAAGTGACCGTTCCGAAAAATCCTCAAAAAGTCGTAGCGCTCGATAATCGAACCTTTGAAACACTCGAGCAATGGGGAATTCAACCAGTTGCAGTGCCTAAAGATGTAATGTACCCAGCGAGTGCTTTTGTCAGTGATGACAACATTGCTAACGTCGGGAATCACCGCGAACCGAATTTAGAAGTCATCGCAGCGGCACAACCTGATCTAGTGATTGTTGGTCAACGCTTTGCCTCTTATTACGAAGAGATTAAAGCTCTCGTGCCTGAAGCAACAGTGATTAACCTTGATATTGATGTGAGCCAAGAGAGCGAGGACCCAGGCCGTAATTTGAAGGAAGGATTAATTGAATCGACTCGAGCACTCGGAGAAATCTTTGATAAACAAGCGGAAGCAGACCAATTAATTCAAGAGTTTGAAGCTGCAATTGAGCGGGCCAAAGCAGCCTATCCGGCTGATGAGACCGTGATGAGTCTCGTTGTATCGGGCGGTAATCTTGGTTATGCAGCGCCTCAGATTGGACGTGTCTGGGGACCGTTATACTCGATTCTCGATTGGAATCCTGCTTTAGAAATCGAAAATGATTCAACGGATCATAAAGGCGATGATATCTCGGTTGAGGCCATCGCAGAAAGCAATCCCGACTGGTTGATGGTTTTAGATCGGGATGCAGCGATTCGTCAAGATGATCAACCGGCGCAAACTGCGCAAGATGTGATTGAAAATTCAAAAGCGTTAGCGAATACCACCGCGATTAAAAATCAGCAAATTGTCTACGCACCGGCTGATACTTATACGAATGAGTCGATTCAAACCTTTACGAAATTATTTAATTTAATTGCCGATGCAATGGCCCAATAGTCACTGCATAAAAAAACCAGCGATAACGTTTGAACGTTGTCGCTGGCTATTTTTACTTTTGAAGTTTGTTAGCGGTTTGCTAATAAACGTTTAGAGAAAATAAAATGAAAGGCGGGATTAGATGAAGTCAGCGCATCCTCAAACTGAAAGAAAAAATCAAGCTTACCGTCGCCGATGGGGTCTTGGGTTACTGATCGGATTAGTGATTTTATTAGCCGTCCTTTCTTTATTAACGGGGGCATATAATCTTACGGCGCATTCGGAAGGGTGGCAGATGCTGTGGATTACACGGGTTCCAAGGACGGCAGCCTTGATGTTGAGTGGAAGTGCGATGGCACTGTCTGGACTCGTGATGCAACAGATCAGTCAAAATCGCTTCGTCGAACCGACAACAACGGGTACGATTGAATGGGCCGGGTTAGGCCTAATCCTTTGTTATATAGGGATTCCCTCGCCTTCGCTATTTTTGCGGATGACCTTTGCGATGGTGGCGGCAATGATTGGGACGAGCTTGTTTTTTATCATGGTTCGCCAAATTCACCTGAAATCAAGTTTGACACTACCATTAATTGGGATGATGCTCGGCGCCGTTATTTCAGCGGTAACAACGCTACTGGCTCTAACGTTCAATTTAAGTCATACACTTGAAATTTGGTTTACTGCCTCTTTTGCTTCAATTGAACAAGGGCGCTACGAGTATTTGTGGTTGATTTTAGTCATGGTCGTCGCGATCTATTATTTAGCAGATCGGTTGACAATTGTCGGACTGGGTCCCGAAGTTGCGACTAACTTAGGGGTAAATTATCAACGGGTGACAGTGATTAGTACTATCTTGGTGTCATTTGCAGTAGGGATTGTTGCCAGTGTAGCAGGTTATTTACCGTTTATCGGATTAATTGTTCCGAACACGATTTCGCTACTGTTAGGTGATCATATTCGTTCGAATTTACCATGGGTGTCGCTTTCAGGGATGGCCGTGATGCTTAGCTGTGACTTGCTGTCACGTACGCTCATTGCGCCGTTTGAATTACCTGTATCTGTGATTTTGGGGACCGTCGGGTCGGCTACATTCATTGGCTTATTACTGTATCAAAGGAGGCGATGGGCATGATGCAACCGGAAGCTTATTTTCCAGCTTTTAATCATTCGCGCGATCGTCAGCGTTTCTGGTTAGTATGGGGTGGGATCCTCATCTTGGGTATATTATTTTCTGTGGGACTTTTATGTTTTAGACAACCCGTTCCGATGGATTCTCCTTCATTTTATCCGGTAATCAAACGCCGTGCCATGGCAGTTCTAACAATCATTGTGGTTGCTTTCTGCCAATCGATTTCCACGATTGCCTTTCAGACTTTAAGTCACAATCGGATGGTGACACCCTCGTTGCTGGGATTCCCATCGCTTTATATTGCGATTCATACCGTCCTCGTATTTTTTGGAGGGGTGCAGTCGTTAATTCAAATGTCGAGTACCGTTCTATTTATAATGCAACTGGTGATCATGATTATGGTCAGTTTACTGCTTTATCAGACATTACTGACAGGAAAATATGGCAGCATGGATGTGATGTTGCTGGTGGGAGTCATGTTAGGAATGGGATTAAATTCTTTAGCGACCTTTATGCGACGCGTGTTATCTCCTTCAGAATTTGACATCTTACAAGCGCGTTTATTTGCCTCAGTCAATCACGCTGATGGGGAGCAACTGCTGTTAGCACTGCCGTTTTTGGTGTTGGCGACGTGGGGATTATTTAAGCTCAGTTCACAATTAAATGCCCTTTCGCTTGGGGAAGACACGGCTAAAAATCTAGGAATTAACACTGGACAAATTACTCGGCGCACGCTTATTTATATTACGATATTAATGGCGATTTCAACCGCATTGATGGGACCCTTATCATTTTTTGGCTTTTTAGTGGCTAACTTATGTTATCAATGGGTACCGAGTTACGATCATCGTTATCTTTTTATGATGTCGATTGTCTTGGCTTTTGCCTTTTTATCGGGTGCTTATTTTATTTTAACGCATCTCTTTCACGCGCAAGGGGTCGTGAGTATTGTGATTGAATTAGTGGGTGGTATTGGTTTTTTAATGACATTCTTTCGAAGTAAGAAAGGAGGACTGGCATGATCGAGATTCAACAATTGGTCAAGCATTATGATCCACATATGCAAATAGGGCCGCTTGACTTTCAGATTCCAAGTCAAAGTTTGACGGCGCTAATCGGACCGAATGGGGCGGGCAAGACGACATTACTCACGATGTTAGGTCGGTTGTTAACACCCGATGCAGGCGATATTTTGATTGAAGGGCAGTCACTATCAAAGTACGCCCAGTCACGCTTTGCGACGCAAGTCGCGATTTTACGTCAGGAAAATCATTTTATGACACGATTAACGGTTAAACAGCTTGTCGCTTTTGGTCGCTTCCCCTATAGTCAGGGGCGCTTAACACCATCGGATTATGAAATCATCGACCGCTATATTGACTTTCTCAACCTATCTCCGCTAGCTGATCGATATTTAGACCAGTTGTCGGGTGGGCAACGTCAACGGGCTTATGTCGCGATGGTGTTAGCTCAAGAGACTCCTTATATTTTGTTAGATGAACCGCTGAATAATCTAGATATTGCCAGTTCAATTCAAATGATGCAACATTTGCGTTATGTGGTACAGTCATTTGACCGAACGATAGTTGCGGTCTTACATGATATCAATATGGCGGCACGTTATGCTGATTATATTTATGCAATGCAATCAGGTCAGCTCATTCATTCTGGTACACCTAAAGAAGTGATTACGACAGCCTGTCTTCAAGATGTTTATGGCACACAAATTCAAGTGATTGAAAGTGAATTTGGTCCGATTGCGGTTTATGCGTGACAGTTTGATAATTGCGAAACTGTGGTAGAATAGGATTGTTATAAATTTCTTTATTGGAGTGAAAAAGATGTTGGAGTGGTTAGCCGGATTAAATCCGATTGTTCAAGCGGGACTGGCTGGTGTTATGACTTAGTTCGTAACAGCGCTAGGTTCGTGCTTGGAATTTTTTATGCGAGAAGTCAATCGCAAAGTGCTCGATTTTATGAATGGCTTTGCGGCAGGGGTCATGATTGCAGCCAGTTTCTGGTCATTATTAGCCCCTTCGATTGATTATGCCGAAGTAGCTGGCTACGGTTTTTGGTCGTTTGTACCTGCCGTAACGGGCTTTGTGGTGCGGGGAATTTTCTTAAGTATTTTAGATAAGATTATCCCGCATTTGCACTTGGACCAACAGACAGTTGAAGGAGTTCCAACGCAATTATCATCAACGACATTATTATTCTTAGCGATTACGATTCATAATATTCCTGAGGGATTGTCGGTCGGAGTTGCCTTTGGTGCGGCTGGAATGGGTATTAAATCCGCAACGTTAGCGAGCGCATTGTCACTAACGCTAGGAATCGCATTGCAAAACTTCCCGGAAGGGGCGGCGTTAGCGATGCCGATTCGAGCCAATGGTAAGAGCAATCGTTATGCTTTTAACTTAGGTCAAGCGAGTGCGTTAGTTGAGATTGTGGCGGCAATTATCGGCGCCTGGTTGGTTACAGAAATTACGGTCATTTTACCGTATGCTTTAGCCTTTGCTGCGGGTGCGATGATTTTCGTCTGTGTCGAAGAATTAATTCCGGAGTCGCAATCAAATGGTAATGAGGACTTAGCAACCTTAGCATTAATTATTGGCTTTGCCTTAATGATGACGTTGGACGTGGCATTAGGATAAGGATACGAACGACGGAAGATGAGCCCATGAAACATGGGCTTTTTGTCTGCCAAAAATTAACGACAGATTATGCTATAATAGAGTAGCATTTAATATCGATTACAGGAGGGATGATGTTGCATTCATCAAATCAAAATCAAGCTCGGGTCGGCTATCTTTATATTTTACTTGCGGGTGCTTTATGGGGGATTAGTGGTATTTTTATCACCCATCTATCTCGACTTGAGATGTCCAATGCGATGGTTACATTCAGTTCATTATTTACCACATCGATTATTTTAGGGGTGATCGTTTGGTTTAAATCGGGCTGGCAAGGGTTCAAACTTAGCCGACGCGGTTTGGGATTGATGTTAATCTTAGGGGTATTTTCGAAAGGTTTATTTAAAATGGCTTATGACGGCGCCATGATCTTAACGGGTGTGGCAACGGGAACGATTTTACTTTATTTATCGCCTTTTTTTGTATCGATTATGTCAGCGATTTTATTTAAAGAGAAAATTACTCTCGAGAAATTCATCGCTTTGTGTATCAATTTAATCGGTTGCATTTTAGTGGTGACGGGTGGACGACTCACTGCCTTAGAAATTTCAGCCGTAGGAGTGCTGCTAGGGATTCTTTCGGGTATTTTGTATGCTCTGATGACAATTATTGGTATCCTTGCCGGCGAAGATGATACACCCCCTTGGACCTCGACTTTCTATATGACCTTTTTCGGACTGTTAACGACAATCCCTTTTGCTCAACCGTGGAAGTATGCCCAAGTTTTTACGGTACCTACTTATTGGTGGTATTCGATTAGCTTTGCGTTACTACCTGGTACCATCTCAAACTTTTTATTTCTTAATGGGTTAACTTACCCGATTGAAGCATCTAAAGCGCAGATTGTTGCGTCGGTTGAAGTAATTGTGGCGACGTTAGTGGGCGTGCTTTACTTTAAAGAAGCGCTCAATTACGTTAGTCTCATCGGCATCGCGATTATGCTTGCTTCGATCGTATTAATGAATATGCAACCGTCGAGTTCGAAGTCAGCGTAATAATTAATTTACCATCCTGTTTGATCATAATATCAAGCAGGATTTTTTGTTGTTCAGCTGTTTTATTGCTAAGCAGGGTATAAATGAGTTGAAATTGATAAGGTGAATCAAGATGACCAAATACAAATTATGTATCAAGATCGAATGAAATGTGCGCCGGAACTGACAATATTCTGTCAATTCAAAAACTTCCAACATGGAGTGTTAGTTGGGATGCTTGGATACTTTATAACTGATAACTTCTAATCAACGAGGTAATGTACAGTCCGTTTGTCCACGGAGATTGCGGATAGCCAATACTATTTGTTATTCTAATGCCCTTTGTCAACTTTCAGCAATCTCCTCATTCATTTAAAATTTAATTCTCTAGATCCAGCCTTTCAATACGTTCTTGGATAACAACGCAGATAGGAGTTATTAGGACTTGTTAGCATTCTCGAATTAATGATTGACGAAATAGGGAAAATATATTATATTATAGTTGAACATTTGTTCAACTATTAAAATGAGGTGATGTTATGAATCAATTAATGTGTGAGAGCGATGCTATTCATGAAGCCGTTGTTCACGATACTTTATCCAAGATGAGAGCAGAAGATGATTATATTGATTTAGCTGATTTGTTTAAGATGTTTGCCGATAAGACACGTGTGAAGATATTGTATGCGCTAGAGCAGAACGAACTTTGTGTATGTGATCTGGCTGTCGTGTTGTCGATGACCAAGTCCGCTATCTCTCATCAATTGAAGGGATTACGACTGGCTAATTTGGTCAAGTCGAGACGAGAGGGCCAATTTGTCTATTATTCTTTGGCTGATGACCATGTCAAGGAAATACTAGATATCGGCTTTGCGCATCTCGATGAGTAAGGATGTGAGAGGTGTTATCATGGAAAAAACATATATTCTTAGAGGACTGAACTGTGCGAATTGCGCAGCTAAAATTGAAAAAGAAGCCAGGGAACTCGAAGGTGTCCATTCTTCTCATGTAGATTTAGTTAAGCAGACGCTTAAAATCCAGGCCGATGAGTCAGTAGACTCCAGTCTATCTCATCAAGTCGAAGAGATTGTCCATAGTCATGAACCAGATATTATTGTGCTGGATGCAGCCGCTGAGAGTTCTGAGGATGTCGAAGAGTCTGGGCATCAACAGACCACGTTATGGCGCTTATTCATCGGTGCATTGTTATTTATCATTGGGATAGTAATTCAAGAAGTGATGGCGGTGTCACTACCTATCTCATTATCGTTCTTTCTCTTAGCCTATCTTATTCTAGGTGGAGATGTCATTATGCGTGCGGCTCGCAACATTGCCAAAGGGCGGGTCTTCGATGAGAATTTCTTGATGAGTATATCAACGATAGGAGCTCTGATTATTGGGGAATATCCAGAGGCAGTCGCTGTCATGCTATTCTATCAAATCGGTGAATACTTCCAAGATATGGCAGTCAATCGTTCACGCAAATCGATTGCAGATTTAATGGATATTCGTCCAGATTACGCGACGGTAATAAGAGAAGGTGAACACATAGTTGTATCGCCTGAGAATGTATCGATTGATGAAATAATACTTGTCAAGCCGGGAGAGCGTGTACCACTCGATGGTGTGGTCATCCAAGGAGAATCGATGCTAGATACAAGGGCATTAACTGGCGAATCCGTTCCGAGAAAGGTAAGCGAAGGGGATGAGATTCTCTCTGGTTGTATTAACCAACAAGGTGTATTAACCGTACAAGTTACGAGAACATTTGAGACATCGACTGTTTCGAAGATTATCGATTTAGTGGAGAATGCATCGAGCCATAAAGCACCGACAGAGAATTTTATTACAACATTTGCTCGGTATTATACACCCGTCGTTGTGATTCTTGCGTTACTATTAGCTGTTATACCGCCCCTATTATTCAGTGGAGAATGGAATGATTGGGTATATCGCGCCTTGATCTTCTTAGTTATTTCTTGTCCGTGTGCGCTTGTAATTTCTATTCCTCTTACATTCTTCGGAGGAATTGGTGCCGCGTCCAAACATGGTGTTCTAGTGAAAGGCAGCAACTACTTAGAAGCATTGAATCATGTGGAGACGATAGTGTTTGACAAGACTGGAACGCTCACGCAAGGTGTATTTGAAGTTCAAGCCATCTATCCGGCAGAAGGATATTCTGAAGATGATCTTCTTCATTGGGCAGCTGAAGCTGAATATTATTCGAATCATCCTATTGCTCAATCGATTATCAATGCGTATGGTCAAGAGATTGATTCAACACGTATCTCTAATTATCAAGAGTTATCTGGCCATGGTGTCAGTGCAGTTATAGATCAATGCACAGTTCTAGCAGGTAATCATAAATTAATGACATCTGAAGAGATTCGTTATGAACAATGTACGCAAGCTGGAACCAAAGTCTATATTGCTGTCGATGGCAACTATGCAGGATGTATTCTCATTGCCGACCAAGTCAAAGAAGATAGCCCTTTAGCAATCGAGCAGCTGAAACAGGCAGGTGTCACGAAGACAGTGATGTTAACGGGCGATGATGAGACAATAAGTCATGCGATCTCTGAAAAGCTAGGTATTGATGAATATTACGCACAGTTGTTACCAGAAGATAAAGTGACGAAGTTGGAAGAGATTGAACGTCACAAACGACCAGACAGCAAACTCGCATTTGTAGGTGATGGGATTAATGATGCGCCCGTCTTAGCGCGTGCAGACGTAGGGATTGCGATGGGCGGTCTTGGTTCAGATGCAGCTATTGAAGCGGCAGACGTGGTCCTGATGACAGATGAGCCGATGAAGCTCGTGGAAGCGATGCGAATTGCGAAGGAAACGAAGCGCATTGTCACCCAAAATATTGTGATTGCATTAGGTGTGAAAGGCTTCTTCTTAATACTCGGTGCACTAGGTATGGCGACTATGTGGGAAGCCGTCTTCGGTGATGTTGGTGTCACAGTAATTGCCGTTCTGAATGCGATGAGAATATTAAGGAAATAAAAGGACGCACCACAGCTATTCCAAGTATATATTAGTGATGTTGCATATTTGCACATCACTTTTTTATTTATTAAGATGGATGCATACAGTAAGACACGCTACTTAAACATTCAATAGGATAATCTAAAACACGGCTGACATCCACTAAAGTTGGAGATTCGCCGTGTTTAAATGTATCGTTATTCAATGTCACTATCGTCTATTTCATCCTGCTTATTCTTGACTTAATGTATATTCAACACCATCGAATATTAATACGTCATCTTCAAGCTGAGCTTCGAAGAATTCTTCATTCATAAACTTCGATCGTATAATACCTTCGGTCTCAGTCACTTTAGCACCATTAATAATAAAAATAACGGTACCGTCACCTTTGATTGTATTATAGATACCTTCGATATGGTAAGGAAGCTGGCGATAAATATCTCTATTAGGAAGACCTTCTTCTTCGAATGATTCGATTAAAGCGATTAAAGATTCATTCTCCGGAATATCTTCATTTGTCATATCGGGATTAATATTTCTTGTTATAGCCTTGTCTTCTAATTGTAAGAGGGGTAGGAAAATCTCGATATTCTCATATAGGCTATCAAGTGAAGTAATGAATACAACAAATTCTTCGTTCAAAATGATACTTTCAAATGCAGTATCTTCAGCTGAAGTCGTATATGTTCCAGTCGTCTGTGCATGAACAGGTGTATGTAGTAGAAGGGACGATAGAAATAATATAATGAGTAATTTTAGCTTCTTCATAATATTTGCAACCTTTCGTATGCATTAGATAAATGAATACGAGCACTATTCCGAGTATTTGTTCTAACATAGTCACTTTACCCATCATAGACGTGTATACCACTTTCTCTCACTCTTCTCTCCTTTCCAAAGTTAGACCGACTTGTTGGTAGTGCTGTCAATCGTATTCTATCATTATTTTTTTATTAGTAAATAATTATATATGAGATAAGTTAATGTAATATAAAGGTTAAATAAATAGGTTAAGAGATAGCCACAACTTTATCATTACAAATAATAAAAAACTCTTTTTTTTGGGGGAAAATATATTATAATTATAACGTAAGCGTTTTACTACTGTGTTTGTTTTTGATAATTGTTGTGTCTTAGAACTTGGAACTTGTCATGCAGACAAATAGAAAGGAAGAATCTATAATAAAGAAGTTTTTGAAATGGTTGATTATATCAGTACTTTTGAATTTGTCAATAATCACTCCGGTTTATGCAGTTAACGAGAGTGAAGAGATTATTGAGACCCATGAGATTATTAACTATATTCCACCTATACAAAATATGGTTAGAGGTGTGACACGTAATTGGGTCGGGACACATGCATATGTGGTTAATAATATCAATGGATATCATTACGGTGGATGGGTTCCTCTTGTTGAAACTCTACCGACAGGCCATTGTGTTTATATGGGGCTAGCACCATTACTTGGAGTAGATTATTAATTTATTTTCATACGTTACTTAGGACTAAACAAAAGAGTGGATTTGTTTAGTCCTTTTTTAGAAAGGACACATACGATGAATAAATATTTGTTTGAACTCAAAAAACTTTATCGTAATGGTAGCTTCTTAGTTCTTTTAGTTGTTTCTATCATGTTGTCGGTATTGAATATTTTTATGGTGCAGTCGCAAAACTTACAAGACAATTTTAATTCGGCCAACTATGAGCAATACTCAATGAAGTTTATGACAATATTTCAAGGTGAATCGGATGACTTGGAAGATAAGTTAGATGCGTCGCTCGATGTGTCTCCTGGACAATTGCATATGTGGTCAGTCTATGAGGACCCCGAAGCCATCGTTGTTGCGACTGAAGATGGTAGAGGGATGTCGATTGAAAATAAAGAACTTGAATTTAAATATATTCGAGAAGCGCTAGAAATTGACCAGATTGAATTGAATCAAGAACAGAAGGACGCACTTGATTACATTGAGATGCTTGCTAATTATGAGAAGGAGCAAAAAGAAGCGAACGATTCATATCAACATCAAGGAGCCATTACTACATTGTTAGCGGATGGTAGTCTCCTTTTCGGTATTATACCTCTACTGATTATCGCTATTCTGTCAATTCGTTATGTTGGCGAAGATTGGGAAGAAGGGAGTATCGTATTCCAACGCACATTACCTGTTCGAAGAAGTCAAGTGATGTTCCATCGATATTTGAGTAGCGTCAGCTTATTAATCATTTATCTTGGACTCATCACTTTAATGACAATTATGATCCATCTCATCATGGGTTCAGGGATAGGTGATTGGTACTATCCATATCGGATATTAATATCGAACTGGGCTTACTTGCCAGCTTATCAAATATATAGTATTTATCTCTTAATCTTCTTAGTGAAAGGTATGTTGTTAATAGGCTTTACTTATTTATTAGTCGCAAGTATTAAAAAGGTCAATTTAGCCTATTTATTGACGGTCTCGTTATTCGGCTTAATAAGCATACTAACGTTATTCTTCCAACAGATGCAAAGTATCTGGAATCCTTTCTTTGTGAGATTACAAGAGCAGGTGATGGGCTATCTTAAGTTAGTTCCGGTCAATCGATTTCGTGCAGAACCTATGCTAGTAGGAACGCCATTGAGGTGGGGTGTACTCTTAGTATGGCTGTTATTCAGTGTCTTATTTATTAGCTTAGCTATTTACCAATTTAAGCAAAATAAGAGTGTTTCTTATTTGTTTAAATCACGTGAAGTCATTCGTATTCATCGTCCAGAGTGGCGGACATTCACAATGGAATCACTTAAGTTGAATCATTTCTTATCGAAGCAATTCCTATCCGGAATTCTTGCCGTTATCATCGCCGGCATCGCAAGTATTATCTTACTTGAAAATCGGTCGCATCACGTTCAGCCTGTGATAGCTGATTATTTCAAAGAGAATTATGCAGAGATTATTGATGACTACACGAGTCAACTCGAAGAGTACCAAGTATTATTAGATCAAGAACCCGTCGGGAGCGACCGTGCCTTTATGATTGAGTCATTGATGGATTTCATTGAAAATGACTTTTTAAACTACTATCAAACAATATATGATTCAATGTCTGAACGAATCCAAGCCTACGAAACTGGAGACAGTCAGACGTATTATCAGTCGTTCGAACCAGAACTTTCGATATATTATAATCCGAATCAAATGTATCAATTACTTGATGATGGCTTATTTTATCTACCTAGAGAGGATTATTATGAAACAGGAGATTTCCCTTCGGAATATGGTTATCGTATAAGTCAGGAACGATTAGAAGAGATGATTCGGCGTGATATTCGTCCGATTCTAGGATCAGGTATCACTTATACAGAATATGACCGTCCGAAAGAAGCGGCAGATTATTGGAGTGAACGAGCGAACTACCAGTTGCGAGATAATTCTTCGTTAGGGCTACTCTATCGATTCATACATATTTATCGTTTAGATTTAATAATATTAGTATTAATAACTGTCGCTGCAGGTGCTGGATATAGTCTGGAAGGGCGCAAACGAGCGTCTCTTGCGTGGGTGTATACATTACCTCAAGAGAGAGTTGAAGTGATGCATCAGAAGTTACTGGTTGCATTACGGAGAACGTTCACCATTATATTATCGAGCGTCTTAGTAATCGGACTTATAGGATTGCTCTCTGATGGTTTCGGTCAATTGCAAACCCCGATATTGCATTATGATCGACTTGTAGACTTGACGAATATTGCGAATGAATTTGAAGGAAGTTATCATTGGATGGCATTAGGAAGTGTCATCGTACATAGTTTACTCTATCTATGTCTATCGAGCATCTTCGTTATTTTAATCTCACTCGTCTTATCCACTTATTTCAGTCAACCTTGGTTCGTAGCCGGAAGTACATTATTAATGTTAGGCATCGGCTATAGTCTGAATTATTTACCATGGAGTGGTTGGCAATCATATTTACCATTTAATTATTTAAATATCGTACCGATACTTGATGGTTCTTATATATTTACAATGAATATTGGACAAATCAACTTAATAGTAGGTTATATTGTATTAATTATTTGGATTGTATTAGCCTATGGTCTATTGAGTTATCGTTTGAAGAGAATGCGACTGTTTCAATAAGGAGGAAACGATATGGATATTATTAATGTAGAACAAGTTCATAAGTCGTTCGGTAATCATCATGTTCTAAAAGGTGTAACTTTTTCCATTCAAGAACCTGGTATTGTCGCACTCGTCGGTCCTAACGGTTCTGGGAAGTCGACGTTGATGAATATTATCATGAATTTAATCGATGCGGATAGTGGAGATGTCAAGATTCTAGGTGAGTCTCCTTCGAATGTTAATATTTTCCACAATGCCTCCTTCTTGAAAGATAATTCGGTGTTGTATCATTATTTAACCGGTCGTGATCACTTAGATTATGCAGCGAGTCTGTACGGACTTAATCAAGAGCGTGTGCATGAAGTGATTGATAAGATTGGCATTGATACCTATGTGGATAAGCGAGTCGAGCAGTACTCACTAGGGATGAAGCAACATTTGTTGATTGCCTTAGCCATTCTTAATCAGCCGAAATTTATCTTGATGGATGAGCCTCTGAATGGATTAGATCCTACAAGTGTCATTCATACACGGCAATTAATTCTGGAATTAGCAGCAGCAGGTACATCTATTCTAATGTCCTCGCATACACTGAGTGAAGTTGATGCGGTGACGAATCATATTCTCTTCTTAAGAGAAGGGATTGTGCAAGAAGAATATCTCAGTGGCGAGCACGTCCAACGCAAGAAAACAGCCGAAGAACGTTATATGGAGCTATATCTTGATGAATTATAATAATAAATAATGACACAAAGTGACTGTGATAAATGTATCTTTGATACTTCAATAACGAACAATGATTATCTGTAGAGCATCGGCCCGATTCGACTCGGCTGGGTATGATGAGGGACTTGATTCACGAAGTGAGTCTTAGTCTCTCACATACTCCTTCTGATAATCATTGTTCGTTTTGTTGTATCTAGCAACTATTTTACAACGAATGTTACAGTCTCTTACTAGATGAGCGATTTTGATTTTTTGACTGATGGTTGACCGCGGTCCAGATAATTTCAGTTTATATTGATTTGTCTCGTAGAGTTAGGCGTTGCACAAAATTCAATAATAAGAAAAGAAGGTTATTGTTTAATTAATGAATGATTTACAATGATTGAAAATGACTGAATTTGATTTATTTTGATTTCGTTTTCATTTATACTAGGGTCAGAAAGGAATACGGCTATGTTAAAAGAAGAAAGATTATCTAAAATTATTCAGATTAGATGACTATACAATTGATCCAGCGAACTTTGGTTCGAATACACCTACAGCGGCTCTATTTAATCAAATTGGTGGAGCAGCCTTTGGTTTTATGTTACCTGTTCTAGCTGGATTTATTGGGATGTCAATTGCCGATAGACCAGGATTGACAGTCGTTTTTTTGTCGGAGGATACTTAGCGAATACAGGTGGTGCAGGATTTCTAGGGGCATTAGTGGCTGGTTTCTTATCAGGGTACATTATTCTCTTCTTAAGAAAAATCACGAAGCCTCTACCTAAGTCACTCGACGGTATTAAGCCGATGCTTATATTCCCACTCTTTGTGACTTTGGCGATAGGCGCTATCATGATTTTATTTGACGCGTTATGCATTATTCCGCTTAATCAAGAAATATTACGGTGTATCTCCTAAACAATTAATCGTATCAATGAGAATGTTCGAAGACAAAAAGATGTTGCTGAATAGTTCGTTACAAATATATGAAATTGCAAATCTAGTAGGCTATAAAGATGCGTTCCAATTTTCTAAAATATTCAAGTCACAAATTGGCCTGAACCCCAGTCATTTTCGCAAAGAGAATGCAGACTCGTAAATAGAGTGGGAATAGCTTATTCTGTGTTCATCTTTGTGATAATGAAGATTGTTAAAGTAAGGTAAATTTGATGATTAATGATTGACTAAAATATATTATATTGATATAGTTGCGGTGAGAGCTCAAGATAATGAGTGAAAGTGTATCTAGGGATCCGGAATCAATTCAAGGACCGAGCGGTACAGGTACAACATGTACTACACCAGAGGGAGAAAAGCCCAGGAGGATAGGTTTCGCGTACCTATCGTTCTTGGGCTTTTTAATATTCTAAGGAGTGAAAAAATGGAAGCAATCTACCAAGGCAAGACTAAGGACGTATTAGTAGCAGATGGCAAATGTTATTTGAAGTTCAAAGATGATGTAACTGGGACAGATGGTGTCATTGATACGGGTGGTAATGAAGTTGCAGGAAGTGTTGAAGGGTCAGGTCTAGTGAACTTAAAAGTTTCAACATTTTTCTTCGAAGAAATTGAAAAAAGAGGCATTCCAACGCACTATATTGCGAGTGATTTCGATCAAACGTTAATGGAAGTGAAGGAAGCGACACATTTCGGTCATGGATTGGAAGTGATTACGCGATTAAAAGCTGTCGGATCATTTATAAGACGTTACGGTCTATATATTGAAGAGGGGTCAGATTTGGATTTCTATACAGAGATTACATTAAAAGATGACCAACGAAACGATCCGCTCATTATTAAAGAAGGACTTGTTCAACTTAATATTGTGACAGCTGAAGAATATGAGCAATTAATTCAATTAAATAAAGAAATTACACAAATCATTAGAGATATTTTGGCAGAGAATGGTCTCGTACTTTACGATATTAAATTAGAGTATGGAAGAGATAAAGAAACGTCTGAAATTATATTAATTGACGAAGTCTCTGGGGGTAATATGCGTGTCTATAAAGACGAGGAATACGTAGAACCGATTGATCTTATAAATCATATCAATATAGGAGGATAAGATGAGTCTAATTTATGCCAAGAAATATAAAGGATTTGATGAAGAAAGTCAGAAGTGGGCAACAGAAGCTGCAGAATATTTAAATATTCATGGGGAGTTCAATTTTTATGATGTATATGACTTCGTTGCCATTTCTGAAGCAGCCTTTGATGTGATTAAAAAGAAGATATTCAATGACAATACGAGTGAATATGTGACTGAATGTCCAGATTTCAAAGGACGGACTTTTAGATATAGTGAAGTAACCGGTCAATATAATGAACGCCAAGATATGGTTGAATGTGCAGCTAATTTGTTAGTTGATGAACGAATTGTATTAAATCATTCAAGAATCGTTGAAATCTTAAATGTCGACGAAGCAGCGTTCAATCAATTTAAAGATTATTTTCTTAATCCAATGGAGAATGTCGAGATTCCTATGGAAGGGAAAGACAAACGTATATTCACCTCTTCTTGGGATGAATTAGAACCGGTCAGCGGGTTTAGAAACTTTACTGAAGAGGAATTAGAAGCCTATCGAACGAACTTCTCATTTGATATGCAAGATTTGAAGTTAGTCCAAGCGTACTTCCAACGTGAAGAACGCGATCCGAATGTATCCGAGCTTAAGATGATTGATACTTACTGGTCGGATCACTGTCGCCATACAACATTCTTAACTGAGATTGAGAACGTGACATTCGAAGAAGGATTATATTCCGAAGTAATCGAACAAGCTTATCACGATTACCTAGAGACGCGAGAATTTGTCTACGGTGAGCATAAGAAGCCCATGAGCTTGATGGATCTTGGGACAATCAATGCGCGACTATCACGCAAAAAAGGTGAATTAGACGACGAAGATAAGTCGGACGAAGTCAATGCATGTACGGTTAATGTGGTTGTCAATGTCGATGATATCGAGCAAGATTATTTACTTTATTTCAAGAATGAGACGCATAACCATCCAACCGAAATCGAACCGTTCGGAGGGGCTTCAACATGTATCGGTGGAGGTATTCGTGATCCACTGTCTGGTCGTAGCTTCCCTTATCAAGGTCTCCGCCTGACCGGATCGAAGTCGCCATTAACGGCATATGAGGATACGATTCCAGGGAAACGTTCTTCACGTCAAATTTGCCAAGTCGCGATGGAAGGTTTCTCAGACTATGCGAATCAAATTGGGATTAATGCTGGAGTTGCGAAGGAATTTTACCATCCAGGATTTGAAGCTAAACGATTAGAATTAGGTGCGGTTGTCGCCGTAGCGGCTAAAGAAGATGTGAAGCGCGAACAACCTGTGGTAGGTGACAAAATCTTATTAATGGGTGGTAGTACCGGACGCGATGGTCTAGGCGCCGCCGTAGGTTCATCTAAAATCCAGACCGATGAATCGTTAGAAAAAGCCGGCACAGATGTTCAAAAAGGGAACCCTTCTGCAGAACGTAAAATTATTCGCGTATTTAATAATCCTAAAGCCTCACGCTTGATTAAAAAATCGAACGACTTTGGTGCAGGGGGTGTCGCTGTTGCCATTGGAGAATTAGCTGATGGACTCAGCATCTATCTTGATCGCGTACCTGTTAAATATGAAGGGATGCACCCAGGTGAGATTGCCTTATCAGAATCGCAAGAGCGAATGGCAGTAGTTATTGCGCCTGAAGATGTCGAAGAATTTCTAACATATTGCCACGCAGAAGATGTTCAAGTCGCTGTCGTAGCTGATGTGACGGAATCACGCCGAATTGAAATGTATTACGACGGAGAGAAAGTGATTGATATATCGCGGGAGTTCCTCGATACGAATGGCGGTCGAAAATTCCAAGATGTCACCGTCGTACCGACCGAACAATCGATAGCACAGCCGGTTGAGCATGATCTAGTTGCATTATTATCCGAAGTAGAGAATGCCTCACAACAAGCACTCATAGATAACTTTGATGCCACTATCTACAGCGGTAATGTCTTATATCCTCTCGGAGGGAAATATAAATTAACGCCGCAACTCGGCATGGTTCACAAAATTCCTGTTCATTTATTTGGTGGGCTAAAAACAGACGATGCGTCAGTGATGACTTACGGCTACGATCCTTATCTAGCAGTCAAGTCACCTTATTATGGGGGCTATCATGCGATTATGAACTCTGTATTAAAGGCCGTCGCATTAGGAGTAGATGCTTCTACGATTCGACTGACTGTTCAAGAATATTTTGAGAGCTTAAAAGGCAATCCAGAACGTTGGGGCAAACCTTTAGAAGCTCTATTAGGAGCATACACGGCGATGCGTCAAGTCAACTTACCAAGTATTGGTGGTAAAGATTCCATGAGTGGTAGTTTTGAAGATATTGACGTTCCACCGAGTGTCGTATCTTTCGCCGTCGGGATGACACAAGTTGACCGAGTCGTCTCACGCGAATTCAAACAATTGGGCAGTGATATCTTACTTATTTCGCTACCATTATTAGAAGATGGGAAAGTGGATAATCAACGTCTATTTGACGTCTTCAAGCTGATTCATGAAGCATTATTAGGGGAGCAAATATTAGCAATTTCTACCTTATCACCGCAAGGTGGTGCCCTAGATCTATTCGAGATGGCAGCAGGGAATCATATTGGATTTGAAGTCAATGAAGATGCGCTCAACGACTTATTTACTGAAAATCAATTAGGCTTCTTAATCGAGACGACGAACGTCGAATTCTTCGAAGGCTATGCACAGTTAATAGGTCGGACAGCAGAAGATGTGAAGATAGGCCAAGCGTCGTATGAGTTAGAACAATTAATTGCGACATGGCAAGCGCCGTTGAATTCCGTCTATGGTTTGATGCCGCTGGTTGATTATGTACAGTGCCAGCCGCAACAGCAACCACAAGTCGTTGAATCAACGAAACGTGTCGTGATTCCTGTCTTATTAGGGGCCTCAGGGGAATATGATCTACGCAAAGAATTCACACTTAGAAATTGTGAAGTGGAAGAAGTGATTATTCATACTAGTACGAAAGAAGCTTATGACCAGTCGCTAGCAACACTTGTAGAAGCAATCCATCGTAGCGATATCTTAGCATTCCCGAATGGGGCAACTCTAGGGGATGAACCTCAGATGGAAGGCAAATTTGAAGAGTTAGTAATTCGTGATACACGAATTCAAGAAGCGATAACGGACTTACTCGGTCGCAACGGCAAGATTCTAGGTATAGGATCAGGATTCAAAGGGCTAATATTATCAGGATTAATCGAACATGGACAGGTCGCTGCGCAGACGGATATCCAGATTGCACCATTCCCACGGATGAAATATTGGGGAACGGTACTTACGGCCTGTGGACGTGAAGGGACGGTATTAGAAGGACAGCGCTATTTTGCTCCGATCTCCTCTCGTTACGGTATTATTCGTTGTGATGAGAAATATATTACTAACGGTCAAGTCCTATCGACGTACGACCAATTTATCGAGAATGAATTAGCTATCGATGCGATGTGCGATCCAAGCGGTCAAATCATCGGGGTGAATTCATTGATTGATCGATACGATGAAGATGCATGTATTAATATTAACAAAGCAGGTCGTCCGATGATTATCGATGTATTATTAAAGGAGGAACAATGAGAGTATCAATTATAATGGGATCACTTTCTGATAAAGAAGTGGCAGATAAAGTCGTAAGAAAATTAATCGAATTCGGTGTCGATTATGACGTTCAAGTTATCTCAGCGCATCGTGCGATAAACACTTTGCAAGACTATGTTAAAGAAGCGGAGAAGACATCTCAAGTATTTATTGGGATTGCAGGCAAGGCCGCGCATTTATCTGGTGTTATAGCGGGTCTAACCACACGTCCTGTGATTGGTGTTCCTGTCAAAGCTGCAGCCTTTCTGGGTCTAGATGCCTTATTATCTACGGTCGAGATGCCAAGTGGTGTTCCGGTAGCAACCGTAGCAGTCGGTGGCGGAGAGAATGCGGCTATTTTAGCTGTAGAAATCCTTGCGGTCGCAGATGAACAATTAAGAGAAAAATTAGTAGAGATGAAGCACAATATGGAAGAGAAGATTAGAAATACTTCTTACACATTTGAAGGTTAGCTATGAGTGGAATATTTGGTGTATTTGCAACGAAGAAATATTTAAATATATTTCCCCCATTATATTCAGGTCTCTTCGCTCTCCAACATAGAGGGCAAGAGTCTATGGGGATATCATTGCTAGCAGATGGGAAATTATCCTTAGTGAATGGTAAAGGCTTAATTAGCGATAATATCAAATATGATAACATTCGGATGTTAGAAGGTAGGGTCGGTCTCGGGCATGTCAGATATCCATTTGAATTTGACCGCAGAGAACTCCTACCGATGCCGTGGTTATTTCATCCAGGAGATGGCACGAGCAAGACGCTAATCGCTATGGATGGGAAGTTATTCAACGGGGTTGAATTGGAAGATGTGGCTGAAGAGATTCATTCACGAACCGATGAAGAGTTAATTGAATATGTGAATCAACTTGATGGGGCGTACGCCATGATATTCGTTCAAGAAGAACGAATGGTAGTGATTCGCGATCCGAAAGGCGTTAAACCGATTGCTGTGGGTATTCATGATGAATTCGTAGCGGCTTCATCAGAGAGTTGTGCCTTGGATGCAGTCGGAGCAAGTGTCAAAGAGTTAAAACCCGGTGAAATCTTCATTGTCGATGAAGATGGACCGCGTTCAATCTTTGCGAACGAGAAGACGAATACACCATGTATCTTCGAGTTTGTCTATACGGCGAGACCAGATTCGGTCATTGGTGGAGTGTCGGTCTATGATGCGCGAATGAAGATGGGTGAGATATTGTATGAAGAACATCCAGTTGAAGCCGATATCGTCGTCGGATCTCCTGATTCAGGACTTATCTCAGCGTTAGGATTCTCACGCGCTTCAGGCATTCCGAATGAGAATGCGATTGTAAGGAATCGGTATATCGGTCGGACTTTCATCTTACCGACTGAAAATATGCGGCGCAAAGGTATTCAAATCAAGCTCTCCCCGATTAAGTCGCTATTAAAAGATAAAGATATTGTCCTTGTCGATGATTCGATTGTGCGTGGCAATACGATGCGTCGGGTAGTAGAAATATTACGTGAATCTGGCGCGAAGTCAATTCATATTCGAATCGCCTCTCCACCCGTCATTAAAGGAGAACAGACAACGTTTGATATCCCATCTGAAGACAAATTGTTAGCTAGAGGTAAGACGGTTGAAGAGATTCGAGAGTTAATTGGGTGTGATTCATTAGGTTTTATCTCGCTTGAAGGACTCCGACGAGCGTGTGGTAATAAGCCATATTACGAGAGATGTTTTGGTGGTATTGATACATTGGAGGAAGAATATGTCGATTAATTATAAAGATTCAGGTGTAGATGTAGAAGCCGGACAGCGAGAAGTTCAACTGATTAAGAGCATTGTCGAACAAACCCATGACCAAAATGTTCTATCAAAATTAGGAGGATTCTCCGGTCTGTATGATTTAACTAATTTTCGTGATATGACTCACCCCGTCCTAGTATCAGGAACAGATGGAGTCGGGACGAAAGTGATGTTAGCACAAATGATGGACAAACATGATACCGTCGGGATTGATTGTGTTGCTATGTGTGTGAATGATATTTTATGTCAAGGTGCCCAACCGTTATTTTTCCTTGATTATATAGGAACGGGCAAGTTAATTCCCGAGAAGATGGCCGAGATTGTCAAAGGGGTCTCTGAAGGCTGTCTTGCTGCAGGTGCTTCACTGATTGGAGGCGAAACAGCCGAGATGCCCGGTATCTACGAAGAAGACGAATATGATATTGCCGGCTTTGTTGTAGGTATTGTCGATAAAAATCAAATGATTGATGGAAGTCAAATTGAAGAGGGCGACTTAATATTCGGTCTATCTTCTTCAGGTATACACTCTAATGGGTATTCATTAGTTCGCAAAGTCGTCTTAGAGAAGATGCAATTCGATCTTAACGACCAGATTGATGGCCTTCATCAGCCATTAGGTGAAGTATTATTAACACCGACTAAAATATATGTCAAAGAAATGCTGTCGCTGATGGAGAAAGTAGAAGTGAAAGTAATGTCTCATATAACAGGCGGAGGCTACTACGAGAACATTCCTCGAATGATTAAAGAAGGGTATGGAGCACGTGTCGATGTTCGTGAAGTCGAAGTACCTCAAATCTTTAAGTTATTACAACAGTGGGCTAACATTAGCGATGAAGAAATGTATGCCACATTTAATATGGGAATCGGATTCGTCTTCGTCGTCCGTCCTGAAGACAGTGAGATCGTAGAAGAACATTTCAAAGACTATGATTCACTCTATCGTATCGGAGAAATTGTTAAAGGAGACGAAAAACTTGAGCTCCAATTTTAAGCGAATCGCTGTATTCATTTCGGGTTCAGGAACAAATCTACAAGCATTAATCGATCATCAAGATCAATTTAATGGAGAGATTGCATTAGTGATTTCTTCGAAATGCGATGCCTACGGTCTTGAACGGGCGAAGCAAGCCAATATTCCGGCGTATCATGTGACGGATCATGCGTCATTGCTTGAAACGCTCGCTAAATATGATATTTCACTAATAGTCCTAGCGGGTTATCTAAAAATATTACCCGAATCCTTAGTCCAGCGTTATGAAAATCAAATTATTAACATCCATCCTTCACTCATTCCTTCATTTAGTGGGAAAGGTTACTATGGGCTCAAAGTGCACGAGAGTGCGATTGCACGTGGCGTCAAAATTAGTGGAGCTACAACCCATTTTGTTAATGAAGAAGCAGATGCCGGCCCGATTATATTGCAAGAAGCTGTCCTTGTTGAGGAGATGGATACACCTGAGACGTTACAAGCGAAAGTGTTAGATGTCGAGCATGCAATCTTAGTTCAGAGTGTGAAGTTATTTACATTGAATCGATTAGTCGTTCAAAATCACCGCGTTCTCATAAGGAGGTCAGAATGAGAGCCTTAATTTCAGTCTTTAATAAAGAGAATATATTAGAGTTTGCCCAAGCATTACAGAACAATGATTGGGAGATCGTGAGTACGGGTGGCACGTACCAATTATTGAAAGAGAATGGAATCAACGTTATTGCCATCGATGAGGTGACTCAGTTTCCAGAAATATTAGAAGGTCGAGTTAAGACATTGAACCCATATATTCATGGCGGAATTTTATTCAGACGTGATATTCAGGAACATCGTGATGTAATCGATGCTCATGGTATTGTGCCTATTGATATGGTCGTGAATAATCTATATCCTTTCGAAGAATGCTTAATGAAAGGTGAAGATCATGATACCCTGATCGAAAATATTGATATCGGTGGGCCGTCGATGATCCGCGCTGCTGCAAAGAATTATCAAGATGTCTTAATCGTGACCGATCCACAAGATTATTCAAGTGTATTAGATGCGGTTCAAGATGGACCGTCATTAGAGTTCAAAGAATATTTGGCCCGCAAAGCCTTTGCATTAACTGCGCATTACGATGCTCTAATTGCTAATTATTTCGCAGGGCGTTCGGAAGAATCAATCCCTTATTATATGAACAAAAGCTTCCAATTGAACGAAGTCCTTCGTTATGGGGAGAACCCTCATCAAGCTGGAGCGTTCTATGAGGATTCAGATGTATCGCAAAAAGTTAATCTGAAGCAATTGCAAGGCAAACAATTATCATATAATAATCTAAATGACATGTATGGTGCGATTAAGATTGCTAAGAACTTTGATACAACGGAAGGTGTGGTGGCCGTTGCGGTTAAACATACGAACCCATGCGGAATAGGTTGGGCATCTACACCAGAAGAAGCCTTTGCAAAAGCGTATGAGTGTGATACGGAATCAATCTTTGGTGGGATTATTGCACTCAATGAGGAAGTGAATGCAGCTACTGCACGATTAATGCAAGAAATATTCTTAGAAATCATCATCGCACCATCTTTTAGCGAAGAGGCATTAGAAATCTTAAGTGCTAAAAGTAATCTAAGATTGATGGAATTACCCGACTTCAGAACATTTGAACTACCTAAATATAGTTCTAGAGAAGTCTTAAATGGCATCATCGTTCAAGAATATGATCGAAGTGAATTTCCAGACAATTCTCTACAATTTGTCACCCAAAAACAGCCAACAGAAGCTCAATTGGAAGAATTAAAATTTGCATGGCAATGCGTTAAGGGCAGCGCATCGAACTCTGTAGTTATATCGAAAAATAAAGGAACGATTGGTATAGGCCAAGGTCAAACGAAACGATCTTGGGCTGTTCAAGAAGCGATCGAAAGAAGTGGAGACAAAATCGAAGGAGCAGTTGTGGCATCCGATGGATTTTTCTTCGAAGATACGATGGAACTTCTGCATCAAGCTGGAGTTACAGCGGTCATTCAACCTGGCGGATCGAAAGCCGATCCAGATGTGATCCGCTTTGCTGACGAACATAATATGGCGGTTGTCTTCACTGGCATCCGTAATTTTAGGCATTAAGATGATGAAAATATTAGTCATCGGTTCAGGCGGTCGTGAACACGCCTTAGCATGGAAGTTTAGCCAGTCAGAACACGTTACTCAAGTGTTTGTTGCACCAGGTAATGGCGGAACAGAAATATACCAAAATATCGATATACAAGCTACAGATTTAGACGGATTATTAGAATTCGCACGAGAGGAAGCGGTGGATCTGACGATTGTTGGCCCAGAAGATCCATTAAGTCACGGGATTGTTGATTTGTTTGAGGCTCACGGTCTAACGATATTCGGACCGAATAAAGAATGTGCCCAATTCGAGAGTAGCAAGCAATTCACGAAAGATTTCTTACAAAAATATCATATTCCTACCGCACGCTATCAAGTATTTAATGACTATGAAGAAAGCCGACGTGGATTAACACAATTTAGTTATCCGGTAGTTATTAAGGCAGACGGGCTCTGCCAAGGTAAGGGTGTCGTAATATGTCACAGTGAAGCAGAAGCACTCACGGCACTAGAAGATATGTTAGTGCATGACAAGTTTGGTCAAGAAGGCAATGTCGTCGTTATTGAAGAGTTCTTGCAAGGAAGAGAGTCATCACTGTTAGCCTTTGTCTCTAACAATCGCATTATTCCACTAGAAAATGCTGAAGACCATAAGCAGATCTATGAAGGCGATCAAGGCCCTAATACCGGGGGAGTCGGTGCTTACTCACCATATAAAGGCAATTCAACCGAACTTGATGCGAACATACAAGAAATACTAAGTCGCATTGAAGAAGGCTTTAATCAAGAGCAACTGACTTATAACGGGCTTCTATTCATCGGCTTTATGATTGATCAAGACCAGCCGAAAGTACTAGAGTTCAATGTTCGCTTTGGTGACCCGGAGACGGAAGTCTTATTGCCACGACTCGATAGCGATCTATATTCCATCATCACGAAATGTATTCAAGGTGATTTAAGCGCCGAAGATATTCGTTGGCGAGATGAAGTATGTCTAGCGACAATTCTCTGTTCCGAAGGCTATCCTGACCAGTATGAGAAAGGCAAAGTTATCTCAGGATTAGATCAACTCGATGATGAGATTATATTATTTCACAATGGGACAAAATATGAACAAGACAGATTCACGACGAATGGTGGACGTGTCTTAACTGTTGCAACATTAGCGCCTTCAATTCAAGAAGCGCGAGAGATTGTCTATCAAAATATAGAGCGGATATACTTCGATGGTATGTATTACCGCCGGGATATTGGCTTAAGATAAAAGAGGGCAGCGCCCTCTTTTTTTGTGTGCTAATTATTTTTTCTAAGTGATAGCAGCGCGAAGAGTGAGACAAGTAAGAGAATCCCATTTGGGACAATAAAAATTGCCTTGAATCGAAACTCCATATTAATTCTCTTCATAATTAAAAATGGTTCATATCAATCATTTGAATCTCATCAGACCATGATGGGCATATATGAGAATCAAGAAGTATATGTTGTACTATTCGATCTCGATGAAGGGATGGCTTATATACCGCTCGATGAGTATTTAACTCAATATCGTCTATATGCAGAAGATAATAAGACCTCTCAATATAATCGCATCTTCAGATTTGAGGACGATCTACCTGAACGTCTAGCTATCGCCGAAGAGAAATATAAAGGTCTCTACATGGCAACACCGATAGATGGTGATCCTGAATCATATAGAGTTCTTAAGCCATCTCATTATTATAATTATGTCCGCCCAGTGACAGATGATTCAGCCATTAAAGAAGACGATCAATGGGTTTATTTGATAGCGGATGAAGCTATCCTTGAGAAGGTAGACCCAGAATTCTGGGATGTAATGCAACTCGATCCTTCAGAAGTTAATCAATTCGTCTTACGCGTCCATAAAGAGAATCAACTTATCGATGGCAAAGTCTATTTTGTGTCTGAAGAGGATCTTACCTTCGTCTATTATATATCACAGAATCATTATGATTTCCGCGAAGCAACAGCGGACGATGAACGACCATTCCCTAATGAAGATCAAATTATTGGCGATTTCGAAGATATTAGCTTGCAAATTGAAGAAGAATTAGGCATGTTACCATGGGAAGTTCAAGACATGCGCCATTATTTAGAGATTGTTATCTATGACTCAGAATATCAGTCTCCAGAATTCGAAGATGCTTATTCTGAGATTATATACCTTATCGATGAGTTCAACTATCCCGAAACACAACTAGATGAGGATTTACGAGTATTAATTGATGATGAAGAATTTAGAGCCAACGTCAAAGAGTACATATTAGGTGAATAAGTGTTAAATAGAATCGTATAAAATTCCCCTCTGATGAACTGACCCCCAAAAGTTAGACCAAAAATCTAACCTCTGGGGGTCTTATTATGAGTAAATATAGTTTAGATACTTAGCTTCAAATAGGCGCTGATTATGAAGCGGCGAAGGTGGCTAAGTTGTGTATAAAATCTGTCATTTATTTATTCTATCAAAATAGACTCTAATTCTTTCTTCTTGGAGTTAGCATTCGCAAAATCTTTGAAGTGAATTAAAATATCTATTGCTTTATTACATAATTCAGTTCCCTGTTCGATTGATCCAGATTTAATCAAATAAATACCTTTTAAATAGTTTTTTTGGTTAAGTTCAAAGAAAGACTTTGATCCATCTAATAATAATTCTGCTTTATTTATCATCTCTATTGCTTGATTTAAACAATTATTTTCAAGGCAATAATTAGCCATGTTCAAGATAACCATCGCGTAAGGACCTTTTTTCTTGTTAATCGTCGCATATTTTTCAATTTTTTTTAATACAGTATGTTGAAATGATAGAACTTGAGTTGGATTTAAGCAAAAAATAATATTTCCAAACAAAATAATCTCATAATGTCCCCAATCATTTACGTTATGCAAATATCTCATGACTATATCAATTTCACTACTATTAAACTCTGTATCGTTAATGGAATTAAGAATTTGCTTTGCAACAATTCCATAATGTAAATATCTACTATTATTTGTTTCTTCATATAATTGTTGTTGCCGTAATATCAACGTTTCTAACATTACAATATTATTGGACTGTTTGGCTAATCTTAGATTATCAATAAATGAGTTAATTTCTGAGGTGTAAGTATCAAATGTTTCACTTACAAATTCATTATATTTTACATTTAAACGATCAAGTAATCGAAGAAAAGTCTGAACCTTAATATCAGATTTACAATTTTCAAAATGTGATAAGAATTGTGGCGAAACAATATCGTGAGCTAGTTCAGCCTGAGTCATATTTTTACTTATTCTAATCTTTTTAATAATACCCCCTGTTATATTCATAAGCCCTCCTTATTTCTTATAAATATTAAATAAATTTCATCAATTAAAAAATTCTTTAATAGAATACACAGATAAAGTCCATATAATTGTGTAAAAGTTAAAAGGCCATGTAACAGCCCTTTTAC
>OJKZ01000075.1_pt1 | contig 53442 bp, 39 predicted proteins | sample 1596791 | NCBI WGS metagenome assembly OJKZ01 (sample SAMEA3904677, study PRJEB24821) | metagenome | biome: Builtin; feature: hospital; material: surface | place: USA | collected 2013-06-04 | reverse complement strand
TCTACACTAGATCGCTCGTCGGCAGCGTCAGATGTGTATAAGAGACAGGTGTAACCGTGGGCGGGGCTCCGGCTCAAATATAGATCATGTGTAAATGGCTTGTCTAGTCTTAGTGCAAAATACTGCTAAACATGCAGGTAGATAGCGTGGTTTTGCGGTTGTGAGGTGCGGTTACGGCAGTTCCACGCCACACTGCTTGAGGATCGTTTTGGGCAGGCGGAAGCGAGCGGCCATGCGAACAGGTGTGCTAATTTTGTGCTGAAGATTCTCGGCACCTATTAAACTGTCGGTTAATAAAACTGCTGGTTACGAAAGAAGCAGACGGAGGCGAGAAAGTTGCCATTGGAAATCACTGTCACCAATAGTGAAGAGCTTCTTGAAAGGAAGCGAGAGTGTTTGGCATCTCTAAGGGCCACCACTCGCCTTCCCCATGCTGAATTTCAAGACCTCAAGGTGCTGGCGAATGCCGGCATGTTGAGCGAGGATGAGCGGACCGTGTACGACGAGCTGCAGACAGTTCTCTTACTGCTCGGTGAGGGTCGTTTTGGGAGTGCATGATGCGGCAGGGCGGTTTCTCGGCGACGTAAGAGACACGTTACTTGAGGCGTTGCCGCTGGCATGCAGAGCGGATTTACAGGCGAAAGCCAAGCTAAACATCGACAAGAATATCGTGGTGGGTGATTTCAAGGCTCCTCTCGTTCACGGTGCTGGACAACCTGAGGGCTCAGTGCGCAGGGAAGACTACAGTCAACTCTTTCACGTGATTATCAATTACGAACTGTCATCCGATTCGTCGGAGAAGTTCCTAGCCGTAAAGAGCAGCAAATTCGAACTGCGGGTTGCTACGTCGCCGGGCATACGTTTCGAGTTTGAGCGTGACTACACCAGCGCGCCCTGTGCGCATATCCACTACTCAGGGGTCGCAGGGTTGCTCAGTCCAGCGTTAATGCAGAACTTTCAGGACAAATCAGGCAACCCGAGGAAGAAGGGCCGCCTAGATGAATTGCACTTACCTGTGGGAGGAAAGCGTTTTCGTCCGTCGCTTGAGGACTTCCTCTATTTTGTGATCAGCGAATGTGGATTCCGCGGGAGGCCAGGATGGGAACCTGCACTACAGGAACGACGCCGAGTATGGCTTTCTAAACAGGCTTCTGCGGCAACCCGAGATCATCCCGAAGCTGCTGCAGAGGCGCTCAGGGACCTCGGGTTTACCGTCACTCCCCCGAAGGGGTTCACTACGCCTAAAGCAGATGCGCAATGGTGAATTGCCCGTTAGCTACGGCAGTTCCACACCGCACTGCTTGAGGATCGTTTTGGGCAAGCGGAAGCGAGCAGTCATGCGGGGGTCGACGATCTGGCTGATCTGGGTGTCGCCAACCAGGGATAGCAGCATGAGGGCGTCGGTGGCGTCGAGCGCGGATACGCTCACGAGCCAATCGCGCATCATGCGGGTGGACTCCTTGACGGCGTCCATCAGTTCGATCTCGGAGGAGATGGCGTAGACCGCGTCGCCGGAATCCAAGAACGGCAGCGGCAGCGGGCGGCCTTCGAGCACCGTGACGCGGATCTTCACCTCGGCCTCGATCTCGGCGCCGCAGACTGTGACTTCGCCGTCGCCCATGACGGCGTGGACGTCGCCAAGGCTGAGGTTCGCGCCGTCGACCTCCACTGGCAGGTACAGGGTGGAGCCGGCGACGATCTCCTTCGTGTCCATGTTGCCGCCGTGCTGGCGCGGCTCACCGGTGGGTACCGACTCGGATGCCGGTGCGGTGCCGATGACGCCGATCATTGGGCGGATGGGGATGGTGATGTCGTCAGAAAACTGCGCCTTGCCATCGCGGATCGGGACGATGCGGGTGCGCTCCTCCACCGTGCCGGGCAGCGCGCCGAAATCAGGGTGGGTGGTCATGGTGGCCTGCTCGCCGACCTCGATGCTGAGGATCTCCACCTTCAGTGTGTCGCCAGGGCGTGCTCCCTTGACCGCGATTGGGCCGGTGGCTGGGTTGACCTTGTCCCAGCCGACGGTGCTGAACAGCTGGGACTCGTCGGTAATCGTGTTGGAGAAGCAGTCAAGGGTTCGAACCGTAACCTCGTCGCCGCTTTCCACATGAAGGCGCGGCTCTTGGTCCGGAGACAGGGCCAATACACACGCGTTGGAATCGATGGAGTGCATCCGTTTTACCTCTCTTCGAAGGAACAACCAGCGGATACCTCTGACCATAGTTGGAAACAGAAATTCGCAGGTGAAGTATGGGAAAAGGGCGAGTATGTTCAGGCTGCCAGAGGCCTTTAGGGGCCTTCAGCGACATTCAGGGGCCTGGAGCATTCAGTGTCGACGAGGCCCGCGAACGTTTGGCGCGTGAACCCCTCGACCGGTGCTGCCGAATGTTTCACGTGAAACCCGGCTGTTGTAGGGCGCTGGCGGCTGTGGCGGTGGCGATAACGAAGTCGCGACTTGCCCCCCGAGTTTCCCGGTACCAAATACGCGGAACACGGGAGCACCGGCTCTGCGAAACACTGAGACCAAAAACCTGCACTGGTACTTCGGGCATTTGGTGTCGATTCAATGGTTGCTCAGTAGATCGTGTATGTTCGGGTTTACGCACACCACGTCCTCTCCGGTTCGCCGTGACGGCGTGGTTTTCTCAATCCAAGGGGGTAATGGATGGGGTAAGGGTCAAAGGGGACGCGGACATTTTGACCGTTAACCCTAGGCGCCTAAAAACGCTTGAGAATAGCGGAATTCCTTCCGCCTACTCGCACTCTAAATGGGGGTGGGTGAGTGCTCAACCGGTCTCGGGGGGGATGGACCGTGGACGGAGGGGCCCAAAAGCGGATATAGACGATCGCCCTCAGTGTGTCTACACCTAGAGCAAAAAAGTTTTTCGGTGCAGGGGGGAGGGTGCTATGGGATGATAGCCGGCATGACCATTCAGGCCCGGGCGCTGACATATAAGCGTGAAAAGGAGCAGTCGGCCGCGATCCGTTTGTTGCACGCGGACAACGCCCCGGTGCTACTCGCGGTCGTGGCGGAGCACTTCCCGCGAGGCGCAGAGGTCCGACCTGCGGAGCAGCTCTATCAGCTCATGGCTGAGGACTTCGCGGTGTTGCGCGGTATCTTCGAGCTCCCGAAAACACCCCAGGCGTACTGCAACGACTGGGTGAAAGCCGGGTGGCTGGTGCGCAAGTCCGGCACCAAGGAAACGGGTGAGACGCTTGAACCAAGCGAGCAAACGCTCACCGCGCTGCAGGTGATGGACCGTGTCAGTGCACCGCGATCGGCGGTGACGGCGAGCCGGGTGGCGTCGATAAGCAATGCCCTGCAGGCGCTCGCGCGGGACACGGACCCGAACATCGACTCCCGCCTGAGGCACCTCGAAGCCGAACGCGCCCGCATCGAGGCAGAGATCGAGCAGGTCGAGCGCGGGGAATTCGAGCTGCCCTCCCCCGCCACCGTGCACGAACGGGTGGGCGACATTCTGGAGCAGGCGAATGCGATCCCTGGCGATTTCGCGCGCGTGCGGCACGAGCTGGAAACGCTCAATACGCAGCTGCGCCGCCAACTGCTGGATCCGGAGGGCTCGCGCGGCGACGTGCTGGACGAGATCTTCGCCGGCGTGGACTTGATCGGGGAATCCGATGCTGGCAGAAGCTTCAACGCGTTCTACTCGCTGGTGGTCGACCCGGAACGCGGCGCGTGGTTGGACACGTGGATTGGGCAGGTGCTCGAGCGCGCCGACAACACCGCGATGACACCCGAAGAGCGGGCGAAATTCCGCAGGCTGTTCCGCGACATGGAAGACGCCGGCTACGAGGTTAACCGCATGATGACGCGCCTGGCCCGCAACCTACGCAACTACGTGGCCAGCGAACAGTTTGCCGAGGACCGCCGAATGATCGAGCTTTTACGCGACACTCGCAAGCTCGCCGCCGACGCCGCGGAGCGCGAGGAGCTTGCAGCCACCCACAAGATGGACACGCCCTTGCAGCGCATCGGGATGCAGATCACCTCGGTGGCGCAGATCAAGCTGGCGGACCCGGGCGCGGAGGTCATCACCACTGCGGTGGAGGCGTTTGAACCCGGCGAGGGCGACGCGGAGGCGCTCTACCAGGCGGTACGTGAAAGCGAGATCGACTTGGAAGAGCTTATCGCGGCAGTTGGGGAGACGGTTGGGATGGCCGGAGGGGCGTCGATAGGCAAGGTGCTCGAGCGCCATCCCGCCTCCCAGGGGCTGGGGTCGGTGGTGGGCCTTGTGTACCTGGCCCTGAAGCATGGGGTGCGGCAGGACGGCAGCGAAGAGGTGCGCTTCGAGGAAGACGATGGGAGCATTCGCTTGGCGACGGTCCCGCGGTGGCATTTCGACGCCGCAGCAGTAAAGGAGATGCAATGACGGAACCGCTGTGGACGGGCGACACGGGCATCCTGTCCGAGGAAACCCGGCGCGCACTGGTGGACCTGCTCAAAGGTCCGCTCATCACCGCCGACCGGAAGAAGGAAACCTGGCACGCCATCACCACCGACACGGAGACGCTGCGCTCTCGGCTGCACGATGTGTTTTTGGAGCTGGTTGTGGACGAGGACGCCGGCATCGCGTTCACTCGCCACGTCCGCCCGGACAACGAGGACGTGAAAGTGCCGCCGGTGTTGCGCACGGAGGCGCTGACGCACTTGCAAACCGCGATCCTGCTGCAGCTGCGCCACGAGCTGGGCATGTCTACCCCAGGCGAGCGCGTCGTGGTGGGAGAAGATGAGTTGTATGGCGCCATCAGCTACGTCCGTGCGGTGGACAACCGTGACGAGTCCGGGTTTAAGAAGCGCTTCACCGCGGCGGTGAACACCATCCGCAAGTACAGTCTGCTCACCGACACGGAGACCGAGGGGCGCTGGGAGGTCTCCCCTGTGCTGCGCCACATCTTCGACGCTGACACGGTCCACGCGCTGCGCGAGGAGTATCTGCGCCTGGCACAGGAAGGGGAAGAACAGTGACAGAGCAGTTCCGTCTTGCGCGCGTGCAGCTGGTCAACTGGGGCACGTTCGACGGCTACTACGACATCCCCGTCGGCGAGCGTGGGTTTTTGATCACCGGCGCGTCCGGCTCGGGCAAGTCCACGCTTATCGACGCCTTCTCCGCCGTACTAGTCCCGCCTGGCAAACTGCGGTTCAACGCCGCCGCCCAGCAGGAAACCGGCCGTGACAAGGGGCGCAGCCGCGTGTCCTACATCCGCGGCGCGTGGCGGCGCAGCGAGGACCCGGCCACCGGCGAGATCCGCAGCCAGTACCTGCGCTCCGGAGCGACAGCCAGCATTGTCGCGCTGACCTACCGCGCCGGGAAGGAGGCGTTCACGCTCGCCGCAATCTACCGCCTCAATGCGGGACAGCAGCAGGAAGCGCAGGTGAAAACGCTCTACGGCATCTTTCCCAGCGAGGTGGACGTGGACGGGTTCGTGCCGTTGCTGCAGAACTCCCTGGATAAGCGCAAGTTGGAGGCGAAATACAAAACTGCCGGCGTGACGTTCACGGACCAGTACTCCGTGTTTGCCAACCGCTTCCGCTCCAAGCTGGGTATCGGCAGCGAGGAAGCGCAGATGCTGCTGCACCGCACGCAGTCCGCGAAGTCCCTGTCCAGCATGGACGAGCTGTTCCGCAACTACATGCTGGACGTACCGGACACGTTCCAGGTCGCGGAGGACGCCGTGGCCACGCACGAGGACCTGCGCCAGGCGTACGAGCGGCTCGAAGACGTGCACCAGCAGATTGAGACGCTCGCTCCCCTGCCGGGGCTGAACACCAAGCTCAAGGATGCGCAGGTGACGCAGGAGAACAATGCCGCGTTGTCTGCCGCCCTGCCCAACGTGCGACGTGCGATTGAGGCGAAGCAGCTGCGCGAGCGTATGGACGTCAGCTCCGCCCAACTCGCCGCCCTCGAAGTGCAGGCGCAATCCCTCGAGGCCCGCAAGGAAGCGCAGCAGGAGGCGGTGCAGCGCGCCGTGGTGCAGAGAGAGCAGGTTGCCGGGCAGAGCCTGGGCGAGATCGAGCGCAACATCGCCCGCGAGGAGCACGAGCTTGCTGCGCGCAAGGCGAAAGTGCGCGACCTGGCGGCTCTGGTGCAGTTAGACGGGGCGTTGGACACCGAGCGCTTCGCAGAGCTGAAAGCACAGGCGTCGGCGGAGCTGGCGGCCGCGCCGGAGCAGGTAGAGCACCTACGCGAAAAGTGGTTTCAGGCCCGAAGCGAGCACGAGAGGCTTGCCGGCGCGGAGGCGTCGGTGGAGACGGAGTTGGCGTCGTTAGGCAACCGCACCTCCAACCTTGACCGGCGGTACGTGGAGAAGCGCGCGCAGCTGTGTGCGGATACCGGGCTGACGGTGCGTGAGCTGCCGTACGTGGGTGAGCTCATCGACGTGCTACCGGAGCAAGCCGAGTGGGAACCGGTGATCCAGCGCCTGCTCGGCGGTTTTGCCGCGACTCTTTTGGTGCCAGCGGAGCGCGAGCGCGAGGTGAGCAGCTGGGTCAATGGCCGCCACTTGGGGATGCGGCTTGAGTACCGCACCGTGCCCGAGGGCGTGGACATGCCGCGCGGACCGAAGAACCCGCTCAGCCTGTTTCATAAGGTGCGCGTGGTGGAGCACCCGATGCGCCCCTGGCTGATGCGCATGCTGGCCACCACCTTCGACTACGCCTTAGTGCGCACCGTGGACGAGCTGGAACGGCAAGACAAGCGCGCGGCTACCATCGACGGCTTGGAGCGCAACCCGGTCGATAGGACTGGCTCCGCCCGGTACGTGAAAAACGACAGGCAGCGCCTGGGCGAACGGCGCAACTACCGCCTCGGCTCCTCCAACCATGCCAAGGTGGAGGCGCTGCGCGCGGAGCTGGCGGAGGCGAAACGCGCGACAACGGCGGCGGGCAACCGCCTAACAGAGGTTGAGCGTAAGCAAAAGGCGCTGGCCAGCGACGTGGAGAAGGCTCGGGCTATCGACGCTATGGAGTGGGCCAGCGTGGACGTCATCAGCGTCGAGGAGCAGTTGGCGAGCCTGCGCGCCGAGCTTGAACGGCTGACCTCCTCGCCTGAAGCGAAGGAGTTGGAGCGGGCGTGGCGCGAGGCCGTCGATACGTTGAAGGCCACCGAGCAGGAGTTGCGCAGCGTGCACGACGAGCTCGCCGTGGCCACGCGGGCACTGCAGGACGATCAGGCGCGGCTGAAGCGGATCGAGTCGGAGCACGTGGAGGTGGACCCGGCGCTGGCGGAGCAGCTGGATGCGATGCTCGCGGCCACCACGCGCCGTCTGACCCCGGAGAACTTAAGCGACAGCGCCTTCAAGGTCACCGCGCAGCTGGACGCGCAGGCGAAGCAGGCGGCGAAGACGATCACGGAATCCAGCAACGCCATCGTGAACATTCTGTCCAACTACAAGTCCCGGTGGTCCGCAGAGTCTGCGGAGCTGCAGGCCGCGGCCGAGTTTGCGGGCGAGGCTATTGCGAGGTTGGAGATGCTGCGCTCGGACCGCCTGCCGGAGTTCCGCGGCCGCTTCCTGGACCTGCTCAACGGCCAGTCCGTGATGCACCTGAACACGATTTACAAGGAGCTGCAGCGCGCGAAGGGCGACATTGAGACCAACCTGGGCCCCATCAACGCGTCGCTGCGCCGCTCCCCGTACACCGAGGGGCGCTACCTGCAGATTGAAGTCCGTGACAACCGAGACCGCGTCGTGCGTGACTTCCTGCAGGACCTGCGCGAAGCGACCGCCGGCAGCTTGAGCGAGGCGGACGAGAAGACCGCCATCGAGCGCTACCACCGCCTGGCCAAGATCATGGATCGCCTCGGCTCCTCCGAGCGTGCCGACCGCAGTTGGCGCAACGTCGTGCTGGACACCCGCAGGCATGTGAAGTTCGTGGGCAACGAGGTGGACGCTGAGGGCACGGTGCACAACACCCACGTGGATTCCGCGTCGTTGTCCGGCGGCCAGGCGCAGAAGCTGGTGTTTTTCTGCCTCGCCGCGGCGTTGCGTTATCGCCTTGCGGGGGTGGATGCGGACGTGCCCCGCTACGCCACCGTGGTGCTCGACGAGGCCTTTGACCGCGCAGACCCCGTGTTCACCCGCACCGCTATGGACGTGTTTGAAAGCTTCGGCTTCCACATGGTGCTGGCTACGCCGATGAAGCTGATCAAGACCCTCTCCCCGTACGTCGACGGCACCATCGTGGTCCACTACACCGAGGATCCCGTCGCACGTTCCACCTTCGAGCTCATTGAAACCTATGCGTCTGCCTGACCAGTTACCTCTCAAGCTCAATATGGAGCAGTTGCTCCTCGACGAACCCGTCGAGGTGTCCATTCCTCTGAAACCCCCGACTCGTGCGCAGGTGCTTGACGACGAAACCCGCGCCCGCGAATTCGTCCGCACCTGGCAAGCATGGGAACCCGCAGGTGAGGTGGAGTGGGCTACGCGTTCCTGGGCGGGCTTGGGCAAACACGACGTGCCGGTGCGACTGATGTTGTCCGGATGGGATCGCGTAGCAGAGGTGGTCGGGCGTGCTGGGGAAGTTGCCCTGGCTCGCGAAAGGTTTGCGCGTCTGATTCAGCTGTTTCCCGACAGTTCGGAGTTCCGGGAGCGTGCTGCTCGCACCAATTCAGCGTGGATTGCGCTTTCAGCGGAAGATTTCAACCGACTTTGCCTCGCATTGCATTGGTTTCACGTGAAACCACAATCCGGCCTGCGTCCGCGTGCGGTGCCTATCGAAGGTCTGGACACGAAGTGGATCGCCACGCACCGGAGATTGCTGCAACGGCTCCTTGGGGTGAACGACCTCGGGCTCGCCGAGGGCGACCGCATGATGAGGGTACGGTTCTTGGATTTTTCGTTGGCACCGGCGCCAGGGCTTGTCGATGTGTCCGTTCCCTTTGGCTCGCTTGCGCTCCCGGATGACCTTAGGGTGCTCGTCGTCGAGAACAAGGAGACGTTCCTCGCACTGCCGCACACGCCCGAAGGCTCAAACGTGGTGCTGGTTTGGGGTGCGGGGTACACCGCCGGCGCGCTCCACGAGCTGCCGTGGGTCCGTCAAGCGCGGCAGATTGTGTACTGGGGCGATGCGGACGCGGACGGCTACGCCATCCTGAACACTGTGCGTACCCGTTTGTCTGCCGACGGGTGCTCCGTTTCGGTAGTCAGCGCAGCGATGGACATTGACACCGTGCAGAGGTTCCTCCACCTCGCAGTCGCTGACCCAGGGGATACTGCACGCGTGCTCCCCCGCCTCACCGAGGAGGAGGAACGTGCACGGCGGTTCTTGATCGCATCAGGGAACAAACGGCTCGAACAGGAGCGTGTATCCCTGGACTGGGCGCTCTCACTGCCACAGTTAGCTCCGTTGTGGGATCGGCCATCCCGAGATGGAGCCGTGTAACTCCTCTACACTGGCCGCCATGCGCTACGTGGACTACGACGAAGCAATGGCCACCCTCTCCCCCGCCGCCGCGGTCCAGGCCGTGCGCGACGCGCTGCTCAGCGGCTTCGACCCCGCGACTGACTCGCAGCGCCAAAAGGTCGGCCTCCCCCACGGCGAGATGCACCTGCTTCCGTCGGCGCTCGACGGTGCGGTCGGCGTGAAGGTGCTCGGCATCCAGCCGCCGGGCTCGACCGTGGATGTCCCGTTGATCCAGGGCTCGTACCTGCTCATGGGCGGCGAAACGCTCACGCCGGAGTGGCTTATCGACGCGGCCGCGCTCACCACCCTCCGCACCCCCGCCGTCGCCGTCGCTGGGGTGCTTTCGCTTCTCGACGACCCCGTAAACGCCGTCATCTTCGGCACCGGCGCCCAGGGCCTTGGCCACGCCGCCACGCTCGAGGACGTCCTCGACGTCTCCTGCACGTTCGTCTCCCGGACTCGCCCGGACGGTTTTGCCTATCCCTGGGCTGAGGCGGGCACGTCCGCTGCCGACGAGGCGGTGGCCGGCGCTGAACTCGTGGTCACCGCAACCTCCTCCCCTTCTCCGATCCTGAGCGCCGAGCATCTTCGCGACGGCGCCATCGTCCTCGCCGTCGGCGCCCACACCACCGACACGCGCGAGCTTGATACTGACGTCCTTGCAGGCGCGCAGGTGATCGTCGAAGACGTCGGCGCCGCCAAGGGCGAGGCCGGCGACGTTGCCATCGCGGTCGAGGAAGGCGCACTCTCGTGGGACGACGTCGTGTCCATGGCCGACGTGGTCCGTGGCGATGTTGCGCTGGACACCAACCGACGCATCGTGTTTAAGACGGTCGGCATGCCGTGGGAGGACTTGGCGGTGGCGCGGGCGCTGGCCGCAGCGGCATCGTGATGTTCCACGTGAAACATTCGGGGGCTGAAAAAGCCTCTTAGATTCCTAGCGTCCAAGAGTTGGGAACGTTTAGGCGAGGGGTGGCCCGGGGGTAATGGGTTGTGGAAGAGGGGGACGAACACTATTCTCTATCCCATCACGACTAGCCGACCTCTCCGTACGGGGAGGCGGCTAGTTTTATTTATATGGATGATGAAGTGCTGAACGCCTACCGGCAAAGCAAGTACGCGAAGCCATATTTTTTTCATTGATGATCAGCTTGCAAAGCTCCGGACCCATGGCTTGGTAATTCAAAACAGCGAAGCAGCCAGATCGATGCTGAGGGAATGTGGCTACTTTCGATTTACGGGGTACGCCTACTATTTCAAACAGGATGACGATTTCCCGCCCGGAACAACGTTCGGTCAGATCGTTGACCTTTACAAGTTTGACGAGTCGGTGAGGAAAAAATTCGTAGAGGGCCTCGAAATGATTGAGGTCTGGCTGAGGAGTCAGCTGAGCAATCGCCTCGGGTTCTACCATCCATTTGCGCACCGAATTCCCGCCTATCTTCGTAAAGATTCATCCATTTGGACAGCGGGCTCGCTATCGATCAAACAGTCGAAACATATTGGGTGGATCGCTGACTACTCCCGCGAAGAACGGCGCAGCCAAAGTGACTTTGTTCAGCACTTCCGTCGCAAATATGGTCCTCACCTTCCTGTTTGGGCAGCAACGGAAATTATGACCATGGGAACTCTCCGGAGGCTTTTTGATCTACTGCATGAGGAAGACGCTGCGTTGATCGCTGCGAGAGCAGGGATCACCCTCAAAAACGGAAAAGGCGATCACGGAACATTCTCGCGGTGGCTGGATCACTTTCGCTATTTACGCAACGTATGTGCACACTATGGGCGAGTCTGGAATAAGGTATCTTCGATACCTCACTGGCCGAACCGAGAGATCATATCCAGGAGCTTTCCCATTTGAAAGGTCTTCCTCATAAGCCCTATAAGACTATTGCTGCTATGAGGTTCCTCTTCGCGCGAATCTACCCGGGTTCTTCCTGGTCGGAAGAAATGGTTAACCTGTTGCAGAGCTTTGTGCGGAGATCCGGCATCCCCCTAGATGCGATGGGATTTCCCGAGAGTTGGGATGAGGAGCGGATTTGGCGCAGATACTATGAGCCCGACCTGCACGATTGCAAGGTGATTGACCACATTAACCAGATTGAGTGCATAAGTCAGCCAAAGCTCCTAGAGACTTTTCACCCTGAACGCAACGAGCGAGAAAGAAAAGCTCTTCTTAGGTATCTAGTTAAAAACGAGGGGATATTCCTCCACGAGACTGGAGAAACGAAATACTATCCGACCTTTCAGTTCAATACGGATCTCAGCGATGTTGACCCCAATGTGGGGAATGTAAATGAGGTGCTCATCGATAAGTTCGCGGGACGGGAACCTGTCGCTCAAGCGGTTCAGCAATGGTGGGTAACCGGAGATCTCGGACCGAGCACAGAATGCGCTCCGATAACGGAGGTGAAGAGACGCCCGGATCTTGTACTTCAAAGAGCGAAGCGCCTAACCCCCTTCGAATCCGGTTCATAGGCAATTGCGTTGTAAGGGGGGAGCAGGCCACGCGCCTTCATCGAACACCCGCACGCCCAACCTCCCCCTGTCTCGCGCGGGCCGGATACGCTGCTACGTATGTCTTCGCCCGCACAGGACGCCACACAATCTCAACGCAATGCGCACACCTTCGCCCCCGGCCTCATGGTCAAGGTCCGCGACGAGTTATGGCTGATCACGAGCGTGACGCAGTCCGTAGACGGGTACCTGCTCAAAGTTCGCGGCCTATCGGATTACGTGCGCGACACTACGGCGAGCTTCTACACCGCGCTCGACGACGTGGAGGTGTTCGATCCGGCCAAGGTAGAGGTCGTCGCCGACCACTCCCCCGGTTACCGCACGACGCGCCTGTGGCTCGAGACCACGCTGCGTCAGACGCCGGTGCCGCTGTATCAGGAACGCCTGTCGGTGGCGGAGGGCATGCTGATGGATCCGTTGGATTATCAGCTTTCTGCGGTGCGTAAGGCGCTTAGCGACGACAACCTGCGCCCCCGTATCCTCATCGCCGATGCTGTCGGCCTGGGTAAGACTCTGGAGATCGGCATGATCCTCGCGGAGCTGATCCGCCGCGGGCGTGGTGAGCGCATCCTCGTGGTCACGCCGAAACACATCATGGAGCAGTTCCAGCAGGAGATGTGGTCGCGTTTTGCTATCCCGCTGGTCAGGTTGGACTCGGCCGGTATTCAGCGGGTGCAGCGCATCCTTCCGGCAAGCCGGAACCCGTTCACGTATTTCCCGCGCGTGATCGTCTCGATGGACACGCTCAAGAGCGGCAAGTACCGCGCGATGTTGGAGAAGGTGCGTTGGGACGCGGTGGTGATCGACGAGATCCATAACGCCACCAACGTGGGCACGCAAAACAACGAGCTCGCCCGCACCCTCGCCCCGACGACGGAGGCGCTCCTGCTGGCGTCGGCAACGCCACACAATGGTGACCCGGAGAGTTTCAAGGAGATCCTGCGTCTGCTGGATCCGACGTCGGTGATGCCGGACGGCACGATCGACGCCGAGGCCGTCTCCCGTCTTCTCATCCGCCGCCACCGTCATAGCGACGAGGTGGCCAGCGTCGTTGGCGAGAAATGGGCAGAGCGCAAGGATCCGATCAACGTGCCCGTGGAGGCGTCTGCGGAGGAGAACGCCGTGGCCGCCGAGTTGGAGCAGACCTGGATCCACCCAGAGGCCGCCAACGTCAACCCAGCGCAGGATCGTCTGTTCCCGTGGACGCTGGTCAAGGCGTTCCTCTCCTCCCCAGCTGCGCTCGGCGAGACCATCGACAACCGTCTCAAGCGCGTCCCGCAGTCGGACACGGTCCAGCGCCAGGCCCTCGAACGCCTCAAAGCACTCAACGCAAAGGTCACCCGTCAGAACTCCAACAAGTACGCCGCGCTGGTGAACTACCTGCAGGACATCGGCGTGGGCAAGGGCAAGAAGACCCGCGCGGTGGTGTTCTCCGAGCGTGTGGCCACGCTGCATTGGCTCAAGGAAAACCTGACCAAGGACCTGAAGATGCCGGCCGGCGCCGTGGAGGTCATGCACGGTGGGCTGTCGGATGAGGAGCAGATGCGGCTTGTCGACGAATTCAAGCGCACCGATTCCAAACTCCGCATCCTGGTCACAGGCGACGTGGCGTCGGAGGGCGTGAACCTGCACACGCTGTGTCATGACTTGATCCACTACGACATTCCGTGGTCGCTGATCCGCATCCAGCAGCGCAACGGCCGCATCGATCGCTACGGCCAGACGGAACCGCCACAGATCGCAGCGCTCCTGCTGGATACGATGCAGGGTGGCTACGTCGGCGAATTGCACGTGCTGTCCAAGTTGATCAATCGTGAGAACGAGGCGCATGCATTGCTTGGCGACGTCGGCTCGCTCATCGGCAAGCACACCATCTCCGGTGAGGAGGACGAGATCCGCCGGGTGATCCAGAACCAGGTGCAGTTCGATGACGTGGTGAAGACGCCGGAGCAGATCGCCACCGAGCAGGCACAGACCGAGGCCGACCTCATCGACTTCTGGATGTCGGGCTTCGAGCCGGAGATTGACGACGAACCCGCTGCTACCGCCCCGGCGACCACCGCTACTCCGACTGATAACCAAGGCCTCTACCCCTCCGAGATCGCGTACCTGGAGGACGCGTTGAACGAGGCATTCCACGCCGCCCCGGAGAAGTCGCTTGCAGCAGGCGGCGTGCAGTTCCAGCTCCACCCCAACGGCGTGGCTGAGCTCGAGCCGCCAGAGGACCTGCGCCGACGCTTGGAAGTGCTGCCACAGGACTATCTTGCGGATCGCAAGGTGCGTGAGCACTTCCAGCTGGCCACTAACCACGCGGTGGGTGACGAGATCCTCCGCAAGGCCCGCACCGGCGACGACGGATCCACCTGGCCCAAGGCCCACTTCTTGGGTCCCCTGCACCCGGTGACGGACTGGGCGGCGGACCGCGCGCTGGCGTCGCTTTCCGCAGGGCAGATCACCGCTATCGAGGGCAACGTGTCCATGCCGACTGTCCTGCTTATGGCCACACTGACTAATAAACGCGGCCAGGTGGTCTCCCGAGCCTTCGTCACCGTTGCCGGCGGCATGCTTCCGCAGACCATTGAGGACCCGATCGAGTGGCTCCGCAGCATTGGGCTGACTGAAAACGCCATTAACCCGGGCACGCTTAGCCTGCCGGAGGACACACAAGACCTCGTCGCCCAGTCGGTCCAGGCCGCGAGTGACCAGCTTCAGCCGATGATGGCCGCCGCCCGCAGACATGCGCACGAGCGCATCGACTATTGGATTGACCGTGCCGACCGCTGGCAGCACGCCAAGGACGACAGCCAACTCGTCTTGCGCGCCGGGCGTCCAGAGAAGCTGATCCAGGAAGAGAAGTCGCTCATCACCTCTCTCGAACCGGACCGCGAACTCGTCCGCCCCCTCGTCCTTGTCTTACCCCAGAACCAGGAGCGCTAACCATGGCTACCTACGACTCAATCATCAATATCGACGAGTGGATCAGCGACCACTACTTCACCACCGATGAAACCAAAGGCGAGTCCTTTACTAAACGTGTGAAGGCCCGCACGAAGGAGTGGGCGGCGCTGGAGAAGGAGACCGGCACCCTCTCCCCCATCAAGCGCCTCCAGCAGCACCGCGGCGAACTGCAGACCGCGTTCGCCACCGACGCCGACCGAGATACGACCGTCCGTCTCATCCACCAGGCCTTCGGCTACGGAAACCCAACCGAGCAGCACTACACCCGCGCCGGGGACACATTCCACTACACCGGCTGGCTGGGCAACGCCGGCACCCTCGCCGTCATCGCAGCGGACGAGCCGGCGGAGACCGAGGACGACCTCACCTCGCTGTCTGTCACCGTCGCTCAACAGGGCAAGGACCCGCAGACCACTAAGGTGTCCAAACTCGTCGGTGATCTGTTCTTGGCGGCTGAGCCACCGGAGTACGTCGTCACGCTTGCTGGCCCCTGGGTGATGCTCGCAGAGCGCGAGTCTTGGCCGCTGGGCCGTTACCTGGCCATCAATCTGCAGCTCGTTGCCGAGCGCAACGACACGAAGAAGGCCGGCGAGCTCGAGCGCGTCGCCGTCATCCTGGCGCGGGAAAACCTGGAGCGCGCCGCCGACGGCACCACGTGGTGGGCAAAGACCCGCGAGGAATCCCAGCAGCACGCGGTGAAGGTCTCCGGCGACCTGCGAGATGCAGTACGCGAATCCATCGAGATCATCGGCAACGATGTGCTGGATCGCCGCCGCGAGCAGCACCTGCCCATCGAGGGCGTGGACGGCAACGAGTTGGCGCATCAGTCCCTCCGCTACCTCTACCGCATCCTGTTCCTATTGTTCGCAGAGGCTTCCCCGGAACTGGCGATCCTGCCCACGGGCACGCCGGAATACGTCGACGGCTACGGCCTGGACCGTCTGCGCGACCAGATCCTCACTCCCCCGGTGACCGACAAGGCCCGCCGCGGCACGCATCTTTACGACTCGCTGCAGCTGCTGTTCACCCAGGTCAACGAGGGCCACGACCCGTTCGACTCCCCCACCGCCGACCGGGACGCGCAAAACGAGGGCCTGACCTTCCGCAACCTCGAGGCCGACCTGTTCAAGCGCGAGGCAACTTCGCTTATCGACGAAGTCAAGCTCTCCAACGAAGCCCTTACCCAAGTTCTTCAGAATCTGTTTTTGTCCAAGGTCTCTGCTGGTAGGGACCGCGGCTTCATCTCCTACGCCACCCTCGGCGTGACCGAACTCGGCCAGGTCTACGAGGGCCTGATGTCCTACCACGGCTTCATCGCCCAAGAGAACCTCTACGAGGTCGCACCAAAAGGTGACGCCTCCAAGGGCTCCTGGGTCCTACCCACCCACGCCGCAGACACGGTCCCGCAAGACAGCTTCGTCATGGAAACGAAGCAGATGGAGGAAGGCGGTACCGCCAAAACCCGCCGCCTGCACCCGGCCGGCTCGTTCGTGTTCCGCCAGTCCAGCCGCGACCGGGAGCGTTCCGCCTCCTTCTACACCCCGCAGGTGCTCACGGAGTTCACCGTCGGCCAGGCGATCGAGGTGCTGCAGGAGGAAGGCCGCATCCAGACCGCTGACGACGTGCTCAGCCTCACGATTTGCGAGCCCGCCATGGGCTCCGGCGCCTTCGCTGTGGAGGCCGTGCGCCAGCTCGCGGAGCTCTACCTCAAGCTGCGTGAAGACGAACTCGACCAGCAAGTTGAGCCAGAGCAGCGAACTGTCGAACTGCAAAAGATCAAGGCGCACATCGCACTGCACCAGGTCTACGGTGTGGACTTAAACCCCACCGCGGTGGAGCTTGCCGAGATCTCCCTGTGGCTGGACACCATGACCAGCCAGCTCAAGGCCCCGTGGTTCGGCCTGCATCTGCGTCGCGGCAACTCGCTCATCGGCGCGCTGCGCTCCACATACTCCACCACGCAGTTGAAGAAGCGCGAGTGGCTCACCGCCGTGCCGCGCCGGGAACCGGTGCAGAACTTGGCCCAGGCTATCGACGTCGGCGAGACACGGGACGTAAACGCCGCGGGGCGCATCCACCAATTCCTCCTGCCGTCTGCCACCTGGGGTGCCGCGGCGGACGCCAAGGACCTGAAGAAACTCGCCGCTGACGAGGTCAAGGCCATGAAGGCGTGGAAGAGGTCCGTCACCGGCAAGGCGCCCACCAAAGAACAGGCGAAGAAACTTACCAACCTCGCGGCACGCGTGGAATCCCTGTGGGCCATCACGCTGTCCAAGATGCGTATCGCGGAGGAGCAGATCCGCCGCGACATCGACATCTGGGGCCGCGACACCGAACACACCGCCAAGAACGTGCGCCGTGAGCAGATTGAACGCGAATTGCTTCACGACGTCGAAGGTGCCTACCTTCGCCTCCGCCTCATCATGGACGCCTGGAACGCGCTGACGTTCTGGCCGCTCACCGAGGTGGACGCACTCCCCGACCTTGACGAGTGGCTTGCCACGCTTACCGACATCATCGGCACCGAAATCACCTCCCGCGACGCGTCCCAAACCCAACTTGGCCGCGCCACGGACTGGGACGAGTTGGTGCAACTTGAGCGCACCGAACTTGGTCTCTCCGGCGCCCGCGCCATGGAGACCGTGCTTGGGCACCACCCGTGGCTGAAAGTTGCCCAGCAGGTTGCCGCCGAACAGGGCTTCTTCCACTGGGACCTTGACTTCGCCGCCGTCTTCGCACGCGGCGGCTTCGACCTCCAGGTGGGCAACCCGCCGTGGGTACGGCCTGATGTGAAGATGGACGATCTGTACGCGGAGTTGGATCCTTGGTTCACGCTCGCGCACAAACCGACGCAACCTGAAAAGAATGCGCGCCGAGAAGGATTGAATACCGATTCGCGTATCCGGCAGCAGGTGTTCTCGGGTGCCAGCGAAACAGTTGCAACCGCAGCCGTGTTAGGAAATGTCCCCGATTTCCCTCATCTGAAGAACCAGCGCCCCGATCTGTATCGCGGATTCATGGAACGCACGTGGGGTAACACGTCGGCGGATGGCGTCACCTCACTCATCCACCCCGAGTCCCACTTCACCGAGCAGAAGGCTGCGCCTCTGCGTCGCGGTGCGTACTTGCGATTGCGGCGCCACTGGCAGTTCATCAACGAACTGGCTCTGTTCGACGTTCACCATCTAGTTGCGTACGGCGTACACGTTTACGGGTCACAGCAAGGTATGGTGAGCTTTGACCACGCCGCCTCGTTGTACCACCCCTCCACCGTCCAAGAGTCTCTCCTCCACGATGGGTCTGGAAATCTACCTGGTCTGAAAGACGACAACGGTAACTGGGATTTACGACCACACCGCGACCGCATCCAAACGGTAGATCTCAAGGCGCTCGAGGTGTGGCACTCCATTCTTGAGGACGAATCGGTCCCCGCCATCGAATCCCGCATGGTCTACACGGTCAACAGTGAAGCCGCGGCAGTGCTCGAGAAGCTTGCAGCCGCTCCTCGCATTCGTGACCTCGGTCTACAATTCTCCGGTGGTTGGAACGAAACCACCGATAAGAAAGCAGGCTACTTCGACACGGGGTGGGCGCACCCAGATTCATGGGACGATGTCATTCTCCAGGGACCGCACCTCGGCGTATCGACACCAATGATCAAGCAACCGAACCCCACGCTGAAGCACAATCAGGACTGGTCTGAGATTGACCTCGAGGCAATGCCCGCCGACTTCATTCCGGCTACTGCGTACCAGCCGGACCGAGGTAACCAGCCGAATTACGATTCCGATTACCCGACGCTCCAGTTCGGTGAGGAGATGAAATCAGCGAAAAGTCATTTTCGGGTTGCTTGGCGGGAAATGGCGGCAACTACCGGTTATCGGACCCTGTATCCAGCTTTGATTCCTCCAGGGGCTGCCCACGTACACGCGGTGAACTCATGCGCAGCGAAGACGAACGAACGGACAGCTTCAGCTGGGACAGTGATGAGTTCAGTGCTGGCTGACTACGTTGTTCGCTCCGCTGGTTCCGCTCATATCCCGAATGCGATCATTCGGACGATTCCTCTCCCAGCCGAAAGCCCGCTGATCAAACAGGCTCGGAACCTCTACCTCCGGCTCAACTGCCTCACCGAGGCATATGCGCCTTTGTGGGAGGAGGTTATGGGGGAGCCTTGGGACGTCGATAAGCCTTTGCGAAAGGATGAGGAGCGTCGTGCCGCGCAGGTGGAGATTGATGCGATTGTGGCGTTGTCGTTGGGGGTTTCGGCGGATGAGCTGTGCATGATTTATCGGACCCAGTTTCCGGTGATGCGGCGCTATGACCAGGAGGATCGGTTTGATGCGAATGGTCGCAAGGTGCCGAAGGATGTGATGAAGTTACAGGCTAAATTGCGCGACGGTGAGGAGTTGTCGGTGGCGGATCGCACGTGGATGCATCCGCAGTCGGGTGTGGAGTACGTCTACGAGTATCCGTTTAGGCAGTTAGACCGGGAGGCGGATATGCAGGAGGCGTATGCGCGGTTTGAGGGAAAGGATGTTTGAAATGTGGTCAGTCCTACAGCCCGCGCTTCATTTGAGTTGGTGGACTGCAGAACGACTTAGCGCTGCTGCGAATGTTGGGTTACTCATGACCGCCGTCGTCACTGCGCTTCTAGCGCTGCAGACGATCAAGCAAACGCAGAAGATTGAAATGCGTGCAAACAGACCAATGATGACGGCGGAGATTATTGCTCCTGCCGGAATGCATGGTGATGCAGGCCTGAGAATTATAAATCGGGGGCGAACGGTTGCTCATAACGTTCAGGTTTCCTTTGAACCGCAGCTTCCCGACCCGGATCTTGCGCGTCTAAATGAAAATGCGAGAGCCCACTTTTTTCGAACGAGGGTGGAAGCAGTGCGGGCCATCTTCTCAGACGTAACCTATCCGACTTGGCCGCCGGGAATGGAAGTGACCGTGAGATATTGGGTTCCCCCTAAGGACTTTGACCCCTTCAGTGAACTTGGGAATTCCGCGGAGGGAATTCCTCCACAGCAAACAGTTAGAATCCATTACGAGGGTGAGGGCTCCCGCAATTTGAAATACGTCGAAGATTTTGTACTGGATATTAGGGCCGTGATTGGGGCGGAGTTCCGCAAGTCTGAGGCGAAATGAAGTGCTGGAAAGTAATCCAAGAATTTCATGAGGGCGAGAACTTGCCCGCCGCACTTACCTAAGCGTCTCCTGCATGGTTTCTAGCCCCAGTGTCAGGCGAGAATAGTGACTCTTAGCTTGCTTAGGAGGGGTACCCGCATCCGGTCGGTGATGCTAGGGAGGCGTGGGGCGTCGGTAAGCCTTTGCGGAAGAAGGAGGAGCGGCGTGCTGCGCAGGTGGAGATTGATGCGATTGTGGCGTTGTCGTTGGGTGTGACGGCGGATGAGTTGTGCATGATTTATCGGACGCAGTTTCCGGTGATGCGACGGTATGACCAGGAGGATCGGTTTGATGCGAATGGTCGGAAGGTGCCGAAGGATGTGATGAAGTTGCAGGCGAAGTTGCTCGAGGGTGAGGAGTTGTCGGTGGCGGATCGCACGTGGATGCATCCGCAGTCGGGTGTGGAGTATGTCTTCGAGTATCCGTTTAGGCAGTTGGATCGGGAGGCGGATATGCGGGAGGCGTACGCGCGGTTTGAGGGGGGTGGATTAAAGGCGCAGATTTAACACTTAGCGTTAGCAAGCCGTGTATCCCATTTTGTAGACGACGCGATAGGGTGCCCGCCCGTTCTGGTCTTTGCACTCATCTTTTCCGAGTCAAAGGCCCGTCCGTAAGCGATTACCGGAAGGGTCGTGTGCCTCAAATGGTTCCCTGCCTCGGGTTCGGGAGTGTCAGGAAGTTTGTGTGTGAGGCTCTGATCTAGAGGAGTTTCACCGATAATGACTACGGTGTCACCGAAGAAAGACCATGACCCGACCAGGGTCAACGAGATCAGCGAGAAGCTGATGGATAACCCCGAGCTCGCCAAGCTCATCGGGGAGTTATCAACTTCCACAGCCGATGCCAGCGACCTTGTCCGCGGGGACTACTCCAGGCTTCGATTAACGCGGGTCTGCAAGCAGAGATGGACAACCACCTCGGCTATGGCCATTCAGACCGTAAAGCGAAGACTGAGTCCGGGGAGGATACGAACCACCGCAACGGGTCGTGCACCAAGACCGTCGATTCCGGCTACGGCCCGATTGAGGTCACCATGCTGCGGGATCGTGCGGGCGCCTTCACCCCGCAGATGGTGCCGAAGGGTTCGCGTCGTTTGACCGAGCTCGACGACATGATCATCTCGCTCTACGCCGGTGCGTGACATCCAGCACCACCTCGCCACCACCCTTGGGGTGGAGATGAGTCCGGATACGATCAGCACGATCACCGACGCGGTGTTAGACGAGGTGATGATCTGGCAGAACCGCCAGCTCGATGAGCTCTACCCAGTGATCTTCCTCGACGCGCTGCGCGTGAAAATCCGCGACGGCCACCGGGTAATGAACAAGGCCTGCTACATGGCGGTCGGGGTGGATATGGACGGCATCAAGCACATCCTGGGGCTGTGGATCGCCGACAATGAAGGCGCGAGCTTTTGGGCTTCAGTCTGTGCCGATCTTGCTAACCGTGGGGTACAAGATGTCTTCATCGTCTGCTGCGACGGGCTCAAAGGCCTGCCGGAAGCAGTAGAAGCGACCTGGCCCGGATCGATGGTGCAGACCTGCATCGTGCATCTGATCCGAGCGGCCAACAGGTGGGTGTCTTATGCGGATCGCCGGCAGGTCTCAGCTGCCCTGCGAGACGTCTATACTGCGCCGAATGAGGACACCGCCTTTGCGGCACTGGAGGCGTTCGCGGACTCAGCGCTGGGGCGCAAGTATCCACAGTCAGTCAAGGTCTGGCGTGATGCGTGGGAGCGGTTCATCCCGTTTCTGCAGTTCCCGCCAGCTGCGAGGCGGGTGCTCTACACCACGAACTCGATCGAGTCACTCAATGCTGAGCTGCGAAAAGCAACCTGTAACCGGGGACAGTTCCCCAGTGACGTCGCCGCGCTGAAGACGCTGTGGCTGATGATCTGCAACATCGAAGACAAGCGTGCCGCCCAACGCGCGAGGAAAGCGAAGCGAGCAACGGAATGCAACGGCTAGATTGAAGGAGCGAAAGCCACCGGCTGGAAAGAAGCCATCAACCAACTAGCCGTGGCATACCCTGACCGGTTCGCGGACTACTTGTAAACCAAGCCCCGCACACAAAGAATCGGACACTCCCACTCAGGTTGCTTTGAAGTGGCGATTGCCCTCCGCATCCGTCCAAATATTGAGCGAGGTGACATCGTCTTCAGCGAACCGCTTCATAGCACCCACGAATTCGTTTAAAGGCACAAAAGTCAGAGCCTTTGCGCTAGAGTAATCGGAGGCAATGAGCCAGCCAGCAAACTCTCGAGGATCCTGTTTCGAAAGATCGTGACCAGCTGGGAGAGCCCAATAGTTCGGAAATGTGACTCCGGGGAGAGTCCACGCAAAGCGCAGGAAAAGACTGTGCACTAAGTAGTTACACACTTTTTGAACTGGGACATTCAAATGGGTAGGAGTGTAAAAGTCATACATATCGGCTTCGCCCAATGCGTCCCAGAAATCTGGGGCTTTCGACTTTTCTTTTAAGGGGAAGTTTACGATGTTAATGCGCGAAGCTGCTGTCTTTTGCGTGATCTTGGTGGGCATCCCAATTAGGCGCCGCATCGCGTATGCACTGAACAGGAGATCGCGTTCTACTTGGTAAAGGACTTCTGTCCCTGGGTCGTAGAAGAAGCCGTCTTCGGCTATCTCGTCATACGCCTCGTCTAGGCGATCGGCAAGTTCGAACCTAGCGAGTTCGAGGCGCTCGGCGGCAAGCCAAAGGTCTCGTTTCCAGGGGCCGGACTCGTTGAACATACTTTGCAGGATATAAGTCGTCGTTCGCTCCCTAGAACTCTTCGGCTGCTGGAAGCGACCCGGGGTGATTACCTCTGGTGGTTTTCCGTCTTTGGGTCAATCGTGTTACTGGGTCTGCCTCTGTATCAAGAAGGAGTGTCAGGAAGTTTGTGTGTGAGGCTCTGATGTGAAGGAGTTCCTCCGATAATGACAACGGTTCCATCGAATGAAAGTTACTTTGATTTTGCGTAAGAGGAAGTGGGTTTCGAGTAATCCCCTTCCGATGTCGCGAATGCTAGAGCAAGCTGTGTTATCAGAGATACACTGCACTAATGACCACTCTGACACTGCAGGCGGGTGAAGATCACGTTAGACGGCTTGCGGGGGAAGCCGCACCAGAAAAAGCGCTGACTGAACTGGTGTGGAATGCTCTCGATGCCGAAGCGACGAGGATAGAGATCTCGATAGAGCGTAACGCCCTAGGGGGAATAGATCGCGTCGCTGTCGAAGACAATGGGCATGGCTTTAACCGAAACGAAGCTACGTCAGACTTTGGCAACATCGGGGGCTCCTGGAAACGAAGCAAAGTTAAGACGCGGACTGGCAAGCGGCATCTGCATGGAAGTAAGGGCCAGGGACGGTTGCGAGGTTTCGCTTTAGGGTCTGAGATTTGCTGGGAGAGTATTTCTGAAGCTATTGAAGGGGGGATCGAGAAGACAGTTGTAGAGGCTAACGCGAGCCAACCGGACCAAGTGCACATTTCTCGCGAGATCGTGGACTCTGGTGACCCTCTGCCTGGTACAAAATTTGTTGCCTTAAATACAACCCAGAAAGGTTTGACGAAGCTAGAGTTGGGCCAGGCTAAGTCAGAGCTAATCGAGACATTTGCTCCCATACTGATTGCTGAGCCTAATCTGGACATCGTTTTCGACGGTGAAACTCTCGACCCGCAGTCGAATATTGCAGACGATGCGGAATGGAACTTTGAGTTCGGGCAGAAGAATGTCGATGCGACTATTCGAGTTATTCGCTGGAAAAACGGAAACCAACGACGAGTGCTGTATGGGCCGTCGAACGGCCAGTTTATCGCGGAGCTAGAAGATCGCAGTAGCTTTAGTGCACTTCCATTTACTGCTTACGCTTCGTCCAAGGTCGTCAATTCCGACAACGCCAAGGATATCGTTTTAGGTTCACTCGGCAGCGAGGAAACCGAACTGAGACATTTCGTTGTGAAGGTTGAAGCGGAACTTGGGCAATACCTAGAGGGCAAGGCTGCCCAAGATAGAGAGAAAAAAGTTGCAAACTGGAAAGAGCAGGGAATCTACCCTTACTCATCTAAACCCAGAAATGCCACTGAGCGGGCTGAAAGAGCTCTGTTCGATACGATCGCTGTTGCGATCTCTAGCCAAATTCCCAAAAGGAAGGATCGCGCTCAATTAACGCTAGAGCTGTTGAAAACTTCGATGCAGAACGATCCGGATAGTCTGAATCGAATCCTGTACGAGGTAGTGACATTAACTGACCGTGATCGGCAAGCCCTGGAAGTTCTTCTTAGAGAAACTTCATTGCCAAATGTGATCCAATCTGCAAATACGATCTCACGCCGGTTCAAAGTCCTCGCTGGTTTGGAATCGTTAACAGTAGGGGGAGATCAATCCAGGTTCGTCAAGGAACGGAAACACCTTCACATGATCCTCGAGAATGAACTCTGGGTGTTCGGGGAGGGTTATACCTCTATGACCTCTGAAAGGAGCCTAGATAACCTACTGAAAACGCACCTGAATTTGGTTGGTTTGCCATCGGACAATCTTCCTCGCGTCACCACGCCTGAAGGTAAAGGTGGGCGAACGGACCTGCATTTCGCGGTTCGTGGCCGGGAGCACGACAGAACACGCCATCTAATAGTCGAATTAAAGCGGCCATCCGTAGCCGCTTCCGAGGACGAGCTGTCTCAGGTTAAAAAATATGGGCAAGCGATCGCATCAAACCCTGCGTTTCACTCTGGTACGAGCGAGTGGGACATAGTTCTCGTCGTAAGCTCTATTACACCCCAAACTAAGCGTGAGATTATCGACAAAAGCACAGGCCTTTTTCAAGAGTTCAATGAGTTAGGCGAACCGCATATCCGTATGTATGTACGTACGTGGGCCTCGATCCTAGATGAGAACCGGCGCCGCCTAGATTTTGCCAACGCCTCTTTAAGGGTCGACCCCGAAGAGGACGAGGGGCTCATTTATCTGCGGGAGCTTTACCCAGAATTCATGCCCCCAGAAACAACGTCAGATCCGGAGGAGGCTGACATCGCTTAACCATATCTAAGGTCAGCTTCGTCGCATCTCGAAGCAAAGTAATCATGCATAGAGTCCAAGGTTCTCGTAAATAACGGAGCGCCCAATTCCGATGTCAACCCTCATCCCCGTCCACGCATCCGAGCACGTCCTCAGCGGTGTCTCCGAGTACCTGGCCACCGCGTTCTCACTGGCGAACCCGGAGACGTCCAACGCGCTGAAGAAGTTCCTGGAAGACACGGAACGCGGCATGTTCCACGGGCCGTACGTGCGGGTGCGCCTCCCCTACGCCCGCGCAATTGGGTGGGACGGGATCCTGGACTGGATGCCGTCGTGGTTCACGCCGTACCACCACCAGGCGGAGGCGTTTCGCAGGCTGCGTAGCCGGGATGAGCACGGGGATCGCCGCCCGGACCCAACACTGGTGATCACGGGTACCGGCTCGGGTAAGACGGAATCCTTCCTCTACCCCGTGCTGGACCACGCGGCGCGTGCCCGGGCTGAGGGGCATACCGGCGTTAAAGCGCTGCTGCTGTATCCAATGAACGCGCTGGCGAACGATCAGGCGGATCGTCTGGCGAAGCTGATCGCAAACGAACCGGCGTTGGCGGGGGTCACGGCTGGTATCTACACCGGCGAAGCCAAGGGCAGCGTGAAAAAGCTGACGGAGCACTCGCTGATTAATGACCCGAGCGAGATGCGCCTCAACCCGCCGGACATCCTGCTCACCAACTACAAGATGCTGGATCAGTTGCTCCTGCGCCCAGAAGACCGGGAGATTTGGCGCAAGTCCGCGACATCGCTGCAGTACCTGGTGTTGGACGAGTTCCACACGTACGACGGCGCGCAAGGCACCGATGTCGCGCTGCTGCTGCGCCGCCTCGGTTTGATGCTGAAGGAGCACCAGCCCGAAGGCTTTCTTGGCGAGTACGCTTCGAACCCGCTGGGGCGCGTCACCCCAGTGGCAACGTCGGCGACGCTGGGCGGTGACGATGACCGCTCGAAGGTGCTCGATTTCGCGGGAACCATCTTCGGCGAAGCGTTCACGCCGGATGCGATGGTGAGCGAGAAGACTCTCACGTACACCGAATGGACTGAGGAGATCGGGCAGACCTTCGGGCGTAGCGACACTCCCCTGCCGCCGGATATCGATGAGCTGCGCGGGATCGTGGACACAGTCGCGAACGACACCTCCGGTCGCGACCACGCGGAGGTAGTGCTGGACATCTTCCGCACGCAGCTGTGGGGCATCGACGCAGACGCGGACCTCGAGACCACCATCGCGGCGTACGCGGTGCACCCGGTTACGCGCGCACTATTAGACGGTGATGGGAAGGCGAAACCCCTCATCAAACGCGAGGGCGAAGACGCGAAGACGCTGCCGGAGGAGATGTTCGACCCGATCGTGCTGCGGAGTCTGGGCGAGGACACCGCGCGGGAGTTCGTCACCCACCTACTCACCGCGGTGGCACAGTTGCGCGCGCTTGCCGGTGAGGCGTACGGGTTCGGCGGCAAGCGCCTGCCCGGCGTGGAGACGCATCTGTGGGTGCGCGAGGTCTCCCGCATCGAGCGCGCCGTTACCCCGACCGAGGACGGACAGATTTTCCGCTTCGCAGACGACGGCCACATCGGTGCGGAGGATTCCGCGGTGTGGCTGCCGGCAATTTACTGCCGCGAGTGCGGACGCGCCGGGTGGATGACTGCCCTTGAGCCGGGCACTGATGCGGTGGTGCTGGATGGTTCGGCGATCAGGAAGGCGAGCGTCGATAAGCCAGAGCTCCCGCGCCCACTCATCGACGCCACGAACGAGTACCGGCGCGCGGTCGCTGAAGGCATGGAACCCGGCGCGTTCGATGGCGAGGATGGCAAACGCGCGCTGATGTGGTTCCACACGTCCACGCGCACACTGTCTACCAGCGAGCCGAGCGATGAGGATCGTGCAGAGGGGCGTTCGGTGCCCGTGCTCACGTACGCGGGGCTGAACGCGGCGGACTACGCGCGCGAGCAGGTGTGCCCGAACTGCGGGGAGCCGGACGCGGTGCGCTACATCGGTTCGCGCGTGGCCACGCTGCTCTCGGTGGGGCTGTCCAACCTCTTCGGCATGCCGCAACTGGCACAGGACGAGAAGAAGACGCTCGTGTTCGCGGACTCAGTGCAGGACGCGGCGCACCGTGCAGGGTTCGTGCAGTCGCGGTCGAGGGCGTTCGGGATTCGTACGCTGATGAAGAGCGTTGTTGGCGCCGTCGCAGGCTCCGGCGCCAAGGAAGAAGAAGTTTCGGTCGCCCAGATGCCGTTGCGGATCCTGGAGCGTGCGGACGCTGCCGATGATCCGCTGCGCGCACGCTTCGAGCTGCTGCCGCCGGAGATTGCGGAGGCGCCCACATTCGTGCCGTTCTGGTCCAAAGACGCGGACGAGAACGCCCGGCGCGAGGCCACCCGCGCGGTGTTGCAGCGCCTGGAGCTGGACTCGGCGCTGGAGTTCGGGCAGCGTGCGCACCTGCCGCGTTCGTTGGTGTCCACGGGGGCGCTCGCGCCGTCGGTGGCGGTGGATGACGCAGTGCTGCTGGAGGCGGCTGGTGAGGCGTTGAAGAGCATCGACGCCGGGCTGTTCGACGTCGTCGATACGAGCGCGGATGAGGTGCAGCTGCGGTGGATGCGCGGGCTTTTAGAGCAGGTGCGTGACCGCGGCGGCGTCTACACGTCGATGTTTAAGAGCTACCTGCAGGACGACGCGAACTCGTGGCGCTTGCACAACCGCTACGCCAAGGCGCGGGGCATGCGACGCTTCCCCAAGGGTGGTGCGCCGGAGTTCCCGCGTTCCGGCCCGGCGGTGGATGACAAAGACCGCGGACTCACCCCGCTCGGCAGTCCGCGCGGGCGCTACGCCCGGTGGACGTCGAAGGTACTGGGGATCTCTACGCACGACGCGGCACTGGTGCTCACCAACGTATTCCGGGAGTTGGCGAACCGGGACGCGCTGATGGCGATTTCCACCGACACCGGCGGCACCATCTACGCCATCCCGCCGGAGCGCGTGGTGGTGCGGTGTGAGGACGAGCCTGCGTTGTTGCAGTGTGAGGTGTGTAATGCACCGCTGGGCGTCGATAAGCATGCGCTTTCGCTTCTTCGTGGCATGCCGTGCCCGACCCCTGGCTGCCCCGGCGCGCTGGGTGTGGAGCGAATTGAGGAGAGTTACTACTCGCGGCTGTATTCGTCCACTACCCCGCGTGCGATTGTGGCGCGCGAACACACCGGGTTGATCCCGAAGGAGGAGCGTCTCGCGCTGGAGCGCGCCTTCCGTGGCGGTGAGGCGACCCACGACCCGAGTGCACCGAACGTGCTGGTGGCAACGCCGACGTTGGAGATGGGTATCGATATCGGCGACCTGTCCACGGTGATGCTCGCGTCCCTACCGCGGTCGGTGTCCTCCTACGTGCAGCGCGTGGGGCGCGCCGGGCGACTGACCGGCAACTCACTGGTGCTCGCGTTCGTGCAGGGGCGAGGGATTACGCTGCCGAAGCTGAACCAGCCGCTGTCCGTGATCGACGGTTCGGTGGTGCCACCGGCGGCGTTCCTCTCCGCGACAGAGATCCTGCGCCGCCAGACCACCGCCTACCTGGTGGACACGCTCGACTTCAACGCGTACGGGTTGGAGGTGGCCAAGGCGCGCGACGTGTTCAGCCTCCGCAAAGAGTCGCTTTTGGACGTGCTTGCGGACGAGGTCGCTCAAGGCGTGAACTCCCGGGTGGAGGCATTCCTTGCCACCGTCGCAGATTTCGTGGACGAGGCCACCGTTGAAGGTGTGCGCGAGTGGGCGTGCGGGCAGGGGCCCGATTCACTTACCGGCCACATGAAACGCACCCGCACGTTGTGGGATAGCGAGGTTAAGGAGTTCACCGCCCGCCAGGAGATCCTGCGCACCCGGCTGAACGAGCTGGACGCGAAGGCGGACCCGAACGCAGGCACCGAGAATGCCGACCCGGACCTAGAGCGCGAGAAGCGCAGCACCAAGGCAGCATTCCGGCGTGTGTCGCGTGACTTGGGCGAATTGCTTCTGGACGATTACTGGATCTCCGCCATGGAGCGCTACGGCCTGCTGCCCAACTTCACGCTGCTTGACGACGCCGTGGAGCTCGCCGTCGTGGTCTCCCAGCTCAACCCGTCCACCATGCAGATCGACCCGGAGACGTTCGAGCTCTCCCGCGGCATCTCCTCCGCGCTGACGGAGCTCGCGCCCGGCAACACGTTCTACGCCCGCGGCATCGCCGCCACTATCGACGCGGTCGAGGTGGGCATGAGCGGTGCAGACATCGAGCAGTGGCGCCTGTGCCCCGCCTGCTCTTACGGCGAGCGTGTGGACTCCTCTCGCAATCCTGCTGCCTGCCCGGAGTGTGGTGCAGGCGCGTTCGCGGACAAGGGCCAGGTGCTGGACACCGTGCGCATGCGCCGCGTCTCTGCAGAGGTGGACAAGACGCGCGCTACTATCGACGACTCCCGCGACGACCGCCACGAACTGCGCTACCACACCACCTTGAGCTTCTCCGTGCCTGAGGGCGGGCGCGGGGGACGTTGGTTCCTCTCCCAGGGATTCGGCGCGGAGTACCTGCGGTACGTGAACTTGAGCTGGTTCAACCTGGGCCGCGGGCCTGCGACGAAAAAGATGCTCGCGGACCACGAGATCGACGCGCCACTGTTCACCGTGTGCAACTACTGCGGCCACCTGGATTCGCAAAAGGGCGAGAACTCGAAGTGGGACCACCGCCCCTGGTGCCCGAAACGCACCGCGCGCGAGGAAGAGTCGGTCACGGTTGCGCTGAACCGCACCCTGCAAACCCAGGGCGTGCTGCTGCACGTGCCGGTGCAGCTCACCGCGGGCGATAACGCCACCATCCCGAGTCTTACCGCCGCGGTGAAGCTCGGGTTCAAGGAGGTGCTCGGCGGTGACCCGGACCACCTCAGCGTGGAGACGGTGCGCGTGCCCGACGGGCGCGGCACCACCGTCGAGGCGCTGCTCATGCACGACAACGTCCCCGGCGGCACCGGGTACCTCTCCCAGTTCGCCTCGCCCGAGGACGTGCGAAAGCTCATGGAGCACGCTTTTAGGGCTGTGCGTGATTGCGCGTGCAAGGACGACGACCGCCTCGCCTGCCCCGACTGCCTGCTGCCGTACACGCGCTGGCAGCTCATCGACGTCACCTCCCGCACCGCCGCCGAGCGCGCCCTGCGTTCCATCCTGACCAACCAGGACCACCCCTCGCCCGACGAAGACCCGCTGAAGGCAACGTGGGAGCCGCAGGCCAAGGCGCCGAAGCTGGACCAGGCGTCCGATCTGGAGGTGCGCTTCCGCGAGAAGATCCGTAAAGGTCTGGAGGCGCGCAACGCCACGGTGAAGGACATCCCGAACGCCGGTGGCGTGGAGTGGCTGGTCACGTTCCCGAACGGCGAGGAGTGGTCGATGCGGGAGCAGCTGAACAGGGGCTACACCACGCCTGACTTCACCTTCTCCCCCAGGCGGCGTCGCGACGTGCGCGACGTGGCCGTGTACACCGACGGCGCGGCATATCACTTCGCGGCGGCGAACTACCGCTTCCCCGGGGACATCGATAAGCGCAACCGTCTGCACTACGAGGACAAGCAGGTGTTGCCGTGGAACGTGACCGACGCCGGCCTGAAGTGGTTCGACGAGGAGGTCGCGCGCACCGCGGGCGACCCAGCCTGGATCACTGAGGAAGGTGAGGCGCTGGCTCGAAGCCTCGAGCCGGTTGACGACGCCGCCATGAAGTTCATGAAGGCCTCCCCCGTCACCCAGCTGCTCACCTACCTCGCGGAACCGGACCGCGCGTCCTACGCTGTGCTGGACCAGGCCCTCATCGCGTTGCTGCGCGGCTTCGCCCGTCCCAGCCGCACTGAACATGGCGTGCGGTTGACGCTGCGCAATGAGATCCACATCGACATCGCCCCCGTCGGCGCCACGATGCTGCCGCGCCGCCTTTCGGTCGATGCGGAAACCCCCGGCTCGATCACGGAGGAGAATTGGCGCGACTTTCTCCGCTTGGCCAACATCATCTGGCTCGCCAATAATGCCGTCACGGTTGAGGTTGGGGAAGGCGGCGGACAGGAGGTCGTCGATAAGCAAGAAGCTCCGAGTGCCGTTGAAGCGGCAGTGTCCGAGCTGTGGGCGGAGGCGATCGAGGAGTTCGAAGACGAGCCGGAGGTCGCTACGGCCCTGCGCACGCTCGCGGAGGCAGGTGCGGCCGAGACCGAGGAAATCGGCGAGGAACTCCTCGGCCTGCCCACCGCGGTGACCTGGGTCGAACACCAGATCGCGCTCATGCTGGACAAAGAAGGCGCCGATGCCGACACCGAAACCAAACTGCGCAACGAGGGCTGGACCCTGCTCTACCCCGGTAGCCTGAACCCGCAAACAATCCCGGCCGCGCTGCTGGGCAAGGAGTGACAACCATGGTGACGTTCAGCCTCTACAGCGGCCTCAAACTCGACGGCGCGCTGATGAAACCGACGATGAACTTCCTGCAGAAGCTCTCGGCGGACCCAACCAACCCGTCGCTGAAGATCAAGACGCTGTCCAACGCCGTGGACAAGCGCGTGCGCACCGGCCGCATCAACGACCAGTTCCGCGCTGTTTTGTTCGAGATCAAGGACGAAGAAACACACCACTTCGTGCTTGTGGACGTCGACTCTCACGACGAAGGCAACCTCAAAGCCGAACGCCTCGACCCCGCCACACTGCGCCTCGAAGTCAACCCCATCAACGGCATCACCACCCTGATCAAGGAAACCCCCGAGCAGGCCGTTTCCGAATCCCAAGCCAAAGCCGAGGCCGCCGCGCAGGCCGCCCAGGAGTTGGCGGAGAAGCAGGCGGCTGATGAGGACTCCGGTGTGGTTGCGGAGGTCGTCGATACGCACACCGCTGTTCCGCGCGAAGCGCTTTCTGGCTACACCCCGCAGCAACTCTGGGACGAACTGGGCATCGACCCAGCGCTGACCACGCGCGCGCAGGAGTTGGACACCGAGGCCGAGTTGGACGCGTTGCTTGCAGACCGCCCCAAGTGGGAACACGAAGCCATGCTCGCCCTCGTCGCCGGCTACGACATCGAGCAAACCCGCGAGGCGCTTGACCTGGAGAAAGTCTCCTCCGAAGACGCCGCCGCACCGGAAGACACGCGTCTGCTCGCCGGCCTGCGCAAGGCAGCCGCCGGGCTGGAATTCGCCTACGTCGACGACGTGGAGACCGAATCCCTGCGCGCCGTCATCGAGTCCGGCTCCTTCAACCAGTGGCGCGTGTACATCCACCCGGAGCAGCGCCGTATGGCTGAAGGCGCACGCAATGGCTCCGCGCGCGTGTTCGGCGGTGCCGGCACCGGCAAGACCGTCGTCGCTGTGCACCGCACGAACAACCTCGCACGTCGCAAAGTGGCCAACCAGGCCCCCGGTGACACCCCGCCGGCCATCCTGCTGACTACCTTCACCAAAGGTCTTGCCCACGGTCTGAAGTCACAGCTCAACGCGCTGAACGCGTCGTATCCCGAAGCGGGCGAGCCCGGTGAGCCCGGCGTCTGGGTAGACAACATTGACGCCGTCGTCCGCAAAGCCGTATCCCTGGGAACCTCGGAGGAAGTCGCGGAAGCCACCCGGCGCGTGCTTGGGGATTCCGTCTCACACGTCCGCCCCTACACCGACCTCGCCGCTCGCAACGTGTGGGACGCCGCCATCGAAAGCACCGACGAGGCCATGCCGCGCGAGATAGCTAACGACACCTTCCTCCAAGCCGAATACGAAACCGTCGTCCTGGCGAACAGGATCACGACCCAGGCTGAGTATCTGAAAGTCGCCCGCACCGGCCGCGGCACCCCACTGAACCGCAAGCAGCGCAAACAGGTCTGGGCGGTGCTCGAATCGGTCATGCACACCCAAGCCATCGACGGCCAACTCTTCTGGCCCACCATGTCCGCCGTCGGCGCCGAGATCTTGAACGTGCGTCGCGAGCGTGGTGGCGAGGCCATGTTCGAGCACGTCATTGTCGACGAAGCCCAGGACTTCAACGCCGGCCACTGGCACTTCCTCCGCGCCTGCGTCGCGCCGGGACCGAACGATATCTTCATCGCCGAAGACTCCCACCAGCGCATCTACGGCAACCCGCTGACCCTGTCCCACTTCGGCATCTCCACCCGCGGGCGGGCCTCCAACCGGTTGACCCTGAACTATCGCACCACCAAGCAGAACCTCGACTACGCCCTGCGCATCCTGCTGGGTGGCGACACCGCGTTTATCGACGCCGAAGGCCAAGAAGACAACGTCAACTACTACCGTTCCGCCCGCACCGGCCCCGCCCCCGAGATCCTGTCCTGCACCTCGGAGGAACAGGAGTTCGCCGCAGCTGCCGAGTGCATCAACCGCTGGCTGGACGTCGACAACGCATCCGAAGTCCGCATCGGCGTGATGTGCCGCACCCGCGGCCAACTCTCTCGCGTGGTTGCGGGACTCGCCGCCCACGGCATCGACGCCGTGCAAACCAAAAACGCCGAACTCGCCTCCCACGAGCAGGTCAGCGTAATGACCATGCACGGCGCCAAAGGTCTGGAATTCACCCACGTCATCCTCATGGGCGTGGGCAAAGACATCATGCCGGTGCGCTACCGCCTCAAGCACCTCTCTGAAGCCGATGCCCGCGAAGCCCTGCAGCGCGAACGATCGCTTTTGTACGTCGCTGCTTCTCGAGCCCGCGACGAACTCGTGATCACAACCGTCGGCGACCGGTCGGAGCTGCTTCCGGAGGGTTAGGGGGTTTCGGGCGGCTCGGGCAGCACTGCCTGCTGGTCGGCTTCGTCCCCCTCGCGGTCTTCCCAGGCTGCGAGCGTGGTGGACGGTTCATCCTGCAGGTGCCACATCGTTCTGCCGTTTGCTGCACCGCCCACCAGGAACGCCGCTGCGGCGGACGGGCTGGTGAACTCCAAGTCTGAGGTCAGCGTGTTGTCCTGGATCTGGTCCGCGTAGCGCTCCCGGGTAGCGTGGACCCCTCGCGGGGCGCTGGGACGCAGCTCCGGCCGCAACGTGGATCCCTCGAGGACGAGGAAACCGGAAGTGGTGCGCTGGCCCAAGCCTTGAACACCTTGGCTGAGAACGGTGAGCTCGAAGATCGGTTCTTCGTCGTCGCTCGGGCGCGCCGAAGCTGAAGCCGTGTTGGTCGAGGTGCGAGACTTCGACGAAGTTGCCTTCGGCTGGAAAGCGGAAACGCCTAGAGCGCTGATGATGAGGTTGGTGTTCTCGATGAACTCGTCCAGCTCCGCTTGGGTTGAGCGTAATCCTGACTCAGCTTGAGGTGGTAGAGGTCGTCGATGCGTCATCCCGTGCGGACTCCGCATTGCGCCGTGTGGGGCCTGCCGAGATTCGACAGTTGCGCAGCGCCATCAGTTAAGCCGGGGTCGGCAATGCCAAGAAGAACTGTGGCGCGGGAGATAGAGTGTTCCTATGAAAAAGCTTCCTCTCCTTGCTGCAACAGCAGCACTACTCATCACAACACTGTCCGTGCCTGCTGCTAACGCCGAGCTGACCCCTACTGAGCGGGACCAGTTCCGCACCGATCCCGTCGGGGCGATTGCTTGGCAAGCTATTAAGGGCTCTTCGGAATACGTGCGCGCCGATGGCAACACCATGATGGCCGCGTCTTTCTTCTCCATGACTTCGCCCGGGGAGAGTATCGGCCTGCCAGCCCTGGAGAACTGCGCCGAGCGCGTCGGCTCCTCTTCGCCGGCAGGCGGTGTGCGCTACGTGGCGGCAGCCCTGTGCGCAACCTTCGACCCGAATGCCCGCAGTCAGGTGCAGCGCGGTGACTTTGGCTACGCGCCGCTGGGCTAAGCCGGTGCGTAGATAGGCAGATCGCTGCGTGTATGCGGCCGAGGCCACCCTGCGAGCTTGCCCTCGGCGAAACGAACGTGCCGATCTGAAATTGAGGGCGCTTGCCTCCAAGTCGGAGCGAACACACCGAAATGCGCTGTTTTGCGCTAACCTCACGGCCTATAGGAACAGATTCGGTGCGAACGTTCCGTAACAGCATACGGTCAGCGAGGAGACGTGACACGTGGACATAGAGGCACTCGGCAGCTTTGTGCGCGCCCAGCGTAAGGAGCGGAGGCTGACCCAACTGGAGGTCGCCGAGCTTGCCGACGTGTCGGACCGGTTCCTTCGGGAGCTGGAGCACGGTAAGCCGACGGCGGAGATCGGCAAGGTGATCGACGTTCTTGCCGTGCTCGGGTACGACCTTGAACCCGTCGTGCATAGAGCTGACGAGCTGGGGCGATTTTGAGCGTCGCCCCTTGCGGACTCCACATTGCGGACAAGTAGGTACGCACCAACTGTTTGAGGCCGCCAAGTTTTGAAACTGCCGGGCATGGAGCTATTGCCTGAAGCGTTGACGCTTAATGGTATCTTCGGCATGAGCACCTCCATCAATCTCTTCTCGGACATTCTCGAGGCAGCCAAGTTAGCGGCTGAAAAGAACGACCTCCGTCAGACACTGAGGCGGTCTGAGGAATCGGCGGGGTCAAATGCTGCGGATGAGCTACCTGCATATGACTGTGGTGGGCCGCCATGGTCGATCTCGATGACAAGGGCGCAGACTGGCTCTAACAACTCCGCATTGCGGACAATTGGGTGTTCACCAACTGTTTGTAGTGAGAAAACCTTTGGTGCGTCGGTAGGCGGATGTCCACTGAAATGAGCACGTGAGGGGCTGTGCTCGCGCGGGGTGCGACGTAGGCTGCCGGGCATGGGGATGAAAACTTGGAAAATTGGGGCCAAAGCGGCGGGAACGCACGTTGGGGGCCGGATAATTGTTGCGAACCGATTCGGTGAGATTGACGGTTCCGGGCGGGAGCTTGGGCACGCGGTTGTTGCCGGACTGAATCGGGCGGCCAGAAAGCGTCGGACGGTCAGTATGAAGCAGCCGGAAGCAGGTGAGGTGGCTGAGCACCTCGCAGGCATCGTTTTGATGGCTGGCTTGCCGCTGCTGCTGCTGATGCGGCAGGCGACAACCGTCGAATCAGCGGGTTCGGCGGCCAGGTTGATGGTGGAGATCAGCGGGGAGGCACTCGCGCACGAACTGCGGTTTGCTGGCGTATACGGGCTCGCGATCTCCGCGCGGGAATGCGACGACGCCGGACGTCTGGACATGATGGGGCCGATTTGCGACACCATCTCACGCGTGTTGCCGCAACCTCTCTCCTATGCGGACGAGGCGGATCGCGCGATGCGGGTGGAAATCCGAGAGGTTGAGTTCCCAGAACCTAGCGCTGAATTGGCTGGTGACGGCCTGGCAGAGATGGGCCTGAACTACAAATGCAGCGAGGTGGATGGCAGTGAAATCGGTAAAGACTCCGGCTCAGCGTACTTCCCGCTGCCGCTGTTCGCGCCGGGGACGGCGGAACCGCGCGTGGTTATGGAGATGTGGGTCGATGGCCTGCAATTGATCGTGGACCTGGAGGCGAAGCTCGCGGGGTACGGTGCCCTTCGGGACATGGTGTATGCCGTGGAGGAGGCGGTAGACCGGCACCGGTTCAGCAGTTGGGGGATGCGGCCCGCGTAGCGGCGGTATCGTCAGTGGCCACTGGAGGTCCACTGACGGTCCTCCGATGGTCCACTGACGGAGGTGAACAATGGTTACTCAACCTTTGGCAGAAGCGTTCCCAGTGGGAGATTTCCTCGCGGAGGAATTAGAAGAACGTGGTTGGAGCGAAGCAGATTTCGCCGCGATCATGGGACGGCCGACGCGCTTTGTTAAAGAGATCATCTCGGGCGAGCGGGAGCTTACGCGGGAATCCGCTGAGCTGGTCGGAGCAGCACGTGGTACCTCGGCAGAGCTGTGGCTCAATCTGCAAGACACATTTCTTGCGTGGAGGCACGGGTAACCTCGCCAATCCGCCCCTACACTCGGGTTCATGAGCACTCAAGATATGAACACGCAGTTGCAGGGTCAGGTCGCCGTGGTCACCGGCGGCGCAGCAGGTATCGGCGGGGCAATCTCGCGCACACTCGTCGCACGTGGAGCGAAGGTAGTGGCCGTCGACATTAACGACGCCTCCGGCGCCACCCTCGAGAACGACCTCGGCGACAATGTTGTCTTCCTCAACGGCGACGTGAGCAAACCGGAGACCTCAAAGAAGGCCATGGAGCTTGCGGTGGAGAAGTTCGGCAAGCTCACCGGCGTGGTCAACAACGCCCACGCGTCGCACCAGAAGCCGTTCACGGATTTGGAACAGGAGGACTGGGACCTGTCCTTCGGCACCGGCTTCGAGGCCACCAAGAACTTCATGCTTGCTGCCTATCCGCACCTCAAAGACAACGGTGGCGCGATCGTGAACTTCGCCTCCGGCGCCGGCATCATCGGCCAGCCAACCCAGGCGGCGTACGCGTCGGCCAAGGAAGCGATCCGTGGCCTGTCACGCGTGGTGGCCAACGAGTGGGCGAAGGACGACATCCGCGTCAACGTCGTCGGTCCGATGGCGCTAACCGAGGGCGTGCAGAAGTGGTCCGAGGCATTCCCGGAGCTCTACCAGCAGTCTCTGCAGCGCATCCCGCTCGGTCGTTTCGGCGACCCAGAGACAGACGTCGCCCCGGTCGTCGCATTCTTGCTTAGCCGCGACGCCCGCTACATCACCGGCCAAACCCTCATGGTCGATGGCGGCACCAACAAGTTGTACTAGCCGAAGCGACGCGGGCCGAGACGATTACAGGTCAGCGTCACGAGGAGAAGCAATGGCTGGTTATCTTCCATATGGTCTTGTCTCGGGTCGTGGTGAGGTTGCGGTTATCGAGTCGCCCAACGGCGGGTGGAACGTTATCTATACCGACCGCAGAACAGCGGGCGGCGGAGCAACCGTGGAGGGGCACGACCAAGAGTTCGCCAACCGTCTTGCCCACCTGTTCGTGGCCAAAAGCAAAGAAGGCGTGAACCCTGGCGACCTATTCGGCACGTTGTGCTGGAAGTTCAAGGCGGAACGTATCGAGATCTACAACAACCTTTCGAAACTCTGCCTTCTCACCGGATACGGTGAGCCACTGCCAGACGAGGAGTAACTGACCCCCGCATCCGCCTCCTACACTCGGTGCTGTCTGTCTTCGTCGCTGTCCCGGAAGGTGCCCATGAACGTCACGCTGCTCCGCGACGTCATCTTCACCGCGGGTGTCGTCTTCGACGACCTGTCCACCAGCCAGCTCGCGAAGGCCGGTTCCTCTAGTCGGGCGAGGTCGCCAGCATCGGCGCGTCTTGCGTGTGAACCCCCAAGCGCTGCTTGTTTAGCACTTTATTCGTTTGGTGCGGTTTTCCGCGGGGAAGTGTTCACTCAAATGAGCAGGCAGAGGCTATGCAGACCGTAGATCGCTCTCTACACTTCTTCTCATGGGGAGAAAAGGGTGGGCAAGCGGGCCAACGCGTAATTTAGGCAAGTTCTCAAACGGCCGGTGTTTTCACCAGACGGAGTCATGGTCTGCGTGAGAATTCGTTTCGAAGACAAGATCCTTAAACGCCTTGCCGAAGATTCAACGTTCCAGCCAAAGCGTTGGTCTCCCGAGCTGGTGCGAGCCTTTCGTCGCAAGATTCAGGTACTTGCAAATGTCAGTGACGAAAGAGATTTGCGAGCGCTGAAGTCCTTAAGACTCGAGCAACTTCGAGGCGATCGAGTCGGTACCTCATCGATTCGATTAAACAGGCAATTTCGCCTTGTCATTCGGTTTGAGACAGATGAAGATAGACGCATCGTAGTTGTGATCGAGATGGTCGACTACCACTAATGGGAGGTGAACGATGACTACTCAACCACTGGCCGAAGCCTTTCCGGTCGGAGACTACCTGGCCGAAGAATTGGAAGCGCGTGGCTGGAGCAAAGAAGACTTTGCAGAAATTCTGGGCCAGCCAACGACGTTTGTGGAAGCGTTGATTTCAGGGCAACACGAGCTCACGAGAGAATCAGCAGCCCTCGTCGGGGCGGCGCTGGGAACTTCGGCAGAGCTGTGGCTGAACCTGCAGGACACGTACCTGCGTTGGAGGCAGTCCCATGACTCTGTTGCGCAGGAGCGGCTTGCGAACATTCGAGAGCGAGCCCGCCACCGCGAAGTGTCGGACTTGCGGCGCGCTCAGTAACTAACCGCCCCCTACACTCGATCCCATCAACCCCAACCGCCGGAACCGGGAGGCCCCATGAACGTCGGCCAACTTCTCGAGGTCATCTTCACCGCGGGTGTCGTCTTCGACAACCTCTCCACTAGCAGGCCCGCCACGGGTCGTTTCCTCGAAACCGGTGACACCACCGGCGTGCGCGGCCGCGGTGACCTCGCCCTGCTCGAGGATCTCAAGGCAGCCGGCGAGTTCATCCTCAGCAACACCGGTACCCCGATCAGTGCCGCCTACCTGCGGCGCATCAACGCCACACTGACGCGAAGCGCCGCGCTCAACCCGGGCAGTTTGCGTACCGACGACCAGGGCATCGGCGTGCGCACCCGCTACGGTCGCCACGAGCCGCCGGCGGTGTCGGAGCAGGCATTGGACATGCTGATAACCGAGGCGCTCAATAGCGACACCAGTAAAGACGCAGCGGTCGACCTGTTTCTCGAGATTGCCCGCGCGCAGCCTTTCGAAGACGGCAACAAGCGCACCGCTATCTTCGCCGCGAACAGTTACCTCCTCGGCGAGGGGTCGAGCCTGCTCCTTACGGTCCCCTTCGACGAGGACGACCCGTCAGTCGCCGAGCACTTCAACGACTTGCTGGCCCGGTTCTACGTCTTCGGTGAGAAGGAGCCGGTGAGGGAGCTATTGGTGGGGCGAGCGTTCGTCGATAGGCAGCGCTAGCGCAGGCTGACCCGCGCGGCACCCTCGAGCGCCGCGAACATCACCGCTGCGAATGCGGCGCCGAGCAACGTGTGCGGCTTCTTTACCCCGCGGCGCTCGAGTGCGCGGGCGAGCTTCGTCTGGACGACAACGTGCAGGCGCAGGCCCAGCGCATTCAGCGCGATCCCACCGGCGAGCAGCCCCCACGTGACCTTCGGGTTCGTGGTGTCGGGCTTCTCCTCCACCTTGGCGGTGACGTCGTGGTCGGTGTCCTCGTAGACGGTGTCGAACTTCGCCACCGCCGCCGCGTACGCGCCGAGGATCGCCGTCCACGCGAAGATGCGACCCGGGGTGGACCGGACGTAGTCGGGGACCGCGACCAGGGTGCCGGCGATGGCGGATTGGGTGAGGCGGTCGGTGGTGGTGTCGTCGTGAAGCGATGCGCTGCGGGTTGACTGAGTCATGGGGCCGAGCGTACCGGCTCCCGTGCTGCCTTTCCAGGCTTCATGTGCAGGTCTCGATATGCGTAACCCCTGGTCACGGCGTTTCTGGGAAAATCGGCCGAAATTTCGGAAAACGCTCTGACCGGCACTTACGCATATCGAGCCCTGCATATGAACGGAAACGGGCGGTTCGGCGAGGCCACCGAAACGGGCGGTCCGGCGAGGCCACGGAAACGGGCGCGTCGGTAAGGCCACCGAAACCTTGGCGGTCCGCGCAAACTGCCAAACTTAAGGCCAAAAGTTTGGTGGTAGCTTCAAAATCATGACCTTGGCCCAAGGTTGGTAGTGAGACGCTGCAGTGGACACCGTCGCCTGCTGGGTACTCGCGGCGGGCGATTCGGAATGCGCCGCGTCAATACGCAGCGGCCGTGGTGCCACGCATTGCCAACGAACGCGTTGCACTGTCGCAGGAGACGCAGACGATCCTGGACGCAGCAACGATTGAGACGGTTCGTTTCGATGCCACCGAGGCACACCGGGTCGTACCGTTTACGCCGTTGTTGTTGCGGAGCGAGTCGGTGGCGTCGAGTCGGATTGAGAAGCTGACGTCGTCGGCAAGGAAAGTGCTGGAAGCCGAGGTGACTGGACGAGGCAGCGCCAACGCGAACCTCATCGTGGCCAACACACGGCAGATGGCGGCGGCGGTGGAGAACGCGCGGGCGGACGTCCAGGGGATCGTGGAGATGCACCGGATTCTGCTGGGGCAGTCTTCGCCGAACATCGCAGGGCGGCTGCGTGACCAGCAGGTTTGGGTCGGTGGTAGCGACCACTCCCCCGCCGGCGCTCTGTTTGTTCCGCCGCACCACCGCCACCTCGAGGCGTTGATGAAGGACCTCGGCGCGTTCATGCAACGCGACGACATGCCGGCGCTGGCGCAGGCGGCGATTGCGCACGCGCAGTTTGAAACGATCCACCCGTTCGCCGACGGCAACGGCCGCACAGGGCGAGCGCTCGTCCACGTGTTAATGCGGAGCCGTTGCTTAGCGACGACCACCGCACTGCCCATCTCCGCCAGCCTCCTCACCGACACCACACGATATTTCGCAGCACTGGACGCGTACCGCGCTGGTGATGTCGATGGCATCGTCCAACTGTTCGCCCGGGCATCGATCGAAGCCGCACGGCGCGGAGCGCGGTTGGCAGAAGAGCTCACGCAGATCCGCAACGAGTGGAACGGCCTGCTCACCGCACGTGCCGATGCCCTCGCCTGGCGAGTCCTCGACCTCCTCGTGCAGCGCCCCGTACTGACAACCGCCGCCGTGTCCGCAGAGTTCAGCGTGTCAGCGGAGACCGCCCGCAACGCACTCGAGCGCCTGGAAGCCGACGGGATCGCCGTGTCCGCGCAGTTAGATAAGCGCCAACGCGGGTGGCGCTCCCCCGACGTGCTCGAACTTCTCGACGAGTTCGCCGACCACGCCGGCCGCCGAATCTAGCGCCGGCCGCGGTTGCTCCGCTACCGGCCCCTCCAGGCTTCATATGCAGGTCTCGATATGCGTAACCCCTGGTCACGGCGTTTCTGGGAAAATCGGCCGAAATTTCGGAAAACGCTCTGACCGGCACTTACGCATATCGAGCCCTGCATATGAACGTAACGCCCCCGACTCACCTTGGCGTTCCGCACGAACCACCGACAACCCCACCGCACAAAAACACGCAGCGTGCCGGACGCAGACAACGTCTGTACCGTAATTCCTTATGACAAAGCCGGAGCTGCCGGAGCAGTACAGCGATGAACACCTGGAACTCGCGCGTGACGAGTTCGACGCGGAGAACCTCACCGACGCGGATATCGACCAGATCAAGGAGCAGCGTGAGGGCGACGAACCAGACGGTTCGTTTATGCGTTGGGTGATCACGCTCTTCGGTACCGGCGTGGGTGCGGGCATCCTGTTTCTGCCGATTAATGCGGGTAGTTTCGGGTTCTGGCCGTTGGTCGTCGCTACGCTGCTCATTGCTCCGATGGTGTTTTTCTCGCATCGGACGTATGCGCGCATTGTGGCGGCGTCGCCGGTGAAGGGCCTGGATGTGCTGCAGGTGATTACGGCGCTGACGGGCCGCAAGCGGGGGTTCGCCTCGGCGGTGCTGTATTGGCTGGGGATTTATCCCACGGTGTTGATTTACGGCATTTCGATTACGAACACGCTGGACAGTTTCATCGTCAATCAGTTGGGTGGCGCGCAGGTGGACCGGTGGGTGCTGGCCACGGTGTCGGTGGGCATCATGACGGGTGCCTACGCGTTGGGCAAGAAAATCACGCTGTGGATCGCGAACGCACTGGTGTATCCGCTGATCATCGCGCTTGCGGCAGTGTCGTTGTATCTCATTCCGCGGTGGGATTTTGCCAGCTTCCGGAGTTACGAGTCGGATGTTCCGGTGTGGCAGGGCCTGCTGTTGATTCTGCCGGTGTTGGTGTTTTCGTTCAGCCACATGGCGGCGTTGAGCCAGTTCGCGTTGGATGTGCAGAAGAAGAAGGACGGCGACGTTGAGGCCGTCGAGCGTGAGGTGTCCAAGGTGGAGTTGGTCACCGCGCTGATGCTGGTGGCGTTCACCATGTTTTTCGTGTGGTCGTGCGCGTTGGCCCTCGGCGCGGAGGGTATGGATGCGGCGCGCGAGCAGAATGTGCCGGTGCTGTCGTATCTGGCCAATGAGACGGATACGCCGTTCATGGCGTGGATGAGCCCGATCATTGCCATCGCTGCGATTGTCACGTCGTACTTCGGTCACCTCCTGGGGACGGAGGAGGGCACCGGCTATCTCGTGCGCGTGGTCGCGCCGGGCTTTGCGTCTCGCGTGTCGACGACCACCCTGCGCTGGTCCGTCAACATCTTCGTCTTTGTCACCGCGGTGTTGGTGGCGGTGGCGAACCCGTCGATTCTGGACATGATTTCGGTGGTCGGCGGCATTTTCGTTGCGTTCTTGGTCTACATCATGCCGGTGTTGCTGTTCCATAAGGCGGTGGCGTTTAAGCACTACGCGCGTCGCCCGGACACGATCTTTGTGCTCGTGGTGGGGTTGGTGATCATGGGTGTCACCGTGTGGAACATCGTGGCTGGCTAACTACCCCCAGAAGGTGAACGCTAGGTGCCGTAGACCGGAAACCCCCAGGTAAAGCAAAGTAGCACCAAAGGGCTTGGTAAACGGGAGGTTAATGGCGCGACCGTGAGTTTCTTAAGTGCTAATTAGGGCGCATAATGCCAGGATGTGAGCATCACTATCCTCCTCGTCCTAATTATTGTTGTGGCGCTGTTTTTTGATTTCACAAACGGCTTCCATGACACTGCGAATGCGATGGCGACGTCGATTGCTACTGGCGCGTTGAAGCCGAAGACGGCTGTGGCGTTGGCTGGCATTTTGAACCTCATCGGCGCGTTCTTGTCGGTGGCGGTGGCAAAGACCGTAGCCAACGGCATTGTGAAGCTAGACGTGTTTGACCTCAGCGACACGGTTGAATCGGAGCGGCTCCTGCTGGTCGTGTTCGCGGGCCTGACGGGCGCCATTCTGTGGAATTTGTTTACGTGGCTGTACGGCATCCCGTCGTCGTCGTCACACGCGCTGTTCGGCGGTCTGATTGGCGCGGCGATCGCGGCGATTGGCTGGCAGGGCGTTGTATGGGGCGGCGTGCTGCACAAGATCATCCTGCCGGCGTTGTTTGCGCCGTTCGTGGCTGGTCTCGTCGCAATGATTGGCACCTGGCTGGTGTACCGCCTGACGTCGAATGCGGAGAAGGAGCACCGCGACAATTACTTCCGTTGGGGCCAGATTGGCACGGCGTCGCTGGTGGCGTTGGCGCACGGTACGTCGGATGCTCAGAAGACGATGGGTGTGATCTTCCTGGCCATGGTGGCCGCGGGTCAGTTTGATTCGGATCACACGATGCCGTTTTGGATCCAGGCGTCCTGTGCGCTTGCGATCGCGATTGGCACCTACTCGGGTGGTTTCCGCGTGATCCGCACCCTGGGCAAGGGTCTGGTGGAGATTCACCCGCCGCAGGGTATGGCTGCGGAGACGTCGTCGGCGGCGATCATTCTGACGTCGTCGCACTTGGGCATGGCCTTGTCGACGACCCACGTCGCCACCGGTTCCATCATGGGCTCCGGCCTGACGGGCCCGAAGGGCGAGGTGCGTTGGGGCGTTGCCGGCCGCATGGCCATCGCGTGGATCACCACCCTGCCGATCGCCGCGTTCGTCGCGTTCGTCACCTGGTGGGCAGCCCGCTGGGTCTCGGATCTTGGTGGCGACCTCGTGTGGGGCGGCATCATGTTGGCAGTGGTGCTTGTGATCTGCGGCGGTTACATGTTCATCGTGGCGCAGCGCGAGCCGGTGCACCGCGACAATGTCAACGATGACTGGGAGAGCGACTCGCTTATCGACGAACCCACCACCCCCCACCGCGGCGAACCCGCCCATATCGTGGATACGACCCGCGGCCTGGACCACCAGTAAAGAGGTATAGGTCATGCTTGAAATTCTGAAGTCTCTGTTGATGGTGCTCGGCACCGGCTTGCTGCTCGGCGCTGGCCTGCCGGCGTTGTTCTCGTTGAGCATCCACTTCCTGTCGCCTGAGGAGGACGGCACGGCACCCGTGGGTGCGCGCCGGGTGATCGGCTGGGTGTTCCTGGCTGTGGTGCTGGTGGCGGTGGTGGCAGCGATTCTGTTGATCGCTCGCGAGCGCATTGAGTACTTCACCGGATGGGACCCGTATCCGTTCCTCTAGTCACATGCGTCACATTAATTTTTAGTGTGTATGCAGGGATTATTCGCAAGGGCCAATCGTTGGTGTTGACAAACTATTTGGCCCGGCCTAGGGTTGCCTCAAGATGAACGGAAGGTGAACAACCTTCACGCTTTGAAAGGAGGTGAACCCGCATGATGAACCTGTTCGACCAGATTCGCGCGTGGTTCCGCGATGAGGATCGTGGCCTTGCCACGCACATCGACGTGTCCCCGCTGGCAGTCCTCCCCCGTGCATAAGCGGTAAACGGCATGTACGCCCGCGTCCCCGAGGTTTGGGGCCGCGGGCGTTTTCGTCGATAAGCAAGGGCGTGGGCTATGCTCCCTGTGGCGTATGACACCCCCTAGCGAGGAAGGCGACATTGACCACACCAGCGCGTGAATTTAACTTAGACCATCTGACAGATGCGGACATGCGGCAAATCAAGGCCGAACGTGCCGCTGACGCGCCCGACGGCAGCACCCTGTCCTGGGCGATCACCCTGTTCGGTACCGCAGTCGGTGCGGGCATTCTGTTCCTGCCTATTGACGCCGGCTCGTTCGGCATCCTCCCCCTCATCTTCATCTCCCTGCTGGCGCTGCCGATGGTGTTCATGTCGCACCGCACCTACTCGCGCATCGTGTCGGCCTCCCCGGTGAAGGGCCTCGACGTCCTGCAGGTGGTTACCGCCCTGTCCGGCCGCACCCGTGGCTTGATGACGGGCCTGATGTACTGGCTGTCCATCTACCCCATCGTGTTGATCTACGGCGTGAGTATCACCAACACGATGGACAGCTTCCTGGTCAACCAATTGGGCGGGCCGCAGCTGCCGCGTTGGGTCCTGGCGGCGCTGTGCGTGGGTGTGCTCACCGGCGCCTACGCCATGGGCAAGAAGGCGACCCTGGCGTTTGCCAACATCCTGGTCTACCCGCTGATCATCGCGCTCGCGGCCGTGTCCATCTACCTCATCCCCCAGTGGGACCTGGCCAGCTTCCGCTCCTACCAGTCCGACACCCCAACCTGGCAGGCGCTGCTGCTGATCCTGCCGGTCTTCGTGTTCTCCTTTAGCCACATGCCGGCGATTTCGCAGGCGGCCCTCGACGCGCAGAAGCGTTTCGATGGCGACGAGAAGGCCACCGAAAAGCTCGTCTCCAAGATCGAAGCCATCTCCGCGATCATGCTCGTCGGCTTCACCATGTTCTTCGTCTGGTCCTGCAGTCTCGCACTCGGTGCCGACGGCATGGACGCCGCCCGCGAAGCGAACATCCCGGTCCTGTCCTACCTGGCCAACGAAACCCACGCGCCGTTCCTGGCGGTGCTCTCCCCCATCGTCGCCCTGTGTGCGATCGCGTCGTCCTACTTCGGCCACGTCATGGGTGCCGAGGAAGGCACCACCTACCTCGTGCGCGCCGTCGCCCCGGAGTTTGCAAACCGCGTCAGCCCCAAGGCCATGCGCTGGGGCATCTACGTCTTCGTGTTCGTCACCACCGTTGCTGCAGCCGTGATCAACCCGTCCATCCTGGACCTGATCTCTGTCGTCGGCGGCGTATTCATCACCTTCCTGGTGTACATCGTGCCGATGCTGCTCTTCCGCAACGCCAAGGCCTTCCGCCGCTTTGCCAACAAGCCCGAAACCATCTTCGTGTTCGTTCTCGGTGTGATCATCATGGGCGTCGCCATCTGGCAGATGTTTATGTAACGCGCGCAGGGTCCGCACGGGGGTTGCGGACTCCGCATTGCGGACAATTGGGCTCGCGCCAACCGTTGGTATGTACCAACGAAAAAGCTGCTCCGGTCGTAGCCGGAGCGGCTTTGGTGTTCTAAGGCGAAATTAGAACGGCAGGAACTGCTGGATCATCGGGCCGACGACCGGGGCGAGAACGCCACCGATCAGGACCAGAGCGGAGATGACGGTGCCTGCGATGATGCCGGCCTTCTCGCTGTCAGTGATCGGCTGGGACTTGAAAGTCTCGCCCTGGGCGCAAGCGCGGAGTGCAGCGAGGTTATTTGCGTCATTGACGGAGGTCTCGTCGGAGGAGCCGAAAGCCTCGCCAATCTTGGAGGAGGTCTGGGCGGAGTCGATAAGGTTATCGGCCTTATCCGAGTCCAGGAGCTTCTTAACCTTGACCGGGTCCTTGAGACCGTTCGTGTATTCGATGTTGGACGGCTTGTCAAAGGTCATGTTGCAGGCGTTGCGGCCCTGGACCTTGGTCATCGTGTTGGACGCAGCGTTGGCGTCAACAGCGCCGAGGGAAAGGGCCATGGTTGCTGCCAGGGTGGCTGCGGCGATCTTCTTCACAGAGAAACTCCAGTTCTTGGACAGGGGAAAAACAGATTCCACTTATGAAGATATTCCCATGTGTGGCGGGTGACAATTACGGTCGCCGAAAGGGAATTTCGTCACCCCTGTTCGGGGCACTGCAGGTGCCGCGAGCGTTGCGGACTCCGCATTGCGGACAACTGGGGGCGCACCAACTATCGGCGCCGGGCAACGAAAAAGCGGCCGTTCGGTGAGGAACGGCCGCGTGGTGTCGTCGCAAAGATTAGCGCGGGAGGAACTGCTGGATCATCGGGCCGACGAACGGCGATGCCAGACCAGCGATTGCCAAGATCACAGCGAGCACGGTGGAGCCGATGATGGCAGCCTTCTTGCCCGCGGTCATATCGGCGGTCTTGTAGTCCACGCCCTTCTTGCAGGCGTCGATAGCCTCGAGGTTGTTGGCGCCGTTGATGAGCTCCTGGTCGGAGGAGCCGAAAGCCTGGCCGAGGTCAGCGCTGGTGCGCACCAGGCCGTTCTTGTTGTCCGGGAGGATGTCCTTGACCTTTTCGTCAACCTTGGCCGGTGCGACCTCGATCTTGTTCTTCTGGCCATCGAGGGTCAGAACGCAGACGCGGTCGTCGCCCGTGCCGCGCATCTCGTTGGTTGCGGCGTTGGCCTGAACAGCGCCGAGGGAAAGGGTCATGGTTGCTGCCAGGGTGGCTGCGGCGATCTTCTTCACGGGAGCTCCAAGTCTTAGAGGGGAGTTATGAACAGCTATCAATATAGCCAGTTGTCGTTATTAATTTGTAATGTAGGGACATTTTGGGGCGAATAAATGCGCAGGAAACAATTCCGAAAGATATAGAAAGATATCGGAACAATTCGCTGACCTGGGGAAACGTCTGTAGATGCCTGCCCCGCAAGCCCGCTATATCTTTTCTATATCTTTCAAATCCCAAAAACGGCCCCGAAAACAATTCCCTGGGGAAATGTACAATCGCACCATGGTTACAGAATCTGCCTGGGATGATCTTCTCCCAAACGTGCGTGATGCGCTTCAGGCGATCAATGACGGGGCAACGGCGGACTCGCAGGAGTCGCTCATCTTGGAGTTCAAGGAGGACCCCGCCGCTCGAGGGGGAGGACAGGCGGAGAGGGAGCGGTTCGTCGACAAGTTGGTGGATGAGGCCGTCTGCATGGCGAACGGGGAAGCAGCCATGGGGTACATCGTGGTGGGTGTCGCCGACAAGGTTCCCGGGAGGGAAGCGTTTACGGGTACCAAACTGGATGAAGAAAAGATCACTCACCGGATCTTCGTCAAGACCAATCCCAACATGAACGTCCAGGTCACGACGTTGGATGCGTGGGGCGCAAGGCTCGTTGTTATTCACGTCCCTGAAGCGCGGGCGTTGTACACGCGTAGCGACGGCGCCGCGAAGAAACGCACCGCAGACGGCCAATTCTCCTGCAAGGAGATCACGGAAGAGGAGCGACGCGCTATCGACGCGGCACGTCGCAACCCGGACTACTCAAACGGACCAGCCGATATCTCGATAGACGACTTGCCGTTAGCGGTAGTTGACGAGGCACGCAGGATGCTCCGCCAACACCGCAGGACACGCGGCCTCGATGCTGCCGTCCCTCAGACCACAACGGGACTGTTGCGGGAACTTGGGCTTTTGCGTGACGACGGCAAACTTAAACGTGCCGGCGAAATTCTCCTGGCCAGTCCAGAACCAACGGACGTTGTTGTGCGCCACCTTTGGCGGACGTTGCCGGGTGAGGAACCCCGGGCGACGTTGATTTCAGACCCGGTCCTGCTGGCACTGCCCCGCCTTCGCCGACTGATCACCGAAAACGGTGACACTGAGATTGAACGGGTCCAGTTTGACGACGGTGAAGAGGTTGCCATCAGCCGTTTTCCCGAGCAGGCCGTTGATGAAGTTGTTGCGAATGCATTCATTCACCGCGACTGGCGACTGCCCGGCCCGGTGGTTGTCGAGCAGTCCAATCGAACGCTTAAAGTCACCTCCCCTGGCCCACTCCCGCCAGGTGTGACCCGGGACAAACTCCTATCTACGTCCTCGGTTCCGCGGAACAACCGGCTGATGGCGGCAATGCGCACGCTGGGGTTGGCGGAGGAAAGCTCTCGTGGTTTTGACCGTATGTGGGCGACCATGCTCCGAACCGGACGCAGTGAGCCGGAGGTTATCGCAACCGATGTGAACGTCCAAGTGATTCTGGCTGCACAAAAACCGGACGTGGACTTCATCAAGGGGCTGAGGCGGCTGTCGAAGCGTTACGGAGAGGTTGTCGTCGATAGTGTGGCGTCCTTGATTGTGTTGTGGCACCTCAACTCCGCAGCACTCATCACGGCAACGACCGCAGTGCAGAAAACCCAGCTGACTTCGCTTGAAGTTAGGGAGCTCATGGACGACCTTGTGGAGCGCGGCCTCCTCGATTCCGTAGCCGACGCAAACGAATGGACACTCAGTGGCGAGGCTCGGAAACTTCTCAACTTGGGCCAGGCGGGCGAACTGGCAACGGTCAGTATTCAGGAATGGATCGAGGCAAAGCTTCTCGACGGCGAAACCCTCCGGTCCGCCGACATCGCCGATCAAACCGGCGTCAGCGTTGCAGAGGCGGGCAGAATCCTGCGACACCTTCGAAGCCTCGGTAGGGCAAAGATCGATCCGGAAGGTCCCCCTCGTGGGCGTGGCACCCGCTGGATTCGCGCTTAACGGTGCGCGAAACAATTCCGAAAGATATAGAAAGATATCGGAACAATTCGCTGACCTGGGGCAACTGGCAAAACGGCTCGTCCAAACGCCCGCTATATCTTTTCTATATCTTTCACATCCCAAAAACGACCCCGAAAACAATTCCCTGGGGAAATGGCGTTCGGGGCGGAGGTCGCAGATAAGCAATGCCTGTTCACTACACTGCATAACCATGACTGAGGCGACCCCGCACCGCTATACGGCCGAGCTGGCCAATGAGATCGAGAAGAAGTGGCAGGCGTACTGGCGCGACAACCAGACGTTTTACGCACCCAACCCGGTTGGTGATCTTGCTCCGCAAGCGTCGCAAGACCAGACCGAGCTGCCCAAGGACAAACTCAACGTTCAGGACATGTTCCCCTACCCATCGGGTGCGGGGCTGCACGTCGGCCACCCGCTGAGTTACATCGCCACGGATGTGTACGCGCGCTACAACCGCATGCTGGGCAAGAACGTGCTGCACACACTGGGTTATGACGCGTTTGGTCTGCCGGCAGAGCAGTACGCCATCCAGACCGGCACCCACCCGCGCACGACCACTGAGGCGAACATTGCCAACATGCGCCGCCAGCTGGCCATGCTGGGCCTGGGCCACGACCCGCGCCGCTCCGTTGCCACCACGGACCCGGAGTTTTATCGCTGGACGCAGTGGATCTTCCTGCAGATCTACAACGCCTGGTTCGACGAGGAGCAGCAGAAGGCTCGCCCGATCGAGGACCTCGTGCGCGACCTCATGTCCGGCGCTCGCCAGACCAAGGACGGCCGCAACTTCCGCGACCTGACCACCGAGGAGAAGCACAAGGCTATCGACGAGTTCCGCCTCGTCTACCTCTCCGACTCCATGGTCAACTGGTGCCCGGGCCTGGGCACCGTGCTGGCGAATGAGGAAGTCACCGCCGAGGGCCGTTCCGAGCGCGGCAACTACCCGGTCTTCCGTAAGCGCCTGCGCCAGTGGATGATGCGCATCACGGACTACTCCGACCGTCTGCTCGACGACCTTGACCTGCTCGAATGGCCGGAAAAGGTCAAGAGCATGCAGCGCAACTGGATCGGCCGGTCCCGCGGCGCGGAGGTCGTGTTCGAATCGCCCGCCGGCGACATCACCGTCTTCACCACCCGCCCCGATACCCTGTTCGGCGCGTCCTACGTGGTGCTCGCGCCCGAGCATTCGCTTGTCGACGACCTCGTGGCCGACTCCTACCCCACCGATGTGGACACCCGCTGGACCAACGGCGAAGCCACCCCGCGCGAAGCCGTCGACGCGTACCTGCGCTCCATCGCCGCCAAGTCTGATGTGGAACGCCAGGAAAACAAGGAAAAGACCGGCGTGTTCCTGGGCACCTACGCGGTCAACCCGGTCAACGGCGAGCAGGTCCCGATCTTCATCGCCGACTACGTGCTCACCGGCTACGGCACCGGCGCCATCATGGCGGTCCCGGCCCACGACGAGCGCGACTACGAGTTCGCCACCGTCTTCGGTCTGCCCATCGTGCCTGTGCTCGACGGCGACATCTCCGAAGCCGCCTTCACCGGCGACGCCACCCACATCAACTCCGCCAACGAATCCGGCCTGGACCTCAACGGTATGGGCAAGGAAGAGGCGATTGAAGCGGCCCTGGGGTGGGTCGTCGATAAGCAAAAGGGCTCCGAGAAAATCCAGTACAAACTGCGCGACTGGCTGTTTGCTCGCCAGCGCTACTGGGGCGAGCCATTCCCCATCGTGTACGACGAAAACGGCCAGGCGCACGGCCTGCCGGAAGACATGCTGCCCGTCGAATTGCCGCAGGTAGAGGACTACAACCCCGTCGCCTTCGACCCCGAAGACGCCGACTCCGAACCCGCCCCGCCGCTGGCCAAGGCCACCGACTGGGTCGAGGTCGAACTGGACCTGGGCCACGGCAAGCAGAAGTACTGGCGCGACACCAACGTCATGCCACAGTGGGCCGGCTCCTCCTGGTACCAACTGCGCTACATCGACCCGACCAACACGGATGCGCTGGTGGACATTGAGAACGAGCGCTACTGGACCGGCCCGCGCCCCGAGGAGCACGGCGCCAACGACCCCGGCGGCGTTGACCTGTACGTCGGCGGCGTCGAACACGCCGTGCTGCACCTGCTCTACGCGCGCTTCTGGCACAAGGTGCTTTACGACCTCGGCTTTGTCACCTCCAAGGAGCCCTACCGCCGCCTGTTCAACCAGGGTTACATCCAGGCCTACGCCTACACCGACTCCCGCGGCGTCTACGTCCCCGCCGCCGAGGTCGAAGAGAAGGACGGCAAGTTCTTCTACAACGGCGCCGAGGTCAACCGCGAATACGGCAAGATGGGCAAGTCCCTGAAGAACTCCGTCGCACCCGACGAGGTTGTCGAGGACTACGGCGCCGACACCCTGCGCGTTTACGAAATGTCCATGGGCCCGCTCGACACCTCCCGCCCGTGGGCAACCAAGGACGTCGTCGGCGCGCAGCGCTTCCTGCAGCGCCTCTGGCGCCTGGTCGTGGATGAGGCCACCGGCGAGGTCACCGTGGTGGACGCTTCGTTGACGGAAGACGACCTCAAAGCCCTCCACCGCACCATCGCCGGCGTACGCGACGACTACGCCCACCTTCGCGACAACACCGTCGCCGCGAAACTCATCGAGTACGTCAACTACCTGACCAAGACCTACCCGTCGGGTGCGCCTCGCGACGCCGTCGAGCCGCTGGTCCAGATGGTCTCGCCGCTGGCCCCGCACATCGCCGAAGAACTCTGGTCCCGTTTGGGCCACCCCGAGACCATCACGTTCGAGCCGTTCCCGGAGTTCGCCGAGCAATGGCTTACCGACGACACCGTCGAGGTCCCCGTCCAAATCAACGGCAAAGTCAAGGCCCGCATCGACGTGGCCACCGACGCCTCTAAGGACGACCTCGAAGCCGCCGCCCTTGCCGACGACCGCGTCGCCGCCTTGGTGGACGGCAAGACCGTAGTCAAGGTGATCGCGATCCCTGGCCGCATGGTCAACCTCGTGGTCAAGTAGGGGTTCTGCTCGGGTTCTGCTCGGGTTCTGCTGCCCTACCCTTTCTCATACCCTTCCCAAAAAAGTTCCCCGGATTCGGTCGAACCGGGGAACTTTTTTGTGCCCTGCCCGATCTGTCCTGGGCGTAGTGAATTTTCTTAGCCCGCCGGACGAAGAAAGTTCCCCGCCCGGGAACCTGTCTCTTATACACATCTGACGCTGCCGACGAGCGATCTAGTGTAGAT
>OJKZ01000071.1_pt1:5000-57627 | contig 57627 bp, 43 predicted proteins | sample 1596791 | NCBI WGS metagenome assembly OJKZ01 (sample SAMEA3904677, study PRJEB24821) | metagenome | biome: Builtin; feature: hospital; material: surface | place: USA | collected 2013-06-04 | reverse complement strand
TGCCTCTTGTCTCGTGGGCTCGGAGATGTGTATAAGAGACAGGCTAGGAAGCGGGCACCCGCAAGGGGTGCTTAATTCCCCTCTTCTCAATGAGATGAATGGCTACTGTGTCACTCATATACGTCACCCCTGTATCTCTACCTTACAATTTTGGGGTTTTTGGTCATTTTTCCTCCTCGTTTTCCTTGGGAAATTGCTTATAAGCGTCAGTAGAAGAGCGTATTGCGCTTATGGGTGATGATGTCGATATCCACTTGCTCCCCTTACTTGATGAAGAAGTCGTCGGTAAGGAAGAGCCGCTCGCCAGCGCGTGTTATGGCGGTGTAGACCCACTGGTAGCTGGCGGAAGTGGCCTCGTGGATGATGTTGCGCGGCATATCTACATAGACGTGGGGCCACTCACCGCCCTGTGACTTGTGGCAGGTGATGGCATATCCGTAGACCGCACGGAGGGCATTGAGGTAGGGGTCGGTGAACATCTGCTCCTTGTACTCATCTGATCCCTGACGTATGCCTCTCTTTCGCATCCTCTTATGGAAGTCGATGAAGAGGTCCTTCTGTGCCTGCTTGCCGAGGTTGCTGAACCCGGAGTAGAGGATATCCTCGATCAGGAATAGCCTGAAGACCTGCCCGGAGGTGAGCTCCGAGACCTCGATGGTGAGGAAGGTGAGGCAGGCTCGCTGCTCGCGCCGACCGATGCCGGTGACCCTGACGAGGTCTCCATTCCTCAGCCCGCTGGGTAGGTTATTTTGCGTCACCAGCAGCAGCTCATCGACCATCAGACGCGGGTCGGTAAATCCCAGGGAGGGTCTGACGAGACCGGAGACCTGACTACACCGCTTATTGGCCCTGCAGATCATGGTTGCCCTGGCGTAGTCTCTGTCCCGGATCTCGGCGATGTACTTGTCCACGAGCTCGATCTGGTTGCCGACCAGCTCAATGTCCTTATGGTGCCCGAGGGGGAGCGAGCCCCACTTGACGGCGGGAGGGCTCTCGTAGAGTCGCCGGACCTTCTCCGCCGCCACGATGATGTCGTTGCCCTTGGCCTGGCGGACTATCTCTGTCAGCTCGACACTCTCTGCCTCAATACCAAAGGTCTCCAGGAAGTACTTCGTAGAGAGGGCGGGGGAGTCTACCTGACCGATGGGAGGCAGCTGCCCCTTGTCACCGACGAAGATAAACTTCCCGAGGGGGTTGCAGGTGAGCAGATCCTGCAGCAGTCGTCCACTGCCGAAGGTGGCCTGAGTGGGATCTCTCGGAGGGACATCGGAGACCATAGAGGCCTCATCGATGATGTAGAGCAGGGGGCAATGCATATCCTCTCCCGCACGTAGCCCAAATTGCAGGAGCAGGTCGCCTGTATGATCCACCTCTCCGCCATCTCTCTCGATCTCCTCCAGCATCTTGTCAATGTCCTTGTCAAAGCCGGAGAAGCTGTAGATGAAGTGGTGGATCGTGGTGGCAAACCTCGTCCTCACGAACGGCTTATCATCGGTAGGCTGATCCTCCTTACGGCGGCTGGCACCCACCTTGTCGCTGAGAACCTTGGCTGCCCTGCCGGTGGAGGCGAGGAGGACAAATGGTAGGCTCTCCTCCTCCATAAGCCGGTCTACCACCATCCGTACCAGCGTGGTCTTGCCGGTGCCGGCGTAGCCGGAGAGGATCAGCACCTTGGCTGAGTCGTTGGCGACGAAGTTGCGGATCTGCCGGAGTGCCTTACTCTGGTCCTCTGTCAGGACGAAGTCTTCCTCTATACTCATCTCACTCGCACTCTCTCCACTCTTATGCCCCGGGATACTTGCGGAAGGTCTCGAAGTCAAAGTGGACCTCCTTCACACCATCTGCTGCCTCGGTGATCTGTCGCCTCGTGGTGGAGGCGATGCAGGGTATGCCGAGCGGCTGAAGCCTCGTGATGACGGCGTAGCAGAAGGTCATCTCTCCCATAATGTGTACCGTGACGTCTCTCGTCTCGGCTCTCTCCGCGATCCGGGCGACATACTCCTCGGCGAGGTCGGCGATCTCTCTCTCTCCGGCCTCCGGCGGGATGGCGAGGAAGGTCATATCCTCTATCTCGCCGTACATCTCCGCCGCCTCTCTCTGCCGTGCTCCCCAGCTGGCGGAGGGGTGGTTGGAGAGATTGATGAGCAGCGGAGCACCGGAGGGCGGTGTCGGGAGTGGCTCGACGGTCTGCTTACCCCTCAGCACCTCCTCCGTGCGCGTGATCAGTTTCTCTATCTTGTCGGGGATGTCTCTCCCCTTGACTGCATTGGACCTAATCCCTGCGTGATTGAAGTCGTTACGAATCTGCTTGATTTCACTATATAGCTGAGATAGCTCTCTCACGGCTGAGCCAGCGAGGAATTGCCTGACCACCTCCGCCCTCTTCTCTCTATCGGTGGGGTCGCTCTCGCCCAACTGCCATTCATCCTCGGGAATGCTTCCCTTTGCTGTGTGAAAGTGAAAGGCCTTAGCGGCGAGCTCTGTGTAGTCTTCATCATCGGAGGGGTAGCCGTGGCTCGCAGCCACGTAGGCCTTCATCGTCTCCTGCAGTATGGTGATGCTCTGCTGATAGAGCTGCATCCGGTGGCACCAGCGGGCGGCGGCAAAGCCGTTGCTTACCGAGGGCTTGGTATCGAAGTCCCCGAAGGAGTCCTTGATCTTCTCGATGAGCGGGCTCAGCGGCGCGATGAGACCGGCATCCAGCCCGTGGGTGTACTTGTCCAGCTCCTCAAATATCTTCCCTTCCAGGATCTTTTTGCCCCTGATGGTGGTGAGGCTCTGCGATACGGTCGTCAGCCTATCTACCAATTTGCGGAGCCTTATCGCATTCTTATCTTTTTTTTCCGACTTTCTCAGGATGGGGGTAACTCTCTCCTTTGTCAGCTCTTCCAGCCTGGAGGCTCGGCCATTGCGGAGAAACTCGCCTGCCGCCACGGTCCAGTCCTGCAGCTCGATGAGTGCGCCCAGGTCGACTATTGGCTTCATCTCTGTCTTGGCCTCCCAATTGCCGTAGGTGATGCTGACCATCTCGGCACCCTTCAGCTCCTTGGCGTAGTTGGTGAGTACGAGGAGGAGCATCGGCAGGTAGCGGAAGCTGTGGGTGATGTCGATGTAGAGCCGGTCGCCCTCGCGGATCTGGTCGTAAATGGAGCGGAAGACGGACCAGATCGCCTCCTCGTCTCCCTCCTCCGAGATCTCGACCGGCTCCACGGGGAAGGGAAGACCCATCTGACTGACCGTCGGCTCGAGACCGGCGTAGTCCTTGGGGGAGTCGGTTCTGCTGTCTATCGGCACTGCCTGCCAATTGGCGCTCCTGGCCGTGGGGGTGAGGAAGATGTAGGCGGCATCGGTCGCGCACCACTCGCTACGTGCCCTGAGGAAGTCGAGTGTTGCCTCCTGTATGAAGCGTGTCTTGGTGCTGGTGAAGTCGCCCTGTCGGTATATGCAGGGTTTGTAGTTGCCGGTCCCCAGTATGGAGATGAATACCTTACGTGATCTGCTGCTATCCATTGCTCTATAGGTCTATTATCTTATCAGTCAGTTTTTGTCCGTCCACGATGCCCCCGATGCCGAGTATGCGCATACGCTTCTTGATATTTTCCTGCGTCGCCTGGGGCATCTCCCGCATCTTGTGGAGGGTGAAGAGGTAGGAATTTACTCGGAGTCCGAAGTCCTTGCTGATGGCGGCCAGCTTGTAGAGGTACTCCTCCACCGTCTCCTTTGGCTTTTTGCCATACCCATACATTGTCACCTTACACTCGATCACGTAGAGGGCGTTGTCTCTGACGAAGGTGACGTCGAGCTCGTTGTCGTTATGTGTGGGGTCGTCCCGATAGATCTTGACCGACTTGGCGATGTCCTCGTCTCTCAGGTGGAAGTCTCTCTTGAGCCGCAGGTAGGTGTACTCCTCGAGCCACTCTCCTGCCATATAGCGTCGCTCGGTGGGCTCCAGCCACTCATTCTCATTGGCATAGATGTAGCTCTTTGGTATGACGAAGTCCTTCTGACGCATATAGTTAAAGGTGCTGAAGGGCTCGTGCTGCCCGTGGATGAGGCTGTTGTCGTACTCGTAGCTCAGGCCGTAGAGGGTGAGGTACTCCTCGAGGGTCACTCGGTAGGTGATGGCGTACGGCTCCTCGGTGGAGAGGTCGTAGTAGACGTTGGTGCCGAGTGGGACGTAGACGAGGTGTGAGGGGTATCGGTCAAAGTATCGCGCCACGGCGAGGGACATCATCTTTGTCCCGCCGGTGATATTGACCAGGTACTCCTGCCCCTCAGGCAGGTCCGCCGCCTCGAGCTCCCTGAGGATGGTCCTGTAGCTGTCATTGGGGACCACCACTCGCCTGACGCTCTCCGGCTCCAGCCCCAGCGCTATCTCCAGGTGGATGCCGCTGTGGCGCTGCTCCATGAGCGGCGTGGTGATGAAAAGAAGGTCGGAGTAGGTCCCCTCCATCTCCCTGATGAAGATAAGGTTGGGGACCAGGTGCTCGCTGAGGATCGATACAATCGTCTTGCTCATAGGTCACTCTATCCTTAGGGAGTCAAAGATCTGCTGCATCTGGGTGTCGCCTAGCACCTTCGCCACTTCCCTCCGGATGCCGTCGCCATGCCACTCCTTCTTGTCTCTCTTCTTGGCGCCATCGTAGATCTGCTGGAAGGTGTCGATCACCAGCCTCAGCTCCTCGCTGTTGAGTTTGTCTCGCCCCTCTCTCTCAGCAGTGAGAGTGAGCCACTTCTTGATGGCATGGAGATTGGCCTTCCAAGACTTGTCGGGGCTTAGAGTAGCAGCCAGTCCCTCGGTATAGGCGGCCAATGCTCTCTCCTCTCTCGCCTGCTGCTCCTGTCGCTGCCTCAGCTCCTCGCACTTGGCTTGCATCCTCTCCGAGAGGGCCTGCACTGCGGGGTGGTCGAGATCGTCGCGGAGGCTCTTGATGAACTCGGTGAGCTTCTCTTCTCTCTCTGCGGGGTCGAGCGTGTCTGCCTCCTGCAGGAGAGCCTCGCACTGCTCCGTGAGCCGGTCGAGCCGCTTCCGCTCCTCTTGCTCTCTGACTCCCTCCGAGAGGGACTCCGGCATGGCGGGAGTCACCTCCTCACTGTAGCGACGCAGGTAGGACTTGCTCTTCTTGGCATCGGCAAAGTCGTTGACATTAGGTGAGACGGAGAGCTTCATATAGTGGTGACTGTCCCTCGAGACGGGGGTCCCGGAGATGGCAAAGAGCTCCCGCATCTGCTGTGTGCTGATCCAGGACCCGAGGCTCTTGTCCATCTCCAGCTCAAATAGTCCCATATAGTAACCCGCCTCCCGGAGCTCCTCGCCCGTCAGTCGCACCTCGTAGCGGCATCGTCCGTAGCCGTAGGACTTCCCCTGCCCCAGCTGGTGATAGCAGCCGTCACTGCCGTGGAAGGTGAGGGCGGAGAGCAGGGCACCCAGCTCTATGGGGCGGAGGTTGTGGAAGACCACATCCCCGTAGAAGGTGGCACCCTTACGGATCGGGGTCAGCGTGGAGTCGGTGTCGGCACTACCCGTCTTGGCCTGCCAGAGACCATCTCTCACGTGGTACCGCTTCCATCCGGCGAGCCGCCCATCGTTGTAGGTCTTGTAGTCGATGGTCTTGCCCTGCGCTCCCTGCTGCTCGATATAGATCGGGTAGTAGGAGGCCTTGGGGGAGGCTAGCACCAGTGTCACCTCGTCTCCGGACTGAGCGTTGTCGGAGAAGGCGTTGCCGAAGTGTACCCGCCCCTTGAGACTATCCGTCTGGCGGGTGTAGCCAAAGAGGCACTCTGCCAGGTCGGGCTTTGTCTCCTTGTGCTCGGCGGGCAGGAGGTCGGCGGGCGTATTGTCATACGGAAGCTTGTAGAGAAGGGCGAGACCGAAGTCCTTGATCTGCCGCCCGTCTGTGCGGAAGAAGACGGGGATCCCCTTCTCTCTCTCTCTCAGCTGAGGCTTCCAGTGGGTCCAGTCGTCCGAGTCTTGGTAGATAAATTCGTAATGCTCCAGCTCCTCCGTGGTGAGCGGATAGACCGCAATCGTATCGGAGGGGAAGACAAATTCGTAGTACTTCCCTGCGTTCTTTGCCCGCTCCTCCTTCCACTTATCCGGCTGACCGGTCAGGACGATATCCCCCGATATCGGGCCCTCCTCATCGTGGACGACCCTCCTGCCGTTGCCTCCCTCCATAGATGTGAAGAAGTGGCCATCCAGTCGTCTCCCCTCCAGGAGGTGGTACTTGTAGGCGGCGGTCTTGGGGTCGTACGTTTTGCCCCCCTCGATCACCTCCTTATTGAGGTTGATCCTGCTGTGCTCCGAGAAGTGCTCCTCCATCACCGTCTCGCCGAGCAACTTGTCTATCTCCTTGTGGCTGATGCGGAAGGGGTGTCCGTGGTCCTCGATCTCATATCTCCCGTCGCACATCCTAAGGTAGCCACACTGAAATCTCAGCTGCTCCTTTTTTAGCGTATAGAGCTTCTCATTGTCCCACTCGCGCTGAGCAAACTTTGTCCTCGGGTCTACGCCCATCTTGCCGAAGCTCATGATCTCGAGCAGGCTGCGCACCTCGCCCTTGATCGAGGTGGCGGGGATGAAGCTCCGCCCCTTGACCCGGCTGAAGCGATTGTCCTCTGCCTCCTTGGTCTGACCATTGCGGATGAAGAGATCAGACTCTGTCGTGATCGTAAGCTTGATGACCCCGCTCACCCCGTCTGAGAAAGGGATGTCGTGCGAGATCTGATCTGCCCAGTCGGGGAGATAGACCCGGTCGGACAGGGGTACGAAATTGAATGGTGCTTCTACTGCCATAGCCTATACTCTGTGCTCTTTAATCCTCAAATCCGACAAAAGCGATGTGGTCAAAGACCAGCACCCCCATACCGAGGCAGGCCGGGTCCTCCTCCTCTCTCCAGTAGCGGAGAAACTTTAGATGTGGCCTCGACATCCTCAGCGCAACCAGTCGCAGGCTCTCCACCTCCGAATCCTCATAGTCGCTCTCATCCACCCGGTGCTTACTCACCAGATAGCGTCCGTCGATGTACTTGATGCTGATCGAGATCCCCTCCTCCCTGCTGTAGAGGTAGCCCTCCCTGACAAAGGGGTTGACGCTGTCGAGCAGGGCGGTATCCAACGGCCTGTCGTAGTGGTACTCGACGGCCCTGTCTGCATTGCTCATCCAGAGGTATCCCTCGTAGGCGATCGTCGTGTCGATCTCCTTAAGCTCTATCGTACTCATAGATTGTCTCTCCATTCTTGGTGATGGACCCGTAGAAGCGTCCGTTCCCCTTCGTCACTGAGCCTCCCAATGGCAGCATGCCACCACAGAGATCCTTCATCGCACTCTCAAGGGCCGAGAGTGCGTCATGGACCCGATCCCGATTCTCGCTCTCCAGTGCATGCTTGTCGATCGTGATCTCCATGGTGATCTCCTCCTCCGAAGCATAGACGGATTTCTCGGAGAAAAGGGCTCCACTGACTGCCCCGCCTGTGAAGCGGTCGATCCGCACGTGATTGAATACATGGTCCTCGGCCGCCTCCGGGCGCTTGAGCAGCACGTCCGAGAAGAGTACGTGCCCTCTGCTACATCCCTCTCCGCTCTCCTCCCCGGCGGTGCCGAAGAGTAGGGCGACGGCGCCGTTCTTCTGCCCGATGTAGTCCTCGATGGCGGCTCCCTCAGGCAGATTGTCGGCGGCCACGCCCTGCTGCTTATTGTAGTGGAAGGCGGTGCGGTGAGAGAGTGCCCCCTTGACCGACGAGCTCGGTATCAGGATCATCTGCTCTGCGTCGATGATCGTGGCGCGATCTCCCTCCCACACGATCTGCTGCTCGGTCACATACCGCTTGTCCGCCTCACTATCCCCGAAGCCGGAGCCGAAGAAGATGAAGTCCACCGGGCGGAGTGTGAGGAGGTACCTGTCGCTCTCCCTCTCCTCAATCTCCCTCGGGGTGTAGGGTGCGAAGCCCTCCCACTCCGCGCTCAGGCAGGAGGACTTGGCGAGGTAGAGTGACAGCTCCTCCGGCTGCCGGAGGTCGAGCCGGCGGTGTAGCGCCCGCACGATCCGTACCTTGCCGAAGCCCTTGCGGCTCCCCCCGCCTATGCGGAAGAGGTCCGAGTCAATCGTGTCGATGATCCGGAGGAGTGCCTCGTCTGACGAGTCCACCTCCTCGGCCGAGGAGATCAGCTCCATATCGAAGCAGAAGCGTGTCCCCCTCAGCACCACCTCCTCGTCAAATTTTCCCCTCATCTCCGTGGCGCCTCTATGCCCAATGCGCGCATGCTGACGTATCGGCAGGGTGCTGTACGCCTCTAAGAGCGGGTCCTCCTCTATGGGGGCGATGCCGTCGACCGCCCTGCCCCTGCTGTCGAGGATCTTCGCCTCGCTGATGATGAGGCGCGATCCCTCGCCGCCCGTGGGGGACTGCCAGCCCATCAGGGTCTGCTGCAGCTCCTCGGAGGGGAGCGCGTGGCGTATCACCCCGGCGAGTGAGGTGCCGGGGATGAAGGGCAGTCTGTGGACATCCCGCAGTACCGGCGCATCAGTCAGGGGACTCTTCTCTCCACTGCTGATGGACAGCGGGCTGTCTGCTTCTATGGTGATCCGTGCAATGTTTCGGATCGGGTAGAGTGTATATGCCATAATTGTCTGGAGAGTTTGCTTAATTGTCCTTTGAGCTCTTCTTTCCCATCGTGGAGGCGAGGTTGATGACCAAGTCCCGGAAGCTGCTCTCTGACTCAGCCACTGCCGCCTCCCTGCTCAGGAAGTCGATCAGTATGCTCCGGCGTCCGTTTTTCTCCCACTTCTCCTTGGCCACCCCGTGATTGAGGTAGCCCTCGATCGCCTTGATCAGCGTATCTGCATCCTTGTGTACCATGGCGAGACTGCGTATGGAGCCCCACTGGGAGGCGAATTGGTCTCCCGTGAAGAGCCTCGCATGCTTCCTGGCAAATTTGTTGACTGAGTCGTAGACCCGGTGCATCCTCCTGCTGTGACTGCTCTTCCTCCGGAGCACCGTCAGCAGCTGCCGGTCGCTCTCGGTCAGCACCGACCGCTCCGCCGCCCGGCTCTCGCCCGGCTCCGTCTCCTCCCTTTCGCAGGTAAAGGTATAGCGGCTCCTCCCCTCTGAGCTGTCGGCGGAGAGGAAGTCAGGATTGTAGATCACCCGCCCAAATCCCTCACTCCGGTAGCATCCCACATAGGATGTGCGGAGGTTGCTGGCATCGCTCCTGACGACGAAGACACTCCCCTTCTCGATCCCGCACCGATCGGTGTCGTAGGCGTGGAGGGTGTAGTTCCACGGGGCGTAGCGGAAGGTTCGCACCTGACTGAGGTCCCACAGGATCTCGCCCGACCCCAGCCCCAGGTCTGCTGCCGTGGGGCGAAAGGTGGGGTACCCCTCGGCATCGAGGAAGATCAGCCGAGAGTCGGCATAGACCACCACACAGCGCCCTCCTCGCACCTCTACGGGGTGGTCACTGCTGAGCTGCTCCTTGTAGTCGCAGGGGGCGATCTCTACCCGCCCGTACTGAGCCGTCCTCGAGCGGCCTATGTGGTGCTCCCCCACCAGCGCCTCCATGATCTCGTCCCTGTAGCGCGTCGCCACGTCATCAATCTCTACGGTGAAGTAGAGGGTCAGTCCCTCGCAGAGAGACTCCAGCCCGTACATCTGCTCGTCACGCGAGCGGCGCTTCTCCGAGTCGTAGGCGGACTTGATGGCAAAGTTTTTCCGGATGCTCACCCTTGTCCCCCTGCTGCCGTCAAAGGCGTAGTACCCGCTTCGGCACTGCTTGAGGGACTTCTGTCTCAGCCTCGAGAGGTCGGGGATGAGGTGGTAGACGTAGCTCTCCTGCTCGATGCCGCTCAGCTTGGGGTAAAAGAGTGCGGCCGGGACCTTCACGCCCCGGATGTCGTCGATGCCGGGATGGGCGTCGCCGAAGCGGACGCTCCCGCTGTGGAAGATGAGGTGCGTGCGCTCGTCCTCCTTGTCATAGAGGCTCCTCGCCGCCACGCCAAGGAAGTTATTCCCCGGGATGAAGGTCAGCGTCTGAGCCTTGCCCTCTGTCGTCGGGGTGTCCCGCAGCACCACGTCGGAGAGGAGTGTACACTTGAGCTTTAGGGTCTCCATAGTCAGTCATCTATTCTTGATATTTCGCAGCGACCATAGCCTCTGCTCCTGCCCAGTCCCAGGCGCTTCACATACTTGAGTGCCTCCTCGAGGAGCGCCTCCTCATCCGCTGAGCCGATCCCTGTGATCTCGCCGTAGAGGGTGCAGGGGATCGCTGTCTCTATACGGCGAAGGGTGTGCTCCTTGGCGACCCCCCGCTCGTCGATTGCGGTGGAGGAGAGGGAGCGGTAGAGCATCTCCGGGTCGATGTCCGGCGTGCTCCGGAGGCTCCGGCGCAGGGCGTCACTCAGCGAGGCGTTGGTGAAGTAGAGCCTCCCCTGCCGGCTCTCGCTGCCGAAGAGCTCCTCCACTGATCCCTCCTCGCCTCCGCGAAGGAGGAGGATACTGGCGACAGCCTCGCGGAGAAGGCCCTTCAGCGTCCTGCCGGGGACGAAGGGGAGACCACTCGCATCCCGGACCACTATTTCGTCCACATCGGCACCTGCAGTCTGTCCGGAGCCACAGTGCCAGTAGGAGAAGAATTCTATCTTGTACCTCATCTCTAATATTCTCTCTTACTTCTTCTTTGTGACCAAGTTGAGTATGCCATACAGGGAGAGCACATCGTAGGCGGGGTAGACCTTCACCCCGCTCCTGCCGGCAGCCGAGGTCACCCTCCTTGCGGTCGGCCGGGTGAGCTGATCCACCATGGCTCTGCCCTTTGCCCCATAGACCATCCTCATCCGCTCCAGGTGCTGTGCCGCAGCTCCCTCCCCTCTATGGAGGAGAGAGAGCCACTGACGGAGCCCTGATCTGACGCCATCGCCCTCCGTCGACGTCAGGCTTTCGCAGGCCGCCCCCAGCTCATCGATCGTCATATAGCCCTCGCGCGGATCGAGGTAGTAGGGACCATACATCAGTGAGATGCCCGGTGACGGCATCAGAGCCCGATCGACGATCTCGCCGTAGCTCTGCACGTAGCTGTCCTCCACCTTATGGTACATCAGGCAGGCGGGGACGCTCTCGCCCTCGCCCCTGAGGCGCTTCGCCTCTCTCTTGGCTACCCCGCACAGCTCCTCCGCCAGCCGGTAGCCGTAGTGGAAGGGGTAGGACGACTTGATGAAGGCGACCCCCGCGCAGGCAGTCAGCCGATCCATGCCGGTCTCCTGTCGGAGGATCTGCCCGAGCACTCCCTCGCCGGTGTGGTACTCAAAGAACCGGATGAAGGCGGTCGCATAGTCTATTGCCAGCCGACCGCTGATGATCGCCGTCATGTCGTCGCCCCCCAGCACGATCGGTCGGAGGAGGTAGGTGTCGCCCATCTCCCCCTCGATCTTCCGGAAGGCATCATTCGCCGCCTGCTCCGTGGCGCGGTCAAGCTCTCGCGAAAAGGTCCTGTACTGCTCGAGATCGTGACCCACCCTCTGCACCACCTGCCCGAGGCCATTCCCGTCGGCGTGGATGATCGCCAGCCAGTCGTTGCCCTCGGTCATGCGGGAGACATCAAAGGGGAAGCGCTCCGCCTCCACCCTCTTCTCGCTCTCCCTGCCGTAGAAGCTATTCTGTGCCAGGTAGATGGATCTATTGTACCTCGTCTTGGCGGCCGTGGTGAGGTCGGTCTCCTTGCCCTCGGTCGAGACGAGCGGCAGCCCTGTCCGCCCCGACCGGCGCACACCGAGCGGGCCGATGATCAGGTCGGGATGCGGGCGATTGCGCTGCTCCTTGAGCTTCGTCTCCAGGTCATCGATGGCTATCGTCTCATCGCGTCCGTCGAGCTCCACCACCGCCTGGCTGATCGTGATCCCCGGCGCCTCCGTCATCACCCTGCGGGGGAAGTCCCGGACCGCCCGCCGGCAGGACTCTCTGTCGTCAAAGCGGTAGCGCACGTTGCCCGCCGCACCTATGTATAGGTGGTCGTCGCGATAGCAGCTCCCGAGGGTGTCCCGGAAGAGCCTCGTGCAGATCTCTGCCACCAGCTCGCTGGCCCCCACGATGTCCTTCAGCTCATTTGTCTGGAAGATAAAGTCCTGTATGCCCTGCACAGAGGCACCATATAAGTAGTTCATAGGCGTGATGAATTATGATTTCTGACTTTAGTGACCGTCCCATATCCCACACTGGCGTGCTTCCCGAGGCCGATATGGTCCGGGAGGGAGATATTGGACTCAAATTGCAGGTCCATCGCCGCCAGCGGCACCCCTTTGTACTTTATCGTCCGGAGGGGAGAGGCGGAGGTGATGGTGACCCGGAGGGCAAAGGGGATAAAGATGCCCACCCCCTTGAGCATCGACAGGATGTTTCCGGTCAGGATCCTCTCCAGCATGATGAGCCGGGCAGCCATGCTCGGCTCGCCCTGATAGAACTGATGGTTGCGCTCATTGAGCGGGAGCCAGTCCCTCAGCCGGTAGGTGACGGGGGGCGTGCACTCCTCCACCGGGTGGGCGAGTGCATCGATCGACTCGATCCTGAGCACCACACGCCGCTGACCGATGTGGGTGTCGAGGGACTCTACGCTGAGGAGATCCCCGAGGGCGTCCACCCCCTGCCCGACGCAGAGGAGGGCCGCCTTACCTCCGACACGCTTGTACTGCACCAGCGGATAGCTGTAGCGAAGCCCCTCGGTCGTGTGGTTGTGGAAGAGGGTACTCCGGCAGGAGAGCAGGCTGTTGACCGCCCCACGGAGCAGTGGCACCTCCCATCTCTCAATGGGGGTGTCCAGTCGCATAAGTAGTGTATTCACCTCGTCCATGTCAGGGTCGCAGCCGGAGCTTGTGGCGATAGGTTTGGATTTCTTCTCGGAGTGGGGATGACACCCCACCGGTTTCTTCTTGCGACTAAGATATCACTTTTTTCTGATATAAAGAATGCTAATCCCGGTATTAGGTGACGCCTTGGTCTGCGGGGATAAGTCGGACGGGGCGGACGGGTCGGACAAGTCGGACGACCTGCCCCCGATCTCAAATCCTTGTTTTAGTGGAGTATGGTCTGCGAGCAGGCAAAGAGTGGCACAAGCAGACCGCAGTGCTTCAGAGTCTTAATCCTTGTTTTAATGGAATATGGTCTGCGAGTGACGCACCGAAATGCAACTAACGACACAGGAGACGGTTGTCTTAATCCTTGTTTTAATGGAATATGGTCTGCGAGCTGTGGCACGATCAGCCACAGTATAGGCATATCTGGTCTTAATCCTTGTTTTAGTGGAATATGGTCTGCGAGATTCAAGAGAACAACCTCATTGATACGCAGGTTGGACCAGTCTTAATCCTTGTTTTAATGGAATATCGTCTGCGAGAGGAGGTGAAGGAGCTGAAGGCGGAGCCGCTGATGCAGTCTTAATCCTTGTTTTAATGGAATATGGTCTGCGAGTCCTCCCTCGAAGCATTAAAGTGATGCTCCAAACTTTGTCTTAATCCTTGTTCTAATGGAATATGGTCTGCGAGCTGTCAACTCGGTTACCCTCGCTAAGATAATGCACCGTCTTAATCCTTGTTGTAATGGAATATGGTCTGCGAGAATCACCTGTAAGCATTAAGCTCACAGTCACCTCTGGTCTTAATCCTTGTTGTAATGGAATATGGTCTGCGAGTACAGCAGCAAGTTACCACCCATTACGGGTCTGGTATGTCTTAATCCTTGTTGTAATGGAATATGGTCTGCGAGGGTCAAATCTGTGAAGATCTGTATGTGAGCCCTTTACGACCGAAAAAAACCGCACAACCCGAAAATTTTGAGGGAAAACATGTACCTCTGAGTGCAAATATACAAAGGTTTTTTGAATTGATTGTATAACGTGCCATCTCCACCTTACAATTCCCCACTTTTCCTGTGATCTCCCTCTTTATCAAGAGGATAGAGATCACAGAGTGGGAGGGTGAGCTCAACCGGGTGTCGTCACTCGACCGAGCGATCGTGGAAGAGGAGCCAGAAGAGGATACCGGCGACGAGCGCATAGCCGGCGAAGATAAACCAGCTCTCCGGGAAGCCGACTCGATCGACCACAAAGCCCGCCGCATAGGCACCGATCGTGGAGCCAAGCCCATTCGTCATCATCAGGAAGACGCCCTGAGCCGACGAGCGCAGCGCAGGCGAGGTCTGCTTGTCCACATAGAGTGAACCGCTGATATTGAAGAAGTCAAAGGCGACCCCGTAGATGATCATCGAGAAGATCAGGAGTGCCACGCCGTCGCCGGGATTGCCCCAGCCGAGGAAAGCAAAGCGCAGCACCCACGCCATGAAGCTGATCATCATCACCGCCTTGATGCCAAAGCGCTTGAGGAAGAAGGGGATCATCAGGATGCAGAGCGCCTCGGAGATCTGCGAGAGGGAGATCAGCGTGCCGGAGTGCTCCACGCCGAAGGTGCCGGCGTAGGCGGGGTCCTCACCGAAGCCGGTGATGTAGACGTTGGCAAAGGCGTTGGTGATCTGGAGGCAGATGCCGAGGAGCACGGAGAAGAGGAAGAAGATCGCCATATCGTGCCGCTTGAAGAGACGGAAGGCCTCCAGCCCCAGCTTCTCCAGCACCCCCTCATCCCCGGTCCGCGGCTTGCGGATGATCCGGCTCGAGGGGAAGACAAACATCCATGCTGCGAGGGCAAAGGAGAGTCCGGCAGAGATGTAGAGCTGTGTCGCAGAGGTCTTGAAGCCGAGGTTGTCCACCACCAGCATCGCGCAGATGAAGCCCACGGTGCCGAAGACGCGGATCGGTGGGAAGTGCTTCACGGTGTCGAGCCCCGCACGGTTGAGTGCCGAGTAGGCGGTGGCATTTGTGAGCCCAAGGGTCGGCATGTAGAAGCAGACGCTCAGCAGGATCAGTGTGTAGAGGGAGGTGAAGTCGGTCACCTGTGCGGCGGCGATCATCAGCCCTCCGGCGATTAGGTGACAGATCGAGGTGAGCCGCTCATCGGGGATCCACTTATCAGCGACGATGCCCATCAGTGTCGGCATAAAGATCGAGGCGATGCCCATGGTGGCAAAGAAAGCTCCGATCTGCCCGCCGGTGAAGTCGAGCGTCCCGAGGTAGACACCGAGGGAGATCAGCCAAGCCCCCCAGACGGCGTACTCCAGGAAGTTCATCACGATCAGTTTGCCCTTAAGCGTAGAGGTAGATTGCATATAGTCGTTATTGTATTATGGATACGAAATTATCAGTGCGACCCGCAAGGGGTCGAGGTCCGGGCGATGATCTGTCCACAGGTCATCGCCGCTGTCGCGGCTCGACCTGTGGCTATGAAGCGGAGATCCCTGGCGGGATCCTCCGGTCGGTGGTATATGGTGATGAATGCGGTACCCGGCACCCAACGGTAAGGGTCGGTCGTGGCAGGCACCCCTTGTGGGTGCCCGTTTCCTAGCCACAGGTCGAGGGGCGAAGCCCCGAAGACCCGTGGATAGGTCGTTAACCCATTCCCGACCCCTTGCGGGTCGCAGACACATCTAAGAGTTTGATTTCCCTTCATCGTTAGTTACCCCATACATAATTGCGAGCCATTCATCGTGGAATGAGAGTTTCTTATGGTGCTCCTGCTGGTTTTGTATATATCTGCAGCAGGAGTCCACACGTTCTCTGCTGATTGCCTGACAAAAGTACCCCTCTTGCCATCTAAATCTCCCTCTATAGCCCATCTGCTCGTTGATGAGCTTGTTCGTTGCCTTCTTTAGCTCTCTCATGTAATCAGAGATTACGAGGGCAGGGCTCTGTACGTAGATGAGGAAGTGCAGGTGGTCAGGCATACCATTGATGGTCATCACGCGCACCTTATGCTTGTTAGAGAAGCCTATAATGTATTGCTGTGTACGGACTCTCACTTCATCGCGAAGTAGAGGCTCCCTCTCTTTCGTGGAGAAAACGATGTGATAAAAAGCGGAGAAGTAGGTGTGACGATTGCAGTCCATAGCGGTATTGTCAGTGCGACCCGCAAGGGGTCGAGGTCCGGACGATGATCTGTCCACAGGTCATCGCCGCTGTCGCGGCTCGACCTGTGGCTATGAAGCGTGGATCCCTGGCGGGATCCATAAGTCGGTATGAAGTCGTCGCCTCGGGATCCGTCACCAGGCGGATAGGGTCCGTCAGGGCAGGCACCCATCGGTAAGGGTCGGTCGTGTTAGTCACCCATCGGGCATAGTCGATCGGGGTCGGCACCCCTTGTGGGTGCCCGTTTCCTAGCCACAGGTCGAGGGGCGCAGCCCCGAAGACCCGTGGACAAGGCGACATTTTATTCCCGACCCCTTGTGGGTCGCACTGCGGGGACATCATCTCGCCTCAGTCTCGGAAGGCGGGATCCCCCTTGACGGAAGTGTACTCGGACTTGAGGGAAGCGAGGGTCTTGTCCGACACCGGCACGAGGGGTAGTCGGAGGACATTGGGTGCGAGACCCATCAGACTAAGGAGCGCTTTGGCTCCCGAGGGGTTACCGTCCACGAAGAGGAGACGGAAGGTCTCCTTGAGGAGCCGGTGGGTATGGAGTGCCTCCTTATCCTTCCCCTCAGCGAGCAGGTGAACCATCTCGGCAAAGGTGGCGGGGTAGGCGTTTCCGATCACGGAGATCACGCCGTCGATGCCCATCGTCATGAGGGGGAAGGTGATGGTGTCGTCACCCGAGAGGACAAAGAAGTCCTCCGGTGCGCGATGCCGAACGAGATCGATCTGCCCGACGATGCCGCTCGCCTCCTTGATGCCGATGATGGCAGGGCAGTCGTTGGCCAGGCGGATGGTGGTCTCGGGGAGCATATTCACCCCGGTGCGCGAGGGGACGTTGTAGATGATGATCGGGATGGGCGACGCCTCGGCTATGGTGCGGAAGTGGCGGTAGAGCCCCTCCTGAGAGGGCTTGTTATAGAAGGGGCAGACCACCAGGGCGGCATCGATGCCGGTGAGGTCCATCGTGGTGAGGCGGGTGATCACCTTGAGGGTGCTATTGGAGGAGACGCCGACGACGAGCGGCAGGCGGTCCTGATTCTCCTCCACGAAGGTCTGGATGACCCGATCCTGCTCCACCTCCGTGAGCGTGGGGGTCTCGGCAGAGGTACCGAGGGCAACGAGGAAGTCCGCTCTGCCCTCTATCTGGCGGCGGATCAGCATACGGAGGCGGTCGTAGTCGACGCTCTTGGTCTCGTCATCGGTGAAGGGCGTCACCATCGCCGTCCCGAGGCCACGGAGGTATAGGATCCTTTTGGTAAGCATAGCTATCGTACTCTAATAGATTTCGTTGTGGCAAATGTAAGAGAAATATTCCTCTTCGTGCCCCACCCTGACTACCCAACACGCATCGCGCAATGTTTAAAACGTCGCAAGCGGGGGTAGTCCTTAATAGATATAGGTGTGCTATGGGGTGCCGAGGTAGTGAGCGAGGACGGCGGTCTGGCGCGGGGTAAAATTGCGCTTGGGACTGGTCCAGCCGACGAGCGAGAGTGCATGGCTCAGGAGGGGATAGGTCTTGATCGACATACGGAGCGCCCGGGAGGCACTCTGAGGATTGTAGTCGGGATAGTACTGCAGGGCGACCTGCTTGACGGGGACGATCCCGCTGAGCTCTCCTCGGAGCGGCTCCCAGGTCTCGATCTGCTCCAGTAGCTGGAGATCGGAGGGCGAGAGTGCAGGCGTCGGGCTGTGATTCTCTTTCTTCATCGTCATAGTATCAACTGTAATTGTTGCAAAGGTATATATTATTCATCCATTGCGCAAAAGTCGCCCCGATTTTCAGCTAAGAGACAGAAGGGGATCGGAAGAGACTTTCGGTCTGAGTGGCATCGTACTTTTGCATCACGATCCGGGTAACACCGACTCGGAGAGCGTACTGCAGGCGCCCATCCGTCCCGGAGATCCCCAGAGGGTCGTGTACAACTTATCTAACCACTTAGCAATAAAGAATGACTTATGGCATTTATCTACAACGTCACTGAGCGAAAGAACACCATCCCTAACGCCAAGATGCCCCGCGTGGCTGTCGCCACCTCGCGCATGATGGGTGTGGTGCCCCTCCACCAGATCGCCAAGAGTATCTCCGTGCGATCGACTGTCCACCGCGCCGACGTCAATGCGGTGCTCACCGCACTCCCGGAGGTGATCATGGAGTATCTCTCTCATGGTCTGTCGGTTCGGCTGGGAGAGCTGGGATCCTTTGCGCTCCGCTTCAGGAGCAAGGCGGCTGCGTCGGTGAAGGACTTTACCTCTGATAATGTGAAGAAAGTCCACATCCGATACACCCCCAGTACCCTGATGCTCGCATCAATGGCCGAGGTGCCTGTCCGCAGCTTTGCCTCCCTGGTGTCAGAGCGGAAGGAGCAGGAGGAGCCGACCGATCCGAGTGGCGAGACCGGCGGTAAGGAGACCGGCGGTAGCGAGATCAACTAAGCAGCCACTAAGCACGAGGAGCCGACACCTCGGCTGAGGTGAAGGCTCCTCCGGGGATGACGAGGGTGACACTTCGTCATCTCACTATGAGAGACCTTTGCATAATACCCCATCTGCGGCGTCACTTTCGAGATTCGGGCTTGGTCATGTGCGTAAGCACACTCCCTTCGCCCTCACTCTCAGTTCCTTGCATCTGGGGTATTCTGCAAAGTCCCTGCCGAAAAAGCGGTGCTTTTTCGGCGTAAGACCATTTTGCAAAGGTCTTTATGAGGAAGACACCATCGGGTGTTTCTCCTCCTCACAGATCACACCTTTACAAACCATTTATTACCCATATCATGACACAAATCTATATGCAACCGTCTATGGTCGATAAGCTGGCACCTCACCCTCTGGAGGACTACAGCGGGCCCCGACCAGTGACCGGAGCGGAGGAGATCCGGCGCTCCCGGAGGGCGATCCATCTGCTGGTGATCCACTGCAGCGCCACGCGCAACTGCGACGACTACATGCCTGAGCAGCTGATCCGCGACCATGTGCGGCGGGGATTTAGGGGCTGCGGATACCACTACTACATCACGAAGGACGGGATGATCTACGCCATGCGTCCGGTGGATCTCGTCGGAGCACACGTACAGGGGCACAACCGCCACTCGATCGGCATCTGTTACGAGGGAGGCCTGGATCATAAGTACATGCCGGCAGATACCCGGACGCCAATGCAGCGACAGTCGCTCTCTCAGCTGATCCATCGGCTGCTCGAGCTACACCCCAATGCCTATGTGGTGGGTCATCGGGATCTCTCGAGGGACCGAAATGGGGACGGGGTCATCACGCCCGACGAGTGGATCAAGCTCTGTCCCTGCTTCGACGCCAAGCTGTACAATCGGGAGTGGGTCGTGGCGCCATGAGGAGCGGGTGGCTGGTGCTCTGTCTCTCCCTCTGTCTCACGTCCGGCTGCAGGAGCAGGGGGAGAGCGGTAGAGAGGGAGAGGCACGACGTGGTGGAGTGCCTGAGTCGTGACGATCTGCGTGACACGGTGACGATCCGGTGGTGGGAGGGTCCGGTCGGCGACCTGCCGGACACACTTCAGATCCTCCCGCCTGAGACGAGACGTGTGGTGGTGACACGACACCGGGCCCGGACGGCAAACCGGACGGCTCGTGAGGAGCAGTCGACTCAGGAAGTCACTGCACCCGCTCCCCCTTTGCCCAAAAACAATCGCCGCAAGCCCCTCCTGATCGGTATCGCACTGGGGCTGACCCTTGCGGTACTCCTGCGGCTGGCGATCGCAAAACTATCTAAGTAATCCTATTATGAATGAGAAGAACAATCGATTTAGACTTCTGTGGGCGTCTATGCTCTGCACCTGCGGCATGACGCTCCTCTTTACCGCTCTCTGGATGCCGCCACAGGGGATCATCGATGCGAGCGTGCTGGTGGCGTACGGGGAGGTGATGACCTTTGTGGGCGGGCTGGTGGGGATCGACTATGTGTATCGTAATAAGGAGAAGTAACTCTCGAGAATTGTCGCTATCTTTATCTGAACAAAAAAAGAAGAGAGCAGCATGAGCGACCTTATCGAGGACTTCGTCGACTATCTCACCTATGAGCGTGGGGCTTCGCCGCACACCGTCACTGCCTATCGGCGTGACCTGGAGGTGTGGGGGGAGACCTGTGGGGTGGATCCGACGGCGGAGAGCCTGCAGTCGATCGATCTGAGGGGCGCCCGGAGACAGGCGATGCAGCTGATGGCGCGAGGGGACAGTCCTCGCACGGTCCATCGACGACTGTCATCCCTGCGGACCTTCTTTACCTACCTCCTGAAGCAGGGCGTAGTAGAGACGGACCCCTTTGCTGCAGTCCAGCTCCCCAAGATGGAGCGCAGCCTGCCGCCCTTTGTCGACGCGGAGACGCTCACCGGACGGATCGAGCAGCTCTACGCCGATGCTGAGGCTGCGGAGCGGGAGGAGGAGAGGGAGCATCTGCTACGGGTCGCCTTTGTGACCGACCTGCTCTTCCAGACCGGTATGCGGTCGGCAGAGGTGCGAGGGCTGCAGGTCAGCGACGTGGATCGGTCCGGTCGGCGGATCCGCGTCCTCGGGAAGCGAAATAAGGAGCGATATATCCCCTATGGTGCTTTGCTTGATCAGAAAATAGCTCTATATTTGTCCTACAGGGACCGCAGTACGCGTCCGGAGGTGACGCACTTCCTCACCACTGAGCGAGGAATACCGGTCAGCGCCGGCCGGCTCCGCAGCTACGTCATGGAGGCCCTCGGGCCACTCTCGGGCTACTCTCGCAAGAGTCCCCACGTGCTGCGCCACAGCTTTGCCACAGCGCTCCTTAATGACGGTGCGGGACTGATGAGCGTCAAGGAACTCCTCGGACATGAGGAGATATCCACCACCTCTATCTACGCCCACACCACCTTCGAGGAACTGCAGAGGATGTACCGCGCCCACCCAAGGGCTCAGAAGCCATCCAAGGAATAAATCACCAACCAACTACTTACGATTATTATGAACGTAAAGATCCAAGACGTAGACTTTAAGGCCTCCAACGACCTGCAGAACTTTGTCACCACCAAGGTCCAAAAGCTGGAGCGCTACTATGCAGATATCTTAGATGCTGATGTGGTTATGACGCTGATCAAGCCGGAGACGAAGCGCAACAAGAAAGTCCGCATCACCCTCTCTGTCAAGGGTCCGGATCTCTTCTCCGAGAAGACGGCGGACAGCTTTGAGCAGGCTACCGATGAGGCGTGCGAGGCGCTCGAGATCCAGCTGAAGAAGCTCAAGGACCGACTCACCAATCGCTAAGACAACCATAACAAATACGACAAGAGGATGATCTCCACGGAGGTCATCCTCTTGTCGTATCTTGCGGTCACTTTTACTCCATCAGCTTGGCGAAGAAGAGGTCCAGCTCCTCGGAGGCTCCCTTGAGGAGCTTGTCGTGCCGTACCTCGTCCCAGGTGCTGTCGCTGTGGGAGTAGAGCGTCTTGTCCTTCGCTCCCCCACTCTGATAGTCGATCGTGATGTCCATCGCAAAGGGGTGCTGCTCGAAGAACCCGGCCGACGCCAGCCGACGCAGCGCCTCCCGGACCGTCAGGAGCGCCTCCTGCTCCGTCACCATGGCACGCTCGCCATCCTCGGAGAGCCAACCATAGATCACCTCGCTATCGCTCTGACCGCTGTCCGAGGAGAGAAGGATCTCTCCCTCGACGAGGTCAAAGCTGGTGGTCACCTTGTGGACCGACAGGCAGCCGCCCGTCAGCAACGTCTCACGGAAGTGGCTGAAGAACTCGGCAACGATCGTGGCGGTGCTCATCACCTTGTCATGAATTTCCGGCTCCATATCTCACGTTGATTGCTTGGGGAGATCAGTTTACTTCTGTTGCTCGAGGAGGTCGAGACGCTCTTGGGCACTCTTCAGCTTCTCGGTCGCATCGGAGACCTTCTTCCGCTCCATATCGACGACAGCCTGCGGGGCGTTGTTGACAAAGCCCGGGTTGCTTAGCTTCTTCTCTATCCCGGCGATGAATCCGGTGTAGTGCTTGATGTCCTTGCGAAGCTTCTCGATCTCACCAGAGATGTCGATCAGCCCACGGAAGGGGACGCCATAGACGGTCGTCTCCACGAGGAAGGTCTCCACCTCTGCGTCTCCGCTCGTCGGTGCGATGGTGAAGTCGGAGATATTGGCGAGCTTGCGGATCACCGCCTTGGAGGCATCCGTCAGGCGATCCTCCGGCATCAGCAGCTCCACCGCCTCGCGGGGTGATACGCCATGATGGGCGCGCAGTCCGCGGACGCCGGTGATGATGTCGCTCGAGTGCGCCATCTGGTGGAGGATCTCCCGGTCAGGCTCCGCCTCGGCAGGCAGCTGCTGCATCATGATGCTCTCCCCGTCGGCGCGGTCGGCAAGGTTTTGCCACAGCTCCTCAGTGATGAAGGGCATGAAGGGGTGCAGAAGGAGGAGCAACTGCTCGAGGTAGTCCTTCGTAGCGGCAAGCGTAGCGCTGTCGATCGGCTTACCGTAGTCGGGCTTCACCAGCTCGAGGTAGGTGCCGGAGAAGTCGTCCTTGACCACGCGGTAGAGCAGCATCATTGCATCGCTGATGCGGTACTTGGCGAAGTGGTCGTCGAGCGTCTTGCGGGTGTCGCTCAGCACCTCGGCAAACCACCGCACAGCGGCAGCCTGAGCAGCGCTCTGCTCCGCCGTCTCACTCTCCTCCCAGCCCTGTACGAGGCGGTACGAATTCCAGATCTTATTGCTGAAGTTGCGCCCCTGCTCACACATTGACTCGTCGAAGAGGATGTCGTTGCCGGCATTGGTGCAGCTCATCAGCCCCATCCGGACGCCATCGGCGCCATACTCCTTGATCAGCAGAAGCGGGTCGGGACTGTTGCCCAGCTGCTTGCTCATCTTGCGTCCCTGGTGGTCGCGGACAATACCGGTGAGGTAGACGTCGCCGAAGGGATTCTTCCCCATATACTCGTACCCCGCCATGATCATGCGGGCGACCCAGAAGAAGAGGATGTCCGGCCCGGAGACGAGGGTCGAGGTCGGGTAGTAGTACTGCAGCTCCGCATTATCCGGATCCTTGATCGGATTGGCGAAGACACTCATTGGCCAGAGCCAGGAGGAGAACCAGGTGTCCAGCGTGTCCTCATCCTGCTTCAGGTCAGCGTCTGTGAGGGCAGGGTCGATCTTGTGAGCCTCCTCCAGCGCCACGGCACGGCTCTCGCCCACGACGATCTGCCCGTCAGGAAGGTAGTAGGCGGGGATGCGGTGTCCCCAGTAGAGCTGACGGGAGATATTCCAGTCGTGGATATTCTCCATCCAGTGGGCGTAGATGCTCTTAAACTTTGGCGGCACCAGGCTCACCTCATCCTTCATCACCGCCTCGTAGGCCGGCTTGACGAAGTGATCCATCCGGAGGAACCACTGGGTGGAGAGCTTTGGCTCGATCGGGACATCGGTCCGCTCGGAGAAGCCGACCGTATTGTCGTAGTCCTCCACGTGATCCATCGCCCCAATCTCCTCCAGCTCTTGGGCAAAAGCGTCCCGCACCTCGAAGCGGTCGCGCCCCTCATACTTTCCCCCAAAGCCATTCAGCGTACCGTCGTCGTTGAAGACATCGTACTTAGGCAGGTGATACCGCTCACCGATGGCGTAGTCGTTGATGTCGTGACAGGGGGTGATCTTGAGGCAGCCGGTACCGAAGTCTATGTCCACGTAGTCATCCATGATGATCGGGATCTCGCGACCCACACCCGGCACGATGACATGCTTGCCCTTGAGGTGGGTGTACCGCTCGTCGGAGGGATTGATGCAGACCGCCGCATCGCCAAAGATCGTCTCCGGACGGGTCGTCGCCACGAGGACGTACTGCTCCGGATCCTCCACGATCGGATAGCGGACGTAGTAGAGCTTGGAGTGCTCCGCCTTATGGATCACCTCCTCGTCGGAGATCGCCGTCTTAGCTGCCGGATCCCAATTCACCATTCGGATACCACGGTAGATCAGCCCCTTGCGGTAGAGGTCGCAGAAGACATTATTCACCGTCTCGCTCCGCTGCTCGTCCATGGTGAAGGCGAGGCGATCCCAGTCGCAGGAGGCGCCGATCTTCTTGAGCTGGCTGATGATGATCCCGCCGTGCTCGTGCGTCCAGTCCCACACCTCGTCGAGGAATTGCTCGCGAGTGAGGTCGCTCTTCTTGATCCCCTTCTTGGCCAGCTTAGCCACTACCTTCGCCTCCGTAGCTATGGAGGCGTGATCTGTGCCGGGGATCCAGCAGGCGTTGAAGCCGGTCATCCGTGCCCGGCGGACGAGGATGTCCTGGAGGGTGTTATTGAGCATATGCCCCATATGGAGCACGCCGGTGACGTTGGGCGGGGGGATGACGACGGTGTAGGGAGGTCTGTTGTCCGGATGAGAGGCAAAGAGCTTATGCTCGGTCCAGTATCCATACCACTTATCCTCCACCTGGGAGGGATCGTACTTAGCGCTTAGTTCGTGCGACATATCTCGTCTGTAGTTATCTGTCTTTGGGTGACAAAGATAAGACAATTTCCCCTCCTAAGGCTCCCTTTGCACCAACGGTCTTCGGTTATTCTCCGAACACCAGCCTGTAGGCCGTCGATCGCCCCGCACCCTCCGGGATGAGCAAGCCCCACTCTGACAGCTTAGCAAGATCCCTTGTGGCGGTCGCCTTGGAGGCGCGTGTGAGTGAAGCATACTTGCGTGGGGTCATCCCGCCCGCAAAGCCCTCCGGACCTGCCTCCAGCATCCGGTGGAGCACCTTGATCTGCCGTTCACTAAGCGGGTGTTCACTCATCCGACGGATGAAATCCCTCCTCCGTCTCAAGAAGGTGATCCGGCTAATTGTCTCCTCAAGGGCGAGCCGCACCGTCTCTGTCCAGTAGAGGAGCCATGGAGTGATGTCCATGGTCCCCACGGATGCTTCCTTGAGTCGAGCATAGTAGATCGCCCGATCCATCTCTATGGCGAGGGAGAGACTGATCGGGATGTCCTGACCTAAGCCTCTCGCAAGGATATGGTGAGCAAGTGCCCTGCCGACTCTGCCATTGCCATCCTCATAAGGGTGCAGTGTCTCGAAGTAGAGATGGCAGATCCCGGAGTGACGTATCGCCTCCGAGACGCTCTCAACGGTCACAGAATTGCAGAAACTGAGGAAGTCTCCCATCATCTCATCCAGGCGAGAGGAGGGAGGAGCCTCGTAGTGGACCTCCTCTCTGCCGATGATCCTCCCCGAGACAATCTGCATAGGCAATGGTGAGCTCCGCCAATGTCCAGGGTGGATGTCCCTTCGATCCTCCATAAGCGCTCTGTGCCAGTCGTGGAGTCGCTCTGCAGTGATAGGTCCTCCCAGATCACTCAGAGACAATATCATCAGACGTGCCACCCCCTCTACATACCGACTCTGCGGATGAGTGGTCTCCCCGGCAAGTCCCAGCTGCCTCTCTAGCGAGGATCTCAGCTCATCCGGGCTTATGGTCACCCCCTCAATGCGTGAGGAGAGTGAGCCCTCTGTGGACAGCCGACTGAGAGCCAGATCCTCCTGCGCGCCTTTGTCAAGCAGGGAGATCAGTCCCCTCACCTCACCAAGCAGGACTAAGCATTGCTCGGTGACGGGCGCCAATGGTTCGGGATCATAGGTATACTTCGGGAAGTCCTCTCTTTGCCAGATGTACTTCATAAGCTAAGTGAGCCGATTAAGTCCTCTAATCGGCTCAAATATACACAAAAACCTGAGCCGATTAGGCACTCTAATCGGCTCAGGTGCTTCCTGGTAGTCTCAGCCCTCCACCCAGCGGATGAGGGGGATCTGGTGGCGGAGGAGGTAGTCGTTGGTCCTGGAGAAGGGCTTGCTGCCGAAGAAGCCCCTGTAGGCACTGAGGGGCGAGGGGTGCGGTGCCCGCAGGATCAGATGCCGCTCCGGATCGATGAGGCGCGCCTTCTGCTGCGCATCCGAGCCCCAGAGGATGAAGACGAGATGCTCCCGCCGCTCAGCGAGGAGCTCTATCGCCCGATCCGTGAAGTGCTCCCAGCCCCAGCCGTGGTGGCTGCGCGGGCGGTGGGCCGTGACGGTGAGGGTTGCGTTGGGGAGGAAGACGCCCTGCCGAGCCCAGTGGGTCAGATCCCCGGAGAGGGGCTTCTTCACCTCGAGGTCGTCGGCCAGCTCCTTATATATATTGTCAAGCGAGGGCGGGATCATCACCCCGTCAGGGACGGAGAAGGCTAGACCCATCGCCTGCCCGACGTTGTGGTAGGGGTCCTGCCCGACGATCACCACCTTGACTTGGTCAAAGGGGCAGAGGTTGAAGGCATTGAAGATCAGGGGAGCGGGCGGGAAGCACTGCCCCTCGGCGTAGGCCTGACGCACTCGGTCGGTCAGCTGTCGGAAGTAAGGCTGCTCGAAGTCATCCCTCAGCACCTCCTTCCAGGATCTCTCTATCTGTACGTTCATTGTCCTAAGTAATCCAGCAGGTCAGTCAGCTCCTCCCCCACACCCTTGCGGAATGGGTCAGTCTCCTCAGCACGAGCTTGGGCGAAGCGGGCGATCCGCTGCCGCATCTCGGGCTGACGCTCAGCGAGTCGGGAGAGGCCGCGCAGGATATAGGTCGCCTGGAGCGGGCGCTCCTCAGACAGAACCTCCGCGGCGGAGTCGAGAGAGTGCCTGACGAATCGGGACGAGGCGGTGCCGGCGACGGCGAGTCGGGTCAGCACCACCCACGGCAGGACGGAGTCGGGAGACTGCTTCGCCACCTCCAGTGCCACACGCTCCTCCTCGCCGGAGCCGATCAGCAGCAGGACCACCAGCTGCTCCGACTCCTCGATCGTGCGACACTGGGAGGCAAGTGTGAGGAGATCCTTGCGGGTCAGCTCCTCTCGGGGGCGGATCATCAGGGAGAGGAGGCGCATCTCGCGCACCTCCTTCGTCCACATCAGGTCGGCGAGTGAGCGGTCGCGCGGTTGCTCCTCGGCGATCTCCCGTAGGTCGGGGAGGCTGACGCCGAAGTTAATCCCGTACTGCAGCCCCTTGTCACGCATGCTCTTGGAGACGTCGCCATTCATCCGCTTGCGGAGTCGCTGCCGGATCGCATTGAGCCGGTCGTGCCACTTCCCCTCGTCATAGACCTTATGCTCTTTCCGGAGAAAACTCTCCAAGGGCAGCGCCAACGTGCGGTACTGCTCGCTGTAGCGGAGGTTTTGCTCTATAAATCCCTCGGTGTAGTCGATCTCCACACTGTCATCCCGTAGCGTGAGACGGGGATTGACAAAGCCGATATAGGGCGCCATGCCGGTGGCTCGGTCGCGACGGATCGCCTCCTCCTTCAGCTCGGGATCCACCTCGGTGCCAAAGCGGGCAACCAGGTCGGCCGCCGCCTCGTAGTCTCCGCAGCTCTTGATGCGCTGCAGCTCCCTCAATAGTTCACCGAAGATCTCTCGCAGCCGCTCGTAGTCGTGAATGAGGACAAAGTGCTCTCCATTGATCTTCTCCATAGTCACCGCCTCCGGGTACTGCAGGGCGTAGCGGGCGATCAGGGCGCGGTTTTGCATATGTGCCTCACGCAGCACGGTGTCGTCGCCGAGGCGGGAGAGCTGAGTGACGAGGGCGGAAGTGAGGTAGCGGTCATACTCCCCCCGGTAAGCGTCGGGCGAAGGCAGGATGCCCAGCTCAACCAACCTTGGGTCGGCGATGAAGTAGAGGGCATTGATGTCCGCTCTCGCCTCCTCGATGCAAGAGTCGTACTCCCTCAGGTCGGCGCCCGAGACGCCGGGGAGGAGCTGTCCCGAGCCGTGACCGATGATCTCGTGGAGATCGGTGTGGAGCATATCTGCCTCGGTGCCGTAGCGTCTCAGCCGCTCCTTCACCTCCTCACCGTGATAGAAGAGGTTTGCCGAGGCGGCGCTGCGGTAGCGGTCTATGGCGAGGGCGATATTGGAGAGCGTGACGCTCTTACTCCCCACTTCGGCCCGCATACGCTCGTCATTGGGGAGGTTGATCCCAAGTGGCGAGGCGGGGTAGCTGTCTCCCGCCAGCATCACCACGTCAATGGCGCGGGCGGCACGACCGAGCGGCTCCGTCCGCTTATAGGTCTCGTCGATCGGTGACTGCTGCTCGAAGTAGCCCGCCAGCCCGACGATCTGTCGCACCCGAGCGGTTCCCTCAGGATCCTCAAGCTCAACAATCCCCTCGTAGGAGCCCTTCAGCCCGAGCGGATCATCGTAGGTCTCGATAAAGCCGTGGATCAGATCCACCGGCTCCAGCAGTCTCACCCACAGCTCACTGTAGTCGGCAAAGGCGTCGATGTCCCCGCTCTCGTAGTAGGCTATCAGCGTCCGGAGGGTCTCACTCGCCTCTTCGCTTGGAGCGTAAGAGAGTGCGGCGGTGAGCTGCCGGACAATCGCCTGCAGGGCGTCGCCGTAGAGCCCATCGGTGTAGGCGGTCAGTTCTTTCAGTTCACCCCTTTCATCCTTAATGAGTCGGCTATTGAGCCCCGGGGCAATGCGGTACTTATCTTTTCGCTTTTCGTAAAACTCCAGCGCCTCAGCGGTGGTGACACTGGGACCGTAGAAGTTGACGGCTGACCGCTCCACCAAGGTCTCACGGTCGCCGTCCGCCCGCCTCAGTGGGTCCTTACTCGGGTCGAAGATCATCTCCTCCAGCGCGTCAAGGGTGAAGCCCTGCGCCTCGAGATACGCCTCCACATCGTACGGCAGCTGCAGCACCGCCTCGTGGAAGTAGGTCTGGCTAAAGGCGGGCACCGTCTTGGTCTCCTTGTAGTGGTGGTGGAAGCCGGAGTACATCCAGAGCTGTGTCAGATAATCCTCCAGATCGTGATTGCGGAAGGTCCCCTGCTCCCAGATCGCCTCCAGGATCGTCCGTGCGGCGAGCGCCATCGGGTGATGCTGCAGGTAGAGGATGTCCCGCCCGTAGAGACACGCCTCTGCGAGGTGGTAGACGTACCGCCGAGCTTGCGGCTCCAGAGCCTCCCAGCCGGGGACCCGGTAGCGCAGGATGTCGATATGCTTGGAGTGGAAGACGAGATCGCCTGCCGTTGATGTCTGTGTCATATAGGGAAAAGAAGATTACCAGTCACGATAGCTGCTGCCACCGATGAACTCTCGCAGGAGCGAACCGTGAGGAAGCAGCTCCTCCGGGATCGGATCGAAGAACCGGAGCTCCCGCTGCAGCCGCGCCGCGATCGGGTAGACCGGGCTCATCTCCGGTACCCTACTGATCGCCAGCTCTGCCTGCTGCCTCAGCGCGCCGAGCTCGTAGACCATGGCGCTATTGAAGATCACGTCTGCCTCCTCCTGATAGGGGAAGACCCACTTCTCCTCACCAGCCCGTACGTCAGCCCAGAAAGTAAGCGTCTCCTCCGGCGGTTTGTTACGATACTTCACATCCCTCACCATCCGTCGCAGCAGGCGGTTGTCGCTTGTGCTGAGCCAATTGTGCTTATCGTAGGAGATGGCTGTCAGGGCGGAGACGTAGATCTTATACGACGACGCCTCCACGGCATCGGTGAGGATGATAGGGTTGAGCCCGTGGATCCCCTCGATGATGATCATGTCCTGCTCTGAGAGTCGGAGGTTATTCCTCGAGTCCATCACCCGCTGCCCGAGGGTAAAGTCGTACCGCGGCATCGGCATCTCCTCTCCCCGGACCAGCCCCTTCAGCGTCTCCCGGAGGAAAGGAAGGTCGAGCGCATAGACCGACTCATAGTCCGGCTGTCCCGCCTCATTGTGCGGGGTGATCGCCCGATTGACATAAAAGTCATCCAGAGAGATCGGGTAAGGCCGGATCAGGTGTGTCAGGAGCTGGGTCGTCAGTCGGCGAGAGAAGGTGGTCTTACCCGACGAAGAGGGTCCCGAGATCAGCACCGCCGACACCCCCTTGTCCCTATGCAGGCGGGCAATGTGAGAGGCGATGGCGGCGATCTGCTTCTCCTGCTGAGCCTCTGCGACCTGGATCATCTGCGTCGTCCTACCGGATCGGATCAGGAGATTGAGCGGCGTCACGTCCTCCACACTCAGACCGGTGATCAGCCTATGCTGCGAGTCGAGGGCCTTGAAGAGCTTAGGCTGCAGCTCCCGCTCCGCCAGTGTGGTGGGGTCGCTCCGATCCGGCACCCGGATCAGGAATCCTTCATTGGCTGGCTCGAGGTCGAAGAGGTGGATCTGTCCCGTCCGCGACAGCACCTGATGGAGGATATAGTAGTACGAGCCCTTCAGCTCCCAGAGGACCACGGAGTAGCGCCCGGAGTCGTTGATCAGGGCAGCTGTGTCCACATCACCCAGCTCCTCCATATACTGGATAGCCTCCTCGGCAAATAGTCTCGTCCGCTGTATCGGCAGGTCCTCGTCGATCAGACGCTGGACGTAGGCACGCACTCGACTCAGCTCCTCCGTCGTCGGGCGCCGGTCGCCGATGGTGCCGTAGTAGCCCTTGGCGAGGGCAAATTCGATCTTCAGGGTCGGCAGCTTCAGCTCCCTCGCCGCAGCGGTCAGCAGGAGCGCCAGCGTCCGGATGTATGCCCGACTGCCCTCCTCCGAGCTGTAGTCGGAGAAGGTGAGCCGACAGGACTCCACGATCGGGCGCTGGAGTGCCCAGGGGTGGTTATTCATCGTAGTGGCAAGGGCATCGCTGATGCCGACTGCCTCAAACTCACTTCGGAAGTGGTCAAAAACCTCCGCCGGACTCAGCAGCTCCTCCGTCGCGAGGCTCCGCTTGATCTGCGGGAGAAATATCGTCTTAGCCGTTATCATACTCTATCTCGATCTCTATGCAAGACCTCTACATCATTCCTTAGTCTATAGCTCCTCCCCGCCCTCGCCCACTTCCTCAAATGTACCACAAATTTTTTCTACCCCTATCTCTTAGGACAAAAAAGCTGTCCCCCGCTCGGTTGCCTGTACAGAGGCTCCGAGCGGGGGACAGCTTTTTTTGTTTCCCAACACTACGCCTTGCGTGCTACGTAAAGCCCGCAGACGCCGGGGAAGAAGATACGGTAATGGCACTGCTCCAGCCCGGCCTGCTCCATGAGGGCGGTCATCCGCTCTCTCGCTGGGACGCGGGCGATGGAGTGGAGGAGGTAGTCGTATGCCTCGGGATCATCGGAGTAGCGCTGCGCCATCCGCCGGAGGTAGAGCCGGGTGTAGAGCCGGTAGCCGGCGTGGAGGAGTCCGCTCTCCGGCTCCGTCAGCTCGAGTACGGCGACGATGCCACCGGGGTGCAGCACGCGGGCAAACTCCCGGAAGCCCTGCTCCAGGGAGGCGAAGTTGCGGACGCCAAAGGCGCACGTGACCGCATCGACAGCCTCGTCAGGCAGGTCTATGTCGAGCGCATCACCGACACCAAATCCGATCCGATCAGCGAGACCGGCAGCCTCCACCTTGCGCACTCCGACAGCCATCATCTCCCGAGAGAGATCCATGCCGGTGACCTGCGCCTCGGGGCAGGCACGCGCCAGCGCTATCGCCACGTCACCCGTGCCGGTCGCCACATCGAGGATCTGCCTCGGGTGTGTGCCGGCGACAGCCTGCACCAGCACCCGACGCCAGTAGCGATCGAGCCCGAGTGAGTTGAGCTTATTCAGCAGGTCGTACTGCGGCGCAATGTGGTCAAACATCTGCCGCACCTGGGTGGAGAATGCAGGACTCTCGCGTCTCGGCTCACTTGCCATGCTGCCGGATCCAGTCGGTGACGTTGGTCTCTATGCGCTTCTCGATGTCGCCGGTCTCGTGACGCTCGAAGGGCTCGTCCATGATGTCATTGAAGAGCTCGATGTAGCGCTCCGAGACGCTGTCGCAGTAGGCGTCGGTCATCTCAGGCACCTGCTGACCCTTCTCGCCCTGGAAGCCGTGATCGATGAGCCACTGGCGGACAAATTCCTTAGAGAGCTGGCGCTGAGGCTTCCCGGCCTCGTAGAGCTCCTGATAGGTGTCGGCGTAGAAGTAGCGGCTGGAGTCGGGCGTGTGAATCTCGTCGATGAGGTAGATCTTGCCGTCCTTCTTGCCAAATTCGTACTTCGTATCGACCAGGATGAGCCCCTTCTTCTTCGCCAGCTCGCTTCCGCGCTCGAAAAGGCGGAGGGCGATGTCTGAGATGGCCTTCAGCTCCTCGGCGGTCATCAGCCCCTGCTTGACGATCTCCTCCGGGGTGATATTCATGTCGTGTCCGGAGTCAGCCTTGGTGGTCGGCGTGAGGATCGGGTGCGCGAAGTACTGATTCTCCTTCATCCCCTCGGGCAGGATCACGCCGCAGAGATTCCGCTCACCCGCCTTATAGGCACGCCAGGCGCTACCGGTGAGGATGGCGCGGACGATCACCTCGAGCTTATAGGGCTCGCAGGCGTGGCCGATGGTGACCATGGGATCGGGCGTGGCGATCTTCCAGTTGGGGACAATGTCCTCTGTGGCATCGAGATTAGCCGCAGCGATGCGATTGAGGATCTCGCCCTTGAAAGGGATCCCCTTGGGGAGGATCACGTCGAAGGCGGATATGCGGTCGGTGGCGACCATCACCAGGAGGCCGTTATCGAGAGTGTATACATCACGGACTTTGCCGTGGAAGACGTTAGTCGTGCCCGGCAGCTTGAGGTCGGTCTGAGTAAGTGCTTTTGCCATGATTGTATGGAAACGTTATGTATATGTGTGTAGTAAAAAAGTGTCTATTCCTTCTCCTCCTTAGCGGCTCCCCGCTTGCGGTCCGCCTGCTCGTAGACCGCGACGATCTTCTTCACGAGACCGTGGCGCATGATATCGCTTCGCTCGAAGTCTATCCACCCGATGCCCTCGACCGAGTGGAGGAGCCGGTCAGCCTCACGCAGTCCTGAGGTGACGCCTCGGGGGAGGTCGACCTGCGACATATCCCCCGTGACGATCATCTTCGCCTCGCTACCCAGGCGGGTGAGAAACATCCGCATCTGGTGCGTGGTCGTATTCTGCGCCTCGTCGAGGACGACGATGGCGTCATTGAGCGTGCGACCGCGCATATAGGCGAGGGGGGCGATCTGGATCACGCCGGTATCCATATAGTCGTGCAGCCGCGTGGGCGGGACCAGCTCCATCAGTGCGTCGTAGAGAGGCTGTAGGTAGGGGTCGAGCTTATCCTTCATCTCGCCGGGGAGGAATCCAAGTCGCTCGCCCGCCTCCACGGCAGGGCGCGAGAGGATGATCCGGCGGGCTCTCTTTTCTCTAAGAAACTTCACCGCCATCGCTATGGCAAGGAAGGTCTTGCCGGTACCCGCGGGCCCGGTGGCGAAAACGAGGTCGTGCCGGTCCACCAGCTGAACCATCTCCTGCTGGTGGGCGCTACGCGGGGTGATCGGCTGACCATAGGCGCCATAGAGGATCACACCGTCGCCGCCCTTACGATCGGGGGACTCGCCCTTGACGATCTCGAGGACGGCAGTCTCGGGGAGATTATTGAATCGCGCGGCATACTTCTCCAGCCGGTGGAGCACCTTGAGGATCTCCTCGGTCTCCTCCTCGGCGCCCATCACCTTGATCACAGACCCGCGCGCCATGATGCGGAGCTTAGGGTAGAGATCCTTGAGGAGCGTGAGGTTGCTGCTATTGGTGCCAAAGAAGACGACCGGATCAGCCTCCTCGATCAGGTAGATGTGCTCTGTCATCGCTTGTAGCTCCGGAGCATTTTCTCGGTCTCCGCACGCAAACCGTCCCTAAGTGCGTCCGTATCCTTGCCCCACAGACTCATAGGTCGCACAAGCTTGAAGGCGCCGCTCTTGTCTATAAAAACAAGGGTGGGGACATACTTGCCGCCAAGCTTCTTGAATAGAGACAGCTCCTTCTCGCCATCATGCGTATTGATCTCACAAAACTGCACCTTGCCCTCATACTCCTTTTTGAGCTGGTCATAGTAGGGACTTAGCCTCTGACAATAGGGGCACTCGGGGAAGTAGAACTTGATCACTGTCGGCCGAGGCGCATCGTGCGACCAGATGCTGCTGTCGTAGTCAGCGATAAGGACCGCAAAGTCCTCCGACTCAGGCAGCGGAGTCTCAGGATCATCCATAGAGCCACAGCCGGCCAGCAACGTGACGGAGAGGAGCAGAGCGATAAGATGGTATAGCCTCTTCATATAAGCAAAGTATCTCTTGTACAGGACAAAGATAGCAAGAAATGTGCAAGGGCAGTGCTCAGCCATCCGGACCAAAATCACCGGCAAATCTATTACCGGTAATAGTGTCGACTAATACCGGTATCGCTTCCATCTATTACCGGTATTAGTCCGCAGCCTCACCGACCCCAGGTGGACTGCCATCCCTTGTCCCCAATATCATAGAAATGTCACATCTCCTTAATCTCCCTGAAATGGCTATTGGATACTTTTGCGGCGAAAAATACGAAACAATAATTTAGTCAAGTCTACCGAAATATCGAAAGAATATGCACAAGACACACTACCTATGGATAATAATTACCTTGCTCATGCTATGCCATCTGAGTATAGTAGCTGGAGCAGAGGAAGTGGGGAAGCTTCAGGGACGTGTGCTCGACACTAATCATCAACCCCTCCCGGGAGTGATCGTGTCTGTGAAAAAGTCAAAGGCAAACGGTACACAGACAGATGTGGATGGACGTTTTTCACTCACCCTCTCCAATACCGATGTAATCCGCTTCTCCTACATAGGCTTCCAGACCAAAGAGGTCATCTGGAGGGGAGAGGAGACTATGGAGATCGTGCTCCAGGAGGACAGCGAACTGCTGGATGAGCTGGTGGTTGTGGGGTATGGTGTGCAGAAGAAGGTCAATCTCTCGGGTGCCGTCGACCAGATCAGCCAGAAGGACCTTGAGCGGAGACCAATTACCGACATCAGCAGGGGGCTACAGGGGATGGTTCCCAATCTCAATATAGACTTCAGCAGCGGAGAGCCCGGACAGAATGCCAGCATCAATATCCGAGGACTGTCATCTATCAACGGATCCTCTCCACTCATACTCATAGATGGTATCCCCTCGTCTGCCTCCGATATGAGTCGTATGCTCCCGACAGATATCGAGAGCATCTCGGTGATCAAGGACTCCTCCTCTGCCGCTATCTATGGCGCACGAGCAGCCTCCGGAGTAATCCTCATCAGCACGAAGTCAGGTAGTGCAGGAGCACCTCGTATCACCTACTCGGGAAAGGTCTCCTGGAAACGTCCGACCATACTGCCACAAAAGACCTCGGACCCTTATATCTACCTCAAGCTTAAGAATATTGCTGTACTCAATACGCCGTGGAGCGGAGGGCATGTCGCGAGCGACGAAACTCTAGAGTGGGCCCGTCAAAAGTCTGACAATCCTGATATCGATCCGGTAAGACTTGATCCCGAGGATCCTACCCTATATCAATATATGGGTAATCGCGACTGGACGAAATACTTCATCGACAAGGTGACGCTATCTCACTCTCACCAGATATCGGTCAGTGGAGGAAGTGATCATTACAGATACTACTCCTCAGTCGGACTTGATACGGACAATGGTCTTCTCTCTAATATCGTCAAGAAAGACCTCTGGCGTCGCTTAAACATGCGAGTCAAAGGAGAATACAAAATTGGCTCTCAGATCACCCTATCCAATAATACCACCTACTCCTATGCTCTAAGAGAGAAACCAGCCTACTTCTGGGACTCTAATATGGGCATGTTTTACAACCTAGCGCCCCAGGACTATCACCAGAATCCTGACGGGACCTGGGCCAATAATGGGGCGGGAAGGACACTCGCTCGACTGGTGGATGGCGGAGAGGATAAGCGGCAGCTCCACCGTTTCCAGACAATCTTTGCCGGGAAAGTCAGCCTGCTGGAGGATCGTCTCACACTCAACTCTGACTACTCGTACCTGATGATGCTGCAGGACTATAACTGGTACGAGACGCCATACAAGATCGGATTTGGTCCGCAAGATGTCAGGACGGAGGGTACATCAACAGCCTATAGGACCTTCACCCCCACCACTTTTCATGTCTTCAATCTCTATGGAAGCTATGACTTCTCATACGCCGGTCACTACCTAACCGCACTTGTAGGATTCAATCAAGAGAGCCACCAGTACAGTTGGGTCAAGGCGGAGCGTGAGGGTCTGATCTCGCCAGCATTCCCCACGATAGAGCTTGCCACAGGGGAGGCGCAGGTCTCGGAGCAGATAGAGGAGTGGGCGCTGAGAGGTCTTTTCTATAGAGTGAACTATACTTACGCCGACAAGTATATCCTTGAGATCGATGGGCGCTACGATGGATCCTCTCGATTCCCGAAGGCTAGTCGATTTGGATTCTTCCCCTCCCTGTCTGTAGCGTGGAGAGTAGACAAGGAACACTTCTTCGAGCCTCTTACTCATGCAGTCGACCAACTCAAGTTTCGTCTCTCCTATGGCTCTCTGGGGAACCAAGATGTCTCTGCCTATGGCTATATACCGACGATGTCGGCCTACAAGTCCAACTACATTATCGACGGGAAACTCCCGGAGACCATATCCTCTCCCGGACTTGTATCCCCGAGGTATACATGGGAGAGTGTGACCACTTCCAATGTCGGTATCGACTTCGCTCTAATGCAGAATCGTCTCTCACTCTCAGCTGACGCCTACGTAAGAGATACGAAGGGTATGCTGACCCCCGGAAAGAAGTTGCCGGGAGTGCTTGGAGCACCCTCCCCTCAGGAAAATGCAGCGGATATGAGGACTCGGGGATGGGAGATCTCTGCATCCTATACGGACAGCTGGCGCGTAGGCGGAGAAGACCTTCACCTCTATGCTAAGGTCAGTCTGTCTGATAATCTCTCGCGCATAACGCGATTCAATAACCCGACTAAAACACTCACTCAGTACTATGAGGGTCAGACGATCGGAGAGATCTGGGGTCTGGAGTCAGATGGGCTCTTTGCGACAGAGCAAGAGATCGCGAAGCTTGATGAGAGCGAGCTAATCCCCTGGGGTACTCTATCTATCGTCCCGGGATGGCCAAAGTATGTGGATCAGAATGGAGATGGACGCATCACTAAGTCTGGAGCTACAGCAGATCAACCACAGGACCTAAAGGTCATAGGCAACAGTCAGCCCCGATATCGATACGGGGTCACTCTGGGAGGCGACTGGAACGGAATAGACTTCTCGCTCTTCCTCCAGGGTGTCGGCAAGCGTGACTATTATCCCCTGAGCTACCTCTACTGGTCCTTCTTCCAGCAGCCGTATGCAGGAGGAGCAGTGCACACCTTTGACTTCTACAGACCAGACTCTGACACGGAGACGGATAGGCAGAAACACTCTCGAAGCTATATAGAGGCAGGACTTGACAGGGAGAATAAGACCTCATACTACCCCATCCTCCAGTGCTGGCTGGCGGACAAAAACCTCGGGACCTCCATTGACAAGAATGCAGGTCTCGCTATCCCGCAAACTCGCTATCTGCTTAACGGAGCTTACCTCAGAGTCAAGAATATTACCCTCGGATACTCGCTGCCAATAAGTCTCACTAAGAAACTTTACCTCTCCTCCTTGCACGTATACCTGAGCTTGGACAATGCCTTCGAGTGGTCGGGTCTCAAGCGCTACTTTGATCCGGAGGCAGTAACCAATGAGAGCTCCTTCGGCTACGTATACCCCTTTGACCGGAGACTGACACTCGGTCTGGACATTACACTGTGACACATACTTTATACCATTTCTCCATTATGAGACGACTGATACTGCCATCCGGTATTGTTACACTGATACTTCTTGTCCTGGCAGGATGCAACGATGACTTTATGGATCGCGTCCCCAAGACAGCCATCGGGGAGACGAATTTCTTCAAGTCTGAGAATGATCTAAGGATCTACTCCTACGGACTCTACAGCTTTGATAGCGACTTGATGTATGTCGGCGACCAGGGCTCCGATATACAGGCTACCACCTCCGCAGTAGAGATTAAGAATATTATGTCAAGCCCCAGTCCCTCCTCGATCAATATCCCTAGCGAGTGGTCCTGGGGCAGACTAAAGGATGTCAATTTCCTAATCAATGCGGCACAGAGGAGTGAGACCACTGTCTCCGACGAAGCGCGAAAGCACTTCGAAGGGGTAGGAAGACTCTACAGAGCTCTCTTCTACTACGACAAAGTCAAGAGATACTCAGATGTGCCATGGTACGAGGAGACACTCAGTCCGGATGACTCAGCCGCCCTATACAAGGCTCCGGATAAGAGGACCTTTGTAGTGGACAAGATCTTCGAGGATCTTGACTTCGCCGTCAGGAGTATGAGGACTCCTGACCGAGAGCCAGTGGGCGCAATCCATAAGTATGTCGCCCTGACTTACGCAGCGAGGATCGCTCTCCACGAGGGGACCTACAGACGCTATCACCCTGAGCTTGGACTGGAGTCGACGGCGACACGCTTCCTCGAGATGGCACGATCCTACTCACACGAGATCATTGCATCCGGTAAGTATAGTATTTATACGACGGGAGATCCTGATCGAGACTATCTTACGCTCTTCACCTCATCAGATCTATCACAAAATAGTGAGGTGATATACAACAACGAGTATGACTCCAAGCTAAAGAAGACAGGATTTTGGGCCTTCTCATTTGGCAGCTATGAATCTTGCCCTACTAAAGCGATGGTGCAGACCTACTTGATGCGCAATGGTAGCTACTACACTGCCCGCGACGGATATAGGACAAATAGCTTCGTGGAGGAATTTGAGGACCGCGATCCCAGGATGAGCCAGACCCTTGCCTATCCCGGCTGGGTCAATAACAACCCACTTACCTACTCACCCGGTAGAGGAGTCTACATACAGCAATTAGCCAAGAACTTCTCCGGCTATCACCTGATCAAAGGGTATGTCAATGACCCCTCCTACGATGCCGTAAACGACCTGGATATCCCCTCACTGCGCTACGCTGAGGTGCTCCTTATCTATGCCGAGGCGAGTGCAGAGCTGGGACGACTAACCCAGGAGGACGTGGCTATATCCCTAGATCCCATCAGACACCGAGCAGGGATGCCGGACTTTGACCTCACACCTAAGCCAGATACTTTTATTTCTAATATGTACCCCGGTGTCTCTCCCCTACTGTGTGAGATCCGCCGTGAGCGGCAGGTGGAGCTGGCCTTTGAGGGATTTCGACTGGACGATCTCTATAGATGGCACCGAGGCAAGCTGCTAGAGCATGCCCCCGAGGGGATCTACTTCCCCTCCCTAGGCAAATACGATCTTACAGGAGACGGCGTACCAGACATCTGCCTCATCCCAAGCGACCAGGCAGTGCCGGCGGAGAAGGATAAGGAGATCAATCCCATGACCCACCAGCCACTCCGGTATTACAAGACCGGAAGTATCGATGATGCCGATGCGACTGTCTACCTGACCCATGGACATAGTGGTAATATCCTGACGATAAAGAGTCCAGGAATATTCAAGGAGCCGACCTACTACTATCGTCCCATCCCACACTCGGAGGTCTTACTCAATCCGAAGCTACTCCCTCAGCCATTTGGCTGGCAGTAGATCTCCGATATACGACATTACTCATCCATAACCTATTTTTTTCATGTCAAACTTTTTTACTTATCTCAGGGGCACAGTCGTTATCGCTGCGCTCTCCATCGCTTCCATCACTCTCTACGCCGGAGATCATACAACTGGTTCTTACCAAGCTCCTGACAGCGGTAGCTTCAAGGTAGCATTCCTGACCGACGTGCACCTCGACATCACCGATAACCTTCATCAGACTGCAGGCTTTACCCAAGCGATGAAGGATGTAAAGTCCAGAGGGGTTGATCTCATCATCTTTGGTGGAGACAATGCTTTCTTTGATGGGAAGGGACCTCAGGACTATGCTGCCGTCGACTCTACCCTTACTGTCTTCCGATCGATCGCAGAGTCTGCCGGAGTCCCTGTCCACTACACCATCGGTAATCACGATCGGTATTACTACAATAGCGATGGCACGCGAGATGATGCGGGGATGAAAATGTATGAGAAGCATCTCGGAGAGACGACCTACTCCTTTGACCACAAGGGGGTACACTTCCTCGTGATCAATTCCGTAAAGCCTCATCCGTGGCACTCCTATTACATCGATGATAAGCAGCTAGAGTGGATCAAGGGCGACCTGGATGCACTCCCGGAGGGCACTCCGGTCATTGTGTCTACTCACGTCCCTCTCCAGTCTCTATACTACCCCGCTATGACTGGGACAGTCGTCCCTACAGATATGATTGATAACTTCAAGGTCCTATGGGATCTCCTGGCACAGTACCACACCATTGCTGTCCTCCAGGGACATCAGCACCTGTATGAGGAGATGTTGAGTAAAGGGCTCTGGTTTGTCACCGGGGGAGCAGTGTGTGCCAGCTGGTGGTCCGGTGATCTTGCCGGCACACAGGAAGGATACCTGCTGCTGACCCTGGATCCTAAGGCTGACCAGTACCACTGGGAGTATATCGACTATGGGTGGGACCCAACCAAGAGCCACTGAGCAGTAGCGAACTGTCGATTATCTATCCTCCTCCTTTGCGTGACGTACTGCGGTAGGATGGTAGACCGTCTTCATATAAGCAAAGTATCTCTCGTATAGGACAATGATAGCAAGAAATGTGCAAGGGAAGTGCTCAGCTATCCGCCCTCGATCCCCCAAAAGATTGTGTGGGATATCCACTTTTCACTCTTATACTTGTTATGTAATCCATAAGAGTATCAGTGTTTTATAGTACAGAGATACACATATTACACCTAAGGGGCAAGGAATTCAGCGGAATTCTTTGCCCCTTTTTTCGGTACCTCCTTTTTCTTACGGAATCTAGGCGCTAAGCCACGAAGAGGGGCTGCGTCATCAGCGTGCGGATGACACAGCCCCTCTTGCAGAGTCAGGGAGTCTTACTTCCTATAGGCGGCCCACCAGAGCGGTGTGCTGATCTCATCGGGACCACCGAGCTTGGAGAGGGCATCGGCGTAGTCCTTGGGCGAGTTATTCTTGAGCGAGGTAGGGAATGGCAGACGCTGCGGGAAGAACTCCCACCGGCTCTCCTTGCAATTCTCCTTCGTCAGAGCGGGCAGATTGGTGATCGTCTTCTCGACCATTGGATTCTCGAAGAACGGGAGTCCCAACCGGCGCTGGTCAGACCACGCCTCGAGAGGAAGCCACGGCACCTGGGCGATGTATTTCTGGGTGATGATCTTTGTCAGGTGGTCGTTACTCACGGTCCCATCCTTGTAGAGCCCGTTACTCGGGTAGCGGTACTCATAGCTCTCCTCCTTGCCGGTGAGGCCATTGAGATAGCGCTTGGTGACCGGCTGCGGCTCAGCCGTATGATCCCATGCGACGGAGGTACCTACCCGATTGTAAGACTCTGAGGCAAGATACTGATCCAGGTACTTGGAGATGCCTGCATCGGGGAAGCACTGGTCGAAGTAGCCAAAGCTCTCCCTGATGCCTCTCTCATAAGCCTCCTTGCCGGACATCGGCACCTGCCACCCGCGTACCGCAGCCTCAGCGATGAGGAAGTAGCTCTCCCAGGGACCATAGAAGACACGTCGCATGGAGCTGTTGCGGAAGTCCAGCACAAGGGTTGGCGTATTGCCGCGGAAGAATGCCACCTTATTCAGGGCACCCTTATCGCCCCAGTCTCCGGCACAGGGAGCGTTCCAGGTAAAGGCGGAATTGATCACAGCAACGGTGTCAGGCTTCGAGCTGCCCTCGACCTTCTTCTCAAGTGCTCTCCGTGTGACGGAGGCCGCACTACTCCAGCTTGGATACTTGCAGAAGTGGGGATTATTGAGGTCTCCGGGTATCCCGTAAGCCACGTATGCCCTTGGATCCATCGTGTTATTGAGCCCATCGTTCCAAAATCCGGCAGAGGGATCATTGGTCGTCGTGGGAAAGTGATCCGACCAGCGCACGCCCATCCAGTCGGGAGCATTAAACTTCACCCTGATCGGCTGAGGGGAGTCAGCGCCTGCCGCATCATTGAGGATCTTCACAGCCGAGCGGACATAGGCACCGATCTGCTCCTCGGAGGTAATCCCTCCCAGACCGGTGTACAGGTTATTGAGGGTGGCAGAGAGATACTGCGAATTCCACTCCCGGGTCATCACTCCAGTAAGATCATCCCATCCGGGACGCTCCTGTACGGAGAAGATCTCGTCGAGAGAGGAGATGTACCCTTCACTAACCGCTGCCTCGAAGTGCTTTTGAGCCAGTTCCGGATCAGCATTGACGACCCGCATAGCCAGACGCATCCGGAGAGAGTTGCCATACTTCCTCCACTTCGCAAAGTCATAGCCGTATGCAGGGTCCAGCTTGGTAGTGGCTTCAGGTGCGGCCGGTGACAGAGCCAGATCCTTCGTGGACTCCTCGAGCTCTTGGAGGAGGAAGTTGTACACCTCCTCGACTGTATTAAACTGCACCTCCTCACCCTGGAAGCCATTGAGCGGCATCGGACCAAAGTTGTCTGCAAACTCACTCATCAGGTAGACACGCCAGATACGAGCCACCTCGTAGAGATTCTTGCTATAAGGCTGCAGAGACCCCTCGGCTTCCTTCGCCTGATACAAGGCTATAGCTTCATTGATGTAGCTCAGCCAGGTGGTGACGTATCCGAAGTAATTACCGGTCCATCCGTCGTCCGTGTAGTACTCAGAGAGCGAGCCGATCCTATCGGTATGTGCGGCATCCTTCCAGTAGAGGACAAAGGCACGCTCTGCCACCTCGGGATTCATCTGAGCGGAGATGATGGAGTTATTGATGAAGTACTCGATCTGCACTAGGTCGGTGCCAGCCTCATACTGACTCCTATTGATCTCGTCGAAGTCGCTGCACCCTGAGAGGGTCAGACCGACCGAGAGTCCGGCAGCCAGTACCAGACCTATAGTATACTGTTTCATAGTCTTATGCATAGCCATTAGAAGTTGACAGACAAGTTGATGTAGAAGGATCGGGTCGTAGGAGGAGCCATAGCCTCGAGACCGACGGCATTAGAGCCGGTGGCATATACCGACTCAGGATCGACGCCATTCATCTTGCTGTAGATCATCCATAGATTATTTGCCGAGACCCCTATGCGAGCTCCATGGACTGCCGTATCCTCGATCCAGGAAGCGGGCAGGGTGTAATCAAGTGTAAGATTACGGAGGCGGACATTGGTGGCATCGAAGAGATTGTCCTCCGTAATGCCGACATTGCCCGTAGCAATCTTAGTCCAGTAATCCTGGGTGGTCACCTTGACGTCATTGGGGACATAAGAGTCTCCCTCCTTGCGGACCCCATCGTAGATAAAGTCGCCACGCTCACCATCCTCTCCGAGGGTCAGTGCGGAACGACCGTTGACCTTGAGGAGGTAATTGGTGAAGGAAAAGATCTTGCCTCCAAATCGGCCATCGACCTGGAAGCTAAGAGATATATTCTTATACCTCAGTGTATTGCTCAAGCCCAAGAGGAAGTCCGGCTGCTGATTACCCAGGTAGTACTGTCCCGGAGCTGCGGTCGGGATACCATCCTTATTGACGATCACCTTGCCATTATAGGGGCTATTGGGATCCTCTACACGGGCAAACTTGCTGCCGTAGATGACTCCATAGCGCTGTCCGGTAGCTGCGAGGACTGAGATGTTGTCAAAGGCTCCGAGGCTATACTGACTGACCCCCTCGGCTAGGTCTCTTACGGTATTGACATTCTTGGAGAGATTAGCCGTGAGACTCCACGTAAAGTCCTCCGTGAGTACAGGAGTAGCACCGATCATAAGCTCAAATCCCTGATTCTCGATATCGCCGGCATTGATCTTCCGGTACTTATACCCCTGCAGTCCGTTGATCGGGATATTGAGCAGCTGATTGACCGCATTGGACTTATAGTAGGCGAGGTCAAGGGTCAGACGGCTGTCGAAGAATCGTCCCTCGAGACCGACCTCCCAGGAGTTGATCAGCTCATTGCGTACAGTCGGATCGTAGAGTACATCCTTCTTAGAGGCGATGATGTTGCCGTTGGGGTCCCTATTGATCCCATAGGTATTATAGAGCTGATAGGGCCCCATATCATTACCCACAGAGGCATAGGAGGCTCTCAGCTTCGCAAAGGTCAGCCAGTCCAGGTCACCCTCCACGGCGTTGCGGATCAGATCCGAGAGGACGACTGACGTACTTACCGAAGGATAGAAGAAGGATCGATTCTCCTTACTCAGAGTAGAGCTCCAGTCGTTACGTCCGGTCAGATCAAGGTAAAGGTATCCACCATAATTGACCTGAAAGGTTCCGTACAGAGAGTTGATCTTATGCTGACTGATGCTCTCATCAAGAGCAGGATTGCTGGTGCTGTTATTGACGCTAAAGAGATCAGGAACAGCCAGCTCACCGATCGTTACGCCGACACTCGAGAAGTCTCTCGACATGAGATTGCCGCCGAATGTACCATGGAAGCCAAAGTCTCCAAGTACCTCATCCTTGCCAGCAGTGAAGAGGAAGCTCATATTGGTCTCACTGAAGACATCCTTATGGATAGAGTAGGAGCCATTGGGCTTGATGGGTCCCTTGGACCACATCTTGGTATCACGATTGGTGGTATACATATCTGCACCGCCTCGGAGCTCCAGAGAGAGCCAGTCGGTAAAGCTATACTTCACAGATCCATTAAGGAGGAAGCGATCTCTCACGTCATCGTTGTTGTAGTATCGGGTAGCCCAGTAGGGATTGAGCCCGCTGGAGGGATTGTACCATATGTGACGGCCATACTCGTCTACCGCCGCAGAGAGTGAGGTAATATCCACATTGCCCGGCATAGAGAGCAGGGTGCTGAAGTAGTTGTCGTTACGATTACCGCTAATCGGACGATTATGCACATCGGTACGGATATACTGCACCTTAGCATCGACCGTCCACGCATCGCGATCTCCAAAGGTGGAGACGAAGCGAGTAATCATATTGAGACGGTTTAGCTTAGACTCCGGGGTCATGTCTCTATTGTAGGCATGAGTGATGGAGGCATAGACCGATGAGCCCTTACCGACTGAGCGGGAGAGGGCGATCGAGTTTTGAGTATTGATGCCCGTGCGGAGGAAGGCATTGATATTATCGAAGTAGCGCAGGGGCTCCTTCTTACCATTCCACTGCTCCACCTCTGTGCCGTCCAGCCTCGGACCCCAGCTCGATCCACTCTCCTTATCGAAGACACCGTAGGATCCCTGGCCGTAGAGCTTCTGGACATTTGGGGTCATGAAGACCGTCTCAAAGCCTGTAGACGAATTCACGCTTATCCCGAGACCCTTCTGCGCCATACCGGTCTTTGTCGTGATGAGGATCACTCCGTTACCGGCGCGAGAGCCGTAGAGTGCGGCGGCACTGGCGCCCTTGAGGACCGACATGGAGGCGATGTCATTGGGATTGAGGTCCCCGAGACCATTTCCCATATCGAGGGAGGGATTCCAGAAGTCGTTATTGGACGCTCCGGTAAAGTTGTTCATCGGCACACCGTCGACCACGATGAGCGGCTGATTGTCACCGGTCAGCGAGTTATTGCCTCGCAGCACGATCTTGGAGGAGCCGGCTATACCGCCTGCCCCCTTGACGACCTGAAGTCCCGCCACCTTACCCGCGAGAGAGTTGGTGACGTTGGTCTCGCGTCCCTTGAGGAGATCCTCTCCCTTCACCTCCTGGAGTGCATAGCCGAGAGAGCGCTTCTCGCGCTTGATGCCAAGTGCAGTTACCACCACCTCCCCCAGGAGCTCTGCATCCTCGTGGAGCACGATGGTGATCTGCCGGCGGCCGGCCACAGCCACCTCCTCAGTACGCATGCCGATGTACGAGACGATCAGCGTGCCATCGGAGGGGACCGCTGAGAGCTTGAAGTGTCCATCAATGTCAGACGATGCACCATTCTTGGCATCGCCCGACACCTTGATGATGGCACCTATGATAGGCTCACCATCCACGTCTGTGATCTGACCGGTCACATCTATGGTCTGAGCCCTAAGCCCCACAAGGGAGAGGAGGATCAGGGCTAAGGCGAGCCACACTTTTCGATTGATAAGAGTGTGAGTCATAAGTTGTAAGTAAAAAAGAGTGAAAGTAACGTCCGTAGGTTTCCTCACCCATAGTCGGGTGTGGCTCTATTGTGTAGCAAATATAACTATTTCCATAAATTAAGAGGAATTTACAGGACTGCCGTACTTGAGTGGCACATAGACCATTCGTGAGGGGGCGGGAATATGCACCCCATACGGACCGCCACAGAGCCTGAGACAGTCCCCTCCCCTACAGGCTGATTTCTTTTACCGGGTTTAGTGATCACTAAACCCGGGTTTGGACAAAACTATTACCGGTATTAGTTCGCAGCCACACCGAACCCGCCGGATGGGGTACCATAAACGTAGGGGAGGACAACGGGTCTCACGATCCATTGTCCTCCGCTTTATTCTTACTCCCAGTAACCGAAGGGGTCTACCCCAATGGTTCTACGTCTTATCTCTCGGGAGCCAAAAGAAACTTCACGACAGTTTTATATTCTTGAATGACAATACAAAGGTAGCCCCGGAAGTTCACAAAAGAAAGCTTCCGGGCGAAATATACCCTCTTCTGAGTACCCTCTAAGATACTAATACTGAGAAGTGAGTATGGTCAGAGGAGAGCTCGGGCAAGCGTCGAGGAGCCATTGGGACAGGAGATGAGAGTGAGCCTGTCTCCGCCGGAGCGAAGGAAGAGCTCCTTACCCTGCAGCCCCACTTCCTCAAGCGACTCGAGGCAGTCTGCGACGAAGGAGGGGCAGATCACCGCTACGCTCTTCGTCCCCTCGGTCGGCAGCGCTGCGAGGCGCTTGATGAGCTCGGGGGCGAGCCAGCGGTGGCCGAAGCGCGACTGGTAGACCAGTTCACAGCTCCTGAGTCGACTTACCTCCGGCTGCTCCTGCAGTAGCTCCATCGTCCGGCGGCACTGATAGGGGTAGTCCATCTCCGGATCTCCGGCGTAGGGTTTTACCTGAGAGAGCGGTATGCCGTGGAAGGAAAAGATCAGGTGAGTGTCTGCCGGTAGCTCAGCCGCTGCGATCTGCTCTGCGAGGGAGCGGATGAAGAGCGGATGTTCGTAGAAGGGTCCCCGCTCGATGAGCTGATATCCTAGGCGAAGTCGATCGTAAGTCCTGTGGATAAAGTCCTGCACGGTGCCGAAACTGCTGGTGGCAAAGTGTGGGTAGAGGGGCTGAGAGATCAGCTCGGTCACTCCATCGGCCTCCGCCTGCCGCAGAGCGCGCTCGACAGATCCCTCCTCATACCGCATGGCGACGTAGGCGGGAGCGCCGGAGAGCCGCTCTATCTCGTCCGCCAGCTGCCTGCTGTAGACCTTTAGCGGAGCCCCCTCAGGGAGCCAGATCCGGCGGTACCGCTCCGCAGACTTGGGCGCTCTCGTCGGGGCGATCACTCTTCGGACCAGCAGCTGTCGGAGCAGATAGGGCATGCCCATCACTGCGGGGTCGGTCAGGAAGGTCTCGAGGTACTGTCGTACATCCTCCACCCGACAGGAGCGGGGGGAGCCGGTATTGGTGAGCAGGTATCCGGTCTTAGTCATGATTCGGGGTTCTCTCGGAGTAGGGGCAGGAGGAGGATTGCCACCAGTCCGACTAAGGTCGTGACGGCGGTCTGTGAGGCGTGGACGATCAGGGCAAAGGAGGCAGCCGGATCAGCAGCCACGCCGAAGAAGATCAGCGACTGGATCACCACGAAGTGCCACGGTCCGATATTCCCCTGCACAGGGAGGATCGAAGAGATCGTGATGAGTGAGAAGATCACCAGTGCCACGTCGGCTCCCAGCCCTTCGGTAAAGCTAAAAGCCTGAAATGTGAGGTAGAATGCAAAGAAGTAACAGAGCCAGATGCCGAGGGTGTAGAGGAGGAAGAGCCACCTAGCGCCACGACTCATCTCACCGATGGTTCGCAGACCGGCCAGGAAGTCGAGCCACCCCTTCTGCAACTTACGGCGGAGCTGAAAACGTCGGATCAGCCACCGCAGGAGAAAGACCACGAGGAGGAGTGCCAGGATCAGGAGCAGCCAGGTCCGCGGGGACCCTGCCGGTCCGTCACCGACTGAGGGCCTCCGCACATGGTCGTGGAGGAAGGTGGTGAAGTAGGTCGCATTGAGCGCCAGCCCGGGGATGATCAGGAGGAGGGTGGTGATCATGTCGACAGCGCGCTCGGCAATCATCGTCCCGAGGAGCCGGGAGAAGGGGATGCCCGTGTAGCCTTGCATGGAGGTGCAGCGCCAGAGATCCCCGAGCCGTGGGATCGCCATATTGACCGCATAGCTGCCCTGGACGTGGAGGATGGAGGCGCCCAGAGTAGAGCCCATCCCCTCACGTCGAAGCGGCTCCACCTGGAGGTCCCACCGGAGGGCACGGAAGAGTACGGAGATCGGTCCGAGGAGGCAGGTGAGGGCGATGACCTCCCACCTTACGTCACTCGTGAGCGTCGACCGGACCACCTCGAAGTCCACCTTACGATAGAGCAGCACGATGAGCAGCCCGCCGAGGAGGAGCGGGAGGATGATCCGGAGACTCTTGTGTAGCTTACTGGCCATGAGTGCGTGGGTCCGCAGTCTTTTTGGTACTTTTGTACGTAACGGGGTGCTGAGAAGCGGTGACCTCGGTGATAGATGGGGCAAAGGTAGTCTTTTTCGCTCTAAGTGAGCTCCTTCTCCTCCCACACCGCTGACAGAGAGCATCCTCCCTGAGTATATGGCAAGACGCGTACGAGCTAAGAAAGCCCTCGGACAGCACTTCCTCCACGATGAGTCTGTGGCGGAGCGTATCGCTGAGATACTTGAGTCCCGTCGGGATCTGCCGATCCTGGAGGTGGGACCCGGTATGGGCGTACTGACGAAGTACCTCCTCTCTCTCTATCGGGATACGGTGGTGGTGGAGCTGGATCACGAGTCGGTGGACTACCTGAGGGAGACCTTCCCATCACTCAATGGGCGCCGGCTGATCGAGGGGGACTTCCTGACGCTGCCGCTGGATCGAGTCTTCGCTAAGGGGGAGCCTTTCCTGCTGATCGGGAACTATCCGTACAATATCTCGAGCCAGATCTTCTTCCACATGCTGGAGTACCGCGACCTGATCCCTATGGCAGGCGGTATGCTGCAGAAGGAAGTGGCTCGCCGACTGACCTCGGAGCCGGGGAGCAGGGACTACGGGATCCTTACGGTCCTGCTGCGAGCTTGGTATGATGCTGAGTACCTCTTTACCGTCCCGCCGGGAGCCTTCACCCCACCCCCTAAGGTCCAGAGCGGAGTGCTCCGACTAACGCGCAACGACCGAACGTCTCTCGGTGTGGATGAGGGGCGCTTTCGCCAGGTGGTGAAAGCAGCCTTCGCACAGCGGCGTAAGATGATCCGATCCTCGCTGAGAGGTCTCCTGCCGGAGCCGATCCCGCCGGAGCTGGAGCACTACCTGACGATGCGCCCGGAGCAGCTCGATGTGGAGGACTTCATTGTCCTGACAAGAGCTGTGGATCGGACGATGACCTGCCCTAATGATGACGAGAAGCTGAGATGATCGAACTGACCCCCGAGCTGACTAAAGAGCTCCGCGACTACCTCCGGAGCAATGATGCGGCAAAGCTGCAGCGGACCTTCAATGCGATGCACCCGACGGACATCGCGACCTTCATCGACGACCTGTCGGATGAGGATGCAACCCGTGCACTGAGGGTGCTGCCGGACGTGAAGGTGGCGGACGTGATCACCGAGATGGACGAGGACCGACGGAGGGAGATCCTCTCGCTGGTGCCGGAGCAGGAGATCGCTACGAAGATCGTCCAGAATATGGATACCGACGATGCGGCAGACCTTATCCGAGACCTCCGCGCCGAGCGGCAGGATGCGATCCTGGCTCATATACCGGACCTGGATCAGGCGGGGAATATCGTCGACCTGCTCCACTACGACGAGGATACCGCAGGAGGGGTGATGCGAAAGGAGATGATCGTGGTCAATGCCAACTGGTCCATGCCGATGTGTCTCGATGAGATGCGTCGGCAGGCTGAGGAGCTGGATGAGATCTACTATGTCTACGTCGTCGATGACCTGAAGCGCCTGATCGGCATCCTGCCGACCAAGACCGTGATCACCAATCCCTCCATCAGCGAGATACGGTACGTCATGCTGCCCAATCCCGTGATCCTCCATGAGAGCGACTCGATGGATACGGTGATCAATACCTTCGACCAGTATGATCTGGTGGCGATACCGGTCGTCGACGCCCTCGGGCGACTGAAGGGGGTGATCACCATCGATGACGTCGTCGATGAGATGCGTGAGAAGCACGAGGCTGAGAGCCAGATGGCGAGCGGTCTCTCCTCCGACATCGACACATCGGACAATATCCTCAAGCAGACCGGTGCCCGCCTCCCGTGGCTCCTGATCGGCATGATCGGGGGGATATTCAATAGCCAACTCCTGGGCGTGTACGATAATGTCTTCGAGATGATCCCGCAGATCTCCCTCTTCATCCCCCTGATCGGTGGTACGGGAGGAAATGTCGGCATGCAGTCCTCGACCATCGTGGTGCAGGACCTCGCTCGGGGGACCCTGGATCTGAAGCGGATCCCACGCACGATCCTCAATGACCTGTGCGTCGCCCTGGTGATCGCCAGTGTGATCAGCATGGTAGTCTTTACCTACAACTACTTCTACATCAAGGATATGCTCGTGATGGCGAGTGTCTCGATCAGCCTCTTCGTCGTGGTGATCTGCGCCAGCCTCTTCGGCTCTGTGATCCCCCTCCTGATGCACGCAGTGAAGATCGACCCTGCACGTGCCACAGGCCCCTTCATCACCATCTTGGACGACCTGATCGGTATGTTTGTCTACATGACCATCACCCAGGCATTGTATGGACACTTTCACTGATACACGACAGAGATGAGACAGCCCCTTTACCTCCTTCCCCTTCTCCTATCCATCCTCCTACTCGCCTCCGGGTGCGGATCGCGCAAGAGCGTGGTCGAGAAGGCGGCCGAGAGGGCCTACTCCGCCGACTATGAGGCTCCGCGCAAGGAGGTAAGAGCGGTATGGTTTCCCACAGTCTTCCGCTCCCAGTACGGTCGGATGACGGTGGCAGAGCTACAGGCAGACCTGAGACGTAAGGTGGACGAACTGGCGAAGCTGGGGGTAAATGTGATCTACTTCCAAGTTCGTCCGGAGGCTGACGCCTGGTACTACTCCCCCTATGAGCCGTGGAGCCGATTCCTGACGGGTGAGCAGGGACGATCCCCGGAGCCGCTCTGGGATCCCCTTGCCTTTATGATAAAGATCTGCCATGAGCGCTTCATCGAGCTACATGCCTGGATCAATCCCTACCGCGCCGTCGCAGACATCTCTTCCTACGTCGCACCGGGGCATCCCTCGAAGCAGCATCCGGAGTGGTTTGTCCGATATGGCAAACAACTACTCTTCAATCCCGGACTCCCCGAGGTGCGCGCCTATACTTGTAAGGTGGTGCGCGACCTCGTCACTCGGTACGACCTGGACGGGATCCACATGGACGACTACTTCTACCCCTACCCCATCGCCGGCGAGGCCTTTGATGACGAAGCGGCTTATCGGCTGTATGGGCAAGCCTTTGTCTCCAAGGACGACTGGCGGAGGAACAACGTCACCCAGCTGATCCGAGACCTGTCACATACCATCCGTAGCGCCAAGCCCTACGTCCAGCTCGGCATCAGTCCCTTCGGCATCTACAGAAATGAGCGAACCCACCCGGTCGGATCCAAGACCGGTGGACTGCAAAACTATGACGATCTCTACGCCGATATCCTCCTCTGGGACCAGGAGGGGCTGATGGACTACGTGGTGCCTCAGATCTACTGGAATATGGGACATAAGGTGGCCGACTACACTGAGCTGGTGCTCTGGTGGTCGCGCCACATACACAACGCTCAGCTGATCGTGGGACAGCATGTCCGGCGGACAATGGATGGCGATCAGCTTCACCCCAAGATGGTGCTCGCCGCAAAGCACACCTCCGGTAACTCGATCTGGCCCGGCGATGATCTCTGGGGAAACTCCTACAAGGGGATCGCGGAGCAGCTCCACAAGGACTACTGGTCCATCCCCGCACTCGTCCCGGCGCGACCCTACCCCGCCTCCATAGAGCCATTCCCTGAGCCGGAGAGGGATGCCGCCATACTGACCGGCTCAGGACGCCAGGAGCTGGTCTGGATGGACGATCTCCCTCTGCCACCCGGTCAGCAGACGGCGTACTATGTGATCTACTGCCACCCACGGCGCGCCAAGATCCAGAAGGCTCTAGATCAGGAAAACATTGTCGGCCGGACACACGAGTGCCGCTTCCGACCGTTAGACCTGGGAGGAGAGTTTAAGGTCGCCTTCACCATCACCCGCATCGATCGCTTCGGCCACGAGCATGTGGTCGCAAGAGAGGTCCACGCGGTATTATGACTTAACGTTTTCACTACAGAATAACTATGAACCACAAGATTGCATTTACCTTTGCCCCCTTCAAGCCCGAGGGCTATGACGAGCTGAAGGAGAAGGGCTGTGAGGTCTTCATGCCCGAGCCGGGCTTTGCATATGACCCCGAGGACCTCTCTGCCCTGCCTGAGGATGCCGAGGTGATCGCCTCCAGCTTTACCCACCCGATCACTGAGGAGGTGATGAACCACTT